>Ga0182030_10021515_pt1 | contig 12074 bp, 10 predicted proteins | sample 812S3MmetaG_FD_121299 | JGI IMG/M metagenome (GOLD analysis project Ga0182030, IMG submission 121299) | Permafrost microbial communities from Stordalen Mire, Sweden - 812S3M metaG (Illumina Assembly) | ecosystem: Environmental > Terrestrial > Soil > Wetlands > Permafrost | place: Sweden...
GCCGAGACGCTCCTTTGGAAAAAGCACATGGGATACTACACGCGGGTTCTCTCAAAAGATGAAGCGTTTCCTCCCTTCGACGAACTCGCGCAGTTGATTCGAACCGAGCATCCCGACTTCAAGTTGACAATTGAAGAAGGAACCGAAGAGGAGTGGGAGACGCTTCTGCTCTCAGGAAACGACGAAGTCGAGGTCGCGCTCATCGAGCGCAACCCCGTAACCAATGGCTCCATTGGCCAGGATGAAGTGGCTGAATTCACTGAAGAGACTGAAGATTGCAAGCCTGAAACCGGCGTTGCCTGGCTGCACGACTTTCTCGATTCGGTGAAAACCGTCTACGCATTCCAGCACCTGCAGGGATCGGACCTTGAAGATGGCAACAACGCGCTCCATGCCCTGCGCACAACTCTGTGGAGCCGCGGAGATGCAATCATTCAAGCCGACGGTGAAGGCTTTACCAACGAGGAGGGCTACCACATCGTGTGGCAGTTTTCCGACACAGTCTCCGGTCCGTGGGAGATGGGAATCCTGCAGGGCGACACATGGCACCATTTCAAAATGGATCTGGGCGACCCCGGCCACCGCGAAGCCTTCATGAGAGGCGAAGTCCCTGACGACGTATCGGAACTGTCTCCATCCGACCGGCTTGACTAGCTAGAATCTGGACGAATCGGCGGATAGCCAACCTTCAAACCTCCCCGCTGTGCCCGCCGTCACCCCGGCGCTCAAATCTCATCCGATAGAATCGGCATGAGGATCCTTGAAAAATGCCGCGTAAAGCACTCATTGCCGCCAATTGGAAGATGTTCAAGACGCCCGCCGAAGCCCTGGCCTTTGTCGATGCCTTTTTGCCCCTCGTTGCCGGCCACACCCGCGACGAGATCGCCCTGTTCCCTTCGCCCGTGCTGCTGCCAACCGTAATCGCAGCCGCCAAAGGCTCCAACGTTGCCGTCGGCGCGCAGAACATTCACTTTGCCGAGGAGGGCGCCTACACCGGCGAAACCTCCGTTGGCCAGCTTCTCGCCGTGGGCGGAACACACACCCTGATCGGCCACTCCGAGCGCCGCCAATACTTTGCCGAAACCGACGAAATCGTCAACAAGAAGCTGCACACGGCGCTCAAGCACGGCGTCATTCCCGTAGTCTGCATCGGCGAAGTGCTCGCCGAGCGCGAGGCCGGCCAGACTGCAAGCGTGCTCAAAACCCAGATCACCGGCGCATTCGCGGGCATAACCGCCGCGGCCGCCGCACCCATTGTCATTGCCTACGAGCCGGTCTGGGCCATCGGCACCGGCAAAACCGCCACGCCCGAGATCGCCGTCGACGCGCACAAGATCATCCGCGCCGAAGTTGCGAAACTGCTCGGCGCGGATGTAGCCGAGGCCATTCGCATCCTCTACGGCGGCAGCGTCAAGCCGGACAATGCCACCTCGCTCCTCGGTCAGGAAGAAATCGACGGCGCGCTGGTTGGCGGTGCAAGCCTCAAGCCCGATTCGTTCGCGGCCATCGTGAATTATTAGCTTTTGAGCACTTAACTGCGGACTCCCGTTTGGGCCTCGTGTACGATTGCGCATGGCCCAACGGGAGTTCTACATTGACCGCCTGCGCGTCGTCATGACCGTACTGGTCATCCTCCACCACACCGCAATCACCTACGGGGCCATGGGTGGGTGGTTCTGGCACGAACTTCAGCCGTCACGCACCCCTTCCAGCATTCTGCTCATCCTTTTCTGCACCACTAACCAGGCCTACTTCATGGGCTTCTTCTTTCTGATCGCCGGCTACTTCACGCCCGCCTCTCTGGATCGCAAAGGTTACCTGCAGTTTATCCTCGACCGTTTCATTCGATTGGGTATTCCGATCCTTGCATTCGGATTGATCCTCGGCCCGTTGACCGCCGCGCTTGTAACTTTTGCCCATGGTGAGGGTTTCTGGGCGACATTCGCATGGCTCTGGCAACACAAGGAGTTCATCTCCGGACCGCTTTGGTTTGCGGAAGCGTTGCTCTCCTTCACCCTCTGGTATGCTCTTATTCGCCGCATCCGTGGCCCGCGGCCCCTCGGCTCTGAAACCGCAAATCCTGCCCCATCCCTCGTGCCTGCGTGGCGAGCCTGGTTTGCAACAGCCCTGATCGTCGGCGCAGCCGCTCTCGCCCTCCGCCAGGTCTTCCCCATCGGCGCCAGTCTCTTTGGCTATTGGGCAATGTATGTCGTTCTCTTCATCGTCGGCATCAGAGCCAAGCTCCGAAACTGGCTCGCCCAACTCACATGGAAGGATGCGTGGCCCTGGATCATCACCGCCTGCGTGGTATGGCCAACCCTGCCGCTCGCCTGGGAGATTGCGTCCGGCAACGTGAATTTCAACACCGGACTTTCCTGGGGTGCATTCCTCTATGCGTTTTGGGAGCCTTTCATCGCCTGGGGCCTCATCGCCGCATGGCTGCTTGTGTTTCGTGAGCACATGAATAGCCCGTCGGCGTTTTGGGAATGGCTGAGCCGGCGCGCCTATGCGGTCTACATCATCCATCCGCCGGTGTTGGTGGGCATCGCCTTGCTGCTGCACGGCTGGGTCGCACCCGCCCTCGTCAAGTTCGGCACGGAAGGTCTTTTGGCCTGCACAGCCACCTGGCTTCTAGCCGACCCACTGGTCCGACTGCCGGGCGTGCGCCGCGTGGTGTAATTCCCTCACCACTACTTCAACGGATCGGCCGGCAGCGTCCAGCCTTCCGTTTCGCCCTTGTTCTGTTCCTTCAGCCAGTCCATCAGCGGCTTGAAGTATTCCACAATCGCGGAAGCATCCGCCTTGTCCGTTCCGGTCATGGCTTTCAACTCCTTTGGCCATGGCTTGGATCGGCCCATCTCCAGCATTGCATTCAGCCGCGCCCCTGCTTCCTTCGAGCCGTAAACCGAGCAGCGGTTCAGCGGGCCCTGGTAGCCCGCGGCCTGGCACATGGCGCGGTAAAACTGGAACTGATAGACGCGTGCCAGGAAGTAGCGCATGTAGGGCACGTTGGCTGGAATATGGTACTTCGCGCCGGCATCGAAGTCCGCCTCGCTGCGAGCCACCGGTGGCGCAACTCCCTGGTACTTCTCCCGCAATGCCCACCACGCGCTGTTGTAGTGCTCAGGGGTAACCTGGCCTGAAAACACCTCCCAGCGCCACTTGTCGATCAGCAGCCCAAACGGCAGAAACGCAATTTTGTCCAGAGCCGTGTGCAGCAGCAATGGAATGTCGGCGCTGGTCGGCGGAACTTCGTTAATCAGGCCTAGCTTCTTCAAATAAACCGGCGTCACGTTCAGCGCAATCGAGTCGCCGATAGCCTCATGAAACCCATCGTTGGCGCCGTCGCGAAACAAGAACGGCTGCTTGCGATATGCCATCTGGTAGTAGTTGTGCCCCAGTTCGTGATGCACGGTTACAAAGTCGTCCGCGGTGGGCTGCAGGCACGCCTTTATGCGCACGTCGAGCTCGTTATCGATATCCCACGCACTCGCGTGACACACCACGTCGCGGTCTCGCGGATGGGCCAGCATCGAGCGCTTCCAGAACGTATCCGGCAGCGCATCGAAGCCCAACGACTTGTAGAAACCCTCGCCATAGCGCACCAGTTGCGGTGCGTCGGTATTGCGCGCTTTCAATATCGCTCCCAAATCGAAAGGCAGGGGCTGCGACGGCGGCGCAACTACGTCGTAAATGTTTCCCCACTCCTGCGCCCACATGTTCCCCAGCAGATCCGCGGGAATCATCCCGTCAGGGCGGCGCGCCGCGTCGCCATATTTCACGATTAGTTTGTGGCGCACATAGGTATGCAGCTCGCGGTAGAGCGGTTCCACCTGCGTCCAAAGCCGCTCAATCTCCGCCTGGAACTCCTCAGGCGTCATGTCGTATTGCGAGCGCCACAGCGCGCCGGTGTCGGCAAATCCCAGCTCGCGCGCTCCCTGGTTGCTCAGTTCGCCCAGCCGCGCATAATCGTTGCGCATGGGCGCGCCCACAGCGTGCCAGCCCGCCCACATCGCCGCCAGTTCTTTTGGATCGCGGCTCTGGGCCATCTTCACGCCAAGTTCGTCAATCCCCAGACAGTGATCGGCATCGGCGTCGGGGCAGTATTTCGCCCGGCCATAAGCGGCATCCAGCTCCGACGCCTTCTGTGTTGTCTCCGCTCGAAGCTTGGGGTCCGAAGGCGCTGGCAGGCCGATACTCAGCTTCATCAGCAGCAGCTTGCGCGCCGCATCGGGTGGCAACGACAACCCATCGAATTGCCGCGCTTCCCCGATCAACGCTGTCTGACGCGCGACTAGCTTGTCGGTGGCCTGGGCCGACAGAATCACTGTGTCGTCGGTTATGTAGGTGTTCTGCACCCAGCCTACGCGATTGACATCTACGTTGAGCGCATTCAATTCCTTTTCCGCGCGATCGATAAAGGCCAGGGCATCGGCGACGGTGGGCTTGGCGGCAATTGCACTTTGCGCCGGGGCTGTCGAGGCACAAACAATGAGTCCTGCCAAAGCCAGCGCAGATAAGGGCGACCAACAAATCCTGAAGATCATGGCAAGGGGAATATACCACGCTGCACGTTCGCCTGCGCCGGCAGCCACGCTACAGCTTCACGCGCAACTCGCCATCCACCACCGCTGCCTCCAGCACCTCAGCCTTCAACCCTGGGTCCTGCGGCGATAAGCCAGTCCGCGGATCGAAAGTGTAACCGTGCCACGGGCAAACCACCCTGCCATCTTCCACAATTCCCTCCCCCAGAGGGCCTCCCTCATGGGGACAAGTGCCGTCCAGCACGGCAATTCCGTCAGCCAAATGGGCAACGCACAAGGCGCGGCCAGCGACCATAAACTCAGCAACCTCGCCCTCCGGTGGCAACGCGGACACGGGGCAGATGCGCACAAAATCAGACATGATCCATTCTCCCTGGGTGGAAACCAATATCCATGGTAACCACCCTGCGCAATTAGCATAAAGGAGAACCGAAAGCCTGCGCTTCCGCCAGGAAAGGAAAGAGTCCTCATGCCGCGCAAAAACGATCAACCAAGGTCCGTCCAGCTCTCCGCGGCATCGGTGCATTCGCAGGCAAGCAGGAGCTCGCGAACGCCGCCGCCCACCGTCTCGGGCCGATGGCTGCTGAAGGCCGCCGGCGGGTCGGTTCTCGTTGCGGCCGTCTGCGCCTGGGGCGCGCTTTGCCTGCTGTTCTGGCAGGGAAGCTGGCAATTGCTTTATCACCCTGCTTCAGCGGTTACGCGCACGCCGGCCAGCGTGGGGCTCGCGTTCACTCCCGTGGCATTTGCCGCCACTGAGGCCGGAGAGCCGCGCCTCAAAGGCTGGTGGATTCCAGCCGGCCCCGACGCTCGCTACGGCCGCTACACAGTGCTCTATCTGCACGGCCAAAACGGCAACCTCGGCGATACGGTGGATGAGATAGCGGCATTGCACCAGGTGGGCGTGAACGTGCTGGCATTCGACTATCGCGGGTATGGGCAAAGCCAGTTTCAGCACCCCAGCGAAGCGAACTGGCTCGAAGACGCCGAATGGTCGCTCAAGTATCTGACCGCAACCCGCCACGCGGCCCCTGGATCGATCATTCTTGACGGATCGGCCCTGGGCGCCAACCTCGCACTGGAAGCCGCCGCCGCCCACCCAGAGCTGGCTGGCGTGGTGCTCGAATCGCCACTCGATGCGCCGATGAACGACCTCTTCAACGATGCACGCGCACGGATGGTTCCGGCGCGACTGCTGGTACGGGACCGGTTCGACGTGGACAAGGGAGGCAATGGATTGCTGATCCCGTCGTTGTGGATGATGCCCGATTCCGCGTCGGACAGGTATAAGAGCCGGGCGAAGTCTCCTGCCGGATATGACCGCGTCACCGCAAGAAAGATGCTCATCTGGCTCAAGCCCGCTTCAACATTACCTCAGGAATTCATGGAGAACTACACGCGCTGGCTCGACGATCTGCCGACGAGATCCGGCAATCCATAATACTCCGCTCAAAAACCGTCGTCCTTCGGCCAATTTCCGGATTGGCGACGATACGCCCGGAACGAACGCATTGCTGGTCAAGGATGCTGTGATTGCATGATGCTGGCCAGCCGTTCTTCAAGTAGACGATAGTAAGCGGAGTTCGGCGTGTCCACGGCTGCCTCTGCCAGCTTCAGGCTCTCGTTCGCCGCTGCGAAATCTTGCTCCGCCTGTGTCCCGGTTTCAGACTTCGATTCTGCAATCGCTCGATGCCAATAGACATAAGCCCATTCTGCGTCAGAAGACTTTAAACCGTTCGGCGCGATGTCGATGGCCTGCGTGAATTGGTGGAGAGCGAGGTCTGGCTTTTTGGCGGAGTTGAGCAGCGCGACCCCATATTCGTCGTACGCTGTGAACCGCTCCATCTTCGAACTCTTGGGATCCTTGACAATCGCGTCCAATTGCTTCTTGCAGAGAGATACTGTATCCGGAGTTTGATGCGCAAGGGCGTTCGAACACGGATAACCGAGCGCCGGGGAGAGTTGGGGGGCCGTCATTGGCTTCGATATAGCTATGCTCGGATGGTCTCCCGAGAAGTCGAAGATGACGGCGCTGAACATCTCCATCGGCTGTCCGCTGCCATTCAGCATCGGCTTGAACTTCCACTGTGACAGCGAGGCCTCCGAAGACCGCTGCATTTCAGGCGATCCCCCTGTCGACCGCATGTCAATTACGCCCCCGGCTCGGAGGTGCGGAAGATAACTAAGACGGTGCCGGACCCTCCAGCTACAGGAATTGCAGGTACCTTTTTGGCCGCCTCTATGAGAGTCGGGCTAATCATGAATACTTGGCGAGAGATGGGCAAATCCTGCGAGTAGCACAACGATGCAAGTGTTCCGAGGAAAAGAACCGGAACCGCGATAGCACGAAAGTCGCTCACTCAGCCTCCACAATTCGACGCCAATTACGTCGGCCAATTATACCGAGCCGGAAGCAATGATCATGATTCCGGTCGAATAACCGGCAATCCGGAAGTTGCACATTTCACTGCGAGCCATCACCGCGGAATGTCCCGGTGCAGGGCCTTCACCAGGTACCCCGCCTTTTTCAGCCGTTTCGCCATCTCCTCGGCCATCATGACGCTGCGATGCTGCCCGCCGGTGCAGCCAAAGGCAATCGTCAGGTAGCTCTTCCCTTCTTCCACGTAATGCGGCAGCAGGTAAAGCATCAGGTCCGTTACGCGGGTAAGAAACTCGTCGGTCTGAGCAAACCCTCTGACATACGCGGCTACTTTGGCGTCCTTTCCGGTCTTCTGGCGAAACTCCGGAACAAAATGGGGATTCGGCAGGAACCGCACATCGAACACCAGATCCGCATCCATCGGCACTCCGTTCTTGAAACCGAAGCTGAGGCAGGATACGAGCAGTTTGTTGCTCTGGTCATCATGTCCAAAGCGCGTCTGGATGAGCGCGCGCAACTCATGCACGTTGAAGTTCGAAGTGTCGATCAGCGTATCGGTCACGTTGCGAATGGGGTCCAGCAACTGGCGCTCCTCCACAATAGAACGCCACACCGTCTCCGACCGTCCCAGCGGATGCGGCCTGCGCGTTTCCGAGAAACGCCTCACCAGCACGGCATCTTGAGCGTCCAGAAAAACTACCCGCGTCGGAAGCTGCTTGCGAACACTCTTGAGTATTTCGGGCAGTTGATCGAGCGTCGGACCCTCGCGCACATCGACCACAATCACCGCCCGCTCCACCTCAATGGACGCGGCAACCAGGCTGGCAAAATTGGGAAGCAGCTCAAGCGGAAGATTGTCGACAGCGTGAAAACCCAGGTCTTCAAATGCCTTCAGCGCCGAGGCTTTCCCAGCGCCGGAGATTCCGGTCACAATCACCAGTTCTTTATGCGGTTTCTTCTGCGATTTTGCTCGCTTGGCTGCCGCGTACGGCAGTTTTACCCGCTTTGCTGGTCTTGAAGACGTCATGCGCACATGCTACACCGAAAAGGGCATCGCATCTACGGGGCTCAATCCCGCACCAGCCAAATCAAGCAATCGAAGCTTCTTTCCGGTTGTGGTTCGCAATGCGGCGGAAGCTGAAGACGTGACCCACCTTCGCTCCCTCAACCAGCAACGGGCTGCCCAGCATGGCCACATCCACCAACTCGCCGGCCTTGTTCACGCGCACCGTTTCTATCGAGGAGCACCCATTCCGATCCACACTCGTTTCCAGCGTTGCATGCTCCTGACGGCGGCCCTCCGGCACAAGCAGATCGCGAAGATTGCTGCCGCTCATCTCGTCTGGGGTATAGCCAAACATCCGTGTAAATGCGGGGTTCGAATAGAGCACATGGTTGCTATGCACAATCACCACGGCTTCGGGAATGCTTGAAAGCACATCCTCCATCATGCGCGACTTCGGCGCAGGCTCCCGGCCGCCGGGGTGGGCCACAATCACCGCTTCTCGCTCGTCGGCATCCAGCAGGCTGTACGTGCCTTCCACCGGCAAAAGACCGCCGCCCTTAACTGCAACTGTGGCATGGAACGGCACGGACTGCCCGCTGCCGGCCAGTTGGGTTAGCGGCTCCGCGGCCCCGGCAAACAGTCCCCACAAAACATCCTCGACTGGGCGAGGCGTCCACTCCTCATTGGCCAGGCCCAGCATCTGGCGCGCCTGCGCATTGGCAAACACAATGCTGCCTGCTCGTTCCAGAAACACCAGCACCGGCAGGGCATCGAGAATCTCCCGCTGCCCGGCGGAGTCCGAGTTCCGTGGAAGATTCAGAACCATGTTCTCCCAGGGAGTTGGCGCAATCCCCATCCTCTTCTGTTTCCTTTCCGGACAAGTTGCGATCCTCGCAATACAGATGGCCGCATCCTGAATTCTAGGTTGGAAGCTGCGAGGATTCCTATCCCCTAAACCGGGTATCCGATGCTACCAAAGTCCGAATTGAGACCAAAATGGACGCAGGTGTCTATCCCCCGCGGCTTGGCAGCGGAGGCTCTCAATCCAAAGAAAAGGAATGCGATGCGCAAATCCGCAGGCGAGTTAGGGTATCTCCACAAGTTCCATCTGCCCATCGCGCCGGCGATGGAGAACAAACATATCTCCGGCCCGATTGCGGAAGATAAGCAGGTCGCGGTCGCGAAATTCCGCCTCCTTCACCGCTTCCTCCACAGTCATCGGCTTCAAGGCAATCGCTTCCGCGCTCTTTAGAATGTGTGGCTCAACTACCGTTGGGCGCGATGGGAAGGAGTGTACTGCAATGGACGCGCGCGGCTTGCCTGCTCTTGCGGGTTCCCCCGGCTCGGCTGCCGGCTCCGGTTGAGCGGGGCGCGATTTGGGCCGGGCAACCGGGGGCGCGGCATCCATCTTCTCCCCTTTGGGAAGACGCTTGCCTTCCATCCGCCGGTCACGGTAACGACGCGCCTGGCTCTCTGCACGCTCCATAGCCTCCCGAAGCGCCGCAGTCAGCGTATCGGCCTCGCCCGTGGCCGCAATGGTCTGCAGCCGCGCCTGTATGGTCACCTCGACGATCTGCAGATGCCTCTGCGAGCCGAAGGTGATGCTGGCGCTTGCGGTCTTGCCCAGAATGCGGCCAATGTGTTCCATACCCTCCAAAGCCTGCGTCCGCAATGCCTTGGAGATCTTTACTTGTCTGGCGGTGAACTCCACTTCCATGGTCAGCCTCCGCTTCCAGTTCCCGCAGCCCTGTTTTCGGCTGCGGAAGTACGGATTCTATCGCGTTTCAGGGGGGAGTGAATAGTGGTTAGTGATTAGTGAACAGTGGACTGTTGCCGGTTATTGGCCTCAGCATTCCGATCGATTGACCATAGGGTTGGCGAGGTCTTCAGGCGCATTCTCACGCTCGGATTGCGCGGAGGTAGTATGACGGGGACTGAAAACTGTTCACTAATCACTAACCACTATTCACTGTTATTCCTACTTATCCCGCCGCCGCCGCTGGTGGGTGGATGGAATGTTCATGTCCTCGCGGTACTTGGCTACGGTGCGGCGTGTGAGCCGGATCCCCTGAGACTCAAGCATGGCCGCAAGCTGGTCGTCGGTCAGCGGATGGCCCGCGTCCTCATCCTCGATCAGCTTTTTCACCTTGCGCTTCAGCACCAGAAGCGGCGTATCCGCGCCTTCCGGTCCATTCGACCCCTCTGAGAAGAAGAAGCGCAACTCAAGCACGCCCTGCGGAGTGTGCGCATACTTATTGGCCACCGCGCGGCTCACCGTGGATGGATGAACCCCAATCTCCTCCGCCACTTCCTTGATCATCATCGGCCTCAGGGCCTCGACGCCCCGATCGAGAAAGTCCTGCTGGCGGCGCACAATCACTTCGCAGGTCCGCAGAATCGTGCTCTTCCGCTGGGCGATGTTGCGCATCAATTGCATCGCGGAGCGAAACCGCTCCTTCACGTAATCCTTCACCTCTTTGTCGGTATTTTCCGCAACCAGCATCCGCCGGTAGCGCTGGCTCAGACGCAGGCTGGGCAGGTCTTCCTCATTCATTGAGACGACCCACTCACCGCCCCGCTTGATAAACACCACGTCCGGCTCGATCAGCCTGGTCTGTTCGCGGTTGTAAAGACGCCCCGGGTGCGGATCGAGAGTGCGAATGAAATCCACCCCGGCCTCCGCCTCCGCGGGTGTGATGTGAGCCGCCCGCGCCAGGTCTTTCAAATCCCGTTTTTGCAGCAATTGCAAATGCTGGTCCACAATCAGCGCGGCAACTTCCATTGATCGCCGGCGCGCCTCCAGTTGGACTTCCGCCTCGGCACGGAAGCTGCCATGCGGATCCTCGTCAAGGTCAGTCGCCTGCCTGCCATACAACTGGGTGAACTCGTTCTGCTGGGCCGCTGTCTGTATCAACAGGCACTCGCGCAAGTCCCTGGCGCCAACACCGGCAGGGTCGAGCCGCTGTACCAGTTCGATGGCCCGATGCACCAGATCGAGTGCCGCGGCCAACTCCGCCGCATGGCCGTTGAGCAACGGCTCCTGGGTCTTGAAACCGTTTTGACTCGAATAATCTTCGGGGGAGTGATTCGTCGCGGACACGTCTTCGGGGGACTGGCAAAAAGCAATGGCGAGTTCATCCTCGCAAGTGGCCAGGTAACCACCGTCATCCAGATTGCCGATCACAAACTCCGCGGCCTCAAACAGCCTCGGCTCAAGCGTCAGAGATCCCAGTTGCCACGCCAGGTGATCGGACAAGGTCGTAGGCTGGGAGAGAAAGTTCTCAAACGAGGGCTTTTCGTTCTCTTCAAACTCCGGCTGTGTGCGGTAGCCGGGATCCAGATAGTCTTGAAAATACGATCCGAAGTCGATCTCTGCGAAGACATCCTTGGGCGGGGCAGCTGTTTCCTCCGCTCCACGTTCCAGTTTTTCCTGGTGGCCTGCCATCTGATCCAGCATCGGAACCGATTCGTCAATCTCTTCCAGGACGGGATTTTCCACCATCTCAGCATCGATCATCTCCTTAAGTTCCAGCTTGTTGAGCGCAAGTACGCTGACCATCTGCATCAGGCCCGGAGTGAGGACCTGCCGTTGCGAGACTTTCAAGCTCAGTTTCGGTTGCAGCAGCGCCATAAATGGGACTCGTTCCCGCTTTGAACTTAAGGCAAGTGTAGTCTCAAGCCAATAACGCTAAAGTGCAAATTGCCTCACCTCAAGCCAATTTTCCCCGATTGGGCCGCAATTGATCCACCATTCTCGCCTTGGAATCAAACAAGTTACATGAATAATTCGGGGGATTGACAGCGGACGAATTCCATGCTGCCTTCTTTAGATGCCGATTCGGGCAACTCGCTCTCAGCCAAGCGAGAATCCTTCACCAAGATAAAGACGCCGTACATCCGGGTTGTTGCCCAACTCGTGCGGTGTTCCGGCAAAGATGATCCGCCCCTCCGCGATGATATAGGCCCTATCGGTGACGCTGAGTGTTTCGCGAACGTTGTGGTCGGTAATCAGGATTCCAATGCCGCCGGCCTTCAGGTCGAAGATGATTTTCTGCAGTTCCAGCACCGCGATTGGATCGATGCCGCTGAAGGGCTCGTCGAGCAGGATAAAGCTGGGCTGTATGCACAAGCAGCGCGCAATTTCCAC
>Ga0182030_10021516_pt1 | contig 12074 bp, 11 predicted proteins | sample 812S3MmetaG_FD_121299 | JGI IMG/M metagenome (GOLD analysis project Ga0182030, IMG submission 121299) | Permafrost microbial communities from Stordalen Mire, Sweden - 812S3M metaG (Illumina Assembly) | ecosystem: Environmental > Terrestrial > Soil > Wetlands > Permafrost | place: Sweden...
AGGGAGTTACTTTTGTGGGTTGAAGGGGTGTGGGAAAGGGGGGTGTTGGGACTACTACTTACACGGTGAGTTCATGTTACTTCCGAAAGGGAACGGGGGTGGGGGCTAATGGACAGCAGACCATCGGTATGGCCATCAAACCCTCAAACCCCAAAAGGGCAAAGCCTGAAAAAGTCAACCAAGGAGTCTTTGAAACCAAAAGTCACGACCGAGCAAAAGAAAGAGAAAGCGATTTTGTAATACGATTGCTCATCTAAAATTTTCTATGTACAATCTGGAAAGTACCTTACACAGCATAGAGTGGCGTTTGGATGGATAGAAAAACGGACGGCCTCTCACAATGTAGAAGTACCATTAAGGGAGCTCTTCACTCCCGTTGTCATAGATAGACCTGCAATGACCTAATCTACCGTAAAATGTACAATGGGCGATGCCTTCCAAACGCCACTATGATCAAATGCTCCTTCTTGATAACTCCTAAAAATCAGAAATCGTAAAAGGGAAAAGGGCAAAGATGAGGAGGAATTATTGTCGGAATTTAGCAAGTTGAGCCATGATATTTTGGACTTGCTGGGCGGATTGTTGGGGTGGGGCTTGGGGTGGTTGAGGAATTGCGTTTCCAAGGTAGGAAGAGATTGCGGGGTTGGCATATGGATCAGGCTGTTGGTACTGTGGTTGAGGTTGCTGAGCCTTTAATCCACCAAGTAGACCGGCAAGATCGATGGAAGAGTTTGTGGAAACCGCTGGAGTATTTTGTTGTTGAGGGGTGGTGAGAGAGCCGAGGAGTTTTTGCAAAGATGCGTTGTCTAGTTGACCAACGAGATTCGCGAGATTGGGAGCAGGTGCAGGCGCCGGTGCAAGAGGCGGTTGGTAAACCGGTTGAGGCGCATATTGTGGTTGAGCAAACTGTTGATTATACTGCGGTTGAACAGCTTGTGGAGGAGGTTGTGTATAGACAGGGGCTGCTTGACTTTTTGCTCGCAAAACAAGCTCTGCAGCAATCTTTGGGTCGAGATTTTGATACTCGTCAAATCTGACATTGTTGGCTCCGCCTTGACGATCAAAGACTTGAAGTGCGATCTTGCTGCTATTTTGAGACTGCATATCCAATTGCGAAACGGCATGAACGCCTTCGAGAATCTGTCTACGAATGACAGCGTCAAGGGGTAACCGAGGACTGAGAAACAAGACTTCCGATTTGAGTCCGCGACCTCGAAGCTCATTTTCAACCCATGAAACAAAGTCTCGATCCAATTGAGTCATCAGAATGATCTGGACATCTGGCACATTGTGAGGCTCTCGTCTAGGAATCTGAAGATCGGCGTCCTCGTTGGCTTCACGACGTCTTGGGCTAACGTTTCTATCGCGATATCGATTTTCTCTTTGATCGTAGGGAGATCGTGAACGGCTGCGTCGTGAGACGTATGAGTCTCTACCCCCACGAGCAGGCCCATAATCATCCCGTCCACGGAAGTTACCTCGAGGTGGAGAAGGTGATCTTCCAGGTCTATAGTCATCTCTTCCACGTAAGATCCTGCCATACTCGTCTCGGACAACACCATGAGCGTTGAAACGGTCTTGACCTCTTCCGCCTTGTCTTCCACCACGGCCTGCCATGTCACCCCTTGAATAATCCGGAGAGCGGGATCTTCGTGTTTGTTGAGCATTCCCTTGCTGAGCATTTCGGGTGTTCTTTTGTGGCTTCGAGATCTCCAAATCTAATCAATATTAGTGAATGCCAAAAGAAATGAGAATGACCTCACTTACGCATCTTCCGACCTCTGACTTCTGCTCCTTGTTCGCGGGCTAAGGCGGTGTAACATGCAGCAGTATCGTGAAATTGAACAAACCCGTAAGCCTGCTTGATTGCAACCTGGGCAAGCCGGCCATATTTGTGAAAAACATGGAAGATATCTCGTTTCGTAACTTTCTCTGAAGGAAGATTGCCTATTTGCCAACGTTAGACATATTGAAATAAACCCCAAGAACTTTTGCTTACCTATGAACAACCGGGAACCAACGGGAAATCTATCCCATTGTCCTTCGGTAACGTACATTCGCTCTTCGATGAGAAAGTCATCATACTTCTTCTGCACATCAGGTCCCCATCGGACATCTGCATCATTTGACTCTTCGAGTCCTTCAATGGACTGGGTGGGACGGTCTTGACTGGCTAGTCGAGGTGCGTTCGAATATACGCCTGGGGCTGGGCTAATTGGGCTTTCTGCAGCAGGTTGACGAAATGAGGCTGTTGGGGGAGGGGGTAATCCGCCTCTAGGATCAGTAGACGTGCCGGGAGCTCCAGCAGAAACGAGAGGCACATTTACGCCTGGGGGAGGTTTATAGGTATTAGGCGGTTGGGGATATGTTGTGGGCCCTGCATGATACTTTGAGATCTCATCTTTATATGGATAACCCGGACGTGCAACTTGGGGACGTGGGGGAAGGCTTGCATGTGCAGGGAGGCTTGAAGCGCCTTTGGGAAAAGTTGCACTGCTGGGATTTGCAGACAAAGGGGTACTTTGAGACGAAGCTGCTTCGTTCTTCTCCGCATTGGCAGTGATGTTGTCCAAGAGTGCCTGAATGTCTACTCCTCCATTTGCAATATCGTCATATGTATGCGTGTGTGGTTTAGTCGTCTCAGTTTGGATAGTAGTTTCAGGAAGATGGGCAGCTGCAGGATCAGCGGTCGGCTGAAGGGTGGGAGAGGGATTGGCTTGGATGGAATTGGTGTCGCTGACTGGGGCGATGTGCGAAAGAGGAGAAGAGGAGTCGGTCGCGGGAATGGTAGGTAAAGATTTCGCGTCTTGCTCAACATTTGCCTGAGATACATCCTGACTATCTGAGTGTTCGTCTCCTTCTGAGACCGTTGGTTCTCCCTCGGATTCAAATGTCATAGCGTAATCATCGCTGGCCGAGACACGATTGACCTCCTCACTCTTGTACCCTTCAACCTCATCCACCTGCTCTTTGTACGCATCAGAGAAGCTGGAATCGACTGAAGAAGACTCCTCAATAGTGCCTGATGCTATGGAATCGGAGGCGGGGTGTTCAACTACAGCGGTATGGGGCGGATCCAAATGCGTCGAAGTCATGTTGAATATTGGGTCGACTTGATTTTGAAGTACGGGAATTTTCGAGGCTTCCGGCGGGTATAGAGGGAGGGGGGACAATGGTGACAAAGTCTCAGTATGTTCAGTCATGAATGCCGAGAGCTAAGATCATGAGGAAGAAAGAGAAAGGGTAAATGTGGTTAGGTAGAAGAGAGAATGGGGAGGGTTTGAAGAAGATGGGATGGCTGATGGGAAGAAGCGCAAGAGTTCCTGTCGCAGAGTGAATTGAGGCAAGAACGGAGGGGTCGCGCAAAGACTGATTGCAGAGCTCAAATGATTGGCGGGCAGAAAAAGCACTGACTTGAAGGACTGAAGTCGCAGTTCCAAGGTTGGTGGCAATGGAAGAGGAGCTGGATGTGAATCACCTTCAGAGTGGTTATGATGATGAGCGTGAGAATTAGTTTTTCGAAAGGAATGCGAACTTGTGAGGGCCTTCTAGTTTTCTTCGGCTGCGCTTATCTATATTGGGACTAGTTTGGAAAACCATTGCCCGCGTATGAAAACGAGGCAAAACCGATCGAATTTCAAGCAAACAACCAACAATGGGCTTGCATGCAGACTCCTGCGAGGACTGTGAGACCTGATCAATCAACTAAACATATCTCCGCATTGCACGTTTTGCACGCCGAGTTGAGTCTCAAACTTAGCCAAGCTAGACTATCAATGTCGCCTGGACCTCAAAAGCTTGAGGTGCCCGTCCTGAATGTATTTGGAACCGGCCATTTCCTAGATTTGACGTGTTACACGATTGTATTTGAATTGATACGTTTTCTATGATCAGTCATGAGATTTTTCAATCTCTATCTTAGTCGAGCCTCTACAATGCTTCGAGGCTACGCTTTTCCATCCCTCCACTTCAGGGCAATTCCATGTCAATTCGCCTTCATTCAGAATTCTAGAGCATCCTCGTCGCGGTCTGGAGACACCGACAACGAAAGAGAGCTCGATCTAGCTCGCAAATGGTTTTCGAACTTCAACAAGCACGCCATACCGGAATCGATTTCAAAAACAACTTACACTAGAGCATCTGGGTCAGGAGGTCAGAAGACCAACAAGTTTGTTCACCAAATGCACTGCGATTATATTGCTTTACTGATTGCGATTAGGACGAGTTCTAAAGCCAATACGACCTGGGCGATGAGCGCGCTCGAGGACCATGTCCCAAAAATCCTCATTCCTGAGCTTCGAGGCTGCCGATACTACGTGGCATCTTCTGATGCAATTGCTATCCAGAGCGATACACATCGCAATCGGACACAGAATAAATCGGAGACTCACGACAAACTTCAAGAAGAGATCAAGCGATTGTACAGTCAGAGAGTTCCAGGAGTAACCTCTCCTGAACAGAAGGCCAAGATCGAACAATTGTAAGCTTTTCTCATTCTTTCAATCGTGCTAGACAAATCTCCCAACCTAGTTCAAAGTTCATACCTCCATCCCCTGTAGGACTACTATGCCCCAAGCCACATGGACGAAAATCTACCACATTAATAAACTGAGCTATACCGAGGCTGGCAAGTTGTGGATTCAGATTAAAAGAAAAAGCTAAGCAACAAGCTACGCGCAGCAGCAAAAGTGGATCAACGCCGTAAAGCTGCTGCCGATAAGTCTAAGAAGAGATGAACCGCCCGCACGAGCCAAGCATCGATGCTGTCGAGAATGTTCGTTATCTTTGAGGTGCTTCCTCTATTTCCTGCCCATCTATATGCTTGCTCACGCAATTTGTTAACCTTTGTCAACTCAGGAAAAAGTCCGAAAATGCTCTGCGCCTGAGGATAAAAAAACAACACAGCAATAAAAAGCGAGCCAGAAGCGGGGGAGGTGGCGGTGACTTTTAAGGAATGTTCAAATTTTGCCTGACGAAAGACAAGGAATTTTCTTTATTGAGGCTTGAGATACGAAACGAGCATTTCATTTCTGTCATATTTCTAGGCGGTGTATAAAAGGATTTGCATGGATCTGGGTGTGCCACAAAGAGGGGTCCGATAATGCGGTGACACAGCATATGCATAATGTGTGCAAGTGATTCTCCAGCCTAAGTCACTAACATTGAGGTTGATTGCAATTACTTTACTTGCACACTTCAATCCAAGATCACGCGAGCAAGGAATTATTATTTTGCATTCTTCAGGGGTAGACCGTCCGTTTGTACATGATTGTCCTCTAAGCAAGGGTGCTTACTATTCCATAATTCGCAAGATTGTAAAGAAAGAAGATTTTGGCAAGAAGATAAGAAAAAAGCATTTTAATCAATAGCATCTTAGTGTTCCACACTATTTTCAAACTTTCGGCTCCAATAGTACGGCTAGTCTCTAGTACGAGAATCAAAGTAGCCCGGCAGAGCTTCAGGAAAGGCCATAACCTCGAATCTGCATAAAAGTGGTACAGAACATATATACACCATCAAATTAATCAGAGCGTGAAGTATTTGTGAAGAATTTCAGCCATGTCTTAGAATTTTATTCATCAGCTCACTAAGGCAGGACCAAATTGAGAGAGATCTATCAATATCTGGTGTACTCAGATAGGCTTGCAGATCTTGGGTAGCATGATCCATGCAGCTGGAGTGGCATTATTTCTCTTCTCAGGAAGATCGAGAATTGAGCTTTAAGTCTTCTTAATGTGGAGAAGCCTAGCTGCTGAAATTCGATTGCATCTAAAAAAAAAGGAACTACTACAGTCCAAGATATCTTAAGAGGCGATAATTGTGGAAGCACACAAGGATACTGTGCGGAGAACCAATAGCAAATGGAGCCAGGTCATTGAAATAGTGGGCGGACATTGATCGCAGTATGTTAGCACTTTTTTTGTAGGTCTGCCTGCAGAAGCAAAGATAGATGATGTTCTAGACTTTCGCTCGAAATAGAGATTGTTTTGACCCGTAGGGGTTTATTCCATCTACAAGTCTTTACTCTATTAGGTAGAAAACGGCAGAAGAGAAACTGTGCTTGCAAATAAAAAATAAAAATAAAAAAAAGGTTAATATAACTCTTCCAGAAGTAGAGATATCTTACCAATTTAATTGTTGGAATGGCAGTCCTTTCGACTAAGCAGATATTTCGTATTCTGTTAACAATATCTTGTGAGATTTATGCAAACCTCAATGTCTTGGGCAGCGCTGCAGCCTGGGCAAGGGATCTTATTCTGGTGGCCCAAAGGTGGTGTTACACAGCATATGCAAATACCCGCTACCTGAAACTATGATTGCAAGCCACCATCGGCGGGGTAGTCCACTTCGCTCCAATCAATATCCGTACCGTCACATCGCTCGACCCCACGTTCAAATTCTTTGATAACAACTTTGCGGCGGGCTTTCGTGGCAAAGCCCACAACGTTACTTCTGTTTTTCATCGCATCAGCGAGACCCACTATAAAGGAATCAAAGGCAGCTCTAAACGCGGTAAATAAATGGTATGCGAAGTTTGTAACGCAGGGTTGGGAGGTTTAGAAGGGACCAGGAATTGTGGCTAGGTATTGTGTTGCTCTGCAAATTGCTTTCTATTGTTAAACGAAGAGTAGACTTATTAGCTAGCCAAATTCTCATATGATACCCACTTCGAGCTTTCCTTGCCCAAGTACCGCGGCCTCTGCATTCCACCATACGGATATTGAAGTATCTCAAAGGTAAGAGTCTCGAAGTTATCGTGAATGAAGACCGTGGTCAGGGTGGGGCTGGGTAGGCGGTATGGGAAACAATATCGATGTTTGTGCATACCACAGCTTCACATACGTCCTTCTTCGTTTGTAAACCCTCGCATACATGTGAAGGATGTCAAAGCACAAGGTGCCAAAATTTGTGTTGCGTATTATTCTCATTAATTCTACGACTCACTTGATAATAGTTTGAAGAAGCCTGGGAAGCTTGATGCATCGTTACCAGGAAACTTATTGGAGCAGGTAAGACGCCACACGTCGAAAATAGGAGAGAAATCGAAGATCACAAAAAGCCTTGCGAGGCCTTATCACGTCCATCATTCTCATCACTGAAGAATAACATAAATCGTAGGGGTTTTTTTTTTCCTGACATGGAGCACTGCGTCCTACTTCATCATTCTGCAGACTTGACTTATAATGGGGAAGGCGCAGGAAAGTAATATTCAGAATATGTACAACTTCTCAAGCGTTGCGTTGTCGCTTTGAAAATCTGCAGCACTCTCCTTCACAGAAATCCAGAGAAACTAGAAAGCTATCTACCATACCCGATATCAGTCTTCGTCCCATACCCCTAATGAGTTCCCAAAATCAACACGACTCAACACAGAAAAATGAAGACAACAGAAAAGCGAGTCTTTACGAAGTCCCCGGTAAAAATGCCCCTCTTCTCTTCCTGATCAGCGTCTGAGTTCGCTCCCTCAAACGACTTTTCACCCACACTTGGCCTCTAGCTTTCCTCCTCCTCCTCATTCTCCTCCGTTCCACTACTACGAGCGTTCGCAGCATCTTCCATTCCTAGGATGCGATTGCGACCTTTACTTTCTCGCACAGCTTTCCCCCTACCCTTCAGACCCCTGTCTCTCCCTCCCTCTTCCTCTAAAACTTTGGTTGATCTCGAGACGAAGTACTTTTAGCTTAAGACCTTCCACCTCTCAATAGCGGATGCAGAGTTAAAGTTTAAGATTACGACGAGGGATTGCCTGCTGAGTCGCACTTTTGGCAAAGGGTGGGATATAGGGATAATTAAGGTCGGGGCTGGGTTAGGCTTGGAGATATTGCCTTCAATTTGCTACGACGTTTTGCTGGACGCTGGGATAATTATGATTCTTTCGGTCAAATTATTGAGATAACAATAGATGTTAATAATGCCAGAATCGGCCAAAGATTCATGTTGACGTTTGCGTTAAAATGAAATGGAAGGAACTATCAATCTTGAGTACCATAGAATCGAAGGGGTCGGAATGGTTTGAATAGGAATTTCTCTTATTTGACAAGGACACAGTTAGTTGATCGAATGATGCTACCTTTCAGTCTTTGAATCACTTGACTTAGTCCTAATGTTGAATGCTGATCAACAGTCATTTTGAAGGTGCTGGATTCTCAACAACGCAGAAGTGATTATTAACAGAAAGTTCGATTGTTTTACATGGCATTGCTTTCCAAGAACGCCGGCTGCTCTGGACACACTAGTCCTTGAAGCTGTGATGCAGCAAAACATAGAAGGATATATTGCACGGCTCATTTACAGCACAACATCAACGGCATATTGGGGCTGTTTGACATCCGATCGTAATTCCCTCTCATTGTGGACTATGAAAGACATCCGAAGTTTCCAGCATAATGGCATCCAATTTCCCCATGTATGCTCCATCCCTCAACGCCATAGCAAACGCATCATATCGTAACACATCACTCTTTTCTCTTTAGTTCTGCCTCCACCTCACCAGCACTGCTGGCACTCGGCGTCTTCAGCCCATCGCCCTCAGCACTATCCGTACCCGTTGCATGTTCCTCTTCATCCCAAGCATCCTCAGCATTCTCATCCCAATTATCGACCTCATCATCCAATGTAGGTGCTGCAGGAGCCACAGTCGTAGTTCCTGATTCTTGTACTCCCACGCCCTCGCCCAGCTCCAAATCTGCTTCTTCGTCCCCAGGAACAACTTGATAATTCTTCGCAAGTCGTTCGCGCTCCAACATGCGCATATGGTACCAACTACTCAAAGCCAATGCGCCCAACGACCCAATAATATTTGCAATGATATCGTAGAAATCGAAGGTCCGGCCATTTGGTAGAAAGCCTTGAAGGATCTCAGACCCAACTCCCAGCACACCCGTGCAGACCAACAAGGTGAGGTTCAGATTCCGTCTTCGACTCGTATCGAGAATCCAGTAGAAACATGTTGTGAGGATGAAGAATGTGATACAATGGAGGACTTTGTCGTTGATTACGGAGTCGAGTTGCAGAGCAGAGAGGCCGGCATAACCTGCTGCTAAGAGCAGGAAGACGAAAGCTCCTAGGTAATGTCAGTTGAGGACAACGAGGCTGTAAACTATGGACGAACCTGCAAAAGGTAACCTAATGCGCATGATTTAGGTAGTCGTTTCAAGTACTTAGTTATAAACTCATCGTAGGGTCTTTGACTTTGGCAGATAGTCTGAGCGAGCTTGACGCTCTTCGGCCGCGTAGGCGTGTTCAGAGCTTCCCCAGAAATCAATGGGCAGATCACATGACCTCGTAAAAGAAGCGAACTTTGGAAGGATTCTGGATCTCGGCGAACCGCATAACCGTCAAGAAGAAGTCTATCACATCAAGAAGTATTGAGGTTGAAATAAGGTTTTGTAGAAAGTAGAAAATACCAAATATGGAATTGACTACTCTTCACGTATGAATAGATAATTATAACCGTAAATTAAATCGTAGAATTCCCCCTTTTATATCCCCTTTTATCAATTGTTCCTCACTTGGCCGCTAGTATCGCTTTCCTTTGACGACAACCTTCTCGACGGACAACCGATCACACATACTACCAAAAGTCGACAACTTTGCCATCACGTCCTGCACCCAACTCCATCGAGAACCACTCGAAATTGATGATATTCGATGCCCCAATGACGGACATTCATTAAATACCAGTTTCAGGACGTGGAGACGCCTTTACGAGGTTTTGTGGTTTGTCGCGATCACCACTTTTCGGCGCTCGTGCGCGCATGGGAGGGGGATATGTCTTCGTCGAGATCTGGGCCATCAGGGTCAACGATTTCCATCGGCCAACAATCATGGCTTCCTCCAGCTCACCTGGGCCATGCTAGCAAAGCCTTTCAGCAACGAGACGGAACCCCGACGCGGTCGCATACTCCAAGTCTTTTCGAAGATGCCACATTGGCTGAACCGGTCGCCGTACAATATGATGGAGACAATGCGGAGGAGGAGCAACAAAGGGCTATGTTTAGGGAATTATATGAGCGCAGCGAGGCCAAGATAGCTGCTTTGTTTGGTGGAGAACCTTCGCAGGAGCAGGAACAAGGGGAAGACAACTCGGCGCAAATCGACCAATTGGCTGAAGAGCACATTGCCGCGGAGAAATCTAAAGCCCAAGCATCTAAGAAGCCTGCGCGAGCGATTGATGAAGATAATTACGACGATGACGACGATGAAGATGACGAGGATGATGTGCAAGCATCCCCCCTCAAGAACAAAAGCGCCAATGTCCTATTATCGCCCTCCAAGTCCGGCAGTTCCCCCGTTACCTCAGACATATCTCCTACCAAGCAACCCGAACAGAATAAAGAAGATGCATCACAAGAGGAGCCTAAATCTTCAGAGGATGCGCGTAAGCAGCTTGAGGAAGCAAAGAAGGCCACCGAGGAGGCCGCGAAACGCAGCTTTCATACCCTGTTCTATACATTGGAGAATGACCGAGTTGCGATGTTAGAGCAGCAGAGGTTGGAGGAGTCCGAGAAACAAATCGATGCGGAGATGGACAATAATGGGAACACTAGCCATGGAAACGCCAATGGCGAACACCATGGCACCTTAAGTCAAGCCAATCTTGGCGCGTCAAGTCTGACTTTGAAGCATCTCATTGCCCGGATTGACCTCAAAAGAGACCAAGTCCGGGCATCAGATGCTGAGTTGCGGTCTTTGATGAATGAAGTGCGGAAAAACAGGAGTAAATGGGCAAGTGAAGAGCACGTTAACCAGGAGGAACTTTACGAAGCTGCCGAAAAGGTCTTGACCGAACTCAAGGCCATGACAGAGTATTCTTCACCTTTCTTGACCCGTGTCAATAAACGGGAGGCTCCTGACTACTACAACAGTAAGTATTTATTTTGTGGAGTATCAGCCTTGACTAACATCATCAAGTAATCAAATCTCCAATGGATCTTGGAACCATGACTAAAAAGTTGAAGTCACTGACCTATAAATCGAAAGCTGAATTTGTTGCGGATCTCGACCTAATATGGAGTAATTGCCTAAAGTATAATGGTGATGTCAGTCATCCCTTACGCAGGAATGCAAATTCGATGAGAAAAGAAGCAGAGAAATTGGTTCCTCTGATACCGGATCTTGTGATTCGCCCACGAGCAGAGGTCGAGGCAGAAGAGCGAAGGAAGCAGAACGGCGGCGATGACGATGGAGGTGATGATAGTGATGACGAACCAATCATGTCTTCAAGAGGTCGCAAGACAGGTGCAAAAGGATCTACGAAAGCGAGAAAGAGTGCGCCTGGCCGAGAGGAAGGAACCCCTGGTGTTGACCAAAAACCAACACTCCAACTTAATGGTCTTCTTAGTCTTCATCATGAAGGCTCAGATACCGGGATCGAAGGAAGCAATGGATTTGCGACACCTCCTATTGGCGCCGGCTCTATCACTCCTGGCGGGTTGCATGGTGCTGTTGGCAGCCAGGCCGACGGGATGGATCTTGATGGGCCGTCTATCAATGGACTTTCGTTAGGCCAGACACTTGCTAATGATCTTCGTGAGGATGAAGAGTACAAAACCTGGAAGCAGGTGACCAAGAAGGATCGAGCCTTGGTAGCAAAAGAACGAAACAGACTTTTCAAAGGCGACAGAATCAATCCTGATGAGCCTGCGTTACTGCGAACTAAAGCTGGAATGAGAAAATGGCTTCGGCAACAAAAGCAATCTCAAGAAACATCTCGTTCAGATGTCGGTGGAGCAGTGAAAAACGCAACTCAAGAGACTCTGGCAGAGGGGATGGAGGGCGAGGAAGAGCGTGTCCTTCCCGACTATTATGATACTCTGTCAGCTATTCCAGACATCCCTGCAAGGCTTCAGTGGGTTGAAGACGCAGATGGTCAAGTCTTGGATAGACAAGAAGAGTTTCTTCGAGTCGTACCAGGTGGCCTCTTTACAGCGCCAAAAAGCTCGTTAACTGCAAAAGTCGATGCGAACATGAGGCAGATGCAGGAAACAAGGAAACTGTGTTCAAAAATCGGTGTCATAAAGCAGATGCAACTGCAAGCACAGGTAACTTTTTCATTTTATTTTACAATTGAT
>Ga0182030_10021517_pt1 | contig 12073 bp, 10 predicted proteins | sample 812S3MmetaG_FD_121299 | JGI IMG/M metagenome (GOLD analysis project Ga0182030, IMG submission 121299) | Permafrost microbial communities from Stordalen Mire, Sweden - 812S3M metaG (Illumina Assembly) | ecosystem: Environmental > Terrestrial > Soil > Wetlands > Permafrost | place: Sweden...
ATTATCATCATCCCTGGCTACCTGATATTTTAGGATATGGGCCGACAACGCCCGATATTTATCCAACCTGGCTGGCCTCGGTGAGCAGCGGCGTGAGCAAGAAGGCACGGTTTTACAACGAAGATGATTATGCGTTATCACAGGGTGTTTGGGAATGGAATGAGATTTCCAAACCGGACAATTCGAGCCTTTTGACGACCGACTGGAATTATGGAATTACAGGAATGAGTTCTACAGATCACAACCAATTTTATAGCTATCTTCCTTTGCTCTTGCCGTTCTATACCCACCTCCAGCTTGGTACCGAGTCAGCTCCAGCTGACCGCTATGAGATCATGTCGTATGCAGCAGAACCCCGTTCACGCGCATTGGGCCGCTACCCTGGACCGGACTCGACCCGTACTTCACCTGCACCCAGTAGCGATGTGGCCGGATTCAGCGGTTCAATTAATATGGAAATGGAAAGCTTCTGGCCACCTGATGTGCAATCAGGCGTAGATCATAAGCACGGCGACTTGCAATGGCACAGTGCCGAGTTTGAATTTACGAACGATCAGCAAGTTAAGTTCTGGTACAATATGCTGAAAAGGTTTGACATCACCTCAACATACATTCCTCCTCCGTAATGAATAAGCGTTCTTGGATTATCGGAGCCGCCATTTTAGTGGCGATCATAGTCGCGTGGTGGCTTCTATCACAGCAGCCGGTTCCGCCCCCACAACCTTTAGCGCCAACAGCGACCAATAATGCTTTCGCGCCTTCTAGCACGACCGCGAGTACTCCGGCAACACTGCCGCCTGTTATTCCTCACAAACCCGATCTTCCGCCCGGCAAAAACAAAGAGGACTCGATGTCGAAGGTCTTGAGCACGCTCAATGACCAGCCGATTGTTTTTTACGGCAAGGTAATCGACCAGGACGGCAATCCGATCTCCGACGTAACGGTCAATGCAAATGTGGCTATCTCCAAGCAATGGATGGAAAAAACTTATAAGTCCTACACCACTAACAGCGATAGCAATGGCCTTTTTCAATTTGAAGGGTTACGTGGAATGGCGCTTCTTATCGGCCTGCAAAAAGAAGGATACCAGTACTCATCAACTGATAACGGTTATAACTACTCAGCCGTTTACACTGAAAAAGAGCGCCATCACCCCGACGCCAACGCGCCAGTGATCTTCAAGATGTGGAAGTTGCAGGGGCCGCAGCAATTAGTGACGATAGGGGCTAATGCTTACCTTCCGTGCAATGGAAGTTCATCTAGCTTTGATCTCCTCACCCATCGAAAAGTCAGCGATGGTGGAGATATAACCGTCAGCATCACTCGGAACCCGCAAAACATTCAGGGAGTACATCAGTTCGACTGGAAGGCCGTGGTGCAGGTCACAAATGGGGGGTTGGTGGCCAGAAACGATCAGTATCCCAATGAAGCCCCTGTCGACGGCTATCAGTCCCAAATCGTTATCGACATGCCCAAAGATGCCAAGCCGTGGTTTGATGATTACCGTCACACTTACTATCTGAAAATAAGGGGTGGGCAATACGGGCGAGTATCATTAGAAATTTACGCAGCTTTCGAACAGCCCAATGTCCCATTTAATTTTAGCGGCTACGTTAACCCCACCGGCTCACGAAACTTGGAACTCGCCGCGCCCTTGGGCAAAGGGCAACAGCCCTGACGTAACGAAACAAGCCGGTAAACGCGCCAGGAGGCCCTATACGGGGCGATCCGGGCCGGTTACCGGGGATGTGAGGGGGCGGCGGGTTACACCTGACCTCCAGCCGGGTTGACGGGTCGAATGGGCGCCACAACTCCAAACACAGGATGGCACTTTTGGGCGCCATTTTGCGTGCCCGCAAAAAGGACGTGCAAAAGTGCGGCCTGACGGCACGACATCAGAGACAACCAATAGCTGGCGTTGGCCAACCAAGCAAAAATAAGGCCGCGCGAAGCTTCTTAAGTACAGAGACCGCGTTCATAGCGGCATGCCAATATTCATCCAAACGTCCCAATGCACGGTTCCACCCCGATCCAGCATTTGTCCTCTCCAACGGGGAAGCTTATAGGCTCTTTCACCCGGGCCCCCCCTCCCACAATTCCTTCTTTTTCGCTGGTATAATACTTAAATAGAAAGCGTTCTGTCTGAACGCTTCTGCACAGCCCTGTCCTCTCGTGAGGATGGGGTTTTTTCGTCTCTAACCCAAGAAAGGAGGCCGTATGGCCATCATTATTGAAGCAAATTATCAAAAAAAGATTGGGCTACCTGCCTACAGCAGTCACGCCTACTCGGTCACCATCCGCAGTGAGGTGGCCGACCTGAGCCAGGTCGAGCACGAGTCCAGTAAGCTCTACGCGATCCTGCAAGGCAGCGTGGATCGTGAAATCCAGGAAGTGGGGTTCATCCCGGATGGCAACGGTCATGGATCAGCTCCCCGTACCACCAATGGGCAGGCCAGCCAGTCCAACGGTGATCAGTGGGTCTGCTCGGACAAGCAACGGGACCTGATCCTCAAGATCGTCGAGGAACATAAGCTCGATAAGCAGGAGGTGGAGGGACTGGCCAAGGACATGTTCCACAAGCCGGTCAAAACCCTCAACAAGCTGGAAGCATCCGGCCTGATCGAGGAACTGCTGGGCAAGTATGGACCTCAGAAAACCAACGGTGGGAATGGCGGTCGTTCCTATCAGCGTGGAGCACGGCGATGAATACCGTGAGCGATAATCCCATCGTGCCCTTCAAGCCCTTATTGGAAGTATTGACCGAAGAGGTCAGTGCCTCCCGTTTGGGTTTGTGGGCTTCGTGCCGGTTGAAGTTCTACTTCCGGTACGTCGCCCAGATCGAGAAATCGGCCACGCCAGCACTCTATGTCGGTAAAACGGTGCATTCCGTTTTGCAGGCGTGGAACCTGGCGCGGTGGAAGGGTCGCGTGATGGATGTCGATACCCTGAAAGAAATCTTCACCCAAAGGTGGGATGAGGATCAACTCGGCCAGGACATCGCGTGGAATGGTGAAGAGCAGAAGGAACGCGGTACGGCATGGGGTCTGTTGGAACACTATCTCAAGGAAACTCCCATTTCCCAGGATGAGAAACCCATGGCAGTGGAAGTCCGGCTGGAAGCTGACCTTGGGGAACACGGGTTACCCAAGCTCATTGGAATCGTCGATCTGGTCAGGCCCAAAGGCGTGATCGTCGATTTCAAAACGTCGGCTCAAACACCCAATGCCGAGCGGGTGGCGCACCAGACGGAAATCCAGATCACCAGCTATGGTCTGTTGTACCGGGACGGGACAGGTCAGAGCGAATCAGGATTCGAGTTGCATCACCTGGTCAAAGTGAAGGTTCCCAAGTTGGTGGTCACCCCATTACCACCTATCACGAACAACCAGCAGACAAGGCTCTTTCATCAAATCGAGAGCTACGTCCAAGGGGTAGAACGGGAGGACTTCGTGCCCAGTCCGGGTATCCAGTGCCTCTCCTGCCAGTTCATCAACGAGTGCCGTGCGTGGCACTAATACAAAGAAAGAAAAAATAGTTATGCAAGAATTACAAGAAAAGCCTCGGTGCAATCTGATTTTGCACTGTGGCGCGAATGCAGTTCAACGTGTGGAGGTGGCTCGGGTGAGCACCCCCAAACAAACCGTGACGTGGACGCCGATTCCTCATGTCACCCTGATCGAAACCGTGGAGGATGCCCTGCGGTCAACGGGGCTGAAAATCGGGAATCAGGTGCATAGCCTGAATCAGGACGGTGCCAGATACTTCGGGTTGACCGAGGTGCATGGTCCCGACGATGCCCGTGACTACGCGCTGGTGCTGGGGTTGCGTAACAGTCACGACAAGACCTTCCCGGTCGGCCTCGTGGCGGGTGCCAGCGTGTTTGTGTGTGACAATCTCTCCTTCTCGGGCGAGGTTCGTCTCACTCGCAAGCACACGGTTCATCTGCAACGGGACCTGCCCCAGATGGTCGCTGGTGGCGTCGGAAGGTTGGTGCAGCTCTGGGGTCACCAGGGCCAACGCATCGACGCCTACAAGAACTACCGGCTGCGGGATAAAGCGGCCCACGATCTGGTCATCCGGGCCGTGGACGTGGGTGCCTGTACCAACCGGATGATCCCCTCGGTCATCAAGGAGTGGCGTGAACCGACCCATCCTGAGTTCGAGGATCCCCGACCCTTCCGGCCAATAGTTTGATTGAAAATGGAGACTTCTCCGAAGGCGCCGCCCATTGGGAAGGCAACGGAAAGACACCCCAGGCGTATGCGGCAGGAAATCCTTCGGCCCTCACGGATCCTTTGACGAGCAAGGGACTCATCGTGACCCTCAATCCGGCATCCTGGACCCGGATTTACCAAACCTTTCCAACACACAACGGCACCCTGTATTCGATTTTCGTTACTTACAAATTGTCGCCAGACGTCACCTTGTCGAAAAATGCAGCAGACTATGTCGTGATCGGGCATCAGATACAAGTTCCTGGCTTTGAAAGGTTTGGCTCGATTACATCACCGCCCTGTGTATTTTACGGTACGATTGGGGATACAAACAGCACTTCCGTAGACATGGAAGTGTACTCACCCAAACTTGGATCGAGCGAAGTTCAGACGTATCAGCACACCTATCCGCCCATCCCCGTTTCGGGGATTAAAACGTTCGCACTTGCCTATCCTCCCGGGACAGGGACGGTCGTCATTCTCGGCGTTGCCGTCACGAGTAACTGATCCGCGAGCTGCGCCCGTTAACCCGAGCCTTCCAGTGGCTGAACGCACTCAGATATAACATTTACTATCCACACAACCAGTGGTGCTAGGTGGGACGCATACGATAGATGTTCGGTTATGCCGAATTCAGCATAAGTGAAAGTCGTATTGAGGGGACCAGTGGGTCAATACTCGCTCAATAGCTAATCGGAGAGAGTGGTTGAGTCGAATTCTTGTACTTGCGCTATTGTATAGGAGGATGGGGAATATCTGCCTGAAAATGTTGCGAAGGGCGGGCCATGGCGCCAAACTCGGCCAGTAAGCGCCCGCGCAGGCCGTGGCTTGCCATCGGTAGACCTGAACCGCGCAAAGATCATGCTCACTTTTACCCATTCATACCTTAATCATGGAATAGCGGGTTGTTCCTGGTTGACCAGTCGCTCATTTTGCCTGAAGGCCAAAGGACTTAATCCGGTGTGTCGCTTGAATTCGCGGCTAAAATGAAAAATGTCACCGTAGCCGCAACGTTCGGCAATTTCGCCCACCGAATGGCAGTTCTCGGTCAGCAGGTTTTGCGCAAAGGCGATTCTCTCGCGAATCAGCCACTGTTGCGGGCTCATGTGCAAAAAGTGGGAGGAAAGTTTGCGTAACCGGGCTTGGCTGACGCAGGCCAGATGGGCCATCTTTGTCACGGACCATTTTTGTTCGGGATGGAGCCGGATCGCATGAATGACTTTGAGCAATGAATTGGGAAATGAGATCCAGGCTTCCTGAGAGACCTTTCCATTCGCGTAGTTTCCCAAATGACAAAATAACTCGGCAGACAATTGGTAAAGTCTGAGATCAATTCTGGGTGTTGGTTTTTCCAGTAAATGAAAAAGGCAGGCGAACCAGTCCGGGATTTCCCTGTTGCTGGAAAGTACGGGCGCATCCTGGGCAAATAGCAACAGGCGGAGTTTCGCCAGTCCGGGGCCGTCGAGCCTCATCCAGAAAAATTCCCAGGGATGATCCGGATCGGGGCCATGGGCATGTGGATGCTCGTTGGCGATCCATGCTAGTTGGTTGGGGACGACTTTATATCTCTTCCCCAGCGATTCGATCCAGCCAGCTCCCTTCAGGCAGAAGATAATATCCTGCCCGATGTAATAATCTCGTCTCACCACATAACTGGCATTGGCCCGGATGTGACCCGCCCGCAAAACCGTGTGAAAATATCTTCTCCAATCGAGGGCGGCCACATGGTGATAGGAGCGCAAGACGAGAGGCGACACGCGTTGAGTTGTAAGTTAACTTATACAAAAAATCGAGCGGTTTCCCCATTTTATGGAAATCCAATCTATGGCACTTTTGACGGATCGTTTTGCCGGCAACGCGCGCCCGGGCAAAAATAAACCTCGTAGAAAATCAACGAACAAAATCGCATGGCAAATAAAACGATCACAATCATTGGCAGTTACAGCGTGGGGTTGTTCATAAGAGGAGATGCCCTGCCGGCCAAAGGCGAGACCGTGATCGGGAATGAGTTTTTCGAGGGAGGTGGCGGAAAAGGGTCCAATCAGGCTGTTGCCGCCGCTTTGTTCGGAGGCCACGCGCGATTCATCGGCTGTATCGGTTTTGACAAATATGGGCAGGATGCGCTGGCGATGTACAAGCGGCTGGGAATTGATTTTAGTTCGATTCGGATCGATCCCACCACGCACACCAGTGTTGGCGCAATCTTGATCGACAAATACGGGCATAATTCCATTTCGATCGTCCTGGGCGCCAATATGCGGTTGTCGACGAAAGATATCGATGATTCCGAAGAGGCGTTACGCAATTCATTCATTGTCGGCTTTCAATTGGAAAACGATCGGAAGGTGGTCGAATATGCCATTCGTAAAGTTCATGCGCTCGGGGTGCCAACCTTCCTCGATCCCGCCCCCGCGGCAAAACTGCCCGATGATCTCTACCCCTGCCTTGATTACATCAAGCCCAACGAGACCGAGGCAACCATGTTGACGGGAATCAATGTCAGCGGCCTGGCCAGCGCGGAAGATGCCGGGCATTGGTTCATCGAGAAGGGTGTCAGGAATGCGATCATTACTTTGGGCGAGCACGGGGCTGTGCTGGTGACCGCTAACGAAGTAAAGCGCTACCATTCGCCAACCGTCAAGGCAGTGGACACGACGGGAGCGGGCGACATTTTTGCCGGCGGGTTTCTAACCGCCCTGTCGCAGGGCAAGCCTCTCGACTGCGCCATCAAATTCGCCAACCACGCCGCAGCAATCTCAGTGACGCGTCTCGGCGTCATCGATGCCATTCCCAAGCTGGAAGAAGTCGAAGCCTCGATGCTGGAAAAAAAATAGCCGCACTCCCATAACCCGGCTCCAGATAACCAAAGGCATCCACCATGTTACCAATGACCATGCGCGAGCGAATGATGGCGGTGTATCGCAAAGAGATCCCCGATCGGATGCCCGTGTCGATTTACAAACGATATCTGCCGACAGGAGAAACGGAACGGCTGGTGCGCAACGTGGGCATCGGGATCAGTGATTACTATCCTCCTGTCACGCTGCTTGCTCCTCCGTGGCACACTTCTCCGGGATATGTTTCGGAAGTCAGGGGCGCGGATCTGCAAATTCGAATGAGCTGGGAGAACGGGGAAATGGTGGAAACGCGCACGTATGAAACCCCGGTCGGCGCCGTTTACCAGGAAACCACGCGGGATCCGAATTACGGCAGCGATTGGGTCCGCAGGCATTTCATCCAAAACATCGATGATTACAAGACCATGCAGTACATCGTCGAGAACACGGTCTTCCGCAAGAACGATCGAACGCTCCGCGCCCGCACGTCCGATCTGGGCAACGACGGGGTCGTGCTGGGAAGACTGGATCGCTCCCCGTACCAAAAATTGTTGATGGAACTGGTGGGACCGGAGCAGTTTTTTGAGGATTTGGGAAGCGAACCCGGTCCCGTGATCGAGTTGATCGAAGCGATGACGCACCGGATGGAGGAGGCTTTCGAGCTGTTTCTTGAGACGGACGCGGAAGTCGCCTGGCAGCCCGACAACATGAGCGGCGATATGACGCCACCCGATGCCTTCCGGAAGTACTGTATGCCGATCTACGAAAAGCGCGGCAAAAAGCTGCGCGAGGCGGGCATCCCTTACGTGGTGCACATGGACGGTCGCCTGAAGTCGTTGAAAAGCCTGATCGCCGCCAGCGCATTCGACGCCGTTGAATCGTTCTCGCTGCCCCAGCTTGGCAACGACATGACTCTGGCCGAAGCCTGGGAGTCTTGGCCCGACAAAGTGGTTCTCCCCAACTTTCCCTCCCCGCTCTGCCTGGAAAGCGATGAAAAAATCAAAGCTTTCCTGGAGGAACTTTTTGTTCAGGTCGGAGATGCCCGGCCATTCATGTGGCAAGTCAGCGAGGATATCCCTCCGACCGAATGGCAGCGAGTACTACCGATCCTATGCCGTGCAGTGGCGGAAAGAAACTAACCCCATAGAATAACACCATGATTAAAGTAAATGATGTTCAAGTCCGTGACGCCGATCTCAAAGAGTATCGGGAACGCGGATATTGGACCACCCCCAAGCTCATAGAGGATGACCAGATTGCCCTGCTGCGCAAGGAAGTGGACCGGATTTTTGAGTACGATTATGATCGCGACATCTATCCCTTCGATCGCGTCTACACCTACGACCTGAAGAGTCCCGCCTTGCGAAAAGTCAATAACGGCTGGTGGCTGAATGACACGATCCGTTCGTTTGTCCTCTCGCCTCAGCTCGGAGCCATTGTGGCCCCGCTCATGGAAACGGATGAAGTCAGAATTTGGCATGACCAGGTGGTGGTGAAACCCGGCGTCGGACGGGACCACGCGGATTATGCTGAAGCCAACGTCGGCTGGCACCAGGACTACGCGCACTGGCAGGTCGCGAGCAGTCAAAAGATGTGTACGATGTGGATTGCGCTTCAGGACACGGATTTGAGCAATGGGGGCATGCGTACCATTGTCGGTTCGCACAAATGGGGATTGGTGCCCGATTCCGACTCGTTTCACGACAAGGACCTGGACCACCTCAAAGACAAGTACGCGGGAAGCCGCGAGTGGATTGATGAGCCGTGCATTTTGAAAGCGGGCCAGGCCAGCATCCATCATTGCTTCTGCTTTCACGGGTCCGGCCCCAACCTCTCTCCCGACCCGCGTTTGAGCATCATCATCCACTACATGCCTCAAGGAACCTTTTACCGGGGTCGGATCGATCCATTTGCGAAAATTCAGGCTGGTCGAAAAGGCAACCGGCACGCCAATGTCCCGTTGCTCGGACCAAACGCCAAGCCGGGATATCTTTTCACCGGTGAATGTTTTCCCGCGGTTTGGACTTCCGGCCGGCGCGCCGTCAAAAACCAGGCGTAACGCAAAGGGCCTGCCATGATAAAAACTCCCCTTTCGACCCCCGCCCGCAAACGAGCGCGCTGGATGCGCTTGGACACTGCGCAAATTCTTAAGCGGTTTTATTTTTGCGAACGCTCGCTGGTGGTAAGCTGCTCGGCCTGGCTGCCCTGCATCGCACCGCTGGAAATCAAGACCTTGCTGCCCCTTTTTGCGTGGCAGAACACGGAAACGGCGCATCAATTGCGCAACCGCGTGTTTGAATTGCGTTACCCGAATCGCCTGCTTGAGCATGAAGGCGCCGACCAGTCACTGGTCGATCTTTTCAACGAATTGAAAAACGCTCCTTCCCTGTTCGCCTTTCTTGATGCCCTCGGTCAGGTATTGCTTCCCGCGCTGGCCGGGGCTTATGCCGAATATTTGCGGCAGTCCGACCCGCTGGCCGACGCTCCCACGCACCGATTCCTTGCGCTTTCGCTGGACGAAAAGAAACGGCAAATCAAGACCATCGTCCAATGGACCAGGGAGGAATTTGGACGCAATCCCCGGGACCGGGAAACCGGACACACCTGGTCCACCGCCATCCGGGACAAGCTGACCGCGCTTGGCGGCGTTGGCACCGACCACGCTCCGCCGAGCCTTGACTGTTCAAATCTTCCCGGTTCCCGCACGTATCGTATCCCGGAAAAACCGGCCCGGGATGACCGTTATTGGCGGTGCCGTTATTACTGGCCCGACAATGTCGACCCCGCTTACCCGTATGGAGATGGCGTCCGCTTGCAAATGCGCGCCGCTATCAGCCATTTGAACGAAGTCTGGGCGGTCGAAACGGGTGGACTTATTTTGAATGCGTTTGCCGACGTGCTGCCTTGGGAATGGATTCACGCCGCCGCCCGTTGGACCTATGACGAAGCACGCCATTGCCGCATGGGGCAGGACCGACTCGCGGCCTGGGGTTTCGAACCCGGGGAGCTTCCCCTCGGCAGCTACATCTATGAAAGCGCCCGCGGCCAGGACCCGATCTACCGGTTGGGGATGCTCTTTTTTTTCGAGACGAAAAATATTGGCAGCAAGCCGCGACGGGTGGAGGCCTTCCGTCGCAGTGGTGATCAGGCCAGCGAGCACGACATGGATTTCGACTGGGCCGATGAGACCATCCACGCCAGTTATGGCAAGACCTGGTTGCAAGCCCTTTTAAAAATTCGCGGCCAGGACCCGGACGCCTATGACAAGATACGAGTACGTTGCGGTGAACTGGTCGAAGCCCAGGTCAAAGAAGCAAGACCCAAAGAAATGAGAGAACTTCGTGCGGTGGCTGAAAAGCTCATCTCCAAGGCGGAGAGCCTTCGCCAAATCGCTTAGCGGAACTCTGGGCTGCATTAAATCAAATCAAAACAGATATGCTAGGACCTATTTGCGGGGATCAATGCTATGAATTCAAAACGTGGATGATCGCGGCGACCTTTCCGGGCAATTTATGAAACGCATTCCTATTATCGACTGTACCGATCTTTATCATCCGCACCAGGATGTGGGCGATAACTTCGACATCGTGGCGGCCTATGCGTTGCCGGAAATCGATCTGCGCGCAGTCATCCTTGATGTCACGAATCGCTTTCGTCCGCCGGACAGCCTGCATTGTCTGCCGGTGCCACGCGAACCGGGGCTGATCCCGCTGAGCCAGATGAATTACATCTTCGACCGGCAGGTGCCCTTTGCGGTGTCGCCATTTGAGCCGATGCAATCGACCGGGGATGAGATGCGCCATGTCCCGGTGTTTCAGCAGGCGGGAATTGAATTGCTGTTGCGAACCTTGCGCGAGGCGGAAGAACGGGTCGAACTTCTGATCTTCTGCTCGTGCCGTACCGTTGCGGCGGCCTTCAATCGCGAACCGGAATTATTTCGCGACAAGGTTGGTCGAATTCATATTTCGGCGGGTACAAGTTCAGGAGAAATCTTCGACGTGGACTGGGGTGAGAAGAAGCGGCTCCCCCTGGCGCCGGGATCGGCCGGTTATCGTGAGTGGAATGTCGAGCTTGATGTCCACGCTTTCGTCTGCTTGTTGCGTTCAGGCCTGCCGCTGGCGCTTTATCCCTGCGCTTCAGATCGAGGTCCCTTTGCCTTGCACCGTCACGATAGTTACTACCAACTGGGAAAATTGTCCTTCATTCGCCGGATGGAGCCGAGGTTGAGGAGTTATCTGGCCTACGCGCTGACCAGGCAGTTGCGTCACGATTTTCTGCGGGCAATGGAATTCGATCCTGAGCCTGAACTCCTCGACCAAATCGATGCTCTTCGATCACATCATGTCTGGGAAACAGCCCTCTGGCTTGAGGTCTCCGGACGCAAGCTGGTAAAGCGTCCCGGTGTGGGCTATTGCATCATGGCCGCTGACGACGTGAAACCAGGTGATATAATATTGAAAAATGACCAGACGCCGTGCCGGATCAAGGTGCGCGACGATGGGCGGTTCGACTTCGAACTAACGACGGGAAAAACCGGTGTCACGATCTATGATCGAGGCGACGATCTTGAAGAGAACGAACGGGCGATGGGTGAGGCGTTGAAGGAACTCTACCTCGGATTTCGATGCGCCCGTCAGGCTTAACTCAGCAGTTTTGCCATCGATTAATGCCTCACCGGACGCCAAAAAAAGGATGTGGTTAGACCAAAGGCCGTTCTTTAATAAGTTTAGGATCGATCGCCATGATGCGATGGAGTGTCCTCGCCCTTTCGTGATGAATTCGAAAGCTCGACTCTAATTGGCTACTCGCTTATTGCTAGTCAACGACTTACGGGAGGTGCTGCGTCTATTGAGAATAAATTCGACGATGATTTCACTTGTCCAATAACATTTTTCACACACTAAGGAAACGCTGATTTAATCAGACCGTTTATTTTGATAGAGTGGGGCATGGAGCAACAGATCAGTTTTGCACAGGCGGAATACGCGGACAAAAAGAAAATCACGCGGCGGGAACGCTTTC
>Ga0182030_10021519_pt1 | contig 12073 bp, 9 predicted proteins | sample 812S3MmetaG_FD_121299 | JGI IMG/M metagenome (GOLD analysis project Ga0182030, IMG submission 121299) | Permafrost microbial communities from Stordalen Mire, Sweden - 812S3M metaG (Illumina Assembly) | ecosystem: Environmental > Terrestrial > Soil > Wetlands > Permafrost | place: Sweden...
ACGCCCGTTCCCGTCGATGAGTACCGGCGGGAGATGATCCAGCGCGTGCTCTCCGAGGCGCACAGCCTCAGCGACTTCCGGACCCTCTGGATTGAGACGCAGCGACGGCGACAACTCATTGAGCATCTGCTCGGAGCCGATCTCAACCCGGAGACGATCCGTGAGATTGACCAGATGTGGGAGTTCGACCTCTTCGACTTCTTCGGCCATCACGGTTACAAGGCGAAGGCATTGCGGCGGCACGAGCGCGGGGAACTCTATCTCAGTAATAACGAGAGTTGGTTTGCCAGCATGAAACCCAATGCGGCTACCGTGCTGCGTTGCTTCGGAAATCAATTCGCGTTTGGGGGCACCGAGGCGCTTGAAACCACGGCTCTATGGGATGTGCCGGAAATCAAAACGGCAGGTGGAATGAACGCCCTACGGAGCATAGGCTCTCCGATACAGATCATGCTTGATGCCAAGGGAAGGTTGTTCGGAGTATGAAGTATGTTGCACTTGCAGATGTCGCAAACATTCAGCTTGGGAAAATGCTGTCGCCTAAGTCAAAGACTGGTACAGAGTCGTTTCCGTACCTGCGTAATCAGAACGTGCAATGGCAACGTTTCGAACTTGCGGCCTTAGCGACGATGGACTTTTCAGCTCGCGAACGAGAAAAGTTCAGGTTGCTTCCCGGCGATTTACTCGTTTGCGAAGGAGGAGAGCCAGGTAGGTGTGCCGTCTGGGACGGACGAATTGATAATTGCTTTTACCAAAAAGCGTTGCATCGTCTTCGCCCAAAATCGGGAATAGCTGACTCCCAGTACCTTGCTCTCTGGATTCAATTCCAAGCGCTTCGCGGTGCATTTAACGATCAAAATGCAAAGACGACCATCGCTCATCTACCTTTGGTGCGCTTGGAGCAATTGACTGTTCCCGATGTCCCCTTCGATGAACAAATAGGGATAGCGAAAGCGCTCAACGTTCAGCTTGCCGAAGTCGAAAAAGCCCGCCAAGCGACGGTTTCGCAGTTGGAGGATGTGTCAAAACTTGCCGATGCCGTCATTATGCAGAGTCTAGATGAGGGAACTACGGGTTCGTATCAACTTGGACAAGTGCTCAAAGAAGTCAAGCAGGGCATAGGTGAGCATTGGCAGAAATACCCTGTTCTTGGCGCAACGCGTGATGGACTGGCTCCAGCAAAAGAGCCGCCAGGAAAGCACGCGGTGAAGTACAAGCCAGTATTCGCAGGAACAGTTTTCTACAACCCGATGCGTATCCTGATTGGTTCCATCGCATTTGTGGATGAAGACGACGCCTCAGGAATCACCAGCCCGGATTATGTTGTACTACAAGGGCGAGAAAGGATGGTCGATTCTCGCTGGTTTTACTATTGGCTCCGCTCTCCTCAGGGAGTGCAGTGCATCAATTCTCTTGCACGCGGTGCAGTCCGGGAGCGTATGCTCTTCAATCGTCTTGCCGAAGGTGAGGTCGTGCTGCCGGACTATACCACCCAAAGACGCGCATCGGCTGCGCTGAAAGAGTTGAACAGGATGCGCACCAAGCTTAAACAACAATTCGATGAGGTTGCATTGCTTCCGCAGAAAGTCTTGTCACAGGTATTCGGGAACTGAAGATGGCAAGAACGAAAAGCTCAACCAAGCAACCGAAATCCATTAGAACAACGAAATCCCTTTCGTCGTTCGTGAAGAGCATCTGTGATGTGATGCGCCGATCGAACTGCGCAAGCGCCCTGCAATACGTTCCAGAGTTGACCTGGATTCTCTTCCTGCGCATTCTGGACGCGCAAGAATCGCGCCACAAGGAAGAGGCCGAAGCCGTGGGCGCGGAGTTTTCGCCCGCGCTAAAGAGTCCCTATCGCTGGCAGGATTGGGCTGCTCCCTACTCCGACAAGCCCGAGCATCCGAAGACCGACCAGGGCAAGCCCTATGGCTGGAAGCGGGCCGCGCTCTTCGCCGCCGGGGATGGCAAGCTCTTCGAGTTCATCAATACTAAGTTGCTGCCCATGCTGCACGGCCTCGACATCGATGCCCGCACCGGCCTGCCGAATCCTGCGGCAAGCGCTAAGCAGCGTATCATCGGCCGCATCATGACGGCGGTCGAAAAGGTCCGCGTGGATAGCGAAACCAATCTGCGCGACATTCTCGACAAGGTGCATGAGATTCACATCGACCGCGTCGATGACACGCACTTCTTCACCCTTTCGCAGGTCTATGAAGACCTGCTCTTGAAGATGGGCGAGAAGAACTCAGACGGCGGCCAGTTTTTTACTCCCCGCGAAGTGATCCGGGCGATGGTGCATACAGTTGATCCATCGCTGGGCAAGAAAATCTACGACCCAGGGTGCGGCACCGGCGGATTCCTGGCCGTGGCCTACGAGCACATTGCCCGCAAACTGGGCCGGAATGCCACGAGCACCGACATTGACACGCTGAAGCACGATACATTCTTTGGCAGGGAAAAAGAGAATCTAGTCTTTCCCATTGCTCTGGCCAATCTGGTTCTGCACGGGATCGACCAGCCGAACCTCTGGCACGGCAATACTCTGACGGGTCGCGCCACATACGATGCGCTCTTCGCCAATGCGCCGCAGACCTTCGATGTGATCATGACAAATCCGCCCTTTGGTGGCAAAGAGGGTAAGGACGCACAGAAGAACTTTGCCTTTGAGACCAGTTCCACTCAGGTTCTTTTTGTGCAGGACATTTTGAAGGAACTTGCGCCCACGGGAACCTGTGCGATTGTTCTGGACGAGGGCCTGCTCTTCCGCACCAACGAAAGCGCCTTTGTGGAGACCAAACGCAAGCTCACCGAGGAGTGCAATCTCTGGTGCATTCTGAGCCTACCGGGCGGTGTCTTCTCAACAGCCGGGGCAGGTGTGAAGACGAATCTTCTCTTCTTCACCAAAGGCAAGAAGACAGAGAAGATCTGGTACTACGATCTTTCGTATGTGAAGGTGGGCAAGAAGACTCCGCTGACGCTTGCGCACTTTGGCTTTGGCAAAAATGGCGAAGTTCTGGAAGACGATGCGCTACCGGCCACGCTGACAAGGGAGTGGGCATCGGAAGAGGCGAACGAGGGCAAGCTGTTCCCTAGCTATGCCCGTGTGCTTGCACATTACGGAACGAAGAAGGGCGAAAGCCGGTATTCGTGGACGGTCGATTTCGCCGATAAACGCAAGCAGGCCAGGGCCGATATGCAGCCCTTGCAAGCAGAAGCCGCTGAGATTCGTGGGGTCATCGTTGACCTAAAAGTGCAACTCAGGGAGTTAAAGCGGTCCTACGCGGCAAAAGCGAAAATCGATGCGATCGAAACGGCAATTGCAGAAAAGCAACAATCCACGCGCGAATTGGAGGCCAGGGCCGCAGGAATCGATGCCGCGACCTTCGACCTGAAGGCCGTGAACCCGAATGCAGTTATCAAGAGAGATAACCGCACACCCGAGCAGATCATCCAGAGCATCGAAGACCAAGGGAAGATCGTCAGCGACGCATTAGTCCGGCTGCGGGCTCTTTTGAATCAGGAACCGCCCGACAGCCCAAGCCCGGTGCCCAGGTCATCAACCTCAGAGCCAATCCGCACATCCCTTCTTGAGGAAGCGATGAGCACCGGCAATAGTAAAGACTGATGATTTAGGGTAGCCATCCCCTTGTTTCCGCGCTGCTTTCGGATTAACTACCTCACTCAGGTCCCTTCGAGTCACTTCGTTTTAAGGCCGAGTCTGTTCTCGTGCTTGAGTAATAGTTTTCGACTCAACGACCTCACACATCTCCGCCAACTGTTTCCAGTGCCTCGGATGCGGGCGGTAGCCTTGCCGGATCTTGCCCGCATACCAACGCGAGACCCGGAGTTTTGTTCGAATCGCAGCGTTTGGAATGCTCGCGAGTAGCGGCTGAATTTGCCGGGAAAACACTTCGCTTGTAAGCCAAAGTGGTTGCGTCGATTCGTCCCATGCCGAACAGGCTGCTGCGTGCCGTCGCCGCGAGGCCCTGTGTTTGGCACGTGCTTCCGGAGTGCGTGCCGCTGCTCGCCCAATTCGTGCAGCATCAACGAGTCGTTGGGTTGCTCCGTCAATTTGGCACTTCGCACAGTTGATAGACCCCCTTTGAATGCTTTTGCCACACCCACGACAGATGTTCTCTCGGCGTGGTGTTGGAATTGGTGGCGGAAGCGGAAACCCGCCTTTTGCTTCGCGTTTGTGGCTCTGAGTTAAGCGCGTTGGTAGCGATACGCCACTGCTCGGTTTCCGGCTTCCAGACCACAGTGTTCCAGCAACCCATTCCGCTAAAGGTGCCACGGCACGGCCCCATGTCGGAGCTGTTTCAGAAAGTTTGATCGCAAGCTCAGCCATCAGGCGACAATTCCCATCTCGCTGTTCCAAGAACCATTCCCGCCTGAGTGTTTCGCGAGTGATCCAATCGAGCAAAAACGCATCTACCTGAGGGCGGACGACCTCCATGAGATCACAGGCAAGACTGTCGCGTGCCGGTGTGTCTACATGGAGAACACCCAATCCGGGGTCTAGACCCAGGGCTGCGACGCTCAGACGACATTCGCTTTCCAAGACGGCATAGAGGTAATTCAAAATGGCGTTTGGAGGGTTGACCGCAAGGCGAGGGGACCCAGTGAGAGGAGAAACCCGAGTGCCGAAAACGCGCCAGTGAGCGGGCAGACGTGCCTCGTCTTTCTTTGGAAAATTGATTGGCAAGGTGCGCCATGCAGCCCAGTAAGCCGCAGCCGCTTGCGATTCAACTTGGCGAATGGACTCGGGTGAATCAGCTTGGGCCAACTCCGCGCGACAGCGAGAGATGGTGTCGGCGGTCTGGGTGGCCAGCAAAGTGTGACGTGCAACCCGCTCCTGCCCTGCGATTTTCCAGCTGATTAGCTCCCTTGCGATGTAAAGAGCGGCTCCGGACTGACCCGCCATGGCCTGCGCACGTCGAAGGCGGGCATCTGATGGGCGAACCGGGCCAGTGGTAGCCAGCACGGAGCCGTCGCGTTCCAGCATTACAAAGGACGCATCCTGATCCGCCAGCCAACGTAAAGCTGCCAGAGAGATCATGCCGTCGGAACCAATGATGGCCAAGCGCTTTAATCCATGGCCAACGCGTGGAAGTCTCATCTCACGGCGTGCAGTACCGATCCCGTCTCGCAATAGAAGATGGCCTCGATCTACAGAAGCCACGATGCCATAACCAAAAAGCGTGATCACTCCGTGACGGGGGACAATCGAACCAAGATTCTCAGCGTCTTGCGTGGTCATACCAGCTCCTTTAATGCCTAGAAATCTTCGTAGAATCCGCGAGTCTAATGAATAGGCGAAGACCGTTCTCGTACCATCCATCGGTCTTCTTGTAGATTTCAGTTGACCGCTCCAGCGCACATCGCCAGCACTTGCATAGACTTTGATCGTTATCCCAGAGCGGCCCGCCCGCGTCATGGCGCATATTGCGAAGCCGCTCAATGCCAGTCATCGGACTCTTCCCGATCATGACTCCGGCCATGCCCCGCGCCAGGTACTCGATGCGGGCATCATCGCCATAGCTCGATCGAGGGAATCGCTTATTGAGCTTCATCTTTAAGAATTGAGGGGCATTTGCAACGACTTGACCGGGAAACGGCTGCAAGCCCTTCGCGATGACATCAGGCAACTGTGCCCACCTGCCACAAGCCTTACGGAGTAACGAATAGGTCTCAGCCCGAACCAGATCGTTCCAGACCTTGAGGCGCTTACTCTGGGCCCTGATCGTCGGTGGCTCAAGCATTCTCTCCAAGTCTGAGATTTCTCCTAATCGTGCCTGCTGGGCCCACAATCGCTCAAACATCGTGGGCGGCTTGGATAGATTCAGTGCTTCGCCCATCTCTACGGCCAATCTTCTGGTTACGCGCCAGTATTCCTCATCGGTCATCTTCTTCAGCCTTCGGACAAACTGTCGAATTTCCAAAGGCGAAAGGGCAACGGGCGGAATGCTGGCCGCTGTGGGGAGGGATATCCCATCCCGTAGAAAGCGGAATGCCTTGTAGAACTCGAACTCCCACACCGTAAGTAGCCCTAGATTGGGCGGCTTCGGTCCTCGTTTACCCATAGATCAGAAAACTCGTGCCAAAGTATGCCAAACAGTAAATTTTACTTTTCTAGGGCGTCGAAATCAAGCAGACAATGCATGTCATGACAAGCAAGAGTTTGCAAGATCTTGTAGCTGTGAGCGTCACCGAAGCGGCACGCAGGCTGAGCGTTTCTCCGCGCACGATAGCGACCTTGGTTGCGCGAAAGGAACTACCGAGCCGGAGGATCGGTCGTCGAAGGGTAATTCCTGTCAGTGCCTTAGAGGAGTTCCTCCAACGTGACCATATGACTGGTCGATTCTCGAAAGAGGCAGGTTCACCGGAATGACCAAAAAGCGGACCAAAGACTCTCAGACTCGTGCACGTAGTCAAAGACACAATGTGGAAGTCCGAAACCGTGCATTTCACGTCCTGGCGCGGATGCGTAGGACGGGCGACAGTCTGAGCGCTGCCTCGCGCGAAGAGCATATAGACCCGCGCACTGTCCGTAAGTATCTAGGCGCTGACCTCAAAGGGTTGGGCGAAGGGCAGACCAAGCCGACAAGAGCTGACAGCAGGCGGCGGAACATGCTGGTCCTCACCTCGGGCGGGACGACTCCAGCCATAATTCGAGGGTCGGAGCAGGCGTCGAAGCTTGGCCGTTACATGTCGGCGGTAGGCCAGTATCTCCGCACTGGAAGTAGTCATGCGCTGGAAGAATTTGAAGGACAGTCCATCGGTGGTCACCCGCTGATCACAGACACAAGAACGCTCAATTACCTAGCCGAAGCAGGTTCCCTCCAATTGGACAGGATTTATGCCGAGCCCGAGGCATCCTCATGATCAATCGAACACCAGTTCTCACAGCCCGGAGGCTTTCGCGAAGAGCTGAGCAGAATCTTTGCCTTCAGTGCGGACGCAAGGTTCGGACTGAAAAGCATCACATCGCGGGTCGGAATCACGATCCTGCGTTCACTGCTCCGCTCTGCCAATCATGCCATGCACAGGCCACCGAGCTGCTGCGAAGAGCTGAAGTCAATATGAGGAAAACGTCGGATTCTGTCGAACGAGTTCGGAGATCACTGAAGGCTACTGCTGTCTTTCTGTGGATGCTCGCCGAAGCACTTTGGCGTTGGGCTGAATCGTTGTCGGCCTAACAAATGCTGTCCAACCGTGCGCTATGCGCACCAAACCCCCGGACCACTACCGGAGAAAGTTGAGTAGATTATGACCACGTTAACTGCAATGCTTGAAAGTCGCCGCTCCGGTCAGGCCGGAGCTTTGCTGAAGGGCTCCGACGTTCCTACCGGGACAACAACTATAACGATTGTGATCGAAGAGGTCCGGCAAGCGCCGGACGAATTTAACGCTCCAGTCATCGTCGCTCTGAAGAAGCCTATCTACGGCAAATCGGCATGGGCTGTAAATAAAACCAACCTGAAGACGCTGATCAAACTGTTTGGTGACAACGTAGAAAAATTGATTCGCAAGAAGGTAAAGTTGATGGTTATCACCGTACAAAATCCCCAGACAGGGGAAATGGTAAGAAGTCTGGCCGTCAATCCGAAACAGGGAAGGTGAGTTGGATCGGGAGGTCTCGTCGTTACGCTGCATCCGCAAGCGAGCCCCTCGGTTCATCCGAGGGGTTTCGTTTTGGCGGAGTGTAAGCTCTAGCATGACTAGTCCGGATGAAGCACGAAATCTATTTGCGCTGCCATGCCCGCATCTTGGATGACAAGTCACGAGAGAAGCGGGGCTTTGGAAAGTCGTCCCGCGATCTTCGCTATGTATTACTCCTCGACACTGAAACCACAATCGATGCCAAACAAAGTTTGAATTTTGGGGTATACCAGTTTTGTGAAGCGGACACGGGCGGAAGTTTTGCATGCTTAGAAGAGGGCCTGTTTCATTCCGACGATCTCGCCCCCGGATCAGTCGAGGTCCTTCGCAAGTACGTCCGCAACGCGAATCGAAAACGAACTGGCATCGCATCTTCCAAGCTAAAGCTTTACACGCGTTCCGACTTCGTTGAGAAGGTTATGTATGTGGCGATTCAGGCTGGAGCCTCAATCTGCGCCTTCAATCTCCCGTTCGATCTGTCTCGAATCGCCGTAGAGTATCGCGTAGCTCACGGCGCAGGGAAGCGCGGATGGAGTTTCGTTCTGTTCCGGTACTGGGACAAGGACAAGCGTAAGTGGCTGCCGAACAGTTACCGCCCTCGCATACAGCTCCGGCCAAAGGATTCCAAAGCAGCTTTCATTCGGCTAGCGGGTGGCGATAAGGATCAGCCTTTTCGGAGCGGTCGATTCCTCGATTTGAAGACGCTGGCCTGGGCTCTCCGCAACATCAGCTTCAATCTTGACGGTGCCTGTGAGGAATGGGGCGTTCCCGGAAAGCTCGAACATGAACCCACCGGCCGAGTCACAAAAGAAGAAATCGACTACTGCCGCCAGGACGTGCGGGCGCTTGTTGGCTTGCTGAACGCGTTGTTAAAGGAATTTTACGGATACCCGCTAGGAGACCTTCCACCAGAACGCGCATTCTCGGCTGCATCAATTGCGAAGGCATTTCTCAATGCAATGAACATTATTCAACCGCAGCAGAAATTCCAGCTTGATGACAAGACGAATGGCATCTGCATGCAAGCCTACTACGGCGGTCGGGCCGAGATTCGAATCCGTCACACGGCTATACCGAATGTGTATACGGACTTCACTAGCCAGTACCCCACCGTGAATACACTGCTCGGATTGTGGCGATTGCTAACGGCCAAGAGGTTACGGGTGCGACAAGCGACTCGGGAGGTCAGCGTACTCCTGAAATCGGTGACCGTCGATAAGCTCCTCGATCCCAAAACTTGGCCTAAGCTAGGATTCTTCGCTCTGATTCAGCCCGAAGGCGACATTCTGCCGGTTCGCACCGTGTACGGAGATCAGCGAGCTGGCGGTGAAACCAACATCGGGTTAAACCCGCTGACATCAGAAAAGCCAATTTGGTTTGCCGGTCCGGATATTGTCGCGTCCACACTTCTCACGGGCAAGCCTCCGAAAATCCTTCGTGCCATCCGTCTAGAACGGGTGGGCCTTCAACAAGGCATGAAATCCGTAAAGCTCGGCAAGGGTTCTATCAATCCGGCCCGCGACGATTTCTTTCGCAAAGTGATTGAGGAACGCAAAGGGAAGAAGAAATCCGATCCCCTGTACTATTTCCTGAAAATTTTGGCTAATGCCGGTTGCTACGGAATCTACGCCGAAGTCAATCGGCATCAAACCGGCAAGAACGACGCAAAGCAAATCGGGATTTTCTCCGGTGAGGCAAATCTAACCGAGCGGGCGAACATCATGGAACGACCTGGGCCATTTTATTTCCCGCCCGTTTCGGCCCTCATCACGTCTGGCGGACGCCTACTGTTATCCCTCTTGGAAAAAATGGTCACCGATGCACGTGGCACCTATTTAATGTGTGATACCGATTCGATGGCAATCGTCGCTTCAGAGCACGGCGAATTGGTTCCGTGCAAAGGCGGACCATACAAAATGCCCAATGGCGGTGACGCGATCCAGGCCCTCTCATGGGCCGAAACGCGAAAGATTGTGGACCGTTTCAAAACGTTGAACCCATACAACAAGAGAGTAGTTCCGGGCTCGGTCCTTAATGTTGTGCCGGAGATCAATTTTGAAGCGGATGGGAGCCAACACAGTGTCTACGGCTATGGCATTTCCGCAAAGCGATACGCGCTCTACACGCGACGCGGATCGACTGTCCGTCTCATCAAGCCAAGTGAACACGGTCTGGGTTTGTATTACAGACCGAAGAAAGATCGCGATCCGAAGACCAAGGAATTTCTATGGATAGGGGAGGGTTGGCAATGGATTCTGAACCGTGCGCATGGGTTTCCTGCCACCGAGCCTGAATGGTTCGACCTCCCGGTTATGAGACGCGTGGCCATTACTACTCCGCAGGTAATGACGGCGCTCCGACGGCTAGATCGGGATAAGGCTCGGCCATACAACTTTGCCTTATCGCCGGTGATCATCAATCTTTCAGGTTCTCCGGTTACGCTTCTTGGGCCTTTTGAGAAGAAATCATCGCGCTGGAAAACAATGCCGTTCATAAACATTTTTGACGGCGCAACGCATACCCTGAATCCGCCAACGCTCCTAGCCGTGGTGCAGACGTTCGCAACGATCTTCTCGCAATATATCCAACACCCTGAGTACAAGAGTCTTGGCTCAGGCGGCAACCCGTGCAAGGCCGACACCAGTGGACTTCTGGGGCGATACCCCGTGGCTGCCTCCGAATTTCAGTTGATTGGGAAAGAGACCGAACGCGCGTGGGAGCAGGCTGAAGATATCAGTACGTTGTTGCCGTCGCTGGTCCGATACAAGGATAAGAGGAACGCAGCGGGACAAATGGTACAAGAACGCCTGAAGCAAATTTCGCTTGATAGGCTCCAGAAAGAAACCGGTCTAAGCCGACATACTATCCTGCGCGCGCGACGTGGTGGGCGGATGCACGCGAGAACTCTAAACATCCTTCTTCTTGCTGCCGGGGGCGGTCTGTTTCGTGGCAAATAACGTGAAGCGAAGAGAAACAAGAGCGTCAACAGAAGAAGCTGCTAGCACGAGACGGGGTTTAGTAGATGGCAGGACACCAATAAGGGGAATTTATTACCATCACACTTTGCTCGCGCCAGGTATCCAGGGCTCTAACCCAGCGAGAGAGGGAGCTGGTCTCCCGGCAAAGAGGTGGCAGGGGACGAGTCTGACTTTTGAGTACGCTTTAGACTGTCGGCAAAGGCACCCTTTGCAGAGAATGTGATCTCGAAATCCACTTTGTCTCCCTCCCCTAAAGGAGTCCCGTCAACCCACGTCATGGTCGTTATGACCATAGGCCCGCTTTCCGGTTGAATGAGGACGTAACCCGGTTTGATGACTTGAATCCAGCCCCCAACCCTCAGAGGCTTAGACCGATCTAAGGGGTCACGCGGCAGAAACTGTTTCTTCTTCCGCTCCTGATACGAGAAATTTTTCTCCTTGGCGTCGTCCCACAGCTTTTTTGCATCCGCAAACCGGCCATCCAGATACAAAAGGCCTCCAAAAAGACCGACATACGCCGCGTCCGCTTCTCCATCGAGACGACATTGGGCCAAAGTCGCTATGCACTTGTTGATCGGCTCGCCCATGTCTAACATCGCACGAGTGTATTCAATGTAAGCCCGCACATTGCTAAAATCGTTTCGTATGACAGGTTCCAACACCTCCATCGCTCGGTCTGGTTTACCCTCTTCTCGATAAGCTCGCCCAAGCAAATATCGGCTTATCTCATTGCCCGTATTCGAGTCCACCGCCTGCCTTAGCTTACTTAACCATTCCGGACGGTTCCCGAGTTCCTTCTGAATCTTGGCAGATATAATCAAAAGAGGACTTTTGTCACTCACAACTTTTAGCCCCTCTGTGATAGCTTTTTCGGATTTTTCCAGATATTCAGTCGTCTCCGTGCTCGAAATATCGCGCCGCCATGACCACCGCAGAAAAAGATCGGCCACACCCGTGTGCCCGTAGTCGTCAGTTTCCTTATCGGCAATACATGTCCTAAATTCGCGCTCCGCGTGTGCGAGGTATTTTCTGGCCAAATCGACATTACCCTCCGTGAGCGCAAGCTCCTCCAAAATCAAGCCACGCGTGTGGTGAAGGGGCCGAATCGTCCTTGCCCCGCTTTTGCTGATAGCATCTTCAATCTCGTCAAGCGCCAGCTTCAAATGCCCCTCATGCAACAGCATTCTCGCGTAATGTTGCAGAACAAAAACGTTGTTCGGGGCGCGTCTACTCGCTGTCTCAAAAAACTTTACCTTCCCTTCGAATGTGCTGAATGTGTCAACGATCTCATCGGACATGACGAATAAATCGAACACTGTCCGGTCGAGCTCGTAAATCAAATTCATCTTCTCCATCGACCGCTGAAGCAGGTATTCTTTGCGGGCCTGAGTTCCACATTTTTTCCATACAATCGCTGCAATTGTGCGGTG
>Ga0182030_10021520_pt1 | contig 12073 bp, 13 predicted proteins | sample 812S3MmetaG_FD_121299 | JGI IMG/M metagenome (GOLD analysis project Ga0182030, IMG submission 121299) | Permafrost microbial communities from Stordalen Mire, Sweden - 812S3M metaG (Illumina Assembly) | ecosystem: Environmental > Terrestrial > Soil > Wetlands > Permafrost | place: Sweden...
CAAGGTCTGGGCAGATTCATGGCCGCCAGCGGGCACTTTCGTGTCCGCCGGTGGGCACTTCCTATTGGCCGCTACCGGGCATTTTCATGTCCACCAGTGGGCAGTTTTTCATGTCCGCCGACAAATGTGTCCCCTACGTGCGTCCCGCCGGCCTCAAGGTCGACTGGTTCAATCCCAGTATCGCGCACCATAGTTTTCGCAGCTCACCAGCTGTTTCCACCGGCCGATGGTCTGCGACGCGGGCTATCTGCGGGCTAACGGTGCACTCGGCGGGCGGGATCCGACCGAGCAATAACGGCATGGCCCGATTCCAATTCCTCCAACGGCAACGCGTCGATCGTCTGCCGTACATCGAGGTCATTCCCGGCACAACGAGCTCCCTGGTCAGGCTGCAGAAGAATTGCTCGAAACGAAATCGTTGCGATGCGTTGCGAATGACGGAATACACGAACTGATGAGCGACCCGTTTGACCGGTGCCTCACACTAGACCGCTGCCACCTGACGCATCCGACACGGCATGTGCCGAGGCCCCTTCGCGCCTTCAGATCGGCGTAATGTTCCCGCGGGGACCTCAGCTAGGCTAGTTAACCCATACTCTGAGACAAACCGTGCTGCAAGGGAGTTGGATGGAATGTCGGAAACCAGCACGTTCACGAAAATAACTCGCGTCGCTATTTCTTCGCTTCTTATTGCCGGGGTACCGGTAGCTACGGTTTTAACCGGATTCGCCAAGGACCATCCAGTTGCGGCGTTGGTGTTGGTAGGCGTCTGGGAAATACTTCTCTTATTTGTCGCGATCGCTACCCGCGTCTACAAGAATCTGTCCGACTTGTGGGTGGGTAGGCTCACGAAGCTCCTCGATAACAAGCTCGCGCGAGTTAGCTCCCGATATAATTCGATTTACAAGCGGCATATTCGTGCGGCCAATTCGCACATGGAACAGTTAGGTCTCGCGACGCGAAGCGAATACGCCCTCGGGCTACGAGATATCTACATCACGCTCTCGCTGGACCCGAATTCCATCCACACGCTGAGTGCCAATCCTCTCGACTACAGCACTGAAGCTCTAAACGCTACTAGCTCTACGATCTGGGAATGGATGGCCGAGTCCCGGAAATACGAAAATGTGCTCGCGATAATCGGGCCGCCCGGAAGCGGAAAAACTACCATTCTTAAGCATGTTGCACTGATTATTGCAGATAGCCCAGGGCGTCAACTGAAGAAAGTTGGCGTTCGCCGCGGCACTTTGCCTGTAATCCTGACCCTACGTCATCTCAAAACTCATTTCGCAGACGACGATGCTAAACCGAAACTCGCGGATCTAATTCGGCAGGGCTTGGCCGACTTAGCCGGAAACGAGCCGCCCTCGTGGGTTGAGAACAATCTTCAACGTAGCCGGTTTCTGATCATGCTCGACGGCCTAGATGAGGTCGCCTCACCCGCTACCCGATGGCGAATCAGCAAATGGATAGATCGCCAGCAAGAGCTATATCCCGAAACGACGTTCGTAGTGACGAGCCGACCCTTCGGCTACCAGACTACGCCGCTTCAAGCCGCAACGGTCGTCCAGGTCCGACCCTTCTCCGAGGGGGAAATAAAGAAATTCGTGACCCGGTGGTACCGGGCGACTGCCGCAAGGCGATACGGTCAGATGCATGACGCAGCGCAGCTGTACTCGTCCAATGGCGCCGCCGCGTTAATATCGAATATTAATTGGTCCGCTGACGTGCTTGAGCTTGCCGTAAATCCATTACTTCTAACGATGGTATGTAACGTACACGAATACCGGGGAGCCCTTCCCGGCACACGTCTAGAATTATATAAGGAAATTTGCGAAGTTCTATTGTCGAGGCGCAATCAAGACCGCGGGATAGAGTCGCCCGTTAGCGGACTAAAGAAGCAATCCATTCTGCAAAAACTCGCTCTATATATGATGCGAGAAGGTATTAGAGATGTCGGAAGTCAAGATCTCGAGCCTATTATTGGCGAAGCTGTCTCGCGTGTAACCGCAGATTACAGTGCGCTCCAACTGATTAAGGATGTTGAGGAATCAAGCGGTCTGATTGTTGAAAGAGAAGCTAACGCATATGGCTTTGCTCATTTGTCTTTTCAAGAATACCTCGCGTCAGTCGAAATTGCCGAAACCCAACAGGCTGTGCTGATTTACGATAACTTGGCGAACTCGTGGTGGCGGGAGACGATTCTACTTTATGCCGCTCAGTCGGACGCCACGGAGATAGTAGAGCGATGCCTTGCGTACCAAAACGATGCGTCGCTGCTGAGTCTGGCAGTGACATGTAGTGACGTCAGCCTTGAGATAAGCCCGTCGGCACGGCACGCCTTATCCCGCCTTCGAGAGGGCGATTTCCGAAGTGATAAGGATCGGAGACGCACGGCGGGAGCCGTTCAGTTATTCAGCAGATTGCCTTCGTTCACCCGTGTTGCGGAAGACACCTATGTGTCGAGACGGCCCATTACGTGGCTCGAATATCAGTTATTCATCGATCAAGCCGCTCCCCAATATGTGCCCGACGACTGGCGCGAATCCGTGTTTCCGAGCGGGATGCAAGATCATCCGGCTGTGGGGATAAGAGCATCGGATGCGGTCAGTTTTTGCATGTGGGTTCAAGGCGTTTACGGCGACGGCTGGTCGTATAGGCCGATAGGAAGTGCGATTGCGCGCTCGCTGAGCGATAGCTCCTTCTTGGAGCCGGGCGGTGTCGAAGTAACTTACGCCATGCAACCGCGGCCAGCCGACCCTGAGAGTGGCGAAGACCCACGCCCAGATGGACCGGCTCGGTCTCGGGCCGTCCAGGGCGTCTTAGTCGAGGAGGGGGTTCAGCCTACGCTTCTGTGGGAGGGCGTGACTCTTCCCCTGTCAGCTGCAGGCATGCCCGAGAGAATTCGCTCAATATTGACTGAAGAGATGAAGTTAGACCGGGCGCTTGTAGTTGCTAGACGCGAAGAAGACGGCTCCATCGATAGGAGCGGATTGGACGACTCGGGCGTGCTAGACGCCGAATTCGCATCCTATATCGTTAACGACCACGCGGATAATAGAGACCTAAATCGAGAACTGAGAAAACTTTCCACGAACGCAATGTGGCTCGATCTCGCTTCGAGTCTTTCGTGGTCTGAAGATGCCAGCGCCGCTGTACGAGAATTACTGTCTATGTCGAGCTTACAAACGGTGCAAGACCAAATATGGAAGCTATCGACGCTTTCTGAAATAAGCACGCGGGGACTTGCGATTGCGTTTAATCGAATCACGGCTCCTGAAAGCAAATTTGCTAACTGTCATGAAGAACGGACTACAGCTCGTTTAGCCACCCTAGCTGCGTATCGAATATGCGATAACTTGGCCAGTACCTTGCAGGAAGCATGGGCGCCGTCAACATCTAGTCTTCCGAGTCGGTCAACTCGATCTGTGCTCTTCGGCTGGTTAAAAAGGCAGCAGGCGCCAGCGACGCCTCCGGCAGCGGCGCATGCTCCCATCGAGGGGATCATTGCCGACGATGGGGGGGCATCACTCAGTCCCGGATTCCTGCGCTCGGAATTCCTACACATTTATTACAACTTGCTCTTACTCGAATCACGAATAAACGGTAGATCAGTCCCCTGGGAGGGTCTCTTTATTGCCCGTACGCGTCAATGATTGGGCCGTTGCGGGTCTGTAAATCTAGCGCGACCACTAGTATTGGTCGCATAGAGTGGCGGGCGAACCACGACGCTAATTGGCGGCTGATTTCTGCAGAGAATGGCTGAATCAAACTGCTCGTCGGGCATCGCGATCGCCTCCTCAATTTCGCGCTGATCCTCGCCCCTAGGCCAGTGCCTCGTGGATCCCCAGGTCGCCCGCGCGGCACACCACGCCGCGTGCGCTTTGGTGGCCCGCCGCGGGTCAAGCTCGGAGCCCGGTAGCGCCCAACGGTCAGGGTCGAACGCGAGCAGCTCGGGCGGTGGCGTAGTGGCCGCTGTCCGCTTGATGCGGTAGCCCATTACTTGATACCAGTAAGGAAAATTCTCACATCGCAGGTCAGGATGGTTTTCTCCGCGATCTTCGCCGGCAGACCACACCGATGGGTGATCGACTGCGAGGCCCTGGCAACAGCTTGGTCGTGGCACCCGGGCATGGCTGTGTCGTCTCCTGGCGGACAGTTCTACCGCGGTCGCCGGTCATGGCAGTTTCGGCTGGGTCAGTGTCCGGTGAGGCTTTTGGGTCCGTGGCGGCGGACGGGAGCGCCACGCGGACGGGAGCCGCCACGGCGGCTGTGTTGGCCCGTTGGGGATGAGCTGGCTGATGCTGAATAGACGTTCGGTGATTGCTGGGTAGGCTGGCTTGGTGCCTGGTGTGCTGGCGGAGCGTGCTCGACGGGTCGCTGAAGCGCGGCTGGAGCCGTTGGCGACGCGGTTGGCCCATGTGCGTGGTGTGGCGGCTGCCGCGGAGCGGTTGGTCTCGCGCATCGATCCGTTGGAGGCCGACGCGCTGATTGCCGCGGCCTGGCTGCACGATGTCGGATATGCGCCGTCGCTGTGTGCGACCGGTTTCCATCCGGTAGATGGCGCTGTGTTTGTTCGGGCGGAGAATTTCCCGGCGCTGGTGGTGTCGCTGGTGGCGTATCACACGGGCGCGGTGTTCGAAGCGCGGGAACGTGGGTTGTCGGACGTGTTGGGGGAGTTCCCGCAGCCACCGGATTTTTTGCTGGACTTATTGACCTGTGCAGACGTGACGACCGGCCCGGACGGTTCGCCGATGCGCCCCGATGATCGGATCAGCGAAATCCTGTCGCGGTATCCCGCTGAGGATCCGGTGCACCGTGCGATCGAGCGCTCGGCGCCGATATTGCTTGCCGCGGCTGCTCGTGTGGAGGTCCTCGCGCAACAGGCGACTTCCGGCGCGGAATGATCTCGCTAACCCAGGTATGGGGTTGGCCGCTGTTCGAGGTAGTGCTGGATGCGTAGCCGCATCGACGGATGCATGCTCAGCGACTCAATATCTTGTGCGCGTGCCCAGGCGATGTCGGTGCTCTCGGAATCGATGTGCAGCTCGCCACCGATGAGTCGTGTGGTGAAGCATAGCGAAAATTGTTGGCGCACTTCGCCATCAGTGTAGGCCATGACGTGGCGCGGGTTGGTGTAGACGCCGATGAGGCCGGTGACTTCGACATCAAGGCCGGTTTCTTCCTTGACTTCACGCACCGCGGTTTCCACGATCGATTCGCCTAAGTCCATTCCGCCCCCGGGCAGTGCCCATAGGTCGTTATCGCGGCGTTTGATGAGCAGGATGCGAGCTTGCTCGTCGGTTACGACGGCTGTGGTGGAGGGCACCACACTGTTGGCGGGAGGCGCATCGGGATCGTTGTAGTAGTCGATTCGGGCCATCTGTGAACTGGTTCCCCTGGTGTCGGCGGGTCTAGGTGGTTATGGGTGAGCTTGGAGAGGGCGAGCGGTGTTCCAGACCCGTTCGAAGGCGAGTCGATGGTCGTTCCATAGGTCTGGTGCGTCGTCGCGCTTGATCACGATGGCGGGATTGTCGCTAGCCGGGGCACCGTAAAGGTGTGGGTTGGCGATAAGGGTGTCATCGGCGCGGAACATTGACGTGTACAGCGGTGTGGTGTGGGTGCGGATCTCCAGTCCCGAAGTGTCCGAGAGTGGTTGCAGGCGTGTCAATGTCATCCGGCAACGTGCCGCCAGGGCGGCTCCGATGCCTTCTTCCGCGCCACGCTGCATTACTGTGGTGCACTCAGGGTCACCGATGATGAAGCGGACCGCCACGCCGCGTTCGGTCGCGGCGGCGAGCATCTTGGTGAAGCGGGGGAGGCCGTCAAACAGGAATGTGCCGCCGTAGACCAGGATGTCAAGATGTTCGGCGGCGTCTTCAAATAACTGCTTCCACACGGTGATCGGGACGTCGGCTCGGCTGCTGTATACGCTGACGGCGACGGTGCCGGCGCTCGGCGGCGTCATGATCGGGAATAGATCGGGCCACAGGTCGGCCGGGTCGCAATCGAGCACCTCGGCGGCGCGGCGAGCATTCTGCGGGTAGGGCGCGGTTTCGCCCGACAGCCACCGCTCGACAGTCTTGGCGTCGACGGCGATTAGATCCGCCAGTTCTTGCACGCCTAGCCCTGTGCGCTCCATCTGAACACGCAGTTGGCGATTCGGCTTCGGTGCGTCCTCATTACCCACCCGGTTGGCTCCCTACCTGTGATGACATCGGTGTCCCGCAAGATGTCGCCCGCTGTCCGAAGTCTGCCATGCAGATGTCCACAGCTGCCGCCAAGATGCGGTTTCGATGTCTCAGATGCCCGGCTGAAGTGGAGTGACGGCCGACGAGCGGCCGTACCGTTCAGGGAGGGATCAAACACATGCGTCTTCGAATCGACACGACTGCAGCGCAGTTCTTCTGCACGCGCGCAGCTGAGCAGCGGACCGTGCACGAAACTGGTGCACCGCGGATCGACAAAGAAACGGGCCTGGTGCTCTGGCAAGTCCAGCTCATGGCCCTCGACCCGGACGGCGGGGAAATACTCGCCGTCACGGTGGCCGGCGAACCCAAGGTCAAAGTGGGCGAGGCCGCCGCGGTCGATGGTTTGGTGGCGATCCCGTGGTCACAGGGTGATCGCTCGGGCGTCGCGTTCCGGGCAACCTCAATCCGACCAGCTGGTGCTCAGTCAGGCGTACTAGGACCACGTCCCACCGCCGCCGGCGGTAGCTCGCAATCCGCCCCCGCAGCCAAGCAGCCCAGCAACAACGCATAGCGGAGCGGGCGCCAAGCCATAAGCCTCACCAGGCCTGGCGCCCGCTTCACAAAAGCTCTGTATGCAAACAAGATTCGGCGTTTACGGGCATGCCGTCGACGAGCGTGCTCGGGCCGTACCTGCAGCGAAGGGAACACAGCATTATGCCTCCAAAGAGCAAGGACAGTAATTCATCCGATGACGATTGGGTCGGCGAGCTGCTGGTCGGCGTAGTCAAGGCCACCAGCATCGGCATGTTCCGGTTTACGCTGCGCTGGCCCGACATCGCGACCGTGTTGACCGTCTTCGCGGTCACCGGCGTCTTGGGCGGCTTGCGTTGGGCCTGCCTGCTGACCACGGTGTGGGCGGTAGGCGTATGGGGGTGGCGGTTGGGCGGGCCGGACTCGTATGAGCGGCTGATCGGCAAGCCGGTCGCCGATTATCGGCGCACGTATCTGGTGTATCGGCGGCGCTGGCGCACCATCTGCGAACACCACGGCCTGACCATCTCCCCGCGCGGCAAACCCGACGCCGACCCGCTGGTGCCCGACTTGTCCTCGGTGCGCATCGGCGCGGCGGTCGACACCTTGGTAGTGCGGCTACTAGTCGGCCAATCCGTCAAAACCTGGCAGACGCAAGTCGACGGCCTGGCCGCAGCCTTCGGGGCCCACCATGTGACGATCCAACCCGGGCCGGTGGCCACGGGCCGGGGCCGCGACATCGTGCTCCACGTGCGCCACCACGACGCCCTGGTCATTCCGGTCCCGCTAGAGCGCCCCTGCCCGCAGAGTCCAGTGGTGCGGCTGGCCAACGTGCCAGTGGGGATTACCGAGCAAGGCAGCCCGTGGTCGCTGCCGGTAGCCGGCCGCCACATCCTCGTCGGTGGGGCCACCGGCGCCGGCAAGGGCTCAGTGCTGTGGTCCCTGGTGGCCGGACTAGCACCGGGCATCAAAGCCGGCCTGATCGCCGTGCGCTGTCTGGACCCCAAGGGCGGAATGGAATTCGCTGCCGGGCAAGCCTTGTTCGACCGCTTCGCCTATGACGGCGATTCCATCCTGGCGGTGTTGCGCGACACGACGGCCACCATGGTGGCCCGAGCCCAACGGTTGCGCGGAACCACCCGCTGTCATCGGCCCACCCGCGCCGAACCCCATATCGTGTTGCTGGTCGATGAGTTGGCCACCCTGACCGCCTACGCTGATCGCAAACAACGCACCGAAGTCGACCAACTCCTCGGATTGTGGTTGGCACAAGGCCGGGCGGTCGGGGTCAGTGTCATCGCCGCCGTGCAAGACCCCTCGAAAGACGTGGTGGCTCTGCGCCAGTTGTTTCCCGTCCGGGTGGGGCTGCGCATGACCGAGGCCACCCAAACCGCGATGATCCTCTCCACGTCGGCACATCAGCAGGGCGCACGTTGCGAAGAAATCCCCGACACCACGCCGGGCGTGGGTTATGTGCTCACCGAAGGCAACACCGCCATAGCGCGGGTGCGGGCGTTTCATGTCACTGACAGCGATATCGCCTGGCTGGCCGCCCATTTCGCCCCACCGGCCCGTCGCGGCAACAACCAGGGGCACCGGTGAGCATGCTCGCATCGACCTCGCTGACCGACTGGCTGGCACCGGGTTCCCCGGCCATCGATCAGGCGATCCGCCGCGCCTCCTCACCCGGCCACGACTTCCCCGCGCGGCGCACCTGCTCATCCCGGGCTAGGGAGGCCGACAGCGAGAACACCACCGGCACAGACGGCGACAGCGGCAACCGTGCAGGGCACCAGTGAGCGTCGTCCACGAGGCAGGGAGCCCGGCAATCACGCTGCCGGGTCTTCCCGCCGACATCGACCACCACCGCGTGATCACCCAGATGGTGCGCCGCGCTTGCTCGCCGGGATTCGACGCCTGGTGGCGGCGCGCCGAATCGGTCGGGTTCTGCGTCAACCCCATCCAGCTCATCGGCACCGACGACTACGGCGGCGAAAGAATCGTATGGATGCGGTGCAACAACCGCCGTGCCACCGTCTGCCCCTCCTGCTCAGACCTGTACGCCCGCGACACTTGGCAACTCGTCGCCGCAGGAACCACTGGAGGCCGCCACAACATCACCCCGGCCGTGGCCGACCGTCCCCAGGTATTCGCCACGTTGACCGCGCCCAGCTTCGGCCCCGTCCATGGCAGCACAGGCAGCGTCTGCCGTGACCACAGGACGATGGGCGGATACAAGCGATGCCCACACGGAAAACCCCTGTGGTGCAGCACCATCCATGACCGCACCGACCCCACGGTCGGGCAACCGCTTTGCGCCGAGTGCTACGACTACCTCGGGCACGTCCTGTTCACCTGGCATCTGCCCGAACTATGGCGGCGTTTCACCATCGCCCTACGACGCTATCTCGCCAAACACCTCAAAGCTGCTGGCATTACACCAGGTTCGGTGAAGGCCAGTTTCGTCAAGGTCGTCGAAATGCAGGCCCGTGCCATCCCCCACATCCACGCTCTCATCCGGCTCGATCCACCCGACGACCCCACCGGTACCGCCCCGGCCGGCTCACGTGACCACAACGATCACGGCCCCGCCGCCACATGTGGCGATGGGGAGGCCCGTTCGGCAACCGGCCCTGCCTGGGAGCCGCCGATGTCTGCCGCCAAACTCGCCACCCTTATCCAGCAGGCCGCCCGCGCCGTCACCCTCGACGTCCCCAACCCCGACACCAACCGCCAATCCGACAACCCCAACGGGTCTGGCGACGCTGTGCCGCTGGTGGTCCGGTTCGGCACACAGATCGATACCCAACCACTAAGGACCGAAAACCATGCGGCCCCAACAGAATCAGGCACACCCGCGGCCATGAGCCGGATGTCGTCACGCCGCATTGCCGGTTACCTGGCCAAATACGTCACCAAATCCCTGCAAGACTTCGGTGTCGCCGCCCGCCGTCTATCCGCTGAAGCCATCGCGGACCTCGACGTCACCGACCACGTCCGGGCGATCCTGACCACCATCGCCCACGTAGCAGACCAAGCCCACACCCTCGGTATCGATGCCTTGGCAGGGATCGGTCGCTGGCTACACACCCTGGGCTACCGGGGACATGTCACCACCAAATCCCGCTGCTACTCGGTCACCATGGGCGCGCTACGCGCCGTCCGCGCCACCTGGGCCCGACAACAAGCAGGCAAAGACTGTTCACCACAACACCATTCGCCACTCGATCTAACCGAGCGAAGCGACGAAGTGTGGTGGGAGTTCGACCACGCCGGACACGCCACCCCCGGCGACCGCACCCTCGTCTACTCCGCGGCCCTACAACGCATCCACACCCGCCGCATCGGACTGGTGGAAGCCCGTCGCCAAGCCCGCGACCAACAACGGGATCCGCCAGGGGGACGCGATGACTGACAAGTCCCGAACAGCACATGCTCGCTCCGAGTGTGGCGCTCGAATCGATGCGCCGACCATGTCAGAGGGAGGTGTTGAAATTGTCGTGCCCGACCACTGTCGACTTCCGCGCGAGGCCAACCGCGCGCTGGTACACGTCATAATGGCTGTGCGGGACAGGATGCTCGGATCAGAGAGGGGAGTAGCGTGAGCCTGAGGTTCGCCTTCTATGGCCGAGTGAGCACTGAGGACGCTCAAGACCCGGAGGCGAGCCGCAGCTGGCAGAAGCGGCGTGCCATAGACCTGATCACTCCGCACGGCGGAGTCCTCGCCGTTGACTACTTCGACGTGGGACAGAGCCGTTCGCTGCCGTGGAAGCGCAGGCCAGAGGCATCACGTCTCCTTGCCGATGTCACCTCTAGTGACCGTAGTTTCGATGCCGTAGTGATAGGCGAACCCGCCCGTGCGTTCTACGGGCCGCAGTTCGCGCTCACTTTCCCGGTGCTCACGCACTACGGGGTCGGCCTGTGGGTGCCTGAGGTCGGCGGAGCGGTCGACCCAGGCTCCGAGGCGCATGACCTCGTGATGACGCTTTTCGGCGGTATGAGCAAGGGAGAGCGCGCGCGAATCCAGATGCGTGTCCGTACGGCGATGTCGGCACTCGCGCAGGACACCGCCAGATATCTCGGTGGTCGACCACCATACGGTTACCGGCTCGTTGATGCCGGCTCGCACCCAAACCTTGCTAAGGCAAGTCTTGGGCAGCGGCTTCATCGCCTCGAACCTGACCCTGAGACTTCTCCGATCGTCGAGCGGATTTATCGCATGTACGCCGATGGTGCTGGCCTGCGCTACATTGCGCAACGGCTCACCGACGATGGCGTGCCGTCACCGAGCCAGTACGACCCGGCGCGGAATCGTCATCGTGATCCGCGAGGTTGGTCTCATTCGGCGATCCGCGCGATACTCGACAATCCGACTTATCGGGGTGTCCGTGTTTGGGGCAAGCAGGAGAAGTACGAGGTCCTGGTCAACCCTGACGATGTCGCTGCGGGGTATGAGACACGTATGCGGTGGCGTGATGAGGCAGATTGGATCGCGCCTGAGCGCCGCACGCATGAAGCGCTGATTTCTGACGAACTGGCGCAGGCTGTTCGTCTTCGGACGCAGGCGCGGCGGGGTCCTGGTCTCGTCTGCAGCCGAGAATCGACGGTGCCATATGCGCTTCGCGGGCTGCTGTTCTGCGCCGCGTGTGGTCGTCGGATGCAGGGCGCTGCCCGCGTCGGGAAGCGAACCACGCGGATCCTCTACCGTTGTGAGCTGGGTAAGTCGCGTTCTGTCCCTGCAGATCTCAGTGATCACCCGCGTACCGTCTATCTCCGTGAAGACGATGTGACAGCGCGACTTGACGAATGGATCGCCACTTTGGCTGATCCGGAAGACCTGGCGCGCGGGCAGGACGTGGGCCCGGCAGCAGGTACTGGCTACGCCGCGTTGCAGAGGCAGCTTAGTGAGGCGAATGACAAGGTTGCTGCTTTGGTTGCTGCCGTGGAGTCTGGCGTGGCCGTTGAGGATTTGACTGCTGCATTGCGTCGTCGCACCGCTGAGCGCGACGAGCTGAGGGCCCGTCTTGAGCGAGCGGAGCGGCCCCGCGTGATGTCTGCCGCACAAATCAGCGAGTTGGTTGAGGAGTTGGGTGGGCTGTCGGCTGTGCTTGGTGCGGCAACCGGGGCGGAACGCGCTCAGGTATACGCAAGCCTAGGTTTGCGTCTTGACTACGATCCCTACCTGCGGCGAGTCCAGGCGACGGCCGACTTGAGTCGTGTCGCCGGTTGTGTCCGAGGGGGGACTTGAACCCCCACGCCCATTAGTAGGGCACTAGCACCTCAAGCTAGCGCGTCTGCCATTCCGCCACTCGGACAAGACCAAACCGCATGGGTCGGCAGCTAAGGCTAGC
>Ga0182030_10021523_pt1 | contig 12072 bp, 9 predicted proteins | sample 812S3MmetaG_FD_121299 | JGI IMG/M metagenome (GOLD analysis project Ga0182030, IMG submission 121299) | Permafrost microbial communities from Stordalen Mire, Sweden - 812S3M metaG (Illumina Assembly) | ecosystem: Environmental > Terrestrial > Soil > Wetlands > Permafrost | place: Sweden...
CATGCAGTCGATATAGCAGAAGGAAGTTCGTAGTGATAGATTCTGTTGGGTGGAGTGGTTGGGATAAAACAGGAAGCTTGCTCGTTCAAAGGTATCGCCTGGGATTACTTCGTAAGGTAAGCTAGTGGGTGAAACGTGGGGCTGGTAGAGAGTTTAAAGTCGCGACTAGACTGAACGGATCAGCTGTACAGGGGTTGGAGAAGGTACTTTTGGTGGTTGGATACTGGTGATACTGGTGATACTAGGTAGTACACTGGCTGCTGGTTGGGTATGACGAAGCTCAGGGTCCACCGTCGCTCGGGTCTGTTGGGGGATCTTTTAAAATAAATCTGGTGTTTCTTTTTTAACAAGAAGACTTTATGTATAGCTTCACTCGGGGTGAATTCGTAAAGTGCCCTAGATTTATATTCTGGTGACGATATCATGCATTGGTACTCTATAATGGTAAAATCGTACAAAATCCTGAATGTCCCTTTCCATGGCAGACTTCCTTGCCGATGATGCAGATCTACCGTACCCTGGCCAGTACTTTGTCGAGCCAGATCTTGCTGCTGGGACGACAGCATGGCAAGGCTTCTGGCTGTGCCTGTCGGGCCTGTCTGGCTGCCATGTACTCCATGGGGATCCATAGGGATCCATAGGGAGTGATAGTGTGCGTGTCTTCGTGCGCTAGGAATGCATGTTATGCAGCTTTGACTGGCGACATCAGGTCGGATTATTGACAATTAGTGCCTCAAACCCCGCCAGTCTGGGATTCTTTGTCAGAAGCCAGACAATCAAATTTGAGGTATAGTCATGGTGTAGAAGATGCATGGGATGGTTGGCCCATGTCTATATATCTATGTGTTAATGTCGGAAAACAAGAGCAGGATCTTTTGATGTCTTTCTTCTTTGCCGGAGCCAAGAAAATCACGATAATTGTATTGTCCTGCAGCGAGGCTAGGACAAAACCAAACGACTCTGGCTTTCTGCCATCCCACGCTTCATTATCGTGCGCACACCTGGATCGACTAATACATAATGAAAAGGCTAGAATCTGCAAAAGAAAGTACGAGACTCATCAATCATATTCTTGGGTACATCTGGAATAGTAGGAGAATAGCAAAGTCTTAAAGCTAATTAAATTGAATACTTTGTATTTTTCTTTATGAAGGTTTTTTTTTTAACAATGAAAACAAAAACAAAAATTAGCATATATATATTAGTTCTTAATAGTTGAAAAAATATTTCTTTACCGAAATACAGGAATTCTAAATATATTTGTTGTAATTTTTTTACTCGTAAAGCTTTTGTTGCTTAGGTACTTTACGTTCGTTTTGAGAATGGCCAGCCTATATTTGAAAATGTGTCCAACGATGATTTGAAACTAGAGGTATAATTTTATTTTCCAATTGCTAGAGTGAGCAATGCAGGATGGTGCTTATTCGAAGATCAAATCTGTTTGCTCAATGTCTCAAAAAAACAGACAATAAGCTTATGAGGACAAGTTTAAAATAGCATCCTGTTTGTATGCAAATTTTCATCGTCCGATGACCTGATTGCTTATCTTCAGATGGAAAGAAGGTTTAAATGTCTGTAGATGCTCATTTTTCAGTTTTATGCTGCTGTTCTTGCCGAAATGCTCATTCCCCCCCAACGCCGGGATATCACCTTGAAATGCACATACTCTTTACAATGCCCAATGCCCCTAATGCTCGCTATCAACAGACCCGTTTCACCTCCGTATAGACCCTATGCGTGATGCTATTTTCACTGGCGCCGGCAATGCTTTCACGAACCGCTCTCGATCTAGATGAGGTTAGTAAGGGTTGCAGTTGATGACTCTTGAAACTTGCGACATACCAGGTTCACTATCAAAGACTATCACAATATCATCATGCTCGCCCGGATACTCTGGATCCAGGCAGACAAACCTTCCATCAATCCCCGCGCCCTCATGTGCGTCTGTCTTCGGAAGCGCAAATTTGGCATCCACAATACGTACAGCAAACTTGCCATTTTTAGAAGAAGTCTCGAAGACATCAGTGCTTTTGAGAGCGAAGTTCATACAATGGCCGTGAATAAAGTTCTCAAAAAAAGCAAGTAATTGCACAACACTCTTCCGCTGTATTATCTGCAACCTGGTTGTCGAGGCATCCCATTTTTTGTATATCGGGACAACCATCCGCCGCCTGGCAATGCTAAATGAACTAGCCATACCATCGAAGCTGACAGAGAATCCCGTTAACGCCGCTTGGAACAAATGAAGATCGGTGAGGCTCGGAAAGGAATACTTGCGTATCGTCGATATACTGGAGACTGTTTTAAGTACTTCTGCAATTTCATGCGGAAATTTTCGCGATACTTGTGATTCCACCACCGAGAGTGTTAGATCGCGCTGTGGATGTCTAAATACGCTCAGCACATTCGAGAAATTGACATCAAGACGAATTATTAATTGACCAGGTGCGATATTGACTCGATCTGTTATGCTCCCAACCTTGAAGTCCATGACAATACGCAGACCGCGGGAGAGGACTGTCTTAGTTTCGGACAGGTCCTGTTGGTCTTGACCGATGATCCTAAAATCCCGCCACTCCAGACCCTTGAAGCAATCTGCATCTTTTGTTGTTCCGGAAGGGTCCATAATAGTGAAATCCATAAGCCGAGACTTGGCAATGACCGCCTCCCTATCGGCAAGGGATACGCCGGTCAGATTTATATGTAGGAGAGATCGATCCTTGGCATCCTCAAACGTGAAAGTCATGGAATACTTTGACTGAGATTTTTCGTCATCAATTTTGAGCAGAAATGCTGGGAGCCCGCCTTCACCTCTCAGGAAGCTAAATTGAATTGGAAGACTGGTCGGTATATCCTGGCTGATTCCACTTAGAGTCTTCGTGCTTGGATCAGTGGCCAGAGCAATCCGATAACCCTGATGCCAATTCATGACTCCAGACCCCGCCTTTTCAACTAGCATTTTCTCGAACACTCTAAGCTGGCAATAAGGAAGAAGCTCTTTGGGAAAGGTCGAAGTCTTAGCCTTGTCGAAGTATTGAAATGATTTTAAAGTAGACTCAAAGATGACATGCTCGTCTAGGCGCTCTCTCAAGTCGCCATATATCTTTTTGTGATAATTGAAAAAGCTGTAAAAAGGCCGAAAATCACGGAGAGGACAATGTAGTTGGAGTAAAAAGCCTTTCGGGAGACTGCGAGTATCCAAGTCAGCATTGTACAATTGAAAACTTATGCCAGCTTAGGAAGGAAAATGATTTGTCTCAAGGCACATACTTAATTTCAATCATGCAGCTCTTTGCATGCCATTTCACATCCTGCCATGTCGGTCCATGCCGGTTTTCTGATTGGATATACGTTTTGAGAGTCCCACTTTGGTTTGTAACAAGCATAGAGAGTTCCTTGCTCTTGCGGTGTCTTACCAATGAAAGTAAAAGAGGACATCGGTATTGTTGCATTTCGCTTTTTTCTATCAAAGCTCCTTTCACAAACATTCTATGATAGTGAAACATTTGACTTGAATCACCTAATGGCATAGAGCTCGAGGGACCTTCTGGAGACATGTTTTTTTGACCTGCAAGCAATGATGCTTCTCCATCTTCTCTAACCCATATAGAGTAATCTAAAACTTGGGAGAGTGGCGCTTCTTCAGGCGGAAGGAAGTTATTTTTTTGCATCGACATCGTCAATTTTCTTAAGCTTGACATTATACCTTGTCTGGTCTCTAGGATCTCTGTTAAACTGGGGTTGGGTGTGCCTTGTAGCTCTGGATAATTTGGCGTTATTGTGTCTATGATCCATAAACATTTGGCAAGATCTGTGTAAGCTTGCTGACGAACAGAGATGCTACTATGTTGCCCCTCAGGACTGAGTGGTATGTTTCTAAGGCATTCCAGATTTAACCTGCCCTGCAGGAACCACCAGAGCGCCGCCCTTGTGAACTCTCCAATGTTATATTTTGATAGAGGTCCGACTGACTCGGCCGACAAACGGAACAAGGTAAATAGATGCGCTACCCTCTCCGAGAATGCTCGGAGAGCTTCATCACCTATAGCAATTGCGGCTTCATGTATTGTGAAAGCCGATGATCGAGAAATTGCCATAGGGCTGTTAACCACGGTCTTCGAGGTTGAAGCCCTGGAAATAGGTACTGGACTGTCAAGCAACGTTGATGATCTCGAGGTCGGATTTGAGCCTTCACCAGCAGCGCCAGGCTTCTGTTCCGCTGTAGAGGGGCGTCCAGGAACTAATTGTGCAGGAACAGCTGACACATTAACATTCTTCATAGTATTGATTTGCAGCTCGTCCAACTGAGAGGCCAAGTTGAATGATGCCCCGGGTGATTCGGCTTGTGAAAGTTGGTGGTCAATTTCTTTGGTAGCAGACGAAGCAGCCTGAACTAAAGCTTTTCCTTCGCCCGCCCGCATATCTGCTTTAACTTTTGCATTGAAAGATGCAGCCTCTTGAGATCCTGTCTTTGAGTATTCAATCCCCAATGATTCGACATCTGGGGCATTTTGAGTCTGAGAGGAATTCACTGGGCCAGCTGGAATCGACTCGAATCTGCGCTCAACCTGTCCCAGATTCAACACTTCTGTATCTGACCGTTTAGTGCCAGTGCCTTTGTCCGGCGGATGAGAATTGGCACGATTCCTCACATGGATTGTTGGTGACTCCGCTTCGTCCCCACCTTCTCCAATGATCTCTGGCTTCTCGTCTGTGAATCTAACCACGAGGCCTTTTCTCCTGGGCTTCAGACTGACAGATCGGCCTCTCGACTCTTTCAAATTCTGTATTTCCGCAGCAGTGGGCCATCGTCTTGCATTGCTAGTATCAAGTCTTGATAATTTTGGCGGAGAAGCGGGAGAACGTTCTGGGTTGCCGAGCGATGGGGCAGGGAAGGTGTGTATGAATTTGTCGTCGCCGTGGAGGAAATTGGCGAGTTCTTCTTGGTCTGTTGTGACTTTCTTTTCCTTGCTAAAAAGGCCTTTCAGTCGATGCTTGTGTCCTGAATCTTTATTGCTGCCCTCCATCTCCTCCTTGGGTCTAGAAAGGTGGTGCTCTGCAGAAATGGTGCTTGACGGCCGGCGATGAACGCGTGCTTGTGTACTAGTAGAGCCTTTGAAGACAATCCACGATGGAACCTGTGCACAAGATTAAATTTAGCATACATGTGGAGTTGGCATGGTATTCACCGCAAGCAGTGGTGGTTGATTGAGTCGACGTTATGTCTGATGTGCAGATGGACGTTAAGGAAATGGAGCATATGCAGCTTTTGACCAAACCATTCTGGCAAGTATGCAAGGATTCCCATTAACAGGCCTCCATCCCAACATAAATGGATATTCCATTTGTTTGAGGATTCGCATTTTCCAGGGGCTTATCAGTTCCAGAATAAGACCCTAGAAATGTCACAAGGCGCCCAATCAACGCTAAGTGCCTTGGAGCCTGGAGCCCTTTTCTGAAGAGGGACCTGTAATGCGCTTGGACTTCCATTGTCCAGGCCGCGCTTAATTTGTCACTTTAGCAAAAGACCTGCCAATGTGTATGAGTCTGTCCTATGCTCTTGATAATGAATCGTGGGATGGGGAGCATTCGATTTGTCCTGGCTGGGCTGCAGAACAATATTATGATCTCCTCCTGGATGGACAATAGCAAACGGTCTGCCCACGATTCCCACAGTGCCCATATATCTTTTACCACATCTCTCCTCCACGTTGATTGTTTGGCTTCCCACAAGAAATCCAACTAGGGTAGGGAAGACCGTTATAATCGCTGTGCCGCGGGCGTTAAAGAGTCGCGACTATTTACCTATTCCATAAATAGATCCCTCCCACGAGAACGCCACGAGCTTAAATCATAGAGAATCATAATTTGTCCAGACCTCTCCTTCATTGTATAGGCCGAGGGAAAAGATAGGGAATTACATCGGAGGACTTGAAAATAAATACTTAAAAGCAGAGGGGGCTTTTTCTTTGGGAGTGACGTCTGGACATAATAATATACGGAGGGTATAACTGGGTTCAGGATTCGGCTGTGCCAGGATTTGGGAACACGAGATATACTTTCAAACAACATCCATTGAAATGTACAACACCTTTTGCATCTCAACGTACGACTAATAAATCTCACTAAAATAAAACTCTCGCCATTCACTCCGTACAGCGCCTTCTCATATCAATCTCTTAATTTTGCGAAGTGGCGCAGCACTTTCGTTTCGAACCCAAAATCAGCGTTGATCCAGCAATCTAACGTCCCTCCTCTCCACCTTCAAAGGAAGTCGGTCAAAACATAATGGCGTTCTGAACTACTAGCACAACCAGAGTTGTGTGCGGATCTGCGGAAATACTCGTCGATGGTACGGCGTCTTTGCTAATCCATGCCATGGAAACGTTGAACCCTGGCAGTCAGGCCTTTCAGAAATCCACCAGGGACGATGTTGAGCGGTATGGGCATTCTGGCATAATGGAAACGTCTCTGGGCTCAAAGGAAGCACGGCACTCAAGACAGAGGGGCCTTTCGACCTCCGAATTACCTCTGGGAGACCTCTACTCTCAACGCGTCGCTCTTTCCGTAGTCCCTCCTTCAAAAACACAACCGCGTCTCAGATGGCGGAGAGAACGATCGCTTTGGGCGCTGTTCATCATAATTGCAAGCCTTTGGGTTATTCCCACGTCTGCTGTCTTCCTCGAATTCGAAAACTGCCTCTCGGAAAATTACCGCAAAAGTGACCCAACCCATCTGCAATTTGTCCCGCTATTCTTGAACGCAGTGTTCAATACGACGGATTCAAACCACAATCTCAATGTTACAGTATGGGGAAATGTCACAGGCTCAGGTCCAAATCAATTTTTCACTCTTCCACCAGCGAACGCTAGCTACTGGAGCAGTAACGATACCAGTGTTGGGGGTAAGATCGAGAACGTTCCTGAGCCGGATATCCCAGAGCCAAAGCTCACCACTCTCTTCAACAAAGTTAACGTTCTTACCTATGAGCCGTGGAACCAGGATGTAGACTTTTGTAATGAACTCATTAATGCATCCTGCCCGTTGGGGCCAGCCTTCAACGCAACTGGGTACGTTCCTTTCTAACTTCTTTCACATTCCTATTATTCTTATCCTAGAGCCTGCTAACCTTTCAAATTCTTTAGAAGCAATCCCTATGATTTGCCTGCTTTCAGCCTATCCCACAACTTTTTCTCGACCTATGCATTTACAACATTTACAGTCACATTGTTGATCAAGAATGGGGACGAGAATGTCACGGCTATTGGCTGTGTCTCAGCGAACGTCACGCCTGATCTCGGAAATGGCTTGAGTGGTGTCCTTAAATTTCTACCGTTGGTCGTTCTGATCTTTGTGGGATTTGCAACGGCGTTTGCAGCTGTCTTCAGTCCTTGGGGCACAACCGATACGTTTCGATGGACAACCAACTACGGCCGGGATGCTGATCTTCTCCGACTGGTGACCCCTGGATTTGGAGATTGCTTACAGTACATCCAATTCGTTGCTCTTACAGGAGGTCTCACCCTCAACTATCCTGGATTCTACCAACCCGTTGTTAGCAAAGTCTCCTGGTCCACACTTATGTTCAACCAGAGCTTTGTCAGCAACACTCCTGGCATTGATAGTTTGGTGGACGGTGTCTACGCAACCAATGGTACATATGGTCTGGACGTCCTTCGACAGTTAGTTGGCATGAATGCAGTTGACGATGTATGGGCTGGCATGGCCGTGTGGCTTCTAGTCATCATTGGAGCTGTTTTGGCACTCATTCAAATAGGGTTTTTACTCCGATGGCTTTCTCGAGTCATTAATAATACCCAGGAAGAGGACTTGAGAGCGAAGAACATGCCATTTTCTGTTGGGAACGTCATTCGAATCGTTTTCAACTATTTTCTCTTACCCGCCGTTGCATTATCAATGTTTCAGCTGGTCGTGGCAACAAAGTCACCTGCCTATACTGTTGCATTAGCCGCCGTTATGTTGATTCTAATACTGGGTTTCGCCGTCTGGCTTCTTTACTTCATTGGATCGACCAGGCCGAAATCGTTCCTCTTCGACGATCTACCAACCGTGCTCCTCTATGGATCGCTTTACAATACCTACTCCGACAATGCGGCACCATTCGCACTGGTTCCTGTGCTTCTAACGTTTGTACGCGGTGTTGCGATTGGAGCCGTACAACCTTCTGGAATAGCCCAACTCGTGATTCTAGCTATTTGCGAGGTCATCACTATTCTAACCCTTCATGCGTTCCGCCCTTTCCATTCCCCGACTTCTATGAATGCCTATCACACGTTCTTCGCAGCGCTCAGATTTGCTACTATTCTTCTTATGATATCGTTTGCTCCCTCACTTGGAGTAACCGATGGGCCGAAGGGTTGGATTGGATATGCGATCCTTTTGATGCATGCTATAGTGCTCATTTTTGGATTCTTGCTCAATGCTGTACAGACAATCATCGAAGTGGCAGCCCGTATGGCAGGGGCCGGAGGAGATGAAAGCGGAGCTGCCCGAGGTGGATTGGCCAGGGTCTTCGGTATGCGACAACTTTCGAGACGTCTACCGAGAAGAGATGCTGGCTCAAGACAAAGTCAATTATCTAGCGCTGCAATGTTGGATGCCGAAAATGACAGGAAGTCATACACGATGGATGGTGGAAGACTTAGAAGTCAATCAGCAGGTAGCACAGGCGTGCTTCTGAACAGACAGAGTACTGCGCTCGATTCAGGCAGTGGTGATCCGTTTGGTTCTATACCTCCATATCAAATTGGAAGTTCATACACTCCATCTACTCCTGGAGAAGCAAGCACATTTTCTTTCCTCCCTTCGGCTGCTGCTCCTTCTGGACTGGGACGAGATAGGGGTCCAATTCTAGGACTTTCGACGGCCGAGACAGCAGATCCTTATTATCGACCCCCAAGATTGCGCCGTCCCACTTTGGAAGCATATTCTCCGGGGGCCAGAAGTCGCGGCTCGTGGGCAAGTGGTGATTGGGCCAACAGGAGATTGAGTCAACCCGATTCCGGAAATCCGGATCAAATTGAAATTTTCGAAGGCCTATCGATATCTGGCAGAGCTACTCCTGTACCTGAGCAGCCGCTGGATGGAAATGCAACCGAGCCGCGGCGATCAAAAGCTGACTATACCACACGTGAGGTCGATTTCTATTATGGAGTTCGTGGCCCGGCACTCAACGCCAACATTCCTAGTCGAAGGATTAAGACTGGCCCTGCGGACCCGACAGGCATCCCAGCTTCAGCAGCTGGTTGGTTCAAGGGCTTGTTTGGAGGAAAGACTAAGGAGAAGGGTAAAGGCTTTGAGGTTGTGAGAAGCTCAAGGATGCCTCCTGGTATGGGTGTGCGGAACGCACCAGGAGAAGCCGGCGTTCCAGAAGGCATCCCAGTGGCGACAGGAGTGGCTCGGAATGGGCCAATTGATTCGGACGATGAATCTGTCACTGCTGGCCCATCCCGGTCAGGCCCATCGAAACCGATGGCAGCTGCTGAAGCCGAAGATGAAAACCTAGTGAGTCCTCTAGGATCTGAAGACGACTCCGAATCCGAAGGTTCTCAAGGCGATTTTGAGATTTCAAGGATTTCAGATGTTCCTCCTACGCTTCCTGGAATTGAGATCGGGCAAGACGGCATTGAACTGCCCAGCAGATTCCCATCTAAGGCTACATCAAAAGCCAGCTCTCGAAGAGCAAAGTCGATCAATTTGGTTGATATACCTCTAGTTCCCGGTTTACCTCGGGTTCCCTCTCGAAAACCATCCGTACCCAGAAAAAGCTCCAGAAGAAAATCACAGAGCGTCGATCTTACCCATCCCGGAGCTGAGTTTCTTCAACACATGGCTCAAGGCTCCTTAGACTCTACTCGACTTCCCTTCGAACGCACAAACTCGAGCAAACGTCAGTCAACCATCTCGGCAAAATCAAGTGTTGGAGGACTTGCCAATCAGGGTTCGTCACAAAATACCTCCGCACTCGGTCACTTCTCTGCAGACCCTCGAAACGACAGGCCTGCTAGCGTAGGCTTTGTAAATCAACATAGTATACGCACCATTAATCCTTCTGAGAACCCCGAATTTCTAGGAAGCTCCGCTGTGGTTGTAGATGGTCGGCGTAGCGGCTCTTCTTCAATCGAAAATCAGCGAGATTAGTTCTTGCTTCCGTCCTTTTCACCACTCGATGTCTCTAATTCCCTGACACCTCATTCGAGGTTCCTTATCTTATTCAAGCTAAATTTCTTTAATACTGCTTTCGCACACCTACGAACCTTCTTTTGCATCAAAAGTCTCTCGGCGTTCTGGAACTGGCTACCTCATTGTATAATCATGAGAGGTTGGAGTAAATGGGTGGGCTGGATGGGAGGAAGCGATGCTTTTGTTCGTGGCAATATGGGCTGCGGGTTGGGATTGGCACTGGCTAATAGAGCTGGAAGGCCAGAATAAGATAACAGAGGTACTTCGTGTATTTTGTCTATAAAGTCCTGATGAGTGTAACAATCCAACGAACATTAAATACTGCCAGCCGTTGTTGGTCTAAGACAAAGACATTTGAGAAGGGACTACGTCTCTCACCGTCTTGCCTCCATTCTTTTCACCACTTAATGTCTCTGGTTATCTGGCACAATCGTCTATTAATTTCTGAGACTTCCAAGAACCTCCCAGGTCTGTAAATCCCTGGTGCTTTCGAGAACCCTCTATGTCTCTCCCTTCCTGATACAACCAAAGACCACAAATGCCCCCAATTATACAACACATCACCGTCTCTATTCCTTTTCAAACGTGGAGAGAGAAATAAACGTTGTTGGGTAAGAAGCCAAAAGAGAGGCTTAACATGCTGGGGAGCTCCTTCGCCTAGACTCTGGGAACGAGGAGCTATTTCTGCTTATAAGTCGGCATTTCATGTAAACTCTGCAGAACTACCGCAGCTTGGGCAACTGGAGAGAGCTCCATTTACCGAAGCCTTATTTGGCGGGACCAACCCCCGTTCGTTGATCGGACACAAACTGAAGAGACAGGTTTCCAGGATTAAACATGTAGGTACAATATAATCACTATACAATGAAAGTTGAAATTGTTACTTGGGTACATAAACATCCATGGCTAACCTTATAATGGATTTCAATGAATAAATAAAACTTGATCTTATAAGTGAAAACCGAATCCCTCGCCCAGCGATCGGCCGAATTCTACCCCACCATATTACCTTAGTACCCAGGTGCGCACTAGTAGCCCACCAGCCACAGCAGCCACAGCAGCCAACAAACTGCGTCTGCGTCATTTGCCTACGTCGTTCAGCTTGGTACCTCCAAGGTATCCTTTCACTTGACAATCTGCCTAATCTTAAATATTTGCCCAAGATCTAAACGATCACCCCTTCATACCCAAGGAAGTCGAAAGAGAAACAACCGCGAGCATGGTCAGCATTCATTCACATCGCCGCACATCCGGGGCAAGTATGTGACTTCTTTTTCTGCTTGTCACCCCTTCACCTACACTGGGAGTTTCAATAATATATCTTTTTCTTCGAGATCAAGCTCTAACATTTTCGAAAAATAGGCAATCGATCCTCCGTGGACGAATCGAGGTCGGATGGCCCGGAAGATGAGACTACGGTCGTGGAGCCTGATCAGGGAAATGGTGAGAAGATGTAATGATAGGACTGTGGGAACGGGAGGCTGATTATATGGGTAGTACTGTCACACATCATCTCGCAGCTACGGCCAGGTGCCGACCTGAGTCGAGTTGTGCTGCCGACTTTCATATTGGAACCGAGGAGCATGCTTGAGAGAATCACCAAGTGCGTATATATTCACAGTGGGGACAATGGGCATTCTGACTTAAAGCAGCTTTATGGCACATCCCGAAACACTACTACCTATGCCAGAAATCGAAGACCCAGTCGAGAGATTCATATCAGTGGTGAGGTTCTACCTAAGTGGTTGGCATATCAAGCCTCCGTAAGCACAAACCTTTTCCAATATCCCCTATTGTAACTAATATGTCCATAGAGGAGTGAAGAAACCCCTCAATCCAATCCTGGGTGAAACCTTTACTGGCTATTGG
>Ga0182030_10021524_pt1 | contig 12071 bp, 12 predicted proteins | sample 812S3MmetaG_FD_121299 | JGI IMG/M metagenome (GOLD analysis project Ga0182030, IMG submission 121299) | Permafrost microbial communities from Stordalen Mire, Sweden - 812S3M metaG (Illumina Assembly) | ecosystem: Environmental > Terrestrial > Soil > Wetlands > Permafrost | place: Sweden...
AAATTCTCTAATCCTGAAAATCCTGATCCAGACTATCCCCTCTTTTATTCTTGTCAGTTTTAAAACAACTTGTCACCTGATTGCGCAATATGGTTCTCTTATCCTGAAAATTCTCTAATCCTGAAAATTCTGTAATCCTGAAAATCCTGATCCAGACTATCCCCTCTTTTATTCTTGTCAGTTTTGAAACAACTTGTCACCTGATTGCGCAATTTGGTTCTCTTATCCTGAAAATTCTCTAATCCTGAAAATCCTGATCCAGACTATCCCCTCTTTTATTCTTTTCAGTTTTAAAACAACTTGTCACCTGATTTTGCAATTTGGTTCTCTTATCCTGAAAATTCTCTAATCCTGAAAATCCTGATCCAGACTGTGCCCTCTTTTATTCTTTTCAGTTTTAAAACAACTTGTTACCTGATTGCGCAATATGGTTCTCTTATCCTGAAAATTCTCTAATCCTGAAAATCCTGATCCAGACAACGGTTAAAAAAACCCGCATTACCTCTAAGCAGCCAAAAGGATTTATCTTTGGAATAAAATCTATTAAATGAAAAAAATATGCTTGATGGTATCGCTGTCATTTACTGTTTTTGCATGCATCTATGCACAGGAAACCAGAACCATTTTTATTACCGGGGGAAGCCTCGATACGGCCTTTATTAAGTATATTATTGCATTGACAAAAAAACCCAACCCGAAGATTTGTTTCCTGCCCACTGCCAGTGCCGACAATCCTTATAGCATCAACCACTGGTATGATATCTGTACCAATCTGCCCGTGAAACCTTATGTGCAAAGGGTATTTCTTAATTCATCTCCCGAACAAAAAACTTTTGAAGAGAACCTGCTGGACATGGATGCGATTGTAGTGGGCGGGGGCAGCACGCTGAACATGATGGCCATCTGGAAAGCGCAGGGCATTGATACGGTATTAAGAAAAGCATATGATAAGGGTATTGTTTTAGCAGGAGGCAGCGCCGGTTCCCTGTGTTGGTTTACCGGGGGCTTCACAGATTCAAGACCCAAAAAACTAAGCCTTGTAGAATGCCTGGGGTTTATCCCGTTGAGCCATTGCCCGCATTATCACAGCGAGCCAACGCGCAAACCACTTTACCAGGAAGCTATTTTAAAAGGATTACTGAAACCCGGCTATGCATGTGATGACCAGGCCGGGATTTTATTTGAGAATGAAAAATATATTAAATCAGTTTCTTTAAACAGCAATAACAACACCTATTATTTGTCTGTAGTTGACGGTAAGATAAAGGAACAATTGCTGCCTGTTGAAATAATAAAATAAACCCTCTAAGCTTTTAAATGGTGAAGAGCCATTTTACATGTCCATCACTGCAAATGCAATAATGCATCTGCATTCGCATTGGCTATCTTATGTAACGGCGCTTCCCCAAGTCTATCGCGGATCAATTCTATGTATGCGCTCCCCTGCTCATTCGTGCTGAAAGGATAATCTACAGAGAACATGATATTGTCAATCCCAAAAGTATCAATGGCAGTGATCAGCGGTGGCAAGGTGAACAAACCGCTGGTAGTAATATGCACTTGTGCCTGCAGGGTATCAATTAAAGTGCGCTCGTTAATTCCAGCCTGTCCCGGTTTAAATGCATTATCGCATCTTGCCATCATCATGGGTATCATTTCGCCCATATGGCCGATGATCAGTTTGAATTGGGGATAACGGTCAAATATACCTGAAACAAAAAGCCGCAGCACATGAATGGCTGTCTCTGAATGCCATCCCCAGCCGGCTATAGAAAGCAGCATGCCTGCATATTTGGGCAGGCTGCTGTAATAGGCATCTACAACAGACTGCGGTGGCATGCCCGGATGAAGATAGATGGGCACATCCAATTGTTCAGCACGTTGGAATATAGGAGAGAATTTAGGGTTGTCAAGAAATTCATTGTTAGTGAGCCCGTTGATCAATGCGCCTTTAAATCCATACAATTTTACTGTGCGTTCCAATTCATCGGCCGCTGCTTCGGGGACTGCCACCGGCAAGTGGGCAAATGCACTGAAGCGGCTGGCGTGGTTTTCTATCTGCCGGGCTATGCTATCATTGTATTCTCTGGCAAATGCCACCGCGTCCGATGCATCCAGTAAATCTGCCCCCGGCCCGGTAACAGATAATATTTGCATACTGATGCCATTATTATCCATTGATTGCAGGCGTTCGCTGGTAATATCTGCCAGTTTCGGAGCGAGTTTTTGTATGGCAGGCGAATGTTCAAAGGCATTGTTTTTTGTTGCGGCTGCCGGTATCCTGCGCGTCATCTCAGGAAAAGATACATGCTCTTCAAGCGTTACTATCCTCATGATATAAATTTTATTTTATCAGCCTGTATTGCAGTTGCAAATATAATACCTGCTGCCCGCGAAATCATGAGCCATGTATCTAATCGCATAACAGAGGCTCTAAATATTTGAAAAACATGCCCAGGCATAAGAGCTTTTCTTTAGGGGCTTATAGTGTTTGAGCATCATGTTTTATCATTCTGAAAATTCTCTAATTCAGAAAATTCTGATTCAGACAATTCTGATTCAGACAATTTCATCAGTTTTTAAGCTAAAAACCATCGGCGCAGACAGAGAAATGCGCCGGAAAACAGTTTGCGTTATTGGAATACCAAACTAATACGTCAGGAAAGAGGGGATGAGCCGAATATTGGCCACTATTTCAAAAAATAATAATGTCTATATACACCCATAGAGAAATTTTCATACTTATATTGCTCTTCGAATAGCGTTCCATCAGGATTGTACTTTTTTGCGATTTCAACTTTGTCATAAAAAACCGTGGACGCTACCTTAACATACCATATTTCCTTAATGCACTTTTTATTATCGTCAAAAAATTTTTCATTTATTATCTTCTTATCCTCATTTTCTTTTTTCAGATAACAGGTCCATTTATTTATTAAACTGTCATATTCATACAGGTATTCTGTTCTGTCTGGATTTTCATAAATCGGTTCCATTGTTTTCTTGTTTTTTTCATAATGCCATTGCTGCCACAAATGCAATGGCTGTTTTGAGGTTTGGAGATAAATCTTAACAGTTCTCGCAACGGAATCGTAAACGTATTGTTTGTAGGTTATATAAACAGTGTCTGTTGGCTTTTTTGTCATGACCCGATAAGAGTAACTATCATCTACACTTCCATTTTCTTTGTAACTGAAATTTATTCCGTCAGTATAGGTCTCCCGAATAATGCGAAGCTTGTACAACCGATGACCTCCATAAACCATTTGAGTGATGCTCTTTGCTGTTTTACCATCCTCATTAAATTCATCTATCTCTGTGACATTTCCGTTATCATCATAATACTTGTTCTCAAAAACACTACTGTCTGCAATTTGATGGTGTTTTAATTTATAACGGTATACGATTTCATTTTTTATAGAAATGTTTGCCATGTTATCCGGCACGTCAGCAAGCGAGTCAAAGATGTCAGGCACGAATGAATCTTGGGAGAAACAGTGCAACATTGCAAACATCATAGGTAATAATATTATTTTCCTCATGGATGAACTTGATTTCAGGAATGCAAAATTGATCATGAAATTAATGCAAAAACGCTCATCCAGATTTCCGAGGTCCTCAAGACTTCTGAAATCCTTAAAATGGCGTATCGCACCGCCCTACTATCACCTCCTTCACCCCAAAAAAAGCGTGTTATAGCTGGTGTAAGTGCATAAGCCAAGCTCCCCCGCCAAAAAAACGGGACAAGTTCTGCCAGGGCGGCAAAGGATTAACCTCCACGCCGTTGATTTGTTTTGTCATAGAAATCGGCACAGAGAGGTTGGTCATTCAGAAAATTCTCTAATTCTGTAAATTCTGATTCAGACTTTGCTCCGGCGGAGTCTTCGCACACTACACCGAAAACATAGCAGCCACTGCAAAAAACCCCCGATGACGAAAATCAAGAGTTTATACAATTATGCATTTCCCATTTCCCACCTAAATATGTTTGCCTTATTTTTCCATCAGGCAACGGATTCTTTGAAAATTGCATTTATCCACTTTGATACCTGGAATTGAAAGACAATGACAATAAATTAATACGCATAGTTAGTCTGCATCATGCTTTTTGACACTCTTTAATAATTCAAAATGGGTAAATCATTTTGGCTTTTTATTATTTCAGTCCTGTTACTGAAAAATTCTTATGCGCAAAATAATCAGAACACTGAAATCGCGGGACGTCTGGATAGCTTAATTGCTCAACGGTATGCGAATGTTTCACCAGGCTGCGTAATATTGGTGGTAAAAAAGAGAGACACTGTTTATAGAAAAGCTTTTGGTATAGCAAACATAGAATTAAATGTGCCAATGAAACCAGAAATGGTTTTCAGGATTGGCTCTGTTACAAAACAATATACCGCCATTGCAATATTGCAATTGATTGAACAGGGAAAACTCTCATTGCAGGACAGCATTCAAAAATTTATCAAAGAATTTCCAAATAAATCTGGCAAGATCACTATCGAAAATATGTTGACTCATACATCAGGTATACCTGATTACGAAGCTTTGAATTTTCCCATTCCTAACGCCATACGGATTGACTTTCGTGCAAAGCAAATTATTGACAGCCTTGTTAAACTGCCATTGGATTTTGCTCCCGGGTCAAAGTATCATTATAGCAATTCCAATTATTTTTTGCTGGCCTGCATTATTGAGCAGGTTTCGGGAAAATCGTATAAAGACTATTTAATTGAAAACATATTCAGACCTGCAGGATTGTCCGATACATACTATGATTCGCCAACAGAAATAATCCCCAACAGGATAAATGGCTATTCAAAGACTGGCTCAAAATATCACAACGCAGATTACATAAGCATGTCGCAGGTTTTCGGTGCGGGTGCCCTGCTCTCAAACGTTGACGATATGTATAAATGGCATCAGGCGCTTTACCATTATATATTGATAAAAAAAGGGACATTAGAAAAAGCATTTACGCCTTTTCGGCTATCTGATGGAACTGTTTCAGAATATGGTTACGGCTGGTTTATGAAAAAGCGCAATGAAACTCAGTCAATTGAACATAGCGGTGGCATTGATGGGTTTCAAAGTGATGAAATTTATTTTCCACAGCAGGATATTTTTATTGCTGCTTTATATAATTCATTGAATGAAGGTGGAACTGATGTAAGCTTTATGGCTTTGGACAATGATATAGCGACATTGTGCATGGGCCAATCATTAGATAAAGAACTTCACATTGACACTTCCTTATTGAAACAATATGCAGGTGTTTATGAAAGTGACCCACAACATCCTGCCGAGATTACACTGGAGAACGGGCAACTTCAAATGGAAGCTAAAGGAGGAGGCTTGCCCAAAAGCCCCTTGTTCGCGAAAACCGATAAACTATTTTATCTGAAAGTTATCAAAGCTGAAATTGAATTTGTAAAAGAGGGCAATAAAGTGATTGAACTCATTGTGCATTTCAATGGGCAAAATCAGATTGCCAAAAAAGTTAAGTAGTAGGCAAAACCACAGATTCAAAAAAAAAGTATTGTTGGAAGCTGCCTGATAATATACATAGCGACCGCAATTGAATTGCCTCTCCGGATTCGCGCAAGCTTGAACCAATGTGGGGCATTCCAGATAAAACAAATTGAAGGCTAATTCTTAGTTTGAAGTGCTGTAAATACAGAGGATATTTTACAGCGTGATTTGCTGTTGTTGTTTCGAAACCCGCCTTGGCGGGTGAAATGATTATAGTAGCAGTCATCCTATTATAAGGGAACAGCCAACCCCGAAGGGGTGATAGGATCAAAGAGGCCATCTTTAATCTTACAAAACTTGATGTGGTTGGGTAAGCCATTTACGATAATCAATTTTTACTCTTTGCCTTTGATTGTTCCGGGGATACCCTTATGCAATTAGGTTTCCGGCAGTTTCGCACCCCTTCTGGGTTTTTTACCCGAATTTACTTCAATGCAATAATAATTTCGCCCGCCAAGGCGGGCTTCATCCAGCACCTCAAAATAAGAATTAGCAATTATTAAATGTGAAGCCAAGGAAAAAACAAACAGGCTCAAGCATGCCGACAGGGCTTTAATGATTGCGGCCCGCTTTTTGGTAACATGCATGCCTGCCTGAAATAAAGAACCACTCAATCTTTTACGCTCCGGCAAATCATAAATACCAATGTCTTTTTTTGCTCCGCACTGGCTTATCCTCCGCGCCGTTGACTTCTTTTATCATGGAAATCGGCACAGAACGGTTTTATAATTCTGAAAATTCTGATTCAGGCTCTTTCCCGGATGCAAATAACTGCACCCTCTCTAAATAATCAACTTATAACTAATTTGAATGTGATAGACAGAATTTTATATGTCTTACTCAAGATAGGGCAAGATTGTAATTACTACCCAGGGAACAACTTAACAAGCGTCGAGCAGAAGTATTGTTCTCTTCAACCATGTGCAACTTATGTAGCACAAGTCTATATTGAACTACGCCAGCGTCTTTTTCTTACTTGCGCTTGTCAAACGAGATTTTTTCGTTGATTTTTGCAGCGACATTTTTTTCCCTGTTGCTTTGTAATAAGCAATTATCTCGCTAATTTTTTTTCTGTCTGCCATTGTCAACGGTGCTGGACCAACTATGAAGTCAACGCCTGCTGGTTCTTTTATGTAACCCATTGTCTGTAATTTAAGTTGGGAAATATCTTTTAATTAATTTAAGTGCTTCTTGAGGGAATATCACCATTTTGTGGCCGCCGACATGCGTCGCACCTAAAGCCTTTTCATAATGCTCAATCAATCTTGTCTTGGAAGTAAATGAAACGAAGCCTTGATACCCTTTGTCCCACGAAGATTTACAAGTGAATGCAAACAGATTGCCGGGAACTCCTTCATAAAGTTTGTTCTTTCCCATGTTGAATGGTGCACTTTCAATAAGGTGCAAATAATAATGGTCGTTGAAATCGCTGATGCTCAAAAGCCCTTGAACTATTTCAGGATTGTTCCTGATCGTCAGCTTAAAAACTTGCCTGTCTGTTAGCTTAACCTCACTTGCCCAATTGAAAAGCTAACCATTTTTTTTACGGCATTCTTCAAGTCTGCTTTTGCCACAGCGTGAACGTCTGTGGGAAATCTGTCGCCTGAAATGGTATTGATTATGCTGTTTGTTAGCTTATCAATCTCAATTCCCAAATGATATTTAGCATTTTTTGCCACATTTCAAAGGTACAAAAAATAGCACCGTTTTATTTCAATGTCAACGCCCTCAGTTGTCGGTGCAGCCAATCCTTACGCCCATTCGAACACCAATGGCGGCATAAGGAAAAAATAAACAGGCTCAAGCATGGCAGCAGGGCTTTAATAATTGCTGCCCACCTATTTTGGTAACATGCATGCCTGCCTGAAATAAAGAACCACTTGATCTTTTACGCTCCGGCAAATCATAAATACCAATGTCTTTTTTTTTCCTTCAATGGGTTAAGCTCCACTCTATTGATCTGTATTGCCATAGAAATCTGCAGAAGAAGACTTCATCATTCTGTAAATTCTCTAATTCTGAAAATTCTGATTCAGACAACTCTAATACAGGCTCTTGCCGGTACGCACATAACTGCAACCTCTGTAAATAATCAACCTGTAACTAACTTGAAGGTGATAGCCTCAATTTTATATGCCTTCACTTGTCTTCCATTCTGAACAGCAGGCACCCATTTGCCGCTTAATTTTATCACACGAATCGCTTCTTCTCTCAGGCCTCCTTTTTCAGGGCCACTCACTACCCGAAAATCGCTCGTATTTCCATCTTTATCTACTATAAACTGCACCATTACAACGCCCTGTATACTATTATTTATGGCCTTATCAGGATAACGAAGTGTTTTGTTTAGGAATCTTGTCCATGCCATAGGGCCACCCGGATAAGAAGCTTCAATTTCTGTTTTGGTAAATGTCTTGTCGTAGTCAGCATCATCTGTTTTCTGCGGACTGTCTTTTGAGATAACTGTCTTAGTGCTATCCTGTGCTATGCTGGCAGTAGTAATAAACATGAGGCTGAGAAGGATCATCATTTTCATACTTGAAGGTTTTGTTGTGTAAGGTTATTAATTTAATTGCTATGTATAGCGTCTGTATGAAGGTATTAAAATTATGCACGCAACCAGATTTCCGAAGCCTTAAAGGCTTCGGAAATCTCTAAAATAACGCATACACCACCCAACTGTCGGTTCACTTTACCTCCTTCTGTATCCACTCCAAAATCACACTCAAAGCCGTTGGCGAAAAAGTCTGTTCTATGCTGGCGTATTCAGAAGGTGAACCGGTTTTGCATTCCTGGAACAAGTGGTTCAGACCGGGTAGTTCCTTCGTGGTCACATCTTTATTTCCGCCCTTAGCCAATGCCGCCTTGATTGCAGGAAGATTTTCTTTCGGGGGTACCTGCAGGTCTTTGGAGCCATTGATGGCAAGCACCGGGCACTTCACATGTTCCAATGCCCCCGCAGGATCATATTTTATAAAGTATTGCATCCATGGGCTTGACAGCCCATTCACCTGCTGTGTGATAAAATCATCGTCGCTTGTATTGGCTGGCTTGTCGTTTGGGTTGTCTTTCAAATATTGTTTGAAGTAGGTAGTCAGATCATTTTTTAACTGTTCCGTGCTGGTGGATTTAATGACGATGTCAAGAGCCCCCTTGCTGACAGATTTGTTTTTTGCCAAAGCTGAATCGCTGGCACCGTCGGCTTTTTCAATCAATTCGTCTTGCAACAGCAGGAGTTTATCTCCGCGGATGCCCGTGCCGGCCAGCAAAATGATAAAGCTCACATTGGATGACCTCTCTGCTACCATCGGTGCAATGATGCCGCCTTCGCTATGCCCTATCAGGCCAATTTTCTTTTTATTGATTTCCTTTCTGGAAAGCAAATACTGCACAGCCGCTTCTACATCTGTGGCAAAATCTGCCGTGGTAGCGGTTTTGAAATTGCCAGTGGATTGTGCAGTGCCCCGGTCGTCAACCCGCAATACGGCGATCCCGTTCCTGGTCAGGTAATCCGACAATATCAGGAACGGCTTGTGGCCGAGCAGTTCCTCATCCCTGTTTTGCGGGCCGCTTCCTGTTATCAGGACCACCGCAGGATAAACGCCATCGCTTTTGGGCAGGGTCAATGTTCCTGCCAGGGTGATACCTGCCGTTTTATTTTCAAATTTTACATCTTCCGCATAATAGGGATAGGGCTTTTTAGGCTCCTGCGGTCTTTTGATCTCCGCTTTTTCTGCAATTGATCTTGACAAATTCAAAGGAATGGTTCGCCCCGCTTGTTTGAAATCCCCGACAATAATGCTGTCTTTGCCTAAAATCCCTTTGTATTCAATGGTTGCTGATGCAACGGTAAAAATTACTGTGGAGTCTTTGAAACTCGTGGATGTCACCGGAATGTCTTTTGCTCCCTGATCTGGGCTGTCCATAGTGGACACAAATCCGCTATCCGTTTTGCTGACATGAAATACAAGCCTTAATTGTATTCCCTGCACTTTCAGTACGCCATTCCATTGCCCGGTGATGTTCTGGCTGAATACGGTGGCAGATAGGAATGCAGCCAATAATGTGGTGGTGATTCGTTTCATATTTTGTTTATTTTTTTTTGTGTTTTTAGTATGAACAGCGAGAAGAAATATAATACGGCCGTAGCGATAATGGCTGCCGGTATAAACCAGTTGCCCAACAATTCTGTTTCATTTGCCTGAGCATTTGAATATCCAATAGCAAAAGAGTGGCTGCCAACAAAAACACCCACCCGATGCGGATAGATCACCTTAAAAACGCTCAAACCTACAAAGCATACCTCTATCAGGAACAGCAAAGACAAGAGGATATAGATAAACCCGTTTCCGATATTTAAGATTAATGCCTGTACCAGCACCTTCGGGTTGAATGTCCTCAGTGCCTGATTCATCTTCTTTGAAGCGATCAGTTCTTTGAAAGTTTCTTCAGGCACCCCCAGCCTTTCTAAAATATTTAATAGGTTTTCGATTTCGTCTTTCCCGTTGTTTTTGTTTGCTTCCAGATATTCATAAATATAGCTGTTGAATTCCAGTAAGCTTTCTTCTTTGTCTGCGGCCGAAAGTATTCTCAAGGCCTTGTTGCAGCGGGCTATATAGTCGTTGTAAATTCTCTGTGCCGATTTATTTTCCAGTTGTAATGATTTCATTTCCTAATTTATTTTTGAAAGAATTTCTTCAATAGCATTTTTCATATCCCTTAAATTCTTTTTGCCCTCCGCTGAAATAGAATAATATTTTCTGGGTATGCCCGATGATTGCTCTACCCACTTATGGGCTAATAAGCCATCTTTCATCAGGCGGATCAATAGCGGGTAAATAGTGCCCTCGGTAACATCTATACCTGCGGAATTTTTTAGTTCCTGGATCAGTTCGTAACCATAGCACTCCTTCTTCCTGAGTGCCTGCAAAACAAATAAAGGCAGCAGCCCTTTTTTTAATTGGGTGTCCCAGTTCTTTAAAAATTCATTCTTCATATCCCGAAGCTAAAGTAAATAATTAATACATCGTTATACAATGTATTAATTGTAATAAAACATATGATAAGCGGTATGAATCTTATTTGGGTAATCCACTGCCAGCTTCGGAACCCGGGCTTTCCGACCTTGCCGGCATGAAATAACTATGGGAATTGACGGCATCTGTGAGAAGCCAAAAAGGAAGCCAAAATCAGAAATTACCGGCAACACAGGTGCATGGGAAAAATATAAAAATGTGCAGGGTGGATGTAGCTCACTATATATTGCGATGCAGGAAGAATAGCTTAAGTTAATTATAGCAATTTTTGATCCCACCCGTAATCATGAAAAAATCGCAATCCACTTCCGGATCAATAAAACCAAATTCCTCCCAGATATACTTTAGCGATATGAGCTCATCAATATCTATTTCAGGAGCCGTGCCCATTTGCAATACGAGCACTTTTTTTCCTTCCCGGATTTGCACGGTGATGTATTGCTCAAATTTCGAAGAAAGGTAGTAATCGGTTTGTTTCAGGTAATTGCAAAAGATTTGGGTATGGGGCATTCTGGCGTTTAAACATCAAACAAATCAAAATTTGTGCCTGATTATGTTATCGCAGATTCTTCGCCTAAATGATTTCCGAATCCCAATGCTCCCCATATGATTGGCTGCATGATTTCATGAAGCTTCATCTCGCGAAGCTTGCTGCCCTCAAATGCTTTTGGTCTCACCGTCATTCCCGTCTCGCCCGAGGCGGGAGTAATCCCATTCTTCAATCAGGTTCACACCCTCATTGATATGCATGGCACAACCATGTCTTGCAAAACAGCATGATATAAGGCTTCGTTTATTGACGAATACATCATGCCGGATAAATTCTCTAACATTACATATTGAAGGTGGCATCTCCACCAATCGATGGCTCTTTGCATTGCAAAATGAAATTCAAAGTAGCCGCGAAAGATACCGACGCAGACAAGTTATTTTGAGCTTCTGAATCTTTACAAGAAGTTTCAAAATAGCGGGCACAACTCACCATCTCCCCTATTCTGCGCAACAACGATCTTGCCTTTGCGCCTGCCCATTTCTTGCAACAGCATCCTGATTTCCTCATGCTCCTCGCTTGACCACTGGTGAAGGTTTTGCTGTGATCTTTGCTCATGCCCAGGCACCTCGTTCGGGTTATTGAATACTTGCTTTAGCAACTGTTCAGCAAAATCATCATGCTTGCTGTCCCGGTGCACATCTTGTTTCGCTGGCACTCCCATCTCTGCGCAAAGTTCGCGCAGCAGTTGCAGTTGCGCTTCCTTCGCTGTCTTCCCTGCACGCATCAGCTTCCTCATCCTCCCCGTAAGGATGCCATAAAACCCATGCACCTGCATCTCCTCGGGCAATGCCCAGTACACCGCCCGGGTCGCCGTCGAGGCCTTCCCGAACCCAATTGCCTCCTCCATGGTTCGCCTGAACCTTGGGTCTATCTTCACCCTTTTCCCGTCCAGGCTGCTCTTCTTCCGGGCATAGAACTCCCCGTCCATCTCATAAAATGTGATGTCA
>Ga0182030_10021525_pt1 | contig 12071 bp, 10 predicted proteins | sample 812S3MmetaG_FD_121299 | JGI IMG/M metagenome (GOLD analysis project Ga0182030, IMG submission 121299) | Permafrost microbial communities from Stordalen Mire, Sweden - 812S3M metaG (Illumina Assembly) | ecosystem: Environmental > Terrestrial > Soil > Wetlands > Permafrost | place: Sweden...
GCCAGGCCCCAGGCGGGCAGGCCCTGGGCGGCCAGGTATCGGCCGGTACGGCCCCGGGCAACCCGGCGGTCGCGGAGGCGCCCAGGCCGGAGAGGGTTCCCGCGGCTGCGGCGGACGGCTCCGAGGCGTCCGCGTTCCGGCCGTCGCACGTCGAGGCCGCGGCGAAGACCTTTGATGTCGCTACCACTCGGCGTCGCCCGGTCGTGTTCGAAGAGGATGACGACCTGGATATCCCCGATTTCCTCAAGTGAGCGAGTCCCCTCGGCAGGAGGAGCTCGCCGCGCGGCTGGCCGACGTGCGGGGCCGCATCGCCAAGGCGTGCGAGGGGGCCGGACGGGACGTCGGTGACATCACGCTGATCGCGGTGACCAAGACCCGGCCCGCTTCGGACGTGCGGCTGCTGAGCGAGCTGGGGCTGGCCGACGTCGGCGAGAACCGTGACGCCGAGGCCGCGCCGAAGGCCGCTCAGTGTGCCGACCTGGATCTCACCTGGCATTTTATCGGCCAGCTGCAGACGAACAAGTGCGCCAGCGTGGTCCGCTACGCCAGCGTCGTGCACTCCGTGGACCGGCTGCGGTTGATCCGTGCCCTGGGCCAGGCCGCCCGCCGCGCCGACCGGGTCATCAGCAGCCTGATCGAGGTCAGCCTGGACGGCGACCCGGCCCGGGGCGGCGCCCCGGCCGGGCAGGTGACTGCCTTGGCCGAGGCGGTGGCGGCCGAGCCCGGCCTGGTCCTCGGCGGCGTGATGGCCATCGCGCCGCTCGGCCTGGACCCCGCCGAGGCGTTCGGCCGGCTGCTCGACAGTGCTGCCGTGGTGCGAGCGGTCAGGCCCTCTGCCACGGTGATTTCCGCTGGCATGAGCGGTGATCTCGAAGCCGCCGTCGAGGCCGGCGCGACACACCTGCGAATCGGTACGGCGTTGCTCGGCGATCGCGGGCCTCGCGTCAGGTAATGTCCGACCCGTGAAGCCGAAATGGCGGCGGAATACGGGTACAGGGTGGGAGGACTGAAGGATGGCCAGTGCCATGCGAAAGATGGCGGTCTACCTCGGCCTCGTGGAGGACGACCACCGCTTCGGAGACAAGTACGACTCCTACAGTGAGTACGAGGACTACGAGGACCCGGCGGATCGCCCCGAGGTGACGGATGAGGCGGACGTGCGCCCAGGCCGGGACGACTATGCCGGTTACCAGGCCGCTGACTGGCGCGCCGAGCCGGCCCCTCAGACGACTGATCTGGCGCGTATTACGACACTGCACCCTCGCACCTACAATGAAGCACGTACGATTGGGGAACACTTCCGCGAGGGCACTCCGGTGATCATGAACCTGACCGAGATGGTCGACAGCGACGCGAAACGTCTCGTCGACTTCGCGGCTGGCCTGATTTTCGGCCTGCGCGGGAGCATCGAACGCGTGACTAACAAAGTCTTCCTGCTGTCTCCCGCGAACGTCGAGGTGACGGCGGAGGACAAGGCTCGTATCGCAGAGCGCGGCTTCTTCAACCAGAGCTAGCCGAGCAGTGGCGACGTGACGCCGATCAGCCACCGTACCGGCCGGATCGGCACTAAGGACCGGATGGACCGTGCATTACCTGAGGGAAGTCCTCACCTACGTCCTGACGATCTACCTGGTCGTCCTGATCGGCAGGATGATCTTCGGCTGGGTGCAGGTTTTCGCCCGTGAGTGGCATCCATCAGGCATCCTGCTCGTGGTCGCGGAGGGTATCTTCACGGCTACAGATCCGCCACTAAAGTTCCTGCGGCGCTTCATTCCCCCGCTCAGGCTCGGTATGGTGGCCATGGACCTTAGCTTCATGGTTCTGTTCATCGTGGTGCTGATCCTGCTTGAAGTGGTCGTGCCGAAGCTGTGATTCGGGTACGGTCGTGAAGAACACGGTCCAAGTGCGCCGAGGAGACGATATGCCGCTGACGCCCGCGGATGTGCGGAATAAGCAGTTCAGTACGACCAGGCTCAGGCCCGGCTACGACGAGGAAGAGGTCGATGCCTTCCTCGATGAGGTTGAGGCTGAGCTTGACCGGCTGATTCAGGAGAATGAAGAACTCCGCGCCAAGATGGCGGAGCTCCTGCGTGGCGGTAAGTCGGCTGTGCCTGCATTGAGCTCTCCGCTATCCGACCCCAAGCCAGACATGATGGCTCCAGAACCACGTGTGGAGCCAGAGCGCAGGCAGCCTGAGCCGGTCATGATGGGCGGCATGCCGCACATCGAGGACAACATGGACACGGCCGCGCGTGTGCTCTCGCTGGCGCAGCAGACCGCTGACCAGGCGATCGCGGATGCTCGCCGGGAAGCCGACGAGACCCTGGGCCGGGCCAGGCGCGAGGCAGACGAGGTGCTCACCAAGGCCAGGCGCCAGGCGGAGCAGATCACCGGCGACGCGCGGGCTCGGGCGGAAAGCTTGGAGCGCGACGCGCAGGAGCGGCACCGCCAGGCGATGGGCTCGCTGGTCCAGACCCGCGAGGAGCTCGAGCGCCGGGTCGACGACCTGCGCGCGTTCGAGCGCGAGTACCGCAGCAGGCTCAAGGCTTACCTTGAGGGCCAGTTGCGTGACTTGGAGGCAGGTGTCACCGACAGCGGAACGTTCCCCACGGTGGGCTCGGGTGCTCCAGCGACGATGCCAACCGCGCTCGCGCAGACCGGGGCACGTAACGGCGGTCCGGGTACGAGCCAGTACGGCGTGCCCGAGGTCGTGCAGCACTCTGGCTTCCGCACGGGTGACGGAGCGCCCACGCGCGAGCGTAGGTAGGTATCGCGAGTAAGCCGGTAGGCCATATCGGAAGGGACCGCTGGGAGAAACGGCTGTGATTCGTTTCAGTGCGTTTCTCGTGGTGGTGGCGTTCGGATTGCTGGTCGCCGGTGTGCATGCAAACAAGCTCCTGCTGGTTTACCTGGCCATCGGTGTCAGCGGCGTAGCGCTCCTGTCGCTGGGTATAGGTGCGGCCGTCAAGTGGCGTGAGTTTTTCGGCACGTCGCGGGCGGCCGCATCTGACGTTCCTGTCGCGGACCCGGTTCCCGCCCAGGCCCCCGAGGTCCCCGTTCAGGCCTCCAAGCCGGTTCCCGCCGGGGCGTCCGCGGCCCAGGCCCGTTCGGGGTCGGTCTGGGAGAGCGCGGTTCCTCCTACGGGCATGTTTCCCGCGGTCAAGCCGGTGCCCTCGGCGGACCCGGCACCGGGCCCCAGTGCGGCTGAGCCCAGCGATCCAGGCTCCGCCAGGTCGGCAGCGCCCACCGACGTACCCCAGGCCCCGGCAGCGTTCACGCGTCCTAGCCCTGAAGCCTCGCCTCCGGCTCCGGCCGTCTGGCAGTGGTCTGCGGACTCGCTTCAGGCTTCCGCTGCGCCCGCGCAAGCTTCCGGGCCCGCCGTCGCCAGCGAGCCGCCAAGCGCCGCGGACAAGCCGGCCGTCGTTGATCGAGCCGTCGTCATCGACGAGCCCACCGCCATCGACCTGCCTACCGTTGCCGACCGGCGTACCGGTGCCGGCCAGCCGCCCGCCAGGGATGCTCGTACCAGGCCAGACCTGAAGGTCCCGCCCGCCTCCACCGACACCAGCCCGCCCCCCGCCGGGCCCGAGCCAGCTCCCGCCGACGCCAGCCCCGCCGACGCCAGCCCCGCCGACGCCAGCCCCGCCGACGCCAGCCCCGCCGACGCCGAGCCGGCTCCCGCAGCCGACGCGGCCCCCAGTGACGCCAGCCTGCCCACCGCCGGGCCCGAGCCGGCCTCCGAAGCCGCGGCCTCCGAAGCCCCGGCCCCCGAAGCCCCGGCCCCCGAAGCCCCGGCCCCCGCCGACCTCGGAGCCGCTTCGGTTGGGGAAGCCGCTCCGGTGCCACCGGAGGCGGAGTCCGACTCAGCGCCTGACCCGCAAACGATCGTGACCGTAGTGCCAGGCGTCCCGAGGTATCACAACGCCACCTGCATTCTCATCCGCTTCATGGGTGAGGGCGACTTGGACAAAATGACCATCGCCGCGGCCCAGGACGTCGGCTGCACACCGTGCCGGGCCTGTCTGCCAGATCAGCCGCACGGATCAGCCGAGTTAGAGGTAACGGTCCACGATGACCCCGGCGGCGCGGCCGGTACCGGGCAAAAAGCGCATTTCGCCTCGGCGGTCAGCTGCGGGTGCGACCCGTGTCCGCCGCTGGGCCTATAGCACCCGAGACCGCAGGCATAGACCAAGAGCGGCCCCCTCCGGACCGGACCCGGCCACGGGACACGCCGCAAACGCAGGTTAATCCGAAATGATCACAGAAGAAGCTGGCGATCCCTGGTCGCGGTGCCTGCGGGTCCTGGTCTGGCCGCCATCGGGTCCCTGAGCGCGGTACCACCCGGCCAGCGGGGCTGGCCCGGCATGCACGCGTAAAGACCCCTACCGCTGTCCCGCGACCCAGGACACCCAGGAGTTCACGCGGCACCCTCCATCCGCCTGGGCTCAGGCCCGCCTGAGCCAGAACCGCAATCCGAGGTCGGGCTCGGCGTGCTCCGTGCCGAGGCCGGCTAGGCCGGCTAGGCCGGCTAGGTCGGCGGGATCGCCGGGGCCAGGCCCGTACTCCACGGCCAGCACCTCGCCGGCGATCAGCCGGGCGTGCTCGGTCAGCGCCGCGGCCAGGTCGGGGTCGTCGGCCGACCAGCGCAGCGAGATCCGGTCGGTGACCTCTAGCCCGTCGGCCTTGCGGGCTTCCTGGACGAGCCTGACCACTTCCCTGGCCAGCCCCTCGCGGCGAAGTTCCGGGGTGATGGCGGTGTCGATGGCCACGGTTTCTCCGGCGTCGGTGGCCACCGCCCAGCCGGCCCGCGGCGTCTGGGTCACGATCACGTCGTCCGGGCCGACCGGCACCGCGGCGCCGTCGACGGTCACCGTGACCGTGCCGCCCGCCAGCACGGCGGGGGCGATGCCGGACGCGGGCACCGCGGTGATGGCCGCCGCCACCGCGGGTGTCCGCGCGCCGAACCGCCGGCCCAGGGCGCGGAAGTTCGGCTTGACCGCGTAGTCGACCAGTTCCCGGCTCGAGCCGCCGAGGACGTCCAGTGATGCCACGTTGAGCTCGGCCGCGATCAGGTCGCGCAGTTCACCGGGCAGGTCAATGAAACCTGGTGCCCCGATGAGGGCCCGGCTCAGCGGCTGCCTGGTCTGGACCGAAGCGCCGGACCGGGCCGAACGGCCGAGTTCGACCAGCCGCCGCGCCAGCGCCATCCGCGCGGACAGGGCTGGGTCGATGAGCGAGGGATCGGAGTTCGGCCAGGAAGCCAGGTGCACAGACTCCGGCGCGTCGTCTGCGCCTCGCAGCACACCCCAGAGGTAATCGGTGAGGAACGGCGTGATCGGGGCCATCAGCAGGGTCAGCGTGGTCACGCATTCGTACAAGGTGGCGAACGCCGACGCTCCCTGGGCCGACGCGGGGCCGTCCCAGAACCGCCGCCTGGACCGGCGCACGTACCAGTTGGACAGGTCGTCGAGGAGCGTCACGAGCCGTCGGCCGGCCGCCGCCGTATCGAAGCCTTCCAGCGATCCCGTCACGTCCCTGACCGCGGCATGCAGTTCGCTGAGCATCCACCGGTCGATCAGCGGACGCTGCCCGGCCGCCGGTGCCGACGCTAGGTCCGAGGCCGTCCAGCCGCCCGCGTTCGCGTACAGGACCAGGAAGGACACCGTGTTCCAGTAGGTGAGCAGGATCTTCCTGACGATGTCGGCGAGCACGTCGTGCCCCATCCGGCGGGCACCCCACGGCGACCCGGACGCGGCGAAGAACCAGCGCAGCGCGTCGGCGCCGTGGGTCTCCATCAGTGGCAGCGGCTGGAGCACGTTGCCGAGGTGCTTGCTCATCTTGCGGCCCGTGGAGTCCACCAGCAGCCCCACGCACACCACGTTCTGGTACGCCGACCGGCCGAACACCATTGTCCCCACGGCCATCAGCGAGTAGAACCAGCCCCGGGTCTGGTCAAGCGCCTCGCAGATGAACTGCGCCGGGTAGCCGGCCTCGAACTCAGCCGGGTGGCGCAGCGGCGCGCCGTGCTGGGCGAACGGCATCGCGCCCGAGTCGTACCAGACGTCGATGACCTCGGGGACCCGCCGCGCGACTTCGCCGCACGAGGGACAGCTGAACGTGATCCCGTCCACGAACGGCCGGTGCGGATCGAGCCCGGTCAGGTCCGCGCCGGTGAGTTCCGACAGCTCGGCCAGCGAGCCGACGCAGGTCACGTGCGACTCTCCGCACACCCACAGCGGCAGTGGCGTACCCCAGTACCGGGTCCGGGACAGCGCCCAGTCCACGTTGTTGCGCAGCCACTCGCCGAATCGCCCGTGCTTGACCGTGCCCGGGTACCAGTTCGTCCGTTCGTTCTGCTCGATCAGCTTGTCCTTGACCGCGGTGGTCTTGATGTACCACGAGGGCAGCGCGTAGTACAGCAGCAAGGTGCCGCAGCGCCAGCAGTGCGGATAGCTGTGCTCGTAGGCGTGCCGGGCGAACAGCAGCCCGCGGTCGTCGAGGTCCCCGATCAGCCGCTGGTCGGCGTCCTTGAAGAACATCCCGCCGACCAGAGGCACGTCGTCTTCGAACCGCCCGTCCGGCCGGACCGGGTTGACCACCGGGAGGCCGTGCGCGCGCGAGGTGTCCATGTCGTCGGCGCCGAAGGCCGGCGCCAGGTGGACGAGCCCGGTGCCATCCTCGGTGGTCACGAATGACCCTGGAACCACGACATGAGCGTTCGGGATCTCAATGAGGCCGAACGGCCGGTGGTAACTCGCCCCGACCAGAGCTTGGCCGCTGAACCTGGCCGCGATGTGCCAGCCGTCGCCGAGCACCCGGTCAACCAGGTCCTCGGCGACCACGACGGAGTCCTCGCCGTCGGCCGCGTCTCGCGACCTGCGCGCGACCACGTAGGTCGCCTCCGGGTGGACCGCCACCGCGGTGTTGGCGACCAGCGTCCACGGCGTGGTGGTCCACACAAGCAGGTCGGCGCCGCGGAGTTCGGGCGGTGCTCCGTCAGGTGCCGTGCGCAGGCCGAACCTGACCGTGATGGCGGGGTCGGAAACGCTCCGGTAGACGTCGGGCTGGCCGAGCTCGGCGTCGGACAGCGGAGTGCCGCAGCGTGGGCAGTACGGGCTGATGCGGAAATCGCGGACCAGCAGCCCGGCCTCGAAGATGACCTTCAGCGACCACCAGACAGACTCGACGTAGCTGGGGTCCATGGTCCGGTAGGCGCCGGAGGTGTCGGCCCAGTAGCCCATCCGCCGGGACATCTCGAGCCACGCGTCGACGTGCCTGAGCACCGACTCCCGGCACCGGGCGTTGAACTCGGCGACCCCGTACGCCTCGATGTCCCGCTTGCCAGTGAATCCGAGCTCCTTTTCCACCGCCACCTCGACCGGCAGCCCGTGGCAGTCCCAGCCTGCCTTGCGCGGGACGTGGTACCCCTGCATGGTCTTGAACCTGGGGAACAGGTCCTTGAAGGTGCGCGCCTCCACATGGTGCACACCGGGCATCCCGTTGGCGGTGGGTGGTCCCTCGTAGAAGATCCAGCCAGGACCGGCCGCGGTCTGTTCGAGCGACCGCTCGAAGATGCCCGCGTCCTGCCAGCGGGCAAGTACTTCTCGCTCGAGCGCGGGCAGGTCCACCGGCGCGGGGAGCGGCTGGAATCCCTGCATCGGCACAGGGTAGCCCAGCGGTGTCCCGGCTGGCGCCAGCCCCTGGTTTGCCACCGTTAGCAGCGGGACCTATCCTCCGGTGACCACTTTCCTGCTACGAACGGGAGCCGTATGCCCGCTGTCTCGCGGTCCGACGCCGCTGATCTTCCGGTGCGGCCGGGGGAGGAACCCTGGACCACCGGGGAACTCGCTGGCGTGCGAGCTGAGCTCGCGGCGGAGGCCAACCGGCGGCACGCCGAACTGGTCAAGGCCGCCGCCGACATCGCCGACCGGCTCACCGACTCGGCCAGGGACGCCGGCGACGACGAGGCCGATATCGGAGCCAAGGCCTACGAGCGCGAGCATGAGCTGGCCATGACCCAGAACGCCCAGGATCTGCTCGACCAGGATGAGCGTGCCCAGCACCGGATTGATGCGGGAACATATGGAGTATGCGAATCATGCGGCATGCCGATAGGGAAGGCCCGGCTGCTGGCCTTTCCCCGGGCGACCCTGTGCGTGGAGTGCAAGCAGCGCCAGGAACGCCGCTGAACGTGGCAGGCGAGGTCAACTCCCCTTCCCCCCGGCGGATGGGCCTGTTGCTCGGGGTGGCCGCGTTCGTCATCGCCACCGACGTCATCTCCAAGGCCATCGTGGTGGCGAAGATGGCCGATCACCCGCCGATCCGGCTGCTCGGCGGCCTGCTCACGATCACGCTGACCCGTAACGGCGGGGCGGCGTTCAGCATCGGCACGTCGATGACGATCGTGTTCACCGCCATCGCCGCCGGCGTGATCGTCTACGTGCTGCGCGCCGCGCGTAAGCTGCGCAGCGTCGGCTGGGCCATCGCGCTCGGACTGCTGCTCGGCGGGGCCACAGGCAACCTGCTTGACCGGATCTTCCGCGCGCCCGGGCTGTTCGACGGCCACGTGGTCGACTGGATCGAGCTGCCGCACTGGCCGGTCTTCAACCTGGCCGACTCCTCCATCTGCTGCGCGGCCGTGCTCGTGGTGCTGCTCGCCCTGCAGGGGATCCGGCTGGACGGGACCAAGGGCGCAACGGCCCCGGCGGGGGACAGAACATGACGACGCCGGGCGATCGGCAGCTGGCCGTTCCTGACGGACTGGACGGCGAGCGGCTCGATGCCGCGCTGGCCAGGATGTTCGGGCTGTCCAGGTCCCGCGCCGCGGAGCTAATCGGGGACGGCCTTGTGCTGCTCGGCGGCCGGCCCGCGGTCAAGTCCGACCGGGTGCTGGCCGGTGACCCGCTGCAGGTCACGCTGCCCGCGCCGCGTCCGGCCGAACCCCCCAGACGGGTCGAAGGCCTCGTCATCCTGTACGAAGACGACGACATCGTGGTCGTGGACAAGCCGCGCGGGGTGGCCGCGCATCCGACGCCCGGCTGGTCGGGTCCGACCGTCATCGGGGGTTTGGTCGCGGCCGGGCACACGGTGGCCACCAGCGGCGCCGCCGAACGCCAGGGCATCGTGCATCGCCTCGACGCGAACACCACCGGCGTGATGGTCGTGGCCAAGAGCGAGCGGGCCTACAGCGCGCTGAAGCAGGCCTTCCGCGAGCGCACCGTGGACAAGCGGTATCACGCGCTGGTGCAGGGCCATCCCGATCCGCTGCGCGGCACCGTGGACGCCCCGATCGGTAGGCACCCGTCGTCCGGGGACGGGCGATTCGCGGTGGTCAGCGACGGCCGGCCGAGTATCACGCACTACGACACGCTGGAGGCGTTCCGGGGCGCCAGCCTCGTCTCCGTGCACCTGGAAACGGGCCGGACCCATCAGATCAGGGTGCATATGGCCGCGATCAGGCACGTGTGCGTCGGCGACCTGCTCTACGGCGCCGACCCGGTGCTGGCCGCCCATCTCGGCCTGACCCGCCAGTGGCTGCACGCGGTCAACCTGTCCTTCGAGCACCCCGCCGACGGCCGCGAGGTCTCGTTCACCAGTACCTATCCCGACGACCTAGCCCATGCGCTTGACGTGCTGCGGGCCGAAAGCTGACCGATGGAGATCGCTGAGTACATCGACGCGCTGCGCGGCCAGGGCACTGCTCTGGCCGAGGCGGCCGGGCGAGCCGGGCTGGACGCGGCCGTCCCGGCCTGCCCGCCCTGGGTGGTCAGCGACCTGCTGCGGCACACCGGGTATATCCACAGGTGGGCGGCCAGGCACATCACCGAGCGCCCGGCCAGGGTCCTGGCCGGCCCGGAAGAAGCGGAGATCTTGCGCGGCGGCGGGCCCGATGAGGAGCTGATCGCCTGGTTCCTTGCGGGCCACGCGGCCCTGGTCGAGACGCTGGCCACGGCCGATCCGGCCCTGGAGTGCGGCACCTTCATGGCGGCCCCGTCGCCGCTGGCGTTCTGGGCGCGGCGGCAGGCCCACGAGACCGCCATCCACCGGGCCGACGCGCAGAGCGCGTCCGGGGTACCCGGGGTACCCGGGGTACCGGGGTCCACGCCCGAGTATCCGGCGGACTTCGCCGCTGACGGCATCGACGAACTGATCATGGGCTTCGGGCGGCGCCGCAAGTACGCTCCGGCGGCCGGCCCGGCCGCCGGGCGGCTGCACGTGGCGGCGACCGACACCGGCGACGGCTGGTTCATCGAGCCACGCGAGGGCCGCCTGCAGCCGCAGCACGCCGCCGTTCAGACCACCGCGAGCGGTACGGGCGGTACGGGCGGGGCTGGGTGCACGGTGCGCGGGCCGGCCTCCGCCGTGTACCTGTTCCTGTGGAACCGCTCGGGTCCTGATCCGGCCGACGTCACCATCGACGGCGACCGGGACGTGCTCGCCGGGTGGCAGTCGGGCGTCCGGGTGCGCTGGAACTGATCAAGCCGGCCGCCCGCCGATCACGCCGGCACCGCCTCGGCGAGCCATCACCCGCCAGCGGCGCGCAGGCGTTAGGGTGGAAGTCACCGGGAATCCCCGGATTCGGTAGATGATCACGCGCCCCGCGTGCGTCGTGGCCAGGTAAGGGCCGCCCGTGCGAGGGGTGGCGCTCGCGTGCCCGGAGGAGGCGGCTCGTCCATGACGGTCCCGGCGGCCCAGACCCCGTTCGCTCACCTGCACGTGCACACCGAGTACTCCATGCTGGACGGCGCGGCCCGGCTGAAGGACCTGTTCGCTGAGGTCAAGAGCCAGGGCATGACGCACGTGGCGATGACCGATCACGGCAACATGTTCGCCGCCGCGGAGTTCCACCGGCAGGCCACCGAGGCCGGCATCACGCCAGTGATCGGGATCGAGGCCTATGTCGCGCCGGAGTCCAGGAGTAACACCAACCGCGTCTTGTGGGGTCAGCCGCACCAGAAGAAAGACGACGTCTCCGCCTCGGGCGCTTATCTGCACAAGACCATCTGGGCCAGGGACAACCAGGGCGTGCACAACCTGTTCCGGCTCTCCTCCCGCTCCTATGCCGAGGGGTGGCTGGTCAAGTGGCCGCGGATGGACAAGGAGCTCATCGCCTCCCACTCCGCCGGGCTGATGGCCTCCACCGGCTGCCCGTCGGGTGAGCTGCAGACCAGGCTGCGGCTCGGTCAGTTCGACGAGGCGCTCAAGGGGGCGGCCGAGTGGCAGGACATCTTCGGCAAGGAGAATTACTTCCTCGAGCTGATGGAGCACGGCCTGGACATCGAGCGGCGGGTCCGCGACGGCCTGCTCGAGGTCGGCAAGAAGCTCGGCATCCCGCCGGTGGTGACCAACGACTCGCATTACACCCGCGAGCAGGACGCGACCAGTCACGACACCCTGCTGTGCATCCAGACAGGCAAGACCCTGGCCGATGCCGACAGGTTCCGGCTCGAGGGCGGCGGCTACTACATCAAGCCCGCGGCCCAGATGTACGGCCTGGACCGCAGCGACTACTGGCAGGAAGGCTGCCGCAACAGCCAGCTGCTGATCGCCGACCGGGTCGACACCGCCGGCATGTTCAACTTCGTCAACCTGATGCCCCGGTTCCCCATCCCGGACGGCTTCGAGTCCGAAGGTGAGCTGTTCCGTGCCGAGGTGTGGAAGGGCATGGACCGCCGCTACCCGGGCGGCTACGACGAGCAGCGGCGCCAGCAGGCCGAGTACGAGATCCAGATGATCTGCCAGATGGGGTTCCCCGCGTACTTCCTCGTGGTCGCGGACTTCATCATGTGGGCCAAGAACAACGGCGTCGCGGTGGGCCCGGGCCGAGGCTCCGCGGCGGGTTCGATCGTCGCCTACGCCATGGGCATCACCGACCTGGACCCGCTCACTCACGGCCTGATCTTCGAGCGCTTCCTCAATCCCGAGCGCGTGTCCATGCCCGACATCGACATCGACTTCGACGAGCGTGGCCGCGCCGACGTGATCAGGTACGTGACCCAGAAGTGGGGTTCGGACCGGGTCGCGCAGATCGTCACCTACGGCACGATCAAGGCCAAGGCCGCGATCAAGGA
>Ga0182030_10021526_pt1 | contig 12070 bp, 14 predicted proteins | sample 812S3MmetaG_FD_121299 | JGI IMG/M metagenome (GOLD analysis project Ga0182030, IMG submission 121299) | Permafrost microbial communities from Stordalen Mire, Sweden - 812S3M metaG (Illumina Assembly) | ecosystem: Environmental > Terrestrial > Soil > Wetlands > Permafrost | place: Sweden...
AACTTTGTATGCTATTTTAATGTTTACGATTTCTCCTTAATGTATTACAGCCGTCAGCTAAGCACTACTACTTTGTGGAAGAAAGAAGATTTTAAAAAATTATTGGATGATAAAAAAGAGCTGTTGGTATATGGTTCTACCTACGCCATTAGTATGCTGAAGGAAGATCATATACCCTATTCAGTAATCAGCGAAAGAGAGAGGTATCATGTAGCCAATCTAAGCCTCCCCTTTTTAAATCCCGCAACACGGAGTTCAGTTTGCGAGAAGGTTTATTTGCTGGATGTTAAAGAGCCGTAATTAGTCTTCCTTTAATTCTAATTCATCTGCCGTTTCCAAATACTCATTCCGGTATATCCGCAGCAAAAGGATGAAATACGAAATAAGCAGCGGCCCGAAAATGATACCTACAAAGCCAAACAAATCAAGGCCCATAATAACACCGAACAAAGTAATCAGCGGGTGAACATCGCCCAGCTTCCTTTGCACCAAAACCCTGAAACCATTATCAATAGCACTGATAATAATGATGCAATAAATAAACAGGCCAATACCCTGGGCATGAGCACCCGAAAAGTATAGCAATACCGAAACTGAAATCCAGGCGGCGCCTACGCCAAATACGGGTATAAAACTCATCAATCCGGTAAGGGCCGCCCAGAAAAAAGGGTCTTTGGCGCCAAATATTAAATACCCTATTAATGCCGCAAGCGCCTGCACCACAGCAAGCGCCGGAATACCGATAGCATTAGAAATAGTTTGCTTTTTTAGCTCGTGAACCAGCAATAAATTATTTTCTTCCTTAAACGGCAGGTACCTGCGTACCTGTTCTTCTATATCATGCGTATTGGTTATCATAAAATACAGGAAAAGATAAATAAGCAATATGTCCACAACAACAGTGGCAGTAGCCGAAATAATTTTAGGGACCACGTTAGCAGCAATCGAAGTTAAGCGCCTAACAGTATCTGCGCTAAGCAAATCAACACCCAGGTAATCTTTGGCATGGTCGCTGTATTGCTGGGCAATGGTTAAAATATCGTGATAGTGTACTACAATAAAGTTCACCTTGCCGGTTAGCATAAACGTTAGCAACACCACCGGTAGCACCAGGAGGAGGAACGAAAAAAACATCAGCAGCAAAGCCGCAATGGGCTTGGGCCACTTGCCGGTGGGTTTTTCCGTAAGGTAGAAAAATGGCCGGCGTATCAGAATGTAAATAATGATAGCCCCCAGCAGCGGGCTTAAAAACGCGCGCAGATACCAATACAAAATACCCCCCAGCACAAAAATGGCGAGTATAAATATGGTTTGCTTCAGCTTGTCTTTATCGTGGAACATATAGGCACTTCAATATAATAAAGATGTCATTGCGAAGGTAATTCCAGTAAAAAATATAAAAGTATTACCTGTGGCAATCTTCCGTTGTGTCTTTCATGGGGTTAGGCACCCTGTAAAGACACAGCGGAAGATTGCTACAGCCTTTTCTCTAATTGATTTTTTTATGGAAAAGGCTTCGCAATGACAATTTACTTTAATTTTTAATAACCCCAAGTTCTTTACCCACTTTAGTAAACGCCGCAATAGCTTTATCCAAATGATGCGTATCGTGCCCTGCACTAACCTGCACCCGTATCCTGGCTTTGCCTTTAGGCACCACCGGAAAAAAGAAACCGATTACATAAATGCCTTCTTCCAGCAACCTGTCGGCAAAATTTTTGGCCAGCACTGCATCATACAACATTACCGGCACAATAGGGTGCTCACCGGGTTTAATATCAAAACCTGCTTCAGTCATTTTATTGCGGAAATATTGGGTGTTTCGTTCAAGCTTATCGCGCAAATCTGTCGTTTCGCTCAGCATATCAAAAACTGCAATAGAGGCCCCCACAATAGCCGGCATTAAAGTATTGCTGAACAAATATGGCCTGGAGCACTGGCGCAGCAGTTCAATAATTTCTTTTTTTCCGCTTGTAAACCCGCCGCTGGCACCCCCTAAAGCTTTGCCCAGCGTGCCGGTTATAATATCTATTTTACCCATTACGCCGCGGTACTCATGTGTGCCCCTGCCGGTCTTTCCTAAAAAACCTGTGGCGTGGCATTCATCCACCATTATCATAGCATTGTATTTTTCGGCCAGGGCAACAATAACATCCAGTTGCGCAATAGTGCCATCCATAGAGAAGGCGCCATCTGTTACAATAATGCGCGACCGGTTCTTTTGCGTGGCTTTCAGTTGTTCTTCCAAATCGGCCATATCGTTGTGCTTGTACCGCAATCGTTCGGCTTTGCACAAACGCACACCATCAATAATAGAAGCATGGTTTAGTTCATCGCTTATAATGGCATCTTCTTCGTTAAACAAAGGCTCAAAAACCCCTCCGTTGGCATCAAAGGCTGCAGCATATAGGATGGTATCTTCTGTGCCTAAAAACTCAGCTATTTTATGTTCCAGCTCCTTATGTATATCCTGCGTGCCGCAAATAAAGCGCACGCTGCTCATACCATATCCGTGTGACCCGATAGCTTTTTTAGCAGCCTCAATTACCTTTGGGTGCGACGACAAGCCCAGGTAGTTATTGGCGCAAAAATTAATCACCTCTTTGCCTGTGGTGGTTTTTATATCGGCCCCTTGCGGTGTAGTTATTATCCGTTCGGTTTTGTAAAGCCCGTTGTCTTTGATTTCCTGTAAGTCCTTTTCGAGGCGCTCTTTGATGCTATACATGGGGTTGAATTTTGTCCAAATATAAAATACAATCTCCGTTTATCGTTCTCCCTCTCTATCGATTGCTTGCGAAGCATTGCTTTCGATGGAGAGGGGGATGCCGACAGGCAGGGGGTGAGGCCGGCTGTTCAGGATGAGGATGAATTTTCTTATTTTTGCGCCGCTATTATGAAACCGTATCAAACACTTCTTTTTTACAAATACGCACACATTGCCCATGCGGCAGAGTTTGCACAGCAACACCTGGCCTTTTGCGAAAGACTGGGTATTGTAGGCCGTATCATTGTTTCGGAAGAGGGCCTCAACGGCACCATTTCCGGCACCGTGGTGCAGTGCAAAAAATACATGGACCTGGTAAGGAGCAATCCTTTATTTGATGGCATTGATTTTAAGATAGACGAAGTAGATACACCATCATTTGAGCGCCTGTATGTGCGTTTAAAGCCCGAAATAGTCCATTCAAGCCTGAAAGGCATTGAACTGGTTGATCCTAATGAAACCACCGGCACACATCTTAAACCGCATGAGGTTTTGGAAATGCTGGAAGACGAAAACGTGGTGTTTTTAGATGTGCGCTCTAATTATGAATCAAGCGTGGGCCGTTTTAAAAACGCCATTGCGCTCGACATAGATAACTTCCGCGATTTCCCTGAAAAGCTAAAGGAGATTGAAAGCCTGAAAGACAAAAAAGTAGTAACCTACTGCACCGGTGGCATTAAATGCGAAAAAGCCAGTGGCTACCTGGTAAAAAACGGTTTTAAAAATGTTTACCAGGTTGAAGGGGGTATAGTAAAGTATGCCAAAGAAACAGGGGGTAAGGATTTTGAAGGCAAGCTGTACGTGTTTGATAACCGCGTAGTAGTTGACGTAAACAGCGTAAACCCCACCATTATCTCTACCTGTAAAATATGCGGCACCCCAAGCGCCCACATGGTTAACTGCGCCAACTCTGTTTGCAACGAGCACTTTGTCCTATGCGAAAGCTGCGGCTGGAAAATGGAAGGCTGCTGTAGCGAGGCCTGTATGCATGAACCCACTAAACGGGTTTATGATGGTACGGGGTATTATCAGAGGGAGACGAGTTTGGCGTGAGGCAGATACCGGAAGATAGAAGCAAGCAGTAGGTTTATTCTATGGAAAATTTCTGTAAACAACAGAGCGGTGCAATACGCATTTAAGTATCATTACATTTCCTGAAAATTGAACTCCTATCCTGTAATCTGAAATACGGATTCTTCCAAATCCGGGAAAACTTTTGAAAGCCTTAAACCCTCTTACGTCTTGCGGTATTTTAGCCTATTCTATTTCGTTCAATGTAAACTCAACCTCTTCTAAAGTTTCTCCCGATTTTATCTTCTCCAAATCGCGAAGGAAACGGTGTGTTGCTTTAAGTATCATTTGACAACCCGCTTTTTAGCTTTAGCAAGAGAGGCCCTTATTTCTGAAGCCGTAACAAGTTCTTCTTTCAACGGCTTGCTCATGATTTTCATCAAAGCAAGTTCTTCGTTTTTTTCGTACTCTTTGATGGAGAAAATTTTTGTAGCAGATTGTTTTTCGATTAGCAAACGCTTCAATTGCTTACCCTTCTCCGATTTCTCATTGATATCTATTACGTAAAGAGCCATGCTATTTATATTTTATGCTAAGATAAGAATTGATGAGATGTAAAAGAAGTTTCCGGGTAAATGGCTCTGAATGCGGCACAACTTACTTCACAATTTTCTGCTTATCCTTCAAGTTGTCTATGGTTTCCTTGGTTTGCCCCAAAATAAATTTCAGCATTTCGCCTTGATGCAAATCTTTTACTTGCTGGTATAGCTTCTCTTTCCATTCCCAAACTTCTAATTGGGCTTTTGATACTTTAGTTTCCATAATCAATCAGTTCAAGCGGTGTAATAATTCTTAGCGGATGAAAATAATTCTCCTGCATATTTACTGCCAGTATTTTCTTCTCCCTATTCACATTTGCAAGGTGCTTGTAATTCCAACTAACAAGATAGTCAAAATTAGCCATAGTAGAAATTGCAATATGCAAGGCATCGGCAACCTTTGAAGCAGGAATAATGCCTCTATCGATATATAGATTTGCCAATCGTTCAGTTTCTTCTATGTTGTTGATTTCCGTAAAAGCCAAATGATACTTGCTAATGCAGCCCAATAACTTTTCTCGTTTATCATTATCTATGGTATTGTTTATTTCCTGCACTACTACTGCCGAAATAAATGATTCATAAATTCCGGTAGTTATAAAATTAGCAAAGAAGTCTTTCGTTATCTCCATTTTCTCTGGGGCATCGTCAGCAAATAGAAAATTGATAACGGAGGTGTCTAAATATATTTTTGCCTTTGCCATTTGACAATATGCTTAAATTTTTTCAGATAATACTTGAATAGATAATAATATCAACTATGATAGCCTTGCGCATTCAGAATATCATTTTCCAAGTCTGCAGAAGAAGAGTTGAATATTGAAACCGCATAATTTCCCAATAACTCCATGAAAGTACGCTTTGAATAACCAGCTAACTCTGCGGCTTGTCCAAGGCTAAGTGTCCCTCGCTCATAAAGTTTGGCTGCAAAAAAAGTTTTAGCCTCCTTTTCGTCCAAATCAACGCTTTCCGGTAAGTTGAAGGTTAAGGTCTTCATTTACCAAATTTAAGGAAATTTGAATGTCTTCAAAGTAAATAAGCATTTGTGCCAGGGCAATCGGGTCTAACTTTTCCCGGGCACGTGGAGTGGTCGTGGAAACCGTTGAAACGGTTTTATCCGGTTTTTACCTTTACATAGCCCACGATTTAAATCGTGGGCTATGTAAATTGCAGACAAAAAATGGTTTTAACCATTTAAATGAGGCCAAAATTTTCCAGACCCGATTGCCCTGGCATTTGTGCCTTTTACTGCCCCCTTATGCTCCACATCATACTTGTAAATAGCATAAAGCAAGGTCTTGCCCACAGCATTCAGGGTGCAAAACCTTTCAGGTCCTGGCCAGGCTATTAGCAGCGCTGAAACCTGGAAGGTTTATGTGTTACATAGGGAAAGCCTATGGCCTTAAACTAACCGGTATAATTTCATCAACCAAAAACACATAAATGTCTTCGGTGCCGTTGGCGTTGAGTATCAGGTTTTGTTTGTCGTAGAAGTGGCCGGTGTTGCATTTGCCCAGCTTAATTACCGAGGGCAATTCGCCTTTGTTCAGGTTTTTAAATCTTTGCAGGGCTTCTGCCTCAACAGCGCTGAGGTGTGCAATGTCGGTAATGATGATATGCGTTTTAGGGAAGGTGCTGAGCGTTCTTCTGCTTGCCTGCTTGGGATTGACTATGATAGTGCCCTCATCGGCAGCCAGGCTCTCGCAAAGAGAAACGGCCGCCTGTGAGTTTTCGAGCGTAAAGCCTATAGCGCCTTTCTGAAAACCGTTCTCGCAAAAAGCATCTTTAATTTCATTCTCCCAGCAAAAAACATGGCTCCAGCCCATGTCTTCCTTCAGCATGCGCAGGTTGTCAATGGCCTCTTTTACTGTTTCGCAGAAAATGAATTTGCCGCCGGCATCAATAAATTTTGTGGCAAAACGGATGTCCAGGTCCTGCTCATCGGGTAGGGTATAGGCAGCCGGTGCGCTAACCTCAACGGTGCGCAGGGGTATTTCTTTTTCAGTAACACTTTCGGTGCGGATGGCGGTGGTATTTACCGGTTCGGTAACACCGGTTATTTCATCTCCGGTCATTACCAGTTCTTCGGTTAAAGTGGTTGTTGCAGTGGAGCTTTCATGCGCGCTTTCTTCCTGTGTTGCCGTATCGGCAGACGATGAGAATACGTTTTTTAAGCGCGAGAAAAATCCGTTTCCGGTTCCTTCATTAACCATAATAAAAAATTTAATAAACAGATATTGTTACCGGAACTCAAAGTTATAATATGAGGCGGTGAACTAAAGCTTTACGCTTTATGATTCTCAACAATAGTATTTATAACGTCTGTGTTTCAGGACACGGTATATTGCCCATCTACATTTTCAGCAGAGGCATCCGGTGGATTGGTAGTAATTTCTTCGTCAGCTTTATCGAAAGGGCGCTTGCCTATCAGTCGTTCAAGGTCATCTTTGAACAATACCTCCTTCTCTAAAAGCAGGTTGGCCAATGCATCCAGTTCTTTGCGTTTGTCTTTCAGCAGTTCCTGTGCACGTAAGTATTGTTTTGCAATAATACCACGCGATTCCTCATCAATCATACGCGACGTGGCTTCACTGAATGGTTTGCTGAAGGTATTCTGGTTCTGCATATCGTAGAACGAAACATTACCTACTTTATCGTTCATACCAAACACCGAAACCATAGCATAAGCAACCTTGGTTACATGGTCGAGGTCGTTTTGTGCGCCGGTGGAGATTTTATTGAAAACCAGTTTTTCAGCAGCACGTCCGCCCAGGGTCATACACATGCGGTCTAACATTTCTTCTTCACGCTCAATGTATTTTTCTTTAGGCAAATACTGTGCGTAACCTAATGCAGCAACACCCCGTGGAATAATAGAAACCTTTAATAAAGGATGTGCATTTTCCAGGTACCAACCGGCTACGGCATGGCCGGCTTCATGGTAGGCAATTATCTTTTTCTCTTCAGGCGAAATCAGCTTGTTCTTCTTTTCAAGTCCACCAATGGCGCGGTCAATAGCATCGTGAAAGTCCTGCATATCAACCGCGGTTTTATCGTTACGGGCAGCTATCAATGCGGCTTCATTACAAATGTTCGCGATGTCGGCGCCTACAAAACCCGGTGTAAGGGCAGCCAGCTTATAAACATCAACGGTTTCGCTAAGCTTAATGGTTTTTAAATGCACTTTAAATATCTGCTCGCGTCCGCTCAAATCTGGTTTATCAATAGATATTTGACGGTCAAAACGTCCCGGGCGAAGCAGGGCCGTATCCAACACGTCAGGGCGGTTGGTAGCGGCAACTATAATTACACCTTTTTCAGAGCTGAAACCATCCATTTCAACCAATAACTGGTTGAGTGTATTCTCACGCTCGTCGTTACCCTGTATCAGGTTTTTACCCCTTGCGCGGCCTATAGCATCAATTTCATCAATGAATATGATACAAGGTGCTTTTTCGCGCGCCTGGCGGAATAAATCGCGCACACGCGATGCACCTACACCTACAAACATTTCAACAAAATCGGAACCGGAAATGCTGAAGAAAGGCACCTGGGCTTCGCCGGCCATAGCCTTAGCTATCAACGTTTTTCCCGTACCCGGAGGGCCAATCAATAAAGCACCTTTAGGTATTTTACCACCCAGGGCAGTATACTTTTTAGGGTTTTTCAGGAAGTTTACAATTTCCTGTACTTCCACCTTTGCCTCATCCAGCCCGGCAACGTCGCCGAAGGTGAGGTTTATCTTCTCATCGCGGTCAAATAAAATGGCTTTTGATTTGCCAATGTTAAAGATGTTGCCACCTGCCCCACCAATGCCACCGCCTGCACGGCGCAGCATAAATATCCAAAGGCCTGCTATCAGCAACAGCGGCAATACCCATGGGAACACATCGCGCAGCCAATCCTGGCGTATCTCGTATTTTACGGTTACTACCTGCAGTTGCGGCTTATCTTTATAAAATTCGGTAACAAATTTATCAAAAGCATCGTTAGATGCCACCGTAAGCGTATACTGCGGACCTTTGTTAATACCGCCAAAGCGCGTGTGTGCCACATCCTTGTATTCGGGCTTATTTAACGCTGATTCTTTGAGGTATACTTCTGCACTTTTTTCGGCGCCGGTTACAACCACAATTTTATCTACGTCGTTATTGCCAAGCATAGCCCGTAGTTCGGTGATGCTGCTTTCTTTCACGTTTTCCTGGAAGAAAGATAAATTGCCAAAAAACATCATTACAAACAGCAGTATGATGGCGTATACCCAGAAGTAATTAAACTTAGGGCCTTCGTCTAATATTTTTTTAGGACGTTTAAGGTCTCTGCGGGGCTGGCCCGGATTGTTCTGATTATTGTTTTCCTGATTTTCCATTTTTTCTTTTCAATGTCCTCTCTCAGACGATTCTGCTTTTAATTTATTGTATGCTCTACTTATGATCAGTGTCGTTATGCCTGGTTAACTTAGCATCGTTCCATAATTCCTCCAGGCAATAAAAGTCCCTTCTGTCCCTATAAAAAACGTGTACTACCACGTCAACAAAGTCGATAATAATCCACTCCGAATTTTTCATCCCCTCGGTATGGTATGGGCTGAAACCGTGTTTTTCGGCTTCTTCAACCACATTCATATATATAGCCCTTACCTGCGTGCTTGAATCACCATGTGTTATGATGAAATAATCAGAAGGAGTGTCCTTTATTTTTTTCAGGTCGAGGCTAATTACCTGATGCCCCTTTTTATCGAGGATGGCATCTATTACCACCTTCCTTAAATTTTCTGTTCCCGTATTTCTCTTCGCCAAACGCCTGGGGTTTTGTTGATAATTTTACTTTCAAAACTTTTCAAAAGTAATTAGTTTTCATGAATCTGAAAGTCAATAACGCCAAGCATGACCAACACCCTATTTATCGGTAAAAACCTGATTGAGCTCGATTCAGTTGATTCTACTAACAATTTTGCCAGACAAATGTTGTCAAATGCCAGGCCAATTGAAGGAACCGTTATCGTAGCCAGGGAGCAATTTGCAGGCCGTGGACAGATGGGAAGCAGCTGGGAAACCGAGGGCGGAAAGAATATTACCCTCAGTTTGGTACTATATCCAGACCAGCTGGATGCCGATAAACAGTTTTTTTTAAACATGGCCATCGCCCTTGCCGTTAAGGATTTTTGTGAATTTGTGCTGAACGATGAGGTACGGATAAAATGGCCTAACGACATTTATTATCACGATAAGAAGCTGGGAGGCATTTTAATAGAGAATACTATTAACGGCAGCAAAATTGCCTCCACTATAGTGGGCATTGGCATAAATGTTAACCAGGAGGAGTTTGACCCGGCTTTACCCAACCCGGCCTCGCTGATACAGATAAAAAAACCGGTTGAGGCCCTTACGTACGACATTCCCTTACTGGTGGATGAGCTTTGCGCCTACCTTGAAAAATATTACCTGCAACTGCGCCAACAGCATTATAACTTCCTGGACAAGGGTTATACCGTGGCCCTTTACCGCTACCAGCAAACCTATGAGTTTAAGCGGGGCGAAAACACCTTTAAGGGCGAAATAAACGGGGTTGCCAAGGACGGGAAGCTGATTATCCACTCCAATGGAAAGGAGCTGAGGTTTGGGTTTAAGGAGGTGGAATACATTATATAGGACAGGAGGTATCTGGGCGCGAACAAAAGGATTGCCCATATACAAGTGGTTGGCGGGGACGCCTAACCACTAAGGGTACCCGGTTCGGCGTCCCCGCCAACCGGTGTTCGGAAGAAACTTAGATGTGCCTTTACGGCCAAAGTCCAGACCCCTTCCGTCCCCGAAACGGGGAAACCAAGGCAGAAAGGCAGGCCCAAAAGGCGAAGCGGTTCTCCCGCTTCGGGAGTTAGAGGGTTTGCGTAGATGCATTTTGAATCTTCCGAACACCTATGGCGTCCCCGCCAACCGGTTTTTGGTAGGGTAAGACACCTGCCAAAACTCTTTGCGCCTTCTTTTTGTTATCTAAAACCAAAATAATCTCAATAAAGATGCGTCTACAATCCCAGATGTCAAGTCTTCGTTTAAATTTGCCTTATTATGTTTAATCAGAGTTTTAATCCCCGGAGCGTTAGTTTCAACATTATTTTCATTAATATTTTGTTTTTCCTGGTGCATGACATCATAGGTGGTGACAGAAATCCGGAGCTAAAACATTTAATGGAGAATTACTGTGCCCTTCACTATCCCGGAAGCAGCCTTTTTATGCCTTTGCAGTTTGTAACCTATATGTTTATGCATGAGGGGTTCTGGCATATTTTCGGCAATATGTTTGGCTTGTTCATGTTCGGGACTATTCTTGAACGCGTTTGGGGGCCGAAGCGGTTCTTCATTTTTTACTTTGTTACTGGTTTAGGCGCCGCTTTTACTTACGTAGCAGTACAGGCATTTACTGTTTATCATTTAACCGGTTCTATTAACCCACCCCTGGAACTTATCAGCCATAGTTTACAGTTAAGCGAAATATACCTGGAGCCCACATTGGGGGCCTCCGGTGCTATATTCGGCATATTAATTGCATTTGCCATGTTGTTTCCGAATATGGAGCTGATGTTCCTGTTCTTTCCCGTACCCATTAAGGCCAAATACCTGGTTGGTGCGTATTTGATTTATGAAATATGGGGTGCACATGCCAACAACCCGAACGACCACGTTGCACATTTTGCCCACCTTGGCGGGGCTTTATTCGGTTTTATACTGGTTAAAATATGGAGCCGTAACCGAACTCATCTTTATTAAAATATCTATCAGCTAAAATGCTTACCGGCTCAATTACAGGCGATATTAAATACCAGTTCCGCTATGGCAACATGGTGGTGAAGCTGATATTTGTAAATGTTGCCGTGTTTGTTTTTTTCGGGTTGCTAAACCTGGTTGGGTTTGTTGCTCAAACAAACACCTTTTATTATTTTCTGTTAAACCATTTGCAGGTTACTGCCTCATTGCATACGCTGCTATATCAGCCCTGGTCGGTATTTACTTATATGTTTTTGCATGTGGGCCTTTTGCATATTCTTTTCAATATGCTTTGGCTTTACTGGTTTGGTGAAATATTTGTGCTTTACCTGGGCGATAAAAAAGTGCTGCCGCTTTATATCATCGGAGGCCTGGGCGGGGCGCTGCTTTACATACTTGCCTACAACCTGTTGCCGGTTTTTAAGCCTATACTGGAAGGCTCCTACATGCTGGGCGCTTCGGCCAGTATCCTGGCTATTGTTTTTGCCGCGGCTACGCTTAACCCCGACCATGAAATTTCGCTTATTCTTATTGGCCCTGTTAAGATTAAATATATAGCGCTGTTTTCTTTGTTGCTGGATGTTATCAATATTCCTAATGGTAATGCAGGCGGGTACATAGCCCATGTGGGCGGGGCGCTTACCGGCTATTTATATATAACCAGTCTGCGCGGAGGCTTTGACCCGGTAGGCAGTTTTGTAAAACTTTTTAAGCGCAAACCGGCGGTTAAAGTAAGCTATAAAAGCACCGATGCCCGGCCGGGCAATACAACTGCACGCAGTAAAGGTGAGCAGGAAAAGGTAGATGAGATATTAGATAAAATTGCCCGCTCGGGTTACGATAGTTTGAGTAAAGAAGAAAGGGATTTTTTGTTTAATTATTCAAAGAAATAAATACAGGCCTCTCCCGGTCGGCACTTCGTGCGACCACCC
>Ga0182030_10021527_pt1 | contig 12070 bp, 14 predicted proteins | sample 812S3MmetaG_FD_121299 | JGI IMG/M metagenome (GOLD analysis project Ga0182030, IMG submission 121299) | Permafrost microbial communities from Stordalen Mire, Sweden - 812S3M metaG (Illumina Assembly) | ecosystem: Environmental > Terrestrial > Soil > Wetlands > Permafrost | place: Sweden...
ATTAAATCTAATGACGGCCGAATCTTTTTGCTTGAAGTCAACCACCGACAACCCGGGGGGCACACCTCTGCTAATTTATTTAATGGTTTATTGACTCCGTTGGTAGAAGTTTTTCAAGCAACTCAAGAAGGCAGACTGCAAGAGCTCGAGCCGCAGTATAAATCGGGGGCCTCAGTGGTTGTTTCGGCATTCCCGCATACTGCCCCCGAACAATTTAGTGACGAGAGTGAACGCCCGGTGCTAACTGTCCCAAAATCCAGGGCAGAAGATGAGGTTCGCATGTACACGGGCTGGGTGGATCTAGAGTCAGAAACTGGCACAACCGCTACTATAAAAAGCCACCTGACAGCAACTTTGATATTTGAGAGTCGGGCACGTTCTGTATCTCTTGCAAGGGGGCGTGTTTATCAGCGTCTTAAAAATGTGGTGGGAGATCACCTGGCCTACCGTAGCGATATAGGACTCGACTTTCCGCAAGCAACAACTTCACACTAACGAAGTCGCAAGGGCACGCAGTGATAGCTAGTAGTTGAATATAATTTCTTTTTTTTCAGCATCTACCACTGCCTGGTTTGATGCAGGAACTATGATTTGGGGGTCTGTATGTCCAAAATCCATATTTTGAACAATTATTGCTTGTTGATTATATCTACGTACAGTGTCTATTACCGTCGCTCTCTGTTGCGATTTGTACTGTTGACGTGTTTCTGCGTCGAGCTGCTTCTGTAGTTGCCAGGTTTTCGGACGTCCAAAAAGCACAGCTTTTGCCTGCTTTAAAATTCCCCGTTCACCCAAACCGACCAACACATACTCCGTAATCCAGTGCTCCGGTATATTTTCGGCAGTTTCTAAAAATATAACCAAATTTTTTAATTGATCAGCCGAGGGTAGGTAAATGTCACTGGCTAGCTGAACAACCATTGTTTCTACGCAACCACCCCACAGGATGCCTTCGGCGTGCCCATCTCCATCCCAGTACCAACCATCATTAGCTTCCATTTGACGTTTACCATTGAGATTAGCTTGATCTGCCCAGTCAAGGTCAATGTCAGTAAATTCTGGAGAGGCCGCGACTTTAACCGGACCATGTTCGAACATTGCATATTTAAGCGACGCAACGGTCATATCGTGCATGCCTCCTTGCATAGCAAACTGAGTCATCAATGCGCCACCGTAATAGGCAGTAATATTTGAGCGCCACAGTAGCTGCATAAAGTTGGTGTTGTCGCTGTACCCAAAAAAGGGCTTAGGATTATTTCGAAGCACACCCTCATCTACATACTTAAGTACGCTGATTTGATCTGTGCCGCCTATCGTGGTGAAAACTCCCTTGATTTTGGTGTCAGCAAATGCGGTGTTAATATCTTCGGCCCGTTGCTCTGGGCTTGGTTCAGCCATCGTAGTGGAAGGAAATTCAACGGGATTCAAGCCAAAGACTTCTTCTAAACGCTGCAGCCCTAATTTATAAACATAAGGGTAGGCAGCGGCTAGCCCACTTGATGGAGCAAGCACAGCCACACTATCGCCTGCATGTAGTTTCTCAATTGTCTGTGCAGATTTCATACTAACTAGTATAGCGCCTTAACATCTTTCATGACGGGATATATTGCGGCACTGGCAATATCGTTTGTCCCCACAAGCCAACTAATGAGCCGTTCTACGCCTAGGCCAAATCCCGAGGTGACTTGATAGCCAGGCCGCTTACGCATTTCTAGGTACCAGGAATAACTCGTAGGATTAGCCACCTTTTGACGCTCCATTGATTCTTCCAGCTCTTCAACACTATCTTGTCTTTGCCCGGCTCCTACAGCTTCGCCAGCAAAACCTTGGCCGTCGATATAGGGAAGAATAAGATCTGCGTTGAGTACGGCTGAATTGTCTTCAGGATCAGGCTTTTGATAAAAAGGCACTACGTCTCTGTCAAAATGTGTTATCCAAAATAAACAACTATCGTTGAAGAGAATTTTTGAAAGCTTTTGCTCCCCGCCCCGGGTAATCTTTCTGCCGTACGCAATTTTCTCTATATATTGCTGAGAATCGCCGAGAACTTGTGCTGCTTCATCAAAACTAACCCTACCGATTGGCTGAGCTGCAATTTCATGTATTCGCACCAACCGTTTCGGATTAATCAAAGTGTTTAATTTTGCTTTGCTGGTTGCGGATAATATGTCGATCATCAGTTGTTCGACAACTCGTATGCAGTCATCCAATGTGCCTCTCAGTTCAGCTTCGCAGTGGTAGAATTGATTTAAATGATGACTATCTGGGTGCTCTCCCCTAAACGACGGCAAGTAACAATACACTGCTTTGAAATGTTTCTGTACTAGCGGCTCCATACCGAACTGTGCTGAATCTACAAGGTGAGTTTTAGTGTCTCCCATCATGATAGGCCACGGCTCAGAGTCAGACCCCCTACCCATTGGCGAGGAGACGCTATTGGTAACCATATAGAGATCAACTTTCGGTATGCCTTGAGTCTGGAAGAAGTTATCAATGGCAGTGGCGACTATATTTCTTAAAGTTATGAGACTTTTGTAGTATGGGTCGTCAATCAAATTGGCTATGTGGTTCGAGGGTTCGAATTTAGTCATGTCGGCATTGTACTTGCTATATATGAAATAATAAGCTTTAGTATACAATACTATTCTATGAATCAGGCCAACGAACCGTTCACCGGCAACCACGCAATTGCGAATTTCATTGATTGCACTATTGACATGACAAGTTTGAGTGCCGCCAAGGTTAAGCAATTGATCGAAGAGTTGTGCCGGCGGTATTCCCTGCAGCTAATCGGGGGCTTCTACCATGATTTTGACGATAAAGGGGCGTTGACTAGCGTGAGCGCACTGACCGAATCTCATATTGCAATACATACCTGGCCAGAGCTCAGCTATGTAACTCTGGATGTTTATCTTTGCGACTATAGCAGAGACAATAGAGAGACTACGTTAAATCTCCTGGAAGAATTACGCAAATTTTTTGCCCCCAAAGCTGTTTATTCCAAAGTAATTAAGAGGTAGATGGTGAGCAAGCGACTTAGTACCACACAACTTAAAAGCATGGGTTATGTTGATTTTATGGCTCTGCTCGACGAAACAAATAGACCACCAGGTGGACTAGAGAGCTTACTTGTTATGTTGCAGAACACCTTCGTTACGAAAGAATCGCAAGTGCTGGACGTCGGCTGTAATACCGGTTATTGCAGCTTCGAAATCAGCAGGCTGATTGAATGTGCTGTCACGGGCGTTGACATAAATACTAATATGATTGCTACCGCAAATCGCAATAAGAATATTTATCTGGACAGCCAACGAGCTAGAAAAGTCAATTTTATAGTAGGTGATGCAAAAAAACTGGCGTTTCCTGATAACAGTTTTGATCTTGTTATGAGCGGGGGGTCAACGGCGTTCGTAGACGATATTCCCGCAGCTATTCGTGAGTATGTCAGGGTGTGTAAAGATTATGGTTTCATGTGCGACATAAATTTTTATTATCATACTCCCCCGCCCCAGAAGCTGATTAACAAAATGAACGCCACTATGGGGACTAATATTCAGCCTTGGGACTCTTCGTATTGGGAGAAGATATATCAAGTAGCTGGCCTGGAACGCATTAATATACTACGGAAAGAAATAACTCAGGTCTCAGACGAAAAAGTCCTTACTTATGCAAAGGAAATGGCCGAAAGACTAAACGTCGATACGAAAGCAACCACAATCATCGAGGCTAAACTGCGGCCTATCATGGAATTATTTAATGAAAACCATAGATACCTCGCCGCCGGTGTGTATATATACAGAAAAAACCCCCATCAATACGAGACAGCACTGTTTTAAGACTCTACTCTGCCTCGAATAGCGCATTGGCCGATAAGGCTAACAATAATGTGATCTTCTTTGTTCGACGGCCCTTTGGTTTCAAGTGCGTGCTCATATCGCTGTACCCAATTGACAAATTGTTCACTGACCCCCACTGCATTGAAGGGTAGCACCCCCACCTCCAGCCTGCTTAGTCTATCAAACATGTCGGTGACGCCTAATTGCGCTAGCCGGCGATACAGGCTTGCAGCCTTCATGTAGGTCCTTAAAATGCGCGTCTGATTATTGTGCGATCCTGGCCTTATGTCCTCTCTGCACAGAGCCATTGCCGTAATGACTACATCCTCAAAGCGTCTTTTTAGGGGTTCTGGGGTGTTGGGTGGCACCATTTTTATGTCATAGGCATCAAGGATATGGGCCAGGCCCTCTGCCTGCTTAATAAGTGTGGTGTCGCCCAACGCCAGCTCAACGCCCAGTTCCCCCTCGTCGCTTTCAATAACTATAATATTGCCGACATCTTCATACTGTCCGGTTGACGTGTTTTGCAGCCAGTAACTTATATTGCGTCCGCGTACGCCATCTTCGCCATAACCGTGGCGATAGTACCCGTCATGCATTGTATTGGGCTGTACCCTGATCGTTCCAGCGCGCAGTGCGGCCGCGTGGAGGTCATCGTCAGCTTCATGCAAGCTAATATATAAATTATCGGCATCAATGCCCACACTATCTGTTAAAAACGTATTGGTTTCACTAAAAATTCCCGTCAACCTCTCATATGGAACAAGGGCTCCCATTGCCGTAAAAAAAGATCCATATACTGGCGTTGTCTCGAACTCAAACAATTTCTGTATGTTTGATGTGCGTACGCAATTTTGAACCATAAACGCCCCTGGCTGAGGCACTCTTTTCTCGAGAAAAAGTGGTTTCATAACGCTAATAGGCGCCCCAATAAAGCGTACGGTTGGGTCTACCCCGGATGTAATAGCAACTTCATCTACCCGTTCATAGTCAAATGACGCAAACAATGATTGAAACGAACCTGTAATTCGTTGCATTTCTGGCTGGAACTTGCCTCTAGTTTCTGGTTGTTCTTCAAAGCCGGCCATATATTTACTAAATTTCTATATTATGTCATTATATCAGACTTTCGGTTAATTGAAATAAGTATAAGATCAGCAGCTCATTACTCATTGTGCGCCGAAATCCTTATTGGCTAAGGCGTCAAATACATACTCTTGGCTCAGCCTAGTAGTCACGGACCAAGTATGCGTAGCACGTGGCTGAGGATCTGGCTCATTGGTTTATTGGCATCAATTTCGTGCTCACTTTCAATTATTTCCATCGGATTTTCGTGCATCCATGCCGATAAGTCTGCTTCAGTGATTGTCGGATTATAATCCTTATTTCGTTCCTCAGCAACTACTCGTGACCTTAAGTTCGAATCACTGACTTCGAGTCTTAAAATGTATATTTCTGACTGGGTTTCTTTGGCGATATTTATATAAATTTCTACGGTTTCTCTCTTGCTGAACCCCCTAGCAACAATGACATTCTTATTATCTGCCAGCAACTTTTTTGCTATAGCCTGTTCTAGTGCTTGGATTTCGTCATATATTCCCAAGTCATTACTGACTATGCCAGCCAAAAAAGTCAATATTTTATTATGGTCAATAAATATTCCAATGCTTTCTCTGGCTAGTGCCTTGCCAACTGTTGTCTTGCCGCTTCCCGGATACCCTCGAATAATAATTAGTTTTTGATTGGACATGATTCAATAATATCAAAAACCCAGCAGCATAAATGCTTACTGGGTTCTTTCTCAACTTCATAGTGTAGTTAGTTTTGGCTCAGTGCTCAGGTCTGGAACTATTCCTAAGGTTTTTGATTATATTCTTCGTCAGTAACAAGCTTAAGCCATGTTGTATCTTCTTCATCGCTGGATTCAGGAGCCTCCCAAACAACAATGTGCACCATATAGCTATCTGGCGAAGCACCGTGCCAATGCTCTACGCCAGGTGCAGTATAAGTAGTATCTCCTGGTTTAAGTATATTAAGATCACCGTTGCGCTCCTGCATATATGCTGTTCCTTCTACCACATGTATATATTGACCTACAGCATGTTTATGCCAAGCGCTACGAGCTCCTGGCTCAAAATGAACTGAAGCCATACGTGCTCTCGAGGGCTTTTTACCAACAAAAATAATGGTTGGGTATACATTGCCCGTAAAACGATCGGCAGGACCTTTAGTGGTTTGAGGTATGTAGGTTTTCATACTTTAATAATAGCAAAATAATATACAGCAACGTGAATACTAACAGGATTTTGTGATATGAAAATTAGCCTTTGTAGTCATCGGGCTCTTCGTAATAATAAGACTGTTCTATGCCCTTCATGAATACTTCTCGGTCATTAATCCTAGTAGTTAGTGCACCACGAAGTAATTCTCTAAGCTCGAGGCTATTTATTGGACTACGCTCCATAGCATTAAAATAATCTTGTTTGTTTATTTTTTCCCAATCGATACATTTTTTTAAGTTCTTTTTTAGTATCAAGTCTAGCCATATACGTGTACTGCGACCATTACCTTCCATGAATGGGTGAGCAATATTCATTTCCACATATTTTTTAACAATGTCTTCAAAAGTTGTCTCCGGCATCTTTTCGATCTCAGCTAAACCACTTAATAGATAGATGGCAGAAGCAAACGTGAAGCCGCCCTTACTTATATTCTTAGATCTTATTTTTCCTGCAAAGTCATAAAGATCACCAAAAAGGTATTCGTGGATTTGTTGTAAACCCTTAATTGTGCCAACTTCAAAAGATGAAAGTTTTGAACTGCCGAAGAGTTTAATAGCCCGTTTTTTGCTTACTTCATCAATACTTTGCATATATATATTATAGCAGAAATTTGTGCATTTTATTAGGGCTTCACCACTGTTAGGTTGAGTATTCTTGACTTAAATAATAACGTGCACCTTTTGTGACCAATTTGGCTCCCCGTAGTGATGGAAGTAAGAACTACATTCTTAAGGTAATGGCTATCTTTAGGGTGATTAGTCGATATGTCCCGTTAATAATTTAGCCATCATCTTTTGTGTATCAGTCAGGCCAAGCGATTGGGTAAGCCCATCAACGGTTTCAGGTAACGAAACATTACCTGCTTTGCAATCTCCAAAATTACCTAATTCCATCCACGGATTGGGCTGAGGTGCCTCCGCTACGCTAAGCGGAGTACGTGGTATATCCTCATGAACTGCACTTCGCAGGCTAGCGCTATATGTTACAGAACACATTGCTCCGCATAATCTACAGCCAAGTAATTTCTCAGCCGTCCCATCATCATTTATTCGCTCCTCGCCGTAAGAAGTTGCTCCACTAGAAATGTTGCCCGATGTTGCAATCTGATTAGCAAGACAGTCCCCGCCATAAGAGCTAGTTTTCATTTGTCTTAACTCTGTCTTCGTCACATGTAACTTAAACCCAAATTCATCGACAGGAACACGAATTGGTTCAGGCCTATCAAGCCACTCAGCATTACTCATTAAGCTAAGATACCATAAAAATATAAAATAGTCAAATTGGCTCCCTCTAGTGGACATACTTCGCAACTTTATTGTTGCTGACGATTTTCCAAAGTATCTACCAACGCCTTCATAAATAAGGAGCGAGCCATAACATCAAACGTTTCTGGAGGGGACTCTAAGCGTATATCTGCTTGAATATGTTCTCCACCCTCTTCAAGAAATGTTGTAGACAAGTGAAAATTACCAAATTTGTCTCTTGATAGCGTCTGCTTTGCATCACGCCCATCAATTAATCCTTGTGCCTCTAATCGTCTTGCTGTTTTGGATGATGTTGAACCTACAACTGCTCTTATGCCGCTGGCTACTAGCTCGTCTTGACTCATAGAATCACTAGCTCCGAAGAATAGGTCATGAATACGTTCTGTTACAACCCAGGCTGGCGATGGCTCTGTCATAAAAAATAGAATACCACAAAAGGAGGTATATGTAAAGCCTGGCTCGGCAAAAGGTTCGAGGATCAAACTTTAACAGATAGAGAGATTTTAACAATTAGCACTATAGAATCAATAACTAGTGACCAAGACATCAAAAATGTTAAGGAGGATCAAAATGAGTAAGGCATATAGCTCTAATTCTGATTATGAGTTCGTATTTCTAATATTAATCGCCGTAACCATGTACAGAATATTCCATTCATACGATTTATTACTTAAAAATATCAGGATGTATCTACTTACTCACGTATTTATTGTATTGGCCGTTTTTGTTATCGCCTGCTCTGCTCTTGTGGTTTTTAGATTAAAGAACATAAGAGATGAAAGAAATCTCAAATTCATAGATAACATGGACGGATTAGAGTTTGAGAGACTAATTGGGAAAGTGCTTGTTGGTCAGGGATACACAAAAGTTAAGTTTACAGAGAAATATGACTTTGGAGTAGATATTATTGCTCAAAAAGAAGGACTTCGATGGGGTATACAGTGCAAAAGATATTCAGGTTTAATTAGTAAGAGAGCTGTTGAACAAGTTGTTGCGGGGCTAAGATACTATAAGTGTGATAAGTCTATGGTTATAACAAATAGTTCATATACCAATCAAGCAAAAGTTCTAGCTAAACATAATGATTGCGTGCTTGTTGATCGACCGATACTTCGATCGTATATGAAGATCTAAAAGCAATATTATTTTTAATATTTTTTGTTGATCGGACTATATTCATGTTCATCAGTCCGACGAAACTTTACTGGCATCTGGTTTAATGGTATTAATATGTTCATGAATAAGCATGCACTCGATCATTCAATTCAGTTTATTGATTCCTGGTTAGCTTTACGTTATGAACGCGAGGAATTCCCTGGTTTCGCGGTAACCATTTCGCATAAAGGTAAAGTGCTGTTAAGCAGTGCTTACGGCTACGCAGATTTAGAAAAACACACCAAACTGACACCACAGCATATCTTTCGTATAGCTTCGCATTCTAAAACTTTTACAGCGACAGCTCTACTTCAACTAGCAGAGCAAAGTAAGCTTCGAATCGACGATTACGCAGTTGACTACTTACCTTGGCTTAAAAAACATAGCGATAAACGCTGGCGAAAAGTGACAATTAGACAGCTTATGTCACATAGTGCCGGAGTTATACGAGATGGTCTTGAATCTGATTACTGGCAACTCGGCCGCCCCTTCCCAAACGTCGAAGAATTCAAGAAGGAAATCCTAGAAGCTAATCTAGTTATAGATAATAACGTGAAGCTAAAGTATTCAAACTATGGCTATACACTGCTTGGATTGCTCATTGAAGTAGTATCAGCAACTCCATACAATGAATATGTTGATAAACACATAGTCAAACCTCTGGGCTTAAAGAACATGGGGCCAGAGTACACTTCAGCTATAGACGATGTGTTGGTCACTGGTTACACACGTGGGGATGTAAATAAGAAGCGGCTACCAATAGCGCAAATTGATACTCATTCCATGTCCTCTGCTACCGGTTTTTACAGTAACGGTGTGGATCTCTGCTCCTACTTTACTGCTCAAATGGTAGGTAGCGGTAAGTTACTAAGTGATGAATCTAAAAAAGAAATGCAAAGAGTTCAATGGCATGCTAAATTACCAGGCGAAAATACTCATGAAGATTATGGTCTCGGTGTCGACATAGAGCATATAGGTAATCGCCAGACCTTTGGCCATGGTGGTGGCTTTCCGGGGCATATTTCTAAGAGTATAGCTGATCCCAAGGACGAATTAGTCGTAGTTGTGCTAACTAACAGCATTGATGGAGCATCAACTTTGATTGCTAAAAGCATTTACAAAATTATTGATTATTACCAGGAATACACGCCCTCTACAAAACCAAAGCATGACCTTAGTCATTTAGAAGGACGATATATGAATCTATGGTCAATGACTAATATTGTCGTTATGGGAGACAAAGTAGTAGCTACATACTCCAATAGCTGGGAGCCATTTTCTGGCGTTGAGGAATTAAAGTACGAGAAAGACAATGTTCTTAAAGTTGTTGATACTAACAGCTTCAGCTCAGAGGATGAATTGGTGCACTTTAACGTTAATGACGGTAAAGTCGAGACAATCTTATACAATGGCAGTACTATGTGGCCAGAGCAAATATGGCTTAAGAAACAACAAGAACTTAAATCTGTTAAGTAGCCTCTAGGTATTTTTGATCATATAGACTATAGGTTATATAATAATCTTATGCCAGAGCTTTCACCAAACACGCCACACGAAGAAGAACCTTCAGATCTGCAAGGTGAAGGTTTAGAAATACCCCATGAAAGAACAAGTGCTTATGATCTGCTACGCATGAAAGGTTACGCAGTTGATGAAATTGCTTCTGGTGATGTTAGTTCCGAAGATTGGGATTTAGTAGATCGCTTGCAAGCATAATAAATCCCCTTAAAACATATGCCATAATGTCCTAATGCGCATATATTTTGGGATTATATCGGGGATACTACCGATCATAGGGGCTTTCCCATATATTAGGGATATATTTAGGGGTAAAACTAAACCGCATAGAATGGCGGAGTTTATATGGCTCGTACTTGATGCAATTGCAGTAGCTAGCCAACTAGCTAAAGGTGCTACTTGGTCAGTCATTATGCCAGCAATTGGAACATTAGAATTAACAGTTGGCTTCATATTGTCCTTAAAATACGGAATGGGTGGTACAAGCAAGAAAGATATCGGAGCTCTAATACTCGCTGGTCTTGGACTTCTACTGTGGTATTTCACTAAACAGCCGCTTTTTGCCCTATTTATAGTTGTTGGGGTGGATCTAATTGGTACTAGCTTAGTCGTTATTAAAACCTATCATCACCCACATACTGAGACATTCTCTACTTGGTTTCTTTCCTGCATAGCAGGGTTATTTGCAGCTGCAGCAGTCGGACATTGGTCATTCACTTTGCAGATCTACCCGTTATGCGTAGCCATCGGTAATGGAGCCATATGTGCTGCAATACTTTTACGTAGAAATAAAGTACCGCCAACAGATATGAATACGGAATTACACCCTGAACTGATGATATAGACATGCTAAATTATTAATGTCTTTCTTTGTCGCTGCCCAGTTGTCGCAGAGAGTTTATGCTGAAACTAAGTCTCGGCCACTCACCGTAGGTCGTATACCTTTATTCTCAAGGTAGTCTCTCTTGGCTGTTTCTAGATTATGATTAAAGCTGTTACGTGGTTGTAAGGAATTGCGCGATGTGGGAATTATATTTACCGTAGCAGTTTCAGTCTCCCAGCGCATTGTAAATGGTATTTGACGTTCATCCCTGGTGCCAGGATGTTCTAACTCTCGTCCTTTACCTATAACAACACCGAGCTCGTCAATATATTTTTCTGTATTTTCGAGTAGTGTGAGCTGCAATCCAAGGTAGGTATCAATACTTGGACTAGCAAGTCTTACTATTTGTTCTCTGCTTATAGGGTCTAGATAATAACGAGTGCCTTGAAGTGGCACCCCAAGATTAGGTAGGCTTTCAGCAATTTTTACTAATGGATCTGTACCTTTATACTCTTGATCAATTGTTTCTGATCCATCTGGGCTGACGCCCCGAATTGGTGGAAGTTCAGCACTACTAATGACTGCCGCATCCCATGGCTCGGTAGCTTCAGTATTGAAGCCGGTGTTGCTGGTGAGATTACGTTCACGAATACCAAAGAACACGCCCTGTGATTGCTTTCCATCAGCATGCTCCGGACTCCTTCTGTCAAACAATACGTGACCAGAAAGGAGCTGATTCCATTGCTCACCTGTTAAGCCTTGCGGGTAGAAAACTACTCGAGGTTGCCATGCAGCTGGCATGTGTCCATAAATAGTCTCCAAAGCAGTTATTCTTTGACCAAGTAAGCTATCAGGATCAATTTCTTCAGGCAAACGATAATCTTCAGATAGTTTGCCGGTTGTTATGTAGCCTTCGACCGCTGCTTTTTTAGCGGAATAACTTTGAGTAACAGCTTCTTGAAAACTTAATCTTTCTGGTTTACTCTCTCCTAATGATACTGCTGACAATACTTCTGGAGGTACTGGCGTATCTGCGTCGAGTGGTGGCAACCTATTAGCTTCAAGATCTCTACTTATTTCCTGCGGATCGCGTGGGACTATAGGAGAAATACCGGAATCGTCCTCTATAAACCTTTCGCCAGTAACAGGATTGGCGTATATAGTGTGATTATCACCTTGGTCTTCAATCTC
>Ga0182030_10021528_pt1 | contig 12070 bp, 9 predicted proteins | sample 812S3MmetaG_FD_121299 | JGI IMG/M metagenome (GOLD analysis project Ga0182030, IMG submission 121299) | Permafrost microbial communities from Stordalen Mire, Sweden - 812S3M metaG (Illumina Assembly) | ecosystem: Environmental > Terrestrial > Soil > Wetlands > Permafrost | place: Sweden...
ATTCCATCTAAGTATCCTAGATTTCGTGAATAAGGCCTACGACAACGATGAAATCGCTAGTCTCAAGTTGCAGAAATCCTTCGCTGATAAATGGCGAGAGCTCGATCCATCACCAGAGACAACAATCAAAGTACTTCCCTACATCGAGGACGCACTCGAGTACGTTAGAGGTTTGGAAGCTGGGAGTGAGGCTAGGAATAAAGAGGTCCATGCCTTGGTTACTGGAAGTGTACATTTAGTGGGGAGATCATTGGGGGTTTTAGAAGGCGTTGATGCGGTATGAATAATTAATGGCATATTTGAGCAGTAAGCTATTCTTGTATGTGATTCTGGTGCCGACAGCTTCGTTGCACATCTACAATGGAAGAGCTTTCTTCCGAGCCTCAACAAGTTTGTCTCTCTAGTTTCGTTGCACATCTGAGCTCGCCCACCGCCTTTGTTCTCAATTTCTGCCATCTTCAAGACAGACACCTTCGTTGCATATCTCTATGGAAGAACATTACTCCGAAGTTTAAACAAAGGTGTTGAGGTCTCGTTGCACATCTTAATGAAAGTGATGTATAGCTTTATTGCTGTTGGGACCTTCCTTTCTTGAGAGAGGCCGGGAGTTGTGGGCCAAATTTGGTGATCTTAGGAATTTTGATCCATTGCATAAGAATTTTAGGATTTAGGGTTTTTTTGGCACGTCCGTAAAGAGCAGCTACGGGCTCAAATAGGAGTAGTAGTTCTAAAAGACGCAGCCATGTCAAGAAGCAGCTGTGATGAGGGATATCTTTGCTTTGCCGTTGTACCGACCTATCGAGCTCTGTTTTTTCGTTTCATTAGACATCAAGGCCGTTCGCCACGGTATTTGAGGTAATTGGAAAGGGAACATTGAGAAAAAAGTTTCAAACTTTGAAATATCGGGCAAAGGTTAGCATTGAGAACGAAACATCTCCATTAGGAATTTGACTACTCTTTTTGAAGGTCCCTCTTTAATAGAACACACAGTAAGGTACCCATGTGGCAGCTGTAGAGTATGTACTGATTCAAATCAAAATTACCTCCGGGTATCATTTAAAGCTACGCGTTACACCCTTCTATCCATCCATCATAAATCATCAGCCTTAATCTCTCTCTTCTCTCTCTCAAATACCTTCAATAGCCCGCCGACCAAATGTAAACTCCCCGTAACCAATACTAGAACCCTTTCATCTCCCTCCGCCACTCTCCTAGCCAACTCCACGGCTTCCTCTACACTGCTATACACCATGGATAGAGAATTCCCATCTAGTCTCGAATAAATTTTTGCTGCAATCTCCTGTTTCTCCAAGTCAACTCCTTGCTCGACATCTTCCTTGAACGGCGTATTCATACAGAACGCCGCGTAAGTAAAGACTCTCAAATTTGGATTGAGCATTGATAATGATTTAGCAGTAAATAATCGAAATTTTCCTGTAATATCAAGGGTGGTTATTAGAGTGCGAATCAGATCTTCGACATCGCGATCTTGCTGATTAAAGATGAGCATTGTGGCTGTTGGGGGTCTTAAGGACTCGTTTGCTGCAGTATACTTTTCATGAAACCAAAGAGCAGCTTGCTTGATACTATCAGTTGTATGGGCGCCGTCGATTAACCATTGGATATTGCCGTCTTCCAGAACTTGGCATCTCCCCTCCCATTTAGCAGTTTCTAAGCCGTGTTTGAACTGGAGAGGGATATCGTCGGTATCTCTAGGTGTACTGGCGATTCCTAGAGTGCGAAGGTGAGATACTGCGACTGCAGTGGCGAGGCGGGCGTTGCTCTTCTGAAATGCGCCATCTAGCCCTAGTTTGAATTCCATGATATCTAATTGGGGGTGTGGTTCGCATTTGACAACTTCTATTTCAGTGCCGACTTCCAAGGCTCTCTTCTCCAATACTGCCATCGCCCCAGGGACCTGTTCGATTGTGAAAGCAGGCACACCCTTCTTCATAATGCCAGACTTATGCCAAGCTATGTTGTCAATTGTGTGCCCAAGCATTCCTACATGATCGATTCCTAACCGTGTAATCGCACTCACAGTTACGGCATCTGCTGGCAAGATATTCGTACTATCATATTCGCCGCCAATTCCACACTCAATAATGGCCGTCTCGACTCCTTCTTCCATGAATGCATGGAGAGCCAGTAACGTCAGATACCTAAAATATCCCGGTTTGGTCTCTGTCGACTGGGGATTAAGATGAAGAGGGGTAGAATGGGCAGCCGCGTCTGAAAACCTATCCCAAAGTTCGAAGAAATAGCGTGTGAAAAGTGTTTCAGATATCGGAGATCCATCAATTCGTATCCTCTCCCGTACTGTAATCAGATGTGGTGATGTATATAATCCAATCTTTCCCAGATGCTTCCGCTTGCCATCCACCAGCCCTTGATCCTCTCCCCGATATTGAAGCAATATATTCTCCACCATAACACATACGCTCCCTTTCCCTTTCGTTCCTGCCACATGTATGCATTTGAGCCCTCGCTTTGCGAAATTCGATACGTGATAACCAGCTCTCCGCGTCCATTCGAGCATCTCGGGGATCGCGTCGAGGTTCATGTCCCGCGAGGTATCGGAGGATAGCGAGGTCACTATGGCGCGATTTGTCTGGAGAGAGTCCAGAAGGTGAAGAGCTTCTGCATACGTGCGCGGCGTAGAGGAGGACATTCTGAAGGTGCAGGTTGAAAAGCGTAGGTAGCGCGGGGGCGCGCTCCAAGATGAGGTTCTTAGGAATGCTATGGTGGCATGGCGGATTATGGGAGGGAAACAAATAATAGTCGTCATCGGAGCATAATATTTACTTTTACAACAGTGGAAGGTGTTGGAGATACCGGTTGACAATAAATATGCTGTGAAGGTTCCACGGCTGCGGTTGCGGGATGGGAGCCTCGTGTTTCAGCCGGATCACGTGACTAATATCTAAACTTTGCCTTGGCGGGCCTTGCTGGTTCCCTTGGAGACTAAATACTCAATATATTGCGTATTATAGCGTTGAGATCTATAAGACCTTACACTTAACTACATCAAGAAGAGAGAGGCCCGGGTTTCAGTTCCTATCCTTCACTATACTACTTAAACTTCTTCTTGATAGAACGAACAGCAGTAAGGAAAGACCAATGCATTTTTCCATCTGTGTATCCCAGCTCCAAAGTATAATATCCTAGGACAATCAGCCCGATCAGGGGAAATGAAATCACAAAATACACCCAAAAAAGTTCGCTTCCGGGCCTGTATGGATCTGACATACTCAAAAGCGCAGCCGTGTACGCAAGAGGGATGAAGACTGCGCCCATAATGGTCAAGGCTTTCACACTCTTCGCCTCGCGGATCGATCGCTCAGTCGCTTCCAACGAGAGCTCCTGCTCTTTGAACGCCTGGCGACTTCCTGTGAGGCTAGCCAAGGCCGCCGTGGAGCCGTTTAAATTTTGTGCACGCTGGCCGATCTCTTTGAAGCGTAGATATAAGAATTGGTAGTCTGTGGTGCTGTCTCTCCAGTCTTCAATGTGGTTGGGGTTGGGGTTCTCGAAGGGGGTCCGCAATTGCAGCATTATTGCCTCAAGGTCATCCTTGTACTCCCCAATACGTCGTTCCCAGGCCTGCACATCGCTCCACTGCTCTTCCACGGCGGAAATTTCAAAGCTTGTCAGGTCCCGTTGGCGGGAGAGATTAAATTGCACCACTTCGATAGTTGACTGGAGGAACTCGGCTAATTTTAGGTAGTGGCTGGCTGCAATTTTCTCGACGAAAATTCTCGGCGAACTAGGGTCAGTCAAATCAAGCGCGCTTGAGTGAGTTTGTAGGTAGAAGATGATATCGTTCAAGCAAGACGTCCTCGGAGGCCCTGAGCGGCTCTTTATCTGGTCTCTGTGAGGCATAAAGTCCACGTAGCCGGTATTATATGGCGACGTTGTGACGTGGTAACCCATTATGCCAGAGTAGTCCGTGAGCACTCGATTTATCGGGGGATCACATATAATGAGGCCTACATTGTCAGCAAACTAATCTATGATATGCCATGCATGTATGAGACTCACAGTCCCATCCTCCAGCCTTATTCTTGCTCGACCAGAAAGTACACTTGCGCCTCGCAACTCCTACTTTGGAGAACTTCCCCATAATCCTGGTAGCCGCTATATGCCGTCCTGATGTGTCACACAAGTTCCGAAAATCAGTAGGCAGTGTGGAGAGCAGCAGAGGCTCATGATATTTGAGTGAAATATGGTCCCGGCCATGAATGGAAGATGGCAGGAATGGGATGCCACCTCCTTCCCCAGTGACGCGGTCACTAAAGGCAACAAGCCTTTCATGATCCACAAATACAGCAGGATGCAGTTGAAAATGCTCTCCAAGTACTGTGATAAACTCGCGAGAAAGACTCTCAAGGATGTAGACTGAACACTGCGGTGTGCCGGTTGAGCCTGTGCGCTGACGGAGGAATGCCTGAAGCTCGTTTGAGTCCGAATATTCTGCAACAGGCACAAAGGAGCCGTCCGGGCCAAGGTGAAGTGCAACGACTCTCGGCCTCGCCAAGTGCCACGGAAGCCATGCCGACAAGGCTGCGCTCTGGTTTAGCTGTCCCAATCGAGGATCTGCTTGACACATTGACCTCTGAAACTTTTCATAACTTTCATAGGTCATGATTTTGTCGATCAATCTTGTAATCTTACCTAATATTCCTAAAGTAGAGGGGAAAGGAATGAATAAGATCCTTGTCTTGCTTCTGGCCTGTAGGTTTGCGAATGGGACTTGATTTGTCATGATTAGCTGAAGAGGCTGAGAGCTATGTGGCTTGCAGCGGTCCGTCCTTCGCGCGCAAGAGGTTCGAAAATCGGGACTTTGCACCCAAATCTTCAGTGGGTGTCGTAGCACGACATAATTAGTGTGGTGACTGTAACCCACCGACAGGTCAGAATTTCGCCCTTTGCATGCATTGCTTGCAACACAGTGTAACTTTTTCTTTTTTCTTTTAAACCCTCAGCTCTTGCTTTCGCTCCGCTCAGAGAATTATATGGCCAAAAAACCTCTAGAGCAAAACCAACATTGATATTGATTCGAATTACTTGTGCAATCTACAAAGGTCTCAAATATCATCACCATGTCCGCAAACGAATCTTCTGGGCCTGGACCCTCCAAGCCTTCAGTTTGGAACCTCCCATGCCTTAATAAGAACACATTCTATACTGCCGCCCTTTACCTTCATGCAGCCAAAGGACAATTCAAAACAGGGTTGCCGGGCCGTGTACCAGAAGCTCCCGAGAAGACGCGAGAATTCCTCGATCACCTTGCTGATTGTTTTGCACGTTCTAAATCCGAAGATGCACGCGACCATGTCTCTGCTACCGCGATGGTAAGAAACGAAGAGCAGAAGAAGATCACACTCTATATCGCCAAAAATCAGAGCGAGAAAGGATGCGATCCTCCTGAGTCACCAGAAGCGTTGAAAGTCATTGCAAACCATAATGAAGCCTTTGCTAAAGAACTAGTGAAGTGGCTCAACCTTTTAATGGGCGAGAACATGCCTCAAGCTAATGTTCAGGAGTTGGGTGATCATATTTGGCAAACAATGTGCAAGTTCAGCCAATCTCGTCTCGAGCATTACATAGGGAAGATAAAAGAGTGCGAGATTGATGACTTGGGGAGTTCTGTTCCTGACGATCTCAAACCTGGTTGGCAATGTACTAAGGATATTGTCGACATATGCAAGCTTTACGAAGGCGCCAGATCCAGTCCAATAGATTCTAGCAGCTAGAAATCCTCTCAGCTGACCACTTATGCTCGATCGGCTGGCGAAACTCGGAAACATATAGATTTTCGCAAACTTACTGACAAAGTTGAGTATTTGCCTCCGAATACCAAAAATCTTGCCCAGCCTGTGAATTGGATCAACTATCTTGGTCGACTCTATGCCGCCTACGTAAGTTTTTTCGAATTCTGCAACGATGAAGATCAGCGTGGATATTCCTTCGAGTACAAATTACTCCCTTCGCAGGAAGACGAATGGCCTGGCGACATTTACATGAAGACGATTCAGTAGTAGGCGGGGAATTTCGACCTGAATGATAAACGTAAAGATAGCAAGACGGCCGTTCAGGCCCTAATGAACGAAATCATCGAGAAGGCTGGTAGCCAAGCTCGCGTTCATTGTGAAATGCTGCTTCTAATGCACTTCTCACAACCAAATGCGGAGAAGTGTCTAGACTACTTCGGCTGCAGCAAAAAGTGCTGCTGGCTGTGTTAGCAAATGATATCCCGTGCGTCTAAATACAGTATGAAAGACACCCATTCCAAGGTCTATCCGCGCTGGGCGTTCCCGTTCGATTTTTCTCCATCACAGCCCATGATCGCGGAAGGACTTAGAGCTGCATATAACCAAATGCTGTTTCTCATCCAGGAGAAGGTCATCAAACAGAAAGCTATCAGCTCCCTCGAACCACCACCTCAGTCATCAGCTCGAGTCACCCAACCCCACCGGCGCGCCCCGACGAGCGATGACCTTGGCCAGGCTAAATTCGGGCCTTTTTCAGGGAGCCCAATCATAGTGCTAGAGAGACCACCGGTCATTACTGTACCAGCTCTTCACTTCCCCGCAGAGAGTACTCACTGTAATATCAGGCATGTGAAACTCTGCGCCTACGAGCGGGATGAATCGGACGCAGTGGAGATGGCAATGAACTATCAAAAACTCGACGGTAGAAAGGTTTTATTAGCTTTCCAGCTTATCACGAAGCTTGAGTCTCTGAGTGTCTCATCAGGGATAGACGAGTATCAGCAGAGTTTCTGGAATGCCGGATATATCTCTGCGGACAGAGAGGCAGAGTTTATGTATAAAATGTATTACCGATCAGCCGAGGAGAAGTTGGATCCAAATCCCTGCTTTGCATCAATTTGGACGAAGTTATGTGTCGAAGAGTAGGGACATTTACCTTGGCTAGGAGATGTGTTTATTGTATGTATTAAGAAGGGGGTTTCATTCACCGATGATGAACTTGATCTCAGCTGGGAATCTTCTCCCATCGATAGCTCCGCAGTTTTAAGGTCCCTTGAAAGATATTTTAAACGGGGAGGAACGGATCTAGTAAAGAGCCATAGAAATATGCATCTTACTGGACCGATGGGAGATGTTTCGCTGCTTAGATTGCAGAAATATGTCCAAGAGAAAGAGACCGGGGGCAAATCGCTTGCGGAAGAGATTGTGGAATCTCTCCAGCGAGGGTACGAGATTAATGTCAAGATGTTACGTGCGCTGCAAAAGATGGCTGGTTTGTGAAAGTCTAGGTAGTTAGTCAGGCCAGCTTAGTCAGGAGGCTCAAGCGGTGATTGTGGAATCATTATAAATAAAGGGCTTTTGTACTATACAATTATGGAATTAAATACGGATTCTACCTCAATTTTATTAACAGTCTTATATAAGGAATATAGATAAGATTGAAACCTTTCTTTTACCTCAAAGTATTAGTATCTATATTAAAGGTATAAAAGATTTCTCATCAAGGCTGTTGTGTACACACGGAGAGGTCAGATCTTTCGACCAGTATGCGGTCCTTCTTTGAGAAACATGACATTGGATAGACGGAAAGAAGAGAATGCATTGGAGTTGTTTTGGGATTAGCAACAAACTAATAGGTCTGAAGATGTCTGGCAATGGGATCAGGATAGCGTGTGGCCTCTGCTACGCGAAACGAGCAGTAGAGGGTGGACTAATCCCGCATAGAAAGCACCGATAATCACATAAGAACGATTAGGCATCATAAAGGAAGAAATACGAGTACGAAGCATTTGTTTTGTCGCTTGTGTTGAAACAACCATGGAATTCAATCCTCACTGTAGAACAAATTTCGTGACTTGTCATTTCTCGGACGCGGCTCAAGATTCTGTTTGTTCCGCAAATTTTCCCATTCGTGGGTTGAGCCAGCTAAATCCTGTCGTGTAACGCGAATTTGACAACTCAGAACAGATTATTAATACGCATGACCCCAGAGACAGCCTCGCTCGAGTCCTATATAGCTGATTTGAAGACTCTGATACATGATACTTTAAATGGAAGGATTGTCAGAATCGACAATGTGGATAGACGAAGCCAGCCGTGCGCAATTACAGCACTCCATCACCCGCCTAAAACAGCTAGATGAGCTCCCGGAGCTGCCTACCGAGAATCAGCCCAATCTGCAGATTGATCCAACCCGTCATCTAAGTACCAATCGGGAGAGGGAGATTTCAAGCAATCTTGCTTTTCTATCGGCCATTTCAGATGATAATATGAAGGTTATGGCAGTCTGCGTTGAGGAACATCCATCTGGGCGAGAACTCACCATTCGGATATCCTCAAATTCAGGAGACCTTTCAGAAGTTGAGAGAGGCTTCATAAATATCTCTAGACTTTTAGAACAAGCAGCAAAGCGAAGTGAGATCCTGAAAAATTCTTTTGCTTATTGTCTTACTTCACTGACGGATTTGTAGCACATTCGAAAGCTGAGGATATAGAGAATGTCTTCCAACAAGTGATAGTTCTAGATCTTCCTCGAATCCTGACACGTCTGCGATCACGCCATGCCAAACCTCTGAGAATAGTTGCCGGGGGGAAACCACGAATCGGAAAGCCCATTATGAATCAACTACATGAGGTGATTAATGACCCAACCGCCACAGCTGGGCCAACGCTGGAGGAGAGCAGACGCAGAGCGCAATATCTTAAGGCGCTGTTTGTGGAACTTGAAAGCCTAGCGAATAATCGAATGGCTTCTAGTGAAGTACAAGGCATCGTTGGGCAGATTGTGACTCAAGTTCATACCTTCTTGTCAGCTATTGATCTGGAGACGGGTCTTCAGAATTTGCCGATAGAGCAAAGCCTGAAAAAACATCTACCGCTAGCCCTTGGCAAGCTCGCTCGGTACTATTCTGCGACATGTGAGCTAGTATGTGCGGCAAGGAGCAGAAAGTGCCGCTTGTTCGAAAATGTTCATGTCGAGCTTGTTGATATCCAGAAGCCCGAGTCAGTTCGAAACCCAAGCAGGAAGGTTCACGCAGAGATACAGCTACTGTTTTTTTATGAGCTCCATCCCGACCGACCCCGTCCTAGATATATTAGTTCTAGCAAGAGTGCTTGCTACATGTGTAACCTGTTCTTGCACATCCATGGCGAATTCCACACGCCCTCGACCCACGGAAGAATTTACTCGAAATGGACATTACCATACTGGCTTTCTGTACCGGTAGAGCGGCACAAAAATTTGAGACGCATAATTACGAGATTGAAAGCAACCATAGATAGCAAAGCCGAAGAGGCATTAGGATCCAGGAAGAAGCAGTACCGCCATCCGAATGAGAGTGTTTTAATGCCACCAGCAATATTATCTCCATCAATCCTCTCGTTCCTACCGACCCAATCATCAGCGTCGACAATCAGGCGTCCAAGGGCTCTCTTCCAGAAGGAGCCCCTTACTATTGAATCCACACCTTTGCCCCTAACTCCGCCCTTAACACTGTCAAAGCGAAACTCTGTTGCTGAGACAAAGCTGGGAACACATGTGGTCACTGCCGAGGAGAAGGGCACCGAATATTCCCCAGGCGGAATTCCAGACGCACTAATTTGTATCACAAGGACAGATCTCCCTTACAGGCAGACAATAACTTCAACCACGCCATCAATGCACCTGGAAGTGGATAAGCTATCTCTCACCTTAGACTTTATTCATGTATTCTCAGGACACATATTGATTGAAGAATCAACCGAACCAACCCAAAAACTTCAAATCATGAACGTCGAAGAAATTCCCACGACTGCCGAGCTCCAACTTGGCTGTTCCCAAGATTCGAATGAGCTTTCACTTCAGTTGCGAGCGACAAGAAAGCATGTGATTAATTTCTCGTTTGTGTGGGACGATAATATCCACCCTATACTTGACCAGTAAGAGGCTGAAGTTGCACATTGGGTCTTTCAAGAGTCGGCCTACATTGTCTCAAACGTCATAATCCAGGAAACCACTAATAAGCACCTCATGCGCCGTCATCAAGGTCCGAATTATTATCAACCAGAACACGGTAACTTACGATAAATGGAGGGGAAAGCAGAGAAGTCACGGTGAAGGAATAGAGAGCGCAACCCGGAATGCATCTAAACGCATCTACATTCACAATTTTCGAGAACTCGCCCGATGAGGCTGACCATTATCCTGACGATGGCGATAGATGGAGAGAAGATGATAGGATAATGCTCTGGCAGCTAAGGAGTCAATTTGATGTGTCTGCATTCCTTCTCGTGATCTTTCTATACCGCCGGTCCGGTACCTTTTGCACTTTCGCGGAGAATATTATTGCGAATCCTCATCCTCATCCTCATCCTCATCTTCATTTCACCCAACAAGCTAGACAAAATGCAACTTCCTGTCCTCCTAATTCTCGGCTTGGCAGTATTCGCTGGTATTGGCACCGCTTGTACTGCCAACGGCGGTCAGTTCACCTAAATCCTTGTGCTGCTCGATCACTTACAATTATCTTAGGACTGTGAAAACCATCCGGCTTATGCTGCGAAGGAGGCACATGCGGCCAGAAGTTTCTCATTACTGGAAGTTGTAAGAATGGATGTAACGCAGCTTTGGGTAAGGTGAGGGCCTAATTATTTGCGATTGTTTTCAGAAATCTGCTCTAGTTATATCAAATTTAATACTGTAATTAAAGATTAGTGTTTAATAGTTATTAAAGTTTCTAATTAAAGATATTTTAAATATAGACTTATACAATATTTAATAGGCAATTAAATTGACTAATTTTCGAGCCTTTGATAGTTTTTCAATGGGTCTTTAAGATGGAAAACATGAAGATAGCGTAGCTGGCGCTGATTGACCAAGCACCACACCTAAGCAGTTATTCTTACTGCGGCAATCTATGTATACTCAGTATATGTAGAGACTGTGAAGCTGTCCAAAAACCTAGTACAATATAGCCCAACAAGCTAAACCTTGCTCAGCCGTTCATTGCTCTCGCTCAATGATTGTCAGAACCAAGTTGAAAATCATAAAATCTTCAAAAGTTTTCTATTTACCCATCTATCTCTAGCAATAAGTAATTAAGGTTAATTAGAGACATAGAACATTGGAAATCACATGAACTTTGTTCTAACTTTGAGCATACTCCTCTGTAAGTGGTAAGTAGGTCTCAAATCAAGAAAAAGATTCCTGCTCCAAAATATCTTCCTTCAACGGAGTTTCAACACCCTTCTTTAAACCACTTCATACCTCAGAAAACGGAGGTTTGGGATTTCTCTATTATTCAAATAAATAGTCTCTCACAAAAATTACTGCTGCATCTCATCACTTGTCTAACTAATTGACAAAAAATACTTACAGGCAATGTTTGGTTAAGACACGCGCACTCCTCACAAACTACCTAGCCTCATCTGGCAGCGAGATAAATTGAGCGGCACGAGGGACATGACGGCAGGTACAGAGCGCAAGTGGGTGCCTGTACCCTAATAAACCCTTCTGCTCTAAGCTCAGGTATCACTTAACATCATAACATACAATCACCTCGAACGAGTCCAGTTCTTCACCCTCCCGTCATCAGACAATTAATTAGATCAAGGGCCACCATTACATTCCTATTTAGCAATCACCAATTCCCAGGAACGTATAGTCTATCTTTCAGAGGAAGGAGTTGACAATCCCGTCTAGATTCAAGCAAATTTCGAAACTTGTCACCGACACGGGAAGCTATGTTTGTTGCTCTAGAGCTAGCTGCACATACATTCTACACTGCGTACTGCAAAGAGTGAACGGCTATTTGTTGGGGGATATTACCTAGGTGGCTTTTTGATGTGGGGAAGAGCCTGGGTTTAAGAGGAGGGTGGAGGCGAAAAGAGGTTAGGAGAGGAGTATAGTTAGGAGTTTCGGGAGGAACGAATGTAGAGATTTAGTGGCTTGTATGATATGCCTATAGTTTGAGGCTCATTCGTGAGTTTGTGGGGGGGGGGGGGGGGGTTTTTTGAGGGGGGAATTTATAAAAACAATAGTTGCTTTATTTGTTATTTAAAATTTTTATTGGGAAAAGAAAAGTTGTGGGGAGGAATCAAAA
>Ga0182030_10021529_pt1 | contig 12070 bp, 10 predicted proteins | sample 812S3MmetaG_FD_121299 | JGI IMG/M metagenome (GOLD analysis project Ga0182030, IMG submission 121299) | Permafrost microbial communities from Stordalen Mire, Sweden - 812S3M metaG (Illumina Assembly) | ecosystem: Environmental > Terrestrial > Soil > Wetlands > Permafrost | place: Sweden...
CGCCGGCCCGCATTGATCATCGGCTCGATGGTAAAGGTCATGCCCGCGGCCAACTCGAGGCCCCTGCCCGGCTTGCCGTAATGCAGCACCTGCGGGTCTTCGTGATAGACCCGGCCTATGCCATGGCCGCAGTATTCGCGCACCACCGAAAAGCTGTTGGTTTCCGCGTAAGTCTGGATGGCGTGCCCGATGTCGCCCAAGCGGGCGCCCGGCCTGACCTGGCGAATGCCGCGCCACATGGCTTCATAGCAGGCGCCCGTCAGGCGCCGGGCGAGGATGGGGGCATTGCCGACCAGGTACATGCGGCTCGTGTCGCCATGAAATCCGTCGCGGATGACCGTGACGTCGATATTGATGATATCGCCGCTTTTCAGGCGCTTGTCGCCCGGGATTCCGTGGCATACGACGTGGTTCACCGACGTACAGATCGTCTTCGGGAAACCCCGATAGTTCAGATTGGCCGGAATCGACTTCAGCTCCTCGACGATAAAGTCATGGCAGCGTTTGTCGAGTTCTTCGGTGCTCACGCCCGGCTGGACAAACGGCTCGATCATGTCCAAGACACTGGCGGCCAGCCGGCCGGCCTCGCGCATTTTGTCCTGCTCAGCGGGGGTTTTGATGGTTACATTCATAAGAAATCGGGCTAACCTCAGATGCGGCCTGGGCTTTGTTTCCACCAGGGGTTCATGGTATAAAGCGCGGCTATTTTTAACAACCCCGCACGCGTGTCGTCACAATCGACTGGGTGCCCGGCGAGGCGCTAGAAATGAAGGCATGAGCCTTCAATTTCAAGGCTAAAACGGGTTGCCGATTGGGATACGCGGAGGCTCAACCCATCAGGAGTGTTTTATGACCAGCGTGTCCATGCGACAAATGCTGGAAGCGGGCGTCCATTTTGGACACCAAACCCGCTTCTGGAACCCGAAAATGGCTCCGTTCATCTTCGGCGAACGCAACAAAATCCATATCATCAATCTCGAAAAGACGCAGCCTCTGTACGCGTCTGCCGCAGCCTTTATAAAAGGCGTGGCATCCGAGGGCGGCAAAGTGCTGTTCGTCGGCACCAAGCGCTCGGCCCGTGACGCGGTCCAGAAGGAAGCGACTCGCTGCGCCATGCCCTACGTCAACCAGCGCTGGCTGGGCGGCATGCTCACGAATTTCAAGACCATCCGCCTGTCCATCAAACGGCTGAACGAACTGGACGAGATGGCGCAGAGCGGCGCTCTGGATCGCCGCGGCAAGAAGGAAGCGCAGATGTTGCGCCGTGAAATGGACAAACTGCTGCGCAGCTTAGGCGGTATCCGCAACATGACGGCGTTGCCGGATGCGCTTTTCGTCATCGATGTGGGCCACGAACAGATCGCGATCCATGAGGCGCAGAAGCTCGGCATCCCGGTGGTTGCCGTGGTCGATACGAATTGCTCGCCCGACGGCATCGACTATGTCATTCCGGGCAATGATGACGCGATGCGCGCCATCCTGCTGTACGCCGGCGGCATCGCCGATTCCGTATTGGAAGGTAAAGCCTCTCTGCCCGAAGTGCCGGTGGGCGAAGATGAATTCGTGGAATTGGACGAGGAAGGTAATCCGAAGAAGCGCAGCGCGGCAGGCAGGCGCCCTGCGGCGCCGGCGCGCGGCGGCCAACGCAAGCCGCCACCTCGGCGCAAAGTCCCCGTTACCGTGGTCCCAAGCGTCGCCGCCGCGGCGGCGACGCTGAACGAAGTGGAAGTCGAAGCCGACGAGGATGCTCCGGATACGCCGCCGGCGGAAACGCGGCCGGCCAGCGCTCCACGGCGCCGTCCCGTGGGACGACGCGCTCCCGCGCGCGGCGCATAGAGCCACACGAGGTTCGGGGCAGGAATGCGCCGAACCTCGTGTAAACCTATCTTGGATGAACCCGTTTAATTGAGGAAGCGCCGCAGACGGCGGTTGTAGGATCCGATGAATATTACGGCAGATGCAGTTAAGCAACTTCGCGAGCGCACCGGCGCCGGCATGATGGAGTGCAAGAAGGCGCTCGTCGAAACCAAGGGCGACTTGGACGCGGCCGCTGAGCTGATGCGCAAGAGCGGACTGGCGAAGGCCGACAAGAAGGCAGCGCGAGTGGCCGCCGAAGGTACGGTGGCCATTGAACGATCCGGCAGCGATGCCGCTCTCGTCGAGGTGAATTGCGAGACCGACTTCGTGGCGCGCAGCGATGAGTTTCAGGCTTTTGCCCGGGATGTCGCGACGGCCGCACTGAAGCACGCGCCTTCGAGTCTGGAGGGGCTCCTTGAACTGATTTCTTCTTCGCATGGCGGCTCCAGCCTGGATGAACGGCGGCGCGCATTGATCGCCAAGATAGGCGAGAACATTGCGGTTCGGCGTTTTGTATGCGTGAATTCGCCGGGACCGCTTGGCACCTACATCCACGGCGCGCGGATCGGCTGCGTCGTGGCGCTGCAGGGCGGCGATGATTCGCTCGCCCGCGACATTGCGATGCATGTGGCGGCGGTGAACCCGGCCTACATCGATGTAGGCGATGTGCCTGCCGAGATGCTCGCCAAGGAGCGCGAAATCCTCACCGAGCAAACCAAGGGCGAAAAGAAGCCGCCCGACATCATCGCTAAAATGGTGGAAGGCCGCCTGCGCAAGTACCTGGCGGAAATCACCCTGATGGGGCAACCTTTCGTCAAAGATGAGGATACGACCGTCGAGAAGCTGTTGAAGAAAGCCGGCGCAAAGGTGTTGATGTTCGCGCGCTATGAAGTAGGCGCCGGCATCGAAAAGAAACAGGACGATTTCGTCGGCGAGGTCATGGCCCAGGTGAAGGCGCAGGAAAAAGACAAGAACGGCGGTAAGGGCGGCGACGGTCCCAGGAAGCACTAACCGCCATATGACCACCAAACCCGGCACGGCTCGTTATCGAAGAATTTTGGTCAAACTATCCGGCGAGGCGTTGCTGGGGAATGAGGACTACGGGATCGATCCGGTCATTCTCAAGCGAATCGCCGGCGAAATTCGCGACCTGACCCAGATGGGGGTTCAGGTCGCCGTCGTATTGGGGGGCGGGAATATTTTTCGCGGCGCAGGTCTTGCGCGCGCCGGCATGGACCGGGTGACCGCCGATCATATGGGCATGCTCGCCACCGTGATCAACGCGCTGGCCATGCAGGATGCGCTCGAGAGCTTGGGCACCTACGCCCGAGTCATGTCGGCGTTGCGCATCAACGAGGTTTGCGAGGACTACATCAGGCGCAGAGCCGTGCGGCACCTCGAAAAAGGCCGCGTGGTGATATTCGGCGCGGGCACCGGCAATCCCTTTTTTACCACCGACACCGCCGCGAGCTTGCGCGCCATCGAGATCAACGCCGAGATTTTATTGAAGGCGACCAAGGTCAACGGCATCTATGACTCGGATCCGGTTACGAATCCCAACGCCAAGCGCTACACGCGCCTGACCTTCGATAAGGTGCTGACCGACCGCCTCAATGTCATGGATGCGACGGCGATCGTCATGTGCCGGGAAAACAATTTGCCGCTGCAGGTCTTCAATCTGTTCCACGCCGGCGATTTGATGCGTATCGTCCAGGGCGAAGACGTCGGCACCGTTGTATCGGGCGAACCTTAAGATTTAGGGGGACACATGCTGGAGGATGTAAAAAAGGACGCGACCGTGCGCATGCAGAAGTGCGTTTCGGTATTCAAGGAGCAATTGAAAAAGCTGCGCACCGGGCGCGCTCACACCAGCCTCATAGAGCATATCAAAGTCGATTACTACGGCTCGGAGATGCCGCTGAATCAGGTGGCCAATATCGCAACCGAGGATGCGCGCACGCTGACGGTGAGCCCTTGGGAGAAGGCCATGGTGCCGATCATCGAAAAGGCCATCTACAAGTCCGATCTGGGGCTCACGCCGAACACCGCCGGGCAACTCATTCGCATCCACATGCCGGCGCTGACGGAAGAGCGGCGCCGCGACATCATCAAGGTGGTCAAGGCGGAAGCGGAGAATGCGCGGGTCGCGGTGCGCGGCGTGCGCCGCGAAATAAACAATGAACTGAAGGAAATGCTCAAGGAAAAACTGATCGCGCAAGACGATGACCGGCGTGCCCAGGAAGATATTCAGAAATTGACCGACAAGCATGTTGCCGATATCGATCACGCGATGGCGGACAAGGAAAAGGAGCTCATGCAGGTCTAATCGTTAGAGACCGGCATGCCCTTAATCGCCCATGGCCGAATCGCCGCAGCATGTAGCAATCATCATGGACGGCAACGGCCGGTGGGCGCGATCGCGCGGCATGCCGCGAGTCGCCGGGCATCGTGCCAGCGTCAAAGTCGTGCGCAAGATAGTCGAGGAATGCGGCGCGCGCGGCGTGCGCTACCTGACCCTATTCGCCTTCAGCAGCGAGAACTGGCGCCGGCCCGCGGATGAAGTCGGTGTGCTCATGGGGCTGTTCCTCGATGCGCTGGTGCGCGAAGTGGCGGATTTGCACCGCAATCAAGTGCGTCTGCGCTTCATCGGTGATCGGCAATCGTTGGGCCTGGAGCTTAAGGAGAGGATGCAGGATGCGGAAGCACTCACGGCATCCAATACCGGATTGGGCCTGATGGTGGCCGTGGCCTACGGCGGACGTTGGGATATCACTCAAGCCTGCAGATCTCTGGCTGCCGATGTGCAGGCCGGTAAATTGGCCGCGGCCGATATCGCCGAAACCGATATCGGGGCGCGTCTCGCGCTGGCGGGCATTCCGGATCCGGATCTGCTGATTCGCACCGGCGGCGAGCAGCGCATCAGCAATTTTCTGCTGTGGAATCTGGCCTACACCGAACTGTATTTTTCAGACGCACTGTGGCCTGAATTCTCGCCGTTGCATCTGCAGGCGGCTTTCGAGCACTTTGCCCAGCGCGAGCGGCGTTTCGGCAAGACCTCGGCACAGCTCAAGTCGAAAGCCGATGCGTAGGGATACCCATGCTTAGGACCCGAGTGCTCACCGGCTGCATCCTCGGCGGCTTACTGCTGCTGGGATTGTTCTTATTGCCGCCCAAGTGGGCGGTGCTGGCGTTCGGTGCGGTATTTACCATCGGCGCGTGGGAGTGGGCGGGATTCGGTGCGTTGCGCAAGCCCGCCGCGCGCGCAGGCTATGCGCTCATCGTCGCGCTGCTGCTGCTGCTCAGCTGGCGATGGACCGGCGAGCCGGCGCACTTGATCGTTTTCCTGGGCGCCGCCTGCGCCTGGTGGGTGATTGCTTTTTTCTGGCTCATCCTGGCGCCGACGCGGCATCGGCCCGCCGTGACGCTGCTCTGCGGTGTGGCTGTATTGGCGCCGGCTTTCGCGGCGCTCGCCAGGCTGCAGATTTCCTCTCATGGATTCGCGCGCGGCCCGTTCGTCGTGTTGTGGCTGGTACTGATGGTATGCGCCGCCGACATCGGCGCGTACTTTGCGGGGCGCGCATTCGGCCGGCGCAAATTGGCGCCGCGCGTAAGCCCGGGCAAGACAATTGAGGGAGCCGTGGGGGGGATGCTGGCGGTCGCATTGGTGGCCGGCGGCGGTGCGATATATTTCGACTTGGCCGTGCCGGCCGTCATCGCATTCGGATTCGGGGTGGGAATTTTTTCCATTGTCGGGGATCTGACCGAAAGCATGTTCAAACGCGCTGCGGCGCTCAAAGACAGCGGCACGTTGCTGCCGGGGCACGGAGGCCTGTTGGATCGCATCGACAGTTTCACGGCGGCCGCGCCTTTGTATGCGCTCGGGCTTTTCGGCTCAGGCGTGCTCCCATGAATATGCAGCGCGGCATCGCCATCCTAGGTTCGACGGGAAGTATCGGGCGCAGCACGCTCGCCGTCATTGCGCTGCATCCGGAAGCCTTCAAGGTCGCGGTGTTGGGCGCTTTCAGCAGCTGGCAAGTCATCGTGGAGCAGGCTCGGCAGTTTCATGCTGAGACTGTGGTGCTGGTCGAACCCCAAGCCGCCGCGAAGGCGCGCGCCGCGCTGCGCGATTGTGGATCAGCGACCCGGGTCGAGAGCGGCGAGCAGGCGCTTAAAGGTGCCGTCAGCGCCGCCAACGTAGACATGGTGATGGCGGCCATTGTGGGCGCCGCGGGGCTGCAGTCCACCTTGGCAGCGGTGCGCGCCGGCAAACGCGTCTTTCTCGCCAATAAGGAAGCGCTGGTCATGACCGGCCCGCTTCTGATGGACGAGGTGCGCCGCGCAGGCGCACAGCTCATTCCCATCGACAGTGAGCATAATGCGATTTTTCAATGCATGCCCGCGGGCTACCTGCCGGGCGATCCGGCGCGCGGCGTCACGCGAGTCATACTGACCGCTTCCGGCGGCCCGTTTCGCAGCACCGCCGCGGCGAAAATGGCGCATGTCACGCCCGACGAAGCTTGCGCGCATCCGAAGTGGAAAATGGGCCGCAAGATCTCGGTGGATTCGGCAACCCTGATGAACAAGGGGCTGGAGGTAATCGAAGCGACGCTGCTGTTTGGATTGCCTGAAACGCAAGTGGATGTGGTCGTGCATCCGCAAAGCGTGGTGCATTCTCTGGTCGAATATGCGGACGGCTCGATGCTGGCACAGCTCGGCGCTCCCGATATGCGCACGCCGATCGCCCAGGCTTTGGCTTGGCCCGAGAGGTTTGCTTCCGGTGTACAATCGCTGGATCTGCTTGCGATCGGACAGTTGGGATTCGAGCCGCCGGATCACGTTCGCTTCCCGAGTTTGATGCTGGCCAGAGCCGCGGCGCGTGCCGGCGGCACCGCCCCGACGGTGCTGAATGCGGCCAACGAAGTCGCAGTTCAGGCGTTTCTTGATCGGCGCTTGAACTTTGTAGGTATTTCAACGGTCATTGACAAAGTACTGCAGCGGCTCGACGCGTCTCCCGTCAAGGCTCTGGGCGATGTTTTGGAGGCTGACGCTGCTGCGCGACGCCTGGCGGTTACCTTAATAGAGCTTAGCGCTGGAGCCTTTGCATGAAGATTTTGGTCTTCCTGGTTGCCTTCTTGGTTGCTATTAGCATCTTGGTGGCGGTGCATGAATTCGGGCACTATTGGGTCGCGAAAAAACTCGGCTTCAAGGTACTGCGCTTCAGCATAGGCTTCGGAAAACCGCTGTTCACGCGAGTGGGCAAAGACGCCGATCGCACCGAATATTGCCTGGCCGCCATCCCTCTAGGCGGCTACGTCAAGCTGCTGGACGAGCGCGAAGGCGATGTGGCCGCGGCGGAACTGCACCGCTCCTTCACGCGCCGTCCGATCTCGCATCGCATTGCCGTGCTCTTGGCGGGTCCTGCGATGAATCTGCTGTTTGCATCCTTGCTGTACGCGATTCTGGCGATGGTCGGCACTGAAATCGTCAAGCCGGTTGTCGGCCAGGTGCGCCTCGACAGCCCGGCCGCGGTGGCGGGACTGCAGCGCGGCGATCAAATCGTGCGCGTCGGGCAGCGCAACGTCGAGGATACCGAAGAGCTGCAAATTGCCTTGATCCGTCAATTCACGGACGACGGCCTGATTCCGCTGCGCGTACGCCGCGAGGGTTCCGAGCGATCGTTGACGCTGCGGGTTACAGAGGATCGCCGCGCGCTGACGGAGCCGGGCAAATTGTTGCCGGGACTGGGCTTCGATCTGGCGACGTGGAATGCCGCCACCATGATCAATTCGGCGCCGGCCGACAGCGCCGGCGCACGTGCGGGCTTGGCGGCCGGCGATCGATTGCTGGCCGTGGACGGCCGGCCTATCGGCAATGCAAGCGAGTTCATCGGCATGGTCAGCGGCGCGGCGAATCGCGATATTTCCGTTGAAGTCGAGCGCCACGGCGAACGATTGCGTATTGTGGCGGCAGTTCCGCGCGTGATGGATCAGGGCAGGGCGATAGGCCGGCTGGGCATCTCGCTCAAAGAAGGACCTCCGGTCTGGCCGCCGGGTTTGGTCGAAATCCATCGCTCGGGACCGCTCGATGCGCTGCGGATCGGCGTGGCCAAGACTTGGGAGATGTCCGCGCTGACCGTGCAGATGCTGTGGCGCATGCTGACCGGGCAGGTGTCCGCAAAGAACATCAGCGGGGTCGTCAGCATCGCCGAGTTCGCCGGTATTAGCGCGTATCTGGGCGTCACCGCGTACATGGCGTTTCTGGCGATCATCAGCGTGAGCTTAGGGGTGCTCAATTTGATGCCTGTGCCTTTGCTGGACGGCGGCCAAGTGGTTTATCAGGCGGTGGAAGCCATCAAGGGCAGCCCGATTTCCGAGCGCACACAGCTTTTCGGGCAGCAAGTCGGTATCGCCCTGTTGGTTGTGTTGATGAGTCTGGCTTTTTATAACGATATTTCGAGACATTTGAATTAAACGGGAAATCATGATCAAACCCAAATTCCAGCCGTACGAGCGGCGTTGCCTGCGCAGCGCCGCCCACCGAAATTGCACCCGGTCTTTGCCGCGTGCGGCTTGAATTTCGCGTAGCCTTGTTGGCGGCTCTTGCCAGCCAACCACTCTGCACGGCTGTGCGGGCGCAAGCGGCTCAAGATACTTTTACCGTCGGCGACATTCGCATCGAAGGTTTGCAGCGAATCTCCGAAGGCACCGTATTCAATTATCTGCCCGTCAACATCGGCGATCACCTGGATGGCGCGCGCATCGGCGAAGCGATGCGGGCACTGTATGCGACCGGATTCTTTCGCGATGTTGAACTGCGCCGCGACGGCAATATTCTCCTCGTGGTGGTGGTGGAACGTCCGTCAATTGCCAAGTTCGAAATCAAGGGCAATAAGGACATCAAGACCGAAGATTTGCAGAAGAGCCTGCGCAATGTGGGCCTGGCAACCGGCAAGACCTTCGATCGCTCGGTGCTCGATGAGGTGAAGCAATACCTCACCGACCAGTATTTCAGCCGCGGCAAGTATGCCGTGCGCGTCGATACCAAGATCACCGATCTGCCGGGCAACAAAGTGGATGTCATCGTCGACATCAAGGAAGGCAAGCGCGCCAAAATCGAACAGATCAACATAGTCGGCAACACCAAGTTCAAAGAGAAGGACATTCTCGACAGCTTAGAGCTGAAGACGCCGAACTGGCTATCCTGGTACAAGCAGGATGACCGCTACTCGCGCGAATCATTGACCGGCGACTTGGAAAAACTGCGTTCCTACTACATGGACAGGGGTTACGCGAATTTCCAGATCGAATCGACGCAAGTCACGATTGCGCCGGAAAAAGACGACATGTACATCACCGTGAATGTCAGCGAGGGCGAGGTATTCAAGGTTAGCGATATTAAAATTGCGGGCACCATGGTCGTGCCCGAAGAGCAGCTGCGGCGTCTGCTGCTGATCAAGCCGGGCGAGACGTATTCGCGCAAGCTCGTCACGTCCACCCAGCAGTTGATGAGCTATCGCTTGGGCGCCGACGGCTATGCGTTCGCCAAGATCGATCCGGTACCCACGCCGGACAATGAGCACAAGACGGTGGCGCTGACGTTCTTCATCGAACCCGGCAACCGCGTCTACGTCCGCCACATCAACTTCAACAACACCACCGCGATCAACGATGAAACGCTGCGCCGCGAGATGCGCCAGCTGGAAGGCGGGTGGTTGTCTAATTCGGCGGTCGAACGCTCCAAAGAACGGCTGCAGCGCCTGCCCTATGTTGAAAAAGTGGAGTTCGAGAATAAGCCGGTCGCGGGGAGCGCGGATCTCGTGGATGTCGACTTCAACGTCAAAGAGGGATTGCCCGGCCAATTCGGCGGCGGCATCGGCTACTCGGAATCCCAGAAATTCAGCTTGAACGGCAATTTCGTTCACAGCAACTTCATGGGTACCGGCGATCGCATCGCCCTGGAAGTCAACGCCGGCAAGTACAGCAAGACCTACACCTTTGCCCAGACGGATCCCTACACCACCATCGACGGCATCTCTCGCACCACGTCTTTGACGCTGCGCGATGTCACGCAGTTCGTCGCGGCGTCGTCGGCGTTCGCGACCAAGCAGATCACCGGTGCGGTTCAATGGGCGTATCCGATCAGCGAGTACCAGTTCTTGAGCCTGGGCACTTCCGCGAACAAGAACAGCCTGGTGGTCTCCCAGGGCTACAGCGCGCAGCAGTCGGTCGATTGGGTCAGGCAGAACGGCAGTACCTTCCAGCGCGACCTGACGGACACCAACGGCGATGGCGTGGTCAATTCGTTGGATAGTCCGTACACCGTGTACGGCTCGAATTTCTACACCTACGAGCTGACCGGCGGCTGGTCGTACGAGGGCCGCAACCGTGCCTTGTTCCCCGATCGCGGAATGAAGGTAACGCTGTCGGCCCGCTACGCGCTGCCCTTGAGCGACGTTCGGTACTACCAGACGAATTTCGACTTCATCACGTACATACCGCTGTGGCGCAAGTTCGTGATCTCGGCGCAGGCCTCGGTCGACTATGCCTCGGCGCTTGGCCGCACGACCTCCTTGCCGCCCTATTTGAACTACTTCGCGGGCGGTCCCGACAGCGTCAGAGGCTTTCGAGAGAGCCGCTTGGGGCCGAGGGACAACATCGGCGAGGGCAACCCGTATGGCGGAAACTTCCGGGTGGTCAACCGCTACGAGCTGATTTTTCCGGTGCCGGAAAAGTGGAAAAGCTCGGCCCGCGTAAGCATGTTCTACGACATCGGCAACGTGTTCCAGACGGGCAGCAAGGTGAAATTCCTGGGCGTCGATGACATAACGCCGGTCGATTACCACTTCAGTTATGCTAATCTAAAACAATCAACCGGCCTTGCAGTGCAGTGGCTCGCGCCATTGGGCCTGTTCCGTTTCTCATACGGAATTCCTTTGAATGCGTTTGAAGGCAATACGGTGAGATTCAACGACGAGACTGAGCGTTTTCAATTTTCCATCGGTCAAGCGTTTTGACCGCAATTTGAGGTCTTATTTCAACATGTCGACTTATCTTCGCAGCATTCCGTTCTTGGCCTTGAGCCTGTGCGGACTCATGGTGTCGCAGCAGGCAAGCGCCGAAATAAAGATCGGGTATGTGGATTTTCAGAAGCTCATGACAGAGGCGCCGCAAGTCAAAAGCGCCATGCAAGCCCTGCAGAATGAGTTCGGGCCGCGGCAGCGAGAGTTGGTGGCCATGCAGAACGATCTCAAAGCGCGCGATGAGAAGCTGGCGAAGGAAGGGGCGATCATGGCGGAAGCCGATCGCGCCAAGGCGGAGAAAGTGTTGCGCGATCAGCAGCGCGAGTTTTCGCGCAAGGGCGGCGAATTCCAGGACGATCTTTCGACCCGGAAAAACGAGGAGATCGGCAAGGTACAGCGCTACTTGCTCGAAGAGATCCGCACCTACTCGGGCGCGCAGGGTTTCGATTTGGTTCTGGGCGAGGGTGTGTTCTACAACAAGCCGCAGTTGGATATCACGGCGCAAGTGCTGGAAGTGCTGAAGTCCAAGCCGTCGAACTTGCCGGCAGCGGGGCCGAACAAGCCCGCGGCGGCGCCGGCCAAACCACCGGGCGCCAAATAAGCGGTCGCCGGATACCTAGCGCACTTAAGGAGTGCCTGGGAGCCTGCGGCTCACGCGCCATACTCGGACAGGCTCCTAGGTGCAGGCAGAATTCAGTCTAGGCGAACTCGCGGTGCGGTTCGGGCTCAGCCTGCGCGGTGAACCGAGCCTCACGGTGCGCAGCGTCGCTACCCTGTTGCACGCGGGCTCGGGTTCTTTGAGCTTTCTGGCGAACTCGCGCTACCGCAAGCAACTTGAAACGACGCGGGCGACTGCCGTGCTGCTCAGTGCCGACGATGCAGCCCACTGCCCGGTTGCCGCATTGATCGATCCCAACCCGTATCTCGCCTATGCACGCATTGCGGCTCTCATCCACCCGGAGATCAGCCCCACGCCGGGCATCCACCCGAGTGCGGTGGTGGCAAGCGGTGCCCGGGTAGCGCCCTCCGCGAGCATCGGTCCGCTGGCTGTGATCGAGAGCGACGCGCGTATCGGCGAGCGGGTATCGATCGGCCCAGGCTGTATCGTCCAGAGGGGCGCTTCCGTCGGAGCCGACTCGAATCTGCTGTCGCGCGTCAATCTATACCCGGGAGTGACGCTGGGTCAGCGCTGCA
>Ga0182030_10021531_pt1 | contig 12069 bp, 11 predicted proteins | sample 812S3MmetaG_FD_121299 | JGI IMG/M metagenome (GOLD analysis project Ga0182030, IMG submission 121299) | Permafrost microbial communities from Stordalen Mire, Sweden - 812S3M metaG (Illumina Assembly) | ecosystem: Environmental > Terrestrial > Soil > Wetlands > Permafrost | place: Sweden...
GGGCTTTCTCAACCAGGCTCTGCAAATCAGTCCGGAACTGGTAGCGGTTCAATTGAAGGCGGAAGAACTAGGCTACTTGTGACAGTTCCCAGCCCAAAATTAGCGCCAAAATGTCAGTCCCGATCGATACGAAGCAGATCCTTGCCTTCCTGGCGGTGGATGAGAATGCGCTCACAAATTATCCCGATCCGACCTTTCCCGCGGGCGCGCAGTTGGTGCTCACCGGCACGAACAACGATGATGTCCAGGTATGGGACAAGAACAACAACCTGCTGGTGGATGTCTCCGATATCATCCGCTTCACCCATGGGACCAACGTCGTAATTGCTGGAAAGACAAGTGACATGACGGGCCTGGCCGCCCCAACCGTGACCCGAACCCACATTTTGACCCTCACTTACGACGATTTGGCGATCAGCCAAGGGTCCGGCCTCTTTTTCTACTTGCAGGGGATTGCGACCACCACAGTCACCGACACCACGCCTGACAAGGCGGGGGTCTATTCCGAGACCATCTCCACCAGAATGTCCACGGCGATGGGTGGTGGGAATTACCAAGGTGCTCCGTTGGTCGTCACCGGCGGCCTGAGATTGAACGGAGGGGCCACCCTCAAAACGAAATGACCGGGACGATCGCCATCAGGCCTCCTCAACATTAATGCGCCTATGAAACGCTGCACCACCACACTATCTGCCGTGTCACTCTTAGTGGCATGCGGTTGCGGTTCGATTGTCAACTCCGTGCGGGAGGCGCCGGAAAAGACCGGAACAACCCTGACGGGATCGGCTTACTATCTGCCCAGGGGCCGGGTTCTGGTCGCGGGCACGTGGAACAAGGACACCCGGTTCTGGGACATCAAAGTGACACCGGTGGTCGAGGCCGATCCTGAGGCCCGGTATGTGGCCAAACGGCATGTCAACGGCCTTTTTGACGACGACATCACCATTTCCGTGGACCCCACCACCGGGCTGCTGCAAACCGCGAACGCGACCTCGACGGATCAGACGGTGAATGCGATGTCGGCGCTGGTGAGCGCCGCGGCGAGCGCCCTGACTTTCGGGGCCGGCCTGGGACCCGTCAGCGCCGCCGGCGGTCCGGCAGCCGCGGCCGATTTTGCGGACGTGAAGGCAAAGGCCGTCCAGACCTGGTTCCAGGTTTCGCTGGAGCCCACGCTCGCAGGCGGCAGCAAGACGGTTTACCTGGCCTCGACCGACGCCGCTCCCGCGACGCTTTACGCGAAGGTCGCGCTCAGCCTGACGGGGTTGGACCCCGATTACGCAAGGGCGCCCGACGGGACCGCGGCTCCTGCAAACGGCAGTTGGCCGGGAATCATGGTTCGCCGGGCAGTTCCCTTTGCCCTGAACATCAAGGTGAGCCTTTACCACCCGGAGGCGGACGGCACTTCCCCGTTCTCGGTTGGAGACATTAAATACCTGACCCCCATGGCCACGACCCTGACCACGCCGGCGCGGCCGATTGACACCTGGGTCCAAAGCCGATTGTCGGCGGCGACGAGAGCGAAACTGTCAGCCTTCCTGGCCCCGGGCGCCGAGGAAGCCGGTGTCAAAGCCGCCCTGGTGGAGGACCTTAACCGAATTCGCGACGGGACTTCGATCTACACCCCGGCGCAGTTTGCAGGAGTGACGTTGCGAGCGCAGACCGACACCCTCAGGGCGCAAGTTCCGCACGAGGGCGACCTCCAGCGGCTCAACCGGCTGCTCCTGGAGGATGCTTACCCCTCCCAACTTTCAAGGAACGCGGCGGTCACCATCGGTGCGTTGGAATCACCGCCCCAGACGGTCATGTTGCCGGATCAAAAGCACGATTATTGTCTGACTCTGGCCCGCACGCCGCTGGTCACCACCACAACGAAGATATCTCTCGCCAATGGCATCCCCCAGAGCCAGCAACAGGTGCGCCCGAGCATCGTCATGGGGATCGTAGGCATCCCGAAGACACTGCTGGGTGCGTTGGCTCCCATCCCCCTGCAAGTACGCACCGACCAGATGAACCTGGTTACCACCCAGGACAAGATCCTGACCGCGCAGCAGGATATCAACAAGCTCAACAAACCGTGACCAACGCAGGCGACGGACGCGTCGCGTTCCGTGCCGCCGTCCGCCCGCCGGGGTGTGCGAGACCACCGTATGTTCGACTCCGAGCTGTTAGCAGGTTCCGCCTTGCCCCCCGTTTCGCTGGACCCGCTGGCGCCGGGAGCCGGGGCAGTTGGCCAGGGCGCCGATTTTCAGTTGGCGGTTGCCATGCAGAGACAAAAGCAGGACAACTGGTGCTGGCTGGCGGTGGCGGCAAGCGTCTCCGAGTTCCTTGCCCAGCCCGGCCATACCGCCTGGGAGCAATGCACCCTGGGCAGCGCGCTTATTCCGGGGAATCCGGATTGCTGCCAGGACGGAGCATCGGAAGCTTGCGACCGGAGTGGGGATCTGGGGAAGGCGTTGGAGCAAACGAGGAACCTGCGTTGCGCGCCGGTTGATGATCGTATCCAGGCGGCGGACATCGTGCGCGAACTGAGTGCCGGGCGACCCATCGGCTGCCAAATCGAGTGGACCTCGGGTGAGCCCCTCACCCACGCGGTGGCGATCATCGGCTACCGCAACGATGGCGTTCACGAGGACCTGACGATCGGCGATCCAGCGCCCGATGACAACCCGTCGGACCCGGTGCCACCGGCCTTGGTACCCCTGGCTTCCTTTCCCGGCAGCTACAAGAACGGCGCCCTCTGGTCGCGCACCTTTTTCACCACCTCCGGCCAACCTGCGGCATGAGCCTCTTTCTGCCGAAACGGCCTGCCGTAACCGAGAAGGTGGTCGCCGATGCTTTGAAACGCGCGCACGCCACGGGTCGGTTTTCGTTCTCCGGGATCCCCGGAGCGGGTGCCACCGTGATCCCCACCGCGCCACACCAAGTCTTTGCCCTGGGGTTGAGTTCACTAGCGGAGCACCGGGGGGCGGGCGCCGCCGGGTTGGTGGGCTGGCGGGTCTTGGTTTTCCTCGGCAAACGCCCCGTGGCAATCGTGGAGTTCAAGGGGAAAACTTCGGAAGGGACTGACCTCAACGCGGTTCATCAGGGACACTCAGTCCAGGCCACCGCAACTGCGATTCTGGCGGCGGAGCGTCTGGCGCAAGTTCAAACCGCGGATTACGAAGTCCGACTGATTGGGGTCCATGCGCTGCGGTTGCTGGCGCTTTGGCTTCACGGCGAGAAGGATGAGCTGTTCGTGCCGCTGGCACCCGCCCCGCGCGGCTTCAAGGCCTATGACCTCTATACCGAGGAGCGCTTTCTCGCGGAAGCTCGGGCCCTCGCTGCGCGGCGGCACCCGGCCCGACGCTGAGCGCTTGGGCATGGACCGACTCTGCGTGGGAGGTGAACTCGCGTGCGGGCGAGTTGAGGCTGTCCTCGCGTTTCAGGGTTTCAGGGCCGAAGTCTCCAATTCGAGCGCGCCTTTCTCAAACCGCGCCACGCCCGGAATTGATTGCAGCGCGGGGCGGGAGGGGATAAGCTGGGCTGGTGCGACCATCCCGGTTGAAACACCGCCCATGACGATCAGAAAACAACGCTGGTTGGCGGCAGCGGCGGCAGCGACGGCCATCCTCGTGATCGCCGGCGTCGCGTGGTGGCGTGAGTTTCACCGTTACACGCCGGCCGAGGTCGTGGCGGACATCCGGGCCGGGATCAAGGCGCGCTACGACGCCCATCCGGTGGAGCGCTTTCTGGAACTCCGTTACGGGCCCCTCACCGAGGCGGAGAACCGGCGGCACGCCTTCCTCGATTTTTTCAACGTCGGCCACATCCAGGGCTTGCAGCTTCTCTCCAGCCACCTGACCCCGGAGCAACGCCGTGATCGTTGCGCAGCCCTGGGCGCCTGGCTGGGGAATTACCGGACGAACCTCACCGCTACCGATCGCCAGGCCCTCCGCCAGGCGCTGGGACCGGACGGCGGCAAGACGGTGGTCCGCGTGGCCACCGACCAATACCTGGGGCAGGACGCCCGCTACCGGGCGGCCTCGGCCCCCGTGATCACCGAGCTGCTGACCACCCTCACCGAACTCCAGAAACCCGACCCCGTGCCATGACCACCCGCCGCCGGGCCGCCTTCACCCTGATCGAGTTGCTGGTGGTGATCACCATCATCGCATTGCTCGCCAGCATGCTGCTTCCCGCCCTGACCTCGGCCAAGCGCAAGGGCCAGTCGGCCGCCTGCCTCGGCAACCTGCGCCAGATCGGGATCGCGCTCATGATTTACGTGCAGGACAACGAGAGCCACCTCCCCACGTGCGCCATGCTCCCGGCCGAAAACACGAACCTGCCGCCGCTGGTCGCGGTGCTCTGGCCGGCAAACAAAACGAACGAGGTCTTCCATTGTCCCGCGGACCGGACCCTGTTCGCGGCGGAAGCCACCAGCTACGAGTGGAACATCTACCTGAACGGCGCCTCCTACGACCACCCCGAGGATTGGTCGCCCGTGACCCAGGCGATTGTGGACACCGTGTTCGGCGGGCGGATCAACACCCCGTTGTTCGGGGACGCCGAGGCATTCCACGGCGCGCACGGGATCATGACGGGCAAGAACGCCTTCTACTTCGACGGCCGGGTCCAGCCGGCCAAGGTCGCGATTCCCGCGACGGCCCCTTGAGGCATGAGAGCCCACCAGCGCACCCGGCACGCAACCCTGTGGCTGGCCGCCCTGCTAGCGGCGCTCGCCCTCGCCGCACCCGCCCCCGCCGCGACGGCGCCGGCCCGGCGCCCCAACGTAATCTTCATCATGGCCGACGACCAGGGCAGCGTAGATGCCGGCTGCTACGGCTCGCAGGATTTGGAGACCCCGGCGATGGATCGACTGGCCTCGCGCGGCGTCCGGTTCACGCAGTTTTATTCCGCCGCCCCGGTCTGCTCGCCCTCGCACGCGGGCATGCTGACCGGCCGCTATCCGTGGCTGGCGGGCATGCCGGACAACGGCGCGGCCCCGCCGGGCGAGGAGATGGAGCAACTCGACGGTTACACCGGCCAGGGTCTGCCCGCCAGCGAGGTGACCATCGCGCGGATGTTCCAGTCGGCCGGCTACGCCACCGCGCACATCGGCAAGTGGCACCTCGGCTCGGGTGACGGCCACCGTCCGCTGGACCACGGATTTGATTACTCGTTCGGTTTCATGGGCGGTTGCATCGACAACTACACGCATTTCTTTTACTGGGCCGGGCCCAACCGGCATGACCTTTGGGAAAACAGCCACCGCGTGAGGTTCCCCGGCCGCTATTTCCCCGACCTGATGGTGGAGAAGGCCGGGGCCTTCATCAAAGCGCGGAAAGACCAGCCGTTCTTCCTGTATTTCGCGATCAACATGCCCCACTACCCCTACCAGGGGGAGGAGAAGTGGCTGCGGCGTTACGCGAAACTCCCCTACCCGCGAAACCTCTACGCGGCCTTCGTCTCCACGCTCGACGACCGCGTGGGGCAGCTCGTGGCATTTCTCGAGCGGCTCGGCCAGCGCGACAATACCATCATCGTTTACCAATCCGACAACGGACACTCGGTCGAGGAGCGCGCCCATCGCGGGGGCGGCAGCAGCGGCCCGTACCGCGGCGCCAAATTCAGCCTCTTCGAGGGCGGCATCCGCCTCCCGGCGATCATCTCCTGGCCGGGGCGACTGCCGGCGGGCCAGACCCGCGGCCAGATCGCCCACGGGTGCGACTGGCTCCCCACGCTGGCGGAACTCTGCGACGTCCCCCTCCCTCCGACTGTGCTGAACGGGCGCAGCCTCGTGCCGATCCTCCGCTCCGCCACCGCGCCCAGCCCGCATGACTCGCTCCAGTGGCGGCTGGGCGAGCAGTGGGCCGTCCGGGAGGGGCCGTGGAAGCTCCTCCACCGCCCCGACGACACGGCGGACAGCGTGAAGCTCGCCGCCGCCGACAAGGAGTGGTTCCTCGCGAACATCGACGAAGACCCCGGCGAGCGCGTGAACCAGGCGGCCGCCCGCCCCGAAATCGTCGAGCGGCTCAAGGGGCTCTCGCCCGCACCCGCGCCGAAGATCACCCCCGGACGTTGACTCGGGACAACGCCGCCAGAACGAGATCACCGACGTCGCGATAGGGGCGGGGACGCCTCGTCCCCAGCAGAGCCGCAGGCGAGATCACGCATCGGAGGGGGCGGAAAAGTGGTTTCGTTCCTCGGGGGCCTCAGAAGAGGATGTGGGGACGAGACGTCCCCACCCCGCGGGATCGATCCGCCCCCCTCCCTGACGAGTTCCGCGGCGGCGGGAATTCGCCAATCCGCCCGCACCGGCCTTGGCCGTAACTGTTCACTTGGCTCGGTCGGATCCAGGTACTGCTGGACGACGCCTTGGCTGCCGATCTTGGCCACCCCCCGTTTTTCCTTGCCCGGTCCGGCGGACCAACCTAACGATCCCGTCGGCCACGCCTCCGACGACCGCCCCTCCCTGGGAGGAGCGAAGCCAGCGGGCGCAGTGGCCGACATCAACAGCCGCGACATGATATCAGCCATCCATCCCCGCCCGGGCTCCGCCCTCGCCACCGCGACGCTGCTGCTGCTGGCCGCCCTCCCCTCCCCCGCCGCCACGAGCGATTACCCGGTCACTCCGGTGCCGTTCACCGCGGTCCGAATCGAGGACGCTTTCTGGTCCCCCCGGCTGGAAACCAACCGCCTGACCACGGTCTGGTACGATTTCAAGAAGTGCGAGGAGACCGGACGCATCGACAATTTCGCGAAGGCGGGAGGATTGAAGCCGGGCAAGTTCACCGGCAGCCCCTTCGACGATTCCGATGTGTACAAGGTGATTGAAGGGGCGGCCTACACCCTGGCCACGCATCCCGATGCGGCGCTGGACAGCTACCTGGACGGCTTGATCGCCAAGATCGCCGCGGCCCAGGAACCGGACGGCTACCTCTACACCGCCCGCACCCTCAAGAGCGGTCATTCGCGCGCAGGCCGGGACCGCTGGCTCAATGAGCGCGGCGGCCAGTCGCCCGGCGAGGACAGTCACGAGCTTTACAACCTGGGCCATCTTTACGAGGCCGCGGCCGCCCATTACCAGGCGACGGGCAAGACGAACCTCCTGCACGTCGCATTGCGCAGCGCCGACCTCGTGGCCGCCACGTGGGGCCCCGGCAAACTCGAGATCCCGTCGGGCCATCAGGAGGTCGAGATCGGACTCGTCAAACTCTACCGCGTCACCCACGACCCGAAGTATCTCAGGCTGGCCAGGTTCCTCCTGGATTGCCGGGGGAGTGGTCGCTATACGATGCCCGGCGGGCATTTCGACGGGCATTATTATTCAGATTACCTGCCGGTCACCCGCCAGACCGAGGCCGTCGGCCACTCGGTGCGATCCACCTACATGTATTCCGCCATGGCCGACATCGCGGCGATCACCGGCGACCGCGACTATGAGCGGGCGGTGGACGCGCTCTGGCGCAGCGTCACCGGCCGGAAGATGTACCTGACGGGCGGCATCGGCGCGGACGCGGGAACCGAGGGGTTCGGCCCCGACTACTCGCTGCCCAACGATTCCTACAACGAGACCTGCGCCGCCATCGGCAACGCGCTCTGGAATGAACGCATGTTCCTGCTGCACGGGGAGGCGCGCTACCTCGATGTCCTCGAACGCGTGCTTTACAACGGCTTCCTGGCGGGCGTCGCCCTCTCCGGCGACCGTTTCTTCTACCCGAACCCGCTGGTCTGCGATGGCGCGCAGAAGTTCAACCAAGGCTCGCCCGAACGCGCGCCGTGGTTCGGCTGCTCCTGCTGCCCAGTCAACGACGTCCGATTCATCCCGGAAATCGCCGGCTTCGCCTATGCCACCCGGCATGACAGCCTGTACGTGAACCTCTTCCTGGGCGGGACGGCCAAGGCGACCGTGGGGGGCACGGAGGTCGCCCTGCGGCAGGAAACCCGCTACCCGTGGGACGGCGCGGTGCGGATCACCTTGAACCCGGCCACGCCAGCATCGTTCACTCTTCGCCTCCGCATCCCCGGGTGGGCCTGCGGGGCGGCCGTCCCGGGCGATCTCTACCGCTACACCGACCACCTCACACCCGGAATCACCCTCAGCGTCAACGGCAGGACGGAGCGCCCGCGGATCGAGCACGGGTTCGCGATCCTGCACCGGCGCTGGCAAGCCGGTGATGTCGTGACGCTGAACTTCGAGATGCCGGTCCGGCGGGTCGCCGCCGACCCGCGGGTCGCGGCCGATGCCGGGTGCGAAGCCCTGGAACGCGGGCCGCTCGTCTATTGCGCGGAGGGAGCCGACAACCAGGGCCGTGTCCTCGCACGCCGGCTGACCGGGAAGGAGACCTTCACCACGGAGCAGCGGCCCGACCTCTTGGGGGGCATCGTGACGGTGAAGGCCGCCGGGGCCGGCGACGGCGGTGCGCCGCTGACGTTCATTCCTTATTACGCCTGGTGCCACCGGGGCCCCAACGAAATGCGGGTCTGGCAACCGCTCCAACCCGCCCGCCCATGAGCCGCCCCCGCCGCACCGTGACCGCCGCGGCCATCCGCCACCTCCGCACCGATCCGGTGATGGCGGCGGTCATCGATCGAGCCGGGCCGTGCGACCTGGTGCCCCGGCGGCAAACGCCCTTCGAGTCGCTCGGCCGGGCCGTCATCCACCAGCAGCTCAGCGGAAAAGCGGCGGGGACAATCCTGGGGCGCTTCGAGGCGTTGTTCGGATCGGGCGGGTTCCCGCCACCCCACGCCGTCCTCCAGACCCCCCCTGAGCGGCTCCGCTCCGCCGGACTGTCCGGCGCCAAGACCCGCTACATCCTCGGCCTGGCCGCTGAGGCCGCCGTCGGAAACATCCCGACCTTGGAAGGCTGCGACGCGCTCTCCAACCAGGAACTGCTCGACCGCCTCACCGCCCTGCACGGGATCGGCCGCTGGACGGCGGAGATGATGCTGATCTTCAACCTCGGCCGGCCCGACGTTCTGCCCGTCCACGATCTCGGCGTGCGGAAGGGGTTTCACATCGCCTACCGGAAGCGTGCGATGCCCACGCCCAAGCAACTCGACCGGTTCGGCCTCCGCTGGGCTCCCTACCGGACGACGGCCGCCTGGTACCTCTGGCGCGCCACGGAATTCCCTGCGGAGGCCAAATAGCGGGCGGCCCACGCCTGCCCCGCGCCAGCACTTTTCAGCTGGACGCGGGGTGGCGCGAGTCCGTAGCGCAGATTTCCAGATCTGCTGTGTCGCAGGTTTCCCAAGCTGCGGAGCGTCCGGAAACCCCGGGCGAGGGCGCGTCCTTCGCGCCCGGCAAAACGCACGCTGGCAGCCGTCGGACGGCCTGCCGACTTGGAAGTCGGCGACACAGCAGATTTGGAAGTCTGCGCTACGGGGGCGGAGGCATCCCCGCCCGACGCGCCGGTTTCGGCGTCCCTGACCAATCCGCCGAATGAGAACTGCCGGCCCGCGCCGGCGCTTGCGGTTTGTCGCGGCCCGGGTATGCTGTCAACCATGATGACGACTCCAGTTGACGGGGACAATCACGAGCGGATCGGAGAGTTGGGACGCCGGGTGCTTGAGGGAGGCGAGTTGACCCGCGCCGAGGCGCTCTGGTTGTTCGAACGCGAAGACCAGACCGAGATCATGACCCTGCTCTCCTGGGCCAACCGGGTGCGCGCCCATTTCAAGGGAAACCAGGTCCACCTCTGCTCGATCGTCAACGTCAAGGCGGGCGGCTGCCCGGAGAACTGCAAGTTTTGCGCCCAGTCGGCACTCGTGCAGACCAACTCGCCCCGGTACGGACTGGTGGAATCGGAGCCGGTGCTCAACGCCGCCACGGAGGCGAAGGCCAACGGGGTCACCGCCGTCGGACTGGTGGCCGCCTGGCGCGGATTGGAGGAGGGCCCGGTGCTGGACGAAATCTGCGACCGCCTCGGCGAGATGAAACGGGACGGCCAGGCGCGGCCCGACGCCAGCCTCGGCATCATCCGCAGCCAGCGCGTGGCCGACCGCCTCAAGGAGGCGGGGTGCGAGTGCTATAACCACAACCTCGAAACCTCGCGCCGGTTTTTCCCCGAGGTCTGCACGACCCACAGCTATGACGAGCGGGTCCAGACCATCCGGCACCTCCAGCAGGCGGGCATCAACATCTGCTCCGGCGGGATCCTCGGGATGGGCGAGACGCGCGAGGATCGTTGCGAACTCGCCTTCTCGATCAAGGAAATCGACGCCCAGGTGGTGCCGATCAACATCCTCAACCCGGTCGAGGGGACGCCGTTTGGCGGCAACACGCCGCTGGCACCGATGGAGGTGCTCAAGTCGATTGCCTGTTTCCGTCTCATCCTGCCGCGGAAGGAGATCAAGATCGCGGGCGGCCGCACGGTCAACCTGCGCGACCTCCAGAGCATGATCTTCATGGCGGGCGCCAGCGCCCTGATGGTGGGCAATTACCTGACCACCTTGAACCAGCCAGTGGAGAAGGACCTGCAGATGATCCGCGACCTCGGGCTCAGCCCCTCGTGGGACAAGCACGGGTTCTCCGACCAGAAACCCGCGGCCGCCGCCGCGCCCGTGGCAGCGTTAGCGGCTGATTGAGCGCGCCCGCGGACGAAAGCCCGCGTTCCCGCGAGCGATGACTGGCGCCCCGCCGAAGATCGCGTAAATTGGCGCGTGCAAAACACGCTCGATGCGGGTGGGGGCGCTCCGCCAGAGACGTCCGGCGGCGCCCGGCGGCTCGGACTCAACCTCGGCGGCTACCGCGGGGAGGCAATCAACCCCACGGCGGTCATCGCCGCTTCCGCCGCGGCGGCGCGCGCGGCCGGTTGGACCGTGGAGGAACTGCTGCCTGGCCCCGCGCCGATTCTGGGCCTCCGCCGCCCGGCCTCCCCCTCCGCCGCGGGCGCGCCCGCCCCGCGCCGGGTTTACCTCTCGGCGGGGATTCACGGGGATGAACCCGCCGGCCCCCTGGCGGCCTTGCAGCTTCTCCAAGAGGACCTCTGGCCGGCGGGGACGGATCTCTGGCTCTGTCCCTGCCTGAACCCCGCCGGTTTCGCGCTCAACCAGCGGGAAAACGCGGGGGGCTTGGACCTGAACCGGCACTTTCGCGCTCCGAGCGCGGCGGAGACGGTGGCTCATGTAAGATGGTTGGAGGCCCAGCCCGGTTTCGACGTCTGCCTCTGCCTGCACGAGGACTGGGAATCCAACGGCTTCTACCTTTACGAACTCAATCCGGAGGACGCACCCTCCCTGGCCGGGCGGATGGTCGAGGCGGCGGCGCGCGTGTGCCCGATCGACACCGCCGAGGTCATCGAGGGGCGCGCGGCCCGGGGCGGCTTGATCCGGCCGAGCCTGGATCCCCGGAGCCGACCCGACTGGCCGGAGGCCTTTTACCTGCTCACCTGGAAGACGCGGCTCTCCTACACGCTGGAAGCCCCCTCGGATTTTGCGCTGCCCGTGCGGGTGGCGGCCTTGGTGGCGGCCGTCCGTGCCGCGCTGTCCCCGGGTTGATCGGAGCACGAGGCCGGCGAGAGGCCGGTCGCACGCCAGATTCCCGGGCTGCCGCGGGCGGGCCGCGGCCCGCTTCTTCCTTGGCTCGCGGGGCGGATCGTGCTTTCCTCCCCGCCCTATGGACGAGACCAACTCATTGGTGGAACAACGGAAGGCCAAGCTGGCCGCCCTGCGGGCGCGGGGCATTGATCCGTTCCGGAACAAGTTCACCCCCACGGAAGGGTGCGGCGCGGCGCGCGCCAACTACACCGAGGGGCGCGCGGTGGCGGTGGCCGGCCGCCTGACCGCGCACCGCGACATGGGCAAGAGTCTCTTCATCGACCTCCGCGACCAGAGCGGCCGAATCCAGGTTTACGCCCAGAAAAACACCCTCGGGGACGAGGCTTTCGAGGTGTTCCGCCACCTCGACCTGGGCGACTTCCTGGGCGCCCGCGGGACACTCTTCACCACCCGCATGGGGGAGATCTCCGTGAAGCTGGACGAGTTCGTGGTGCTCGCCAAGGCGCTGCGCCCGCCGCCCGAAAAATGGCACGGCCTGGCCGACACCGAGATCCGCTACCGGCAGCGCTACCTCGACCTCGTGGCCAACCC
>Ga0182030_10021532_pt1 | contig 12069 bp, 12 predicted proteins | sample 812S3MmetaG_FD_121299 | JGI IMG/M metagenome (GOLD analysis project Ga0182030, IMG submission 121299) | Permafrost microbial communities from Stordalen Mire, Sweden - 812S3M metaG (Illumina Assembly) | ecosystem: Environmental > Terrestrial > Soil > Wetlands > Permafrost | place: Sweden...
CCAAGAACAAGCGCCTGCACCCGGACAAGATGGAAACCAAGAAATTCGATCCGGTCGTGCGCAAGCACGTCGCTTACAAAGAATCGAAGATCAAGTAGCTCAAGGCCTAAGCGTCCCCGCTTCTGCCCGAACTCCCTGAAGTAGAAACCACCCGCCGGGGAATCGCTCCCGGGCTGCTCGGGCGGCGCGTGAGCGACGCCGTCGTGCGCGATCGGCGCCTGCGCTGGCCGATCCCGAAGACATTCGAAGCCTCCGTCCGCGACCAGACGATTCGCAGCGTCGAACGCCGCGCGAAATACCTGCTGATCGGTTTTGACTCCGGCACGGCGCTCGTGCATCTCGGCATGTCGGGAAGTCTGCGCATGCTGTCGTCCGCGACGACGCCGCGGGCGCATGATCACTGGGACCTCGCTCTCGACACCGGGCAGGTGCTGCGCTTTCACGACCCGCGGCGTTTCGGCAGCCTTCACTGGGTGGTGGGCGATCCGCTGCTGCATCCGCTGCTCGCCAAGCTCGGGCCCGAGCCCTTGTCGCCGGACTTCGATCCGCCCTATCTGCACCGCGCCACGCGCAAGCGTTCGATCGCCATCAAGCATCTCATCATGAACTCGCAGATCGTGGTTGGCGTCGGCAACATCTATGCGAGCGAGGCGCTGTTCCGGGCCCGCATCTCACCGCGGCGTGCAGCGCGGCGGATCACCCGGGAGGAATCGAAAGCCTTGGTGTCCGCCATTCAAGAGGTGCTGTCCGAGGCCATTAAGATCGGGGGCACCACTTTGCGCGACTACGTCAACGCCGAAGGCACTCCCGGTTACTTTGCGCAGCGGCTTTTCGTGTACGAACGCTCGAAGCAGCCGTGCCGGATTTGCCGGTCGCCGATCAAGCAGTTCACCCAAGGCCAACGCTCGACCTATTGGTGCCCGGGCTGCCAGCGCTGAGGGCGGCGCGGCCCCGGGCGCTAGTAAACCAGTCCCTCGCCTTCGCCGCGCGGATCCGAGGCGGCGGCCACATTGCCGCTGGCGAAATCCCAGGTAATGACCTCCATGTTGCCCCAGCGGCGGTTGCCCTGTTCCAGTTGATGGCCCATGGCTTGAAGACGCGCGATCTCCTCGTCCGTCAGCGCACCCTTCTCGTATTCAATCACGTCGGGAAGATACTGATGGTGGTAGCGCGGATCGGCGACGATTTGTTGCGCGTTCATGCCATTCAAATAGTCGAGCGTTCCCAAGATCACCATGCTGATGATGTAGCTGCCGCCGGGACTTCCGATGACCATCAACCCCTTGGGTGTTTCGATGAAGCTCGGCGTCATGCTGGAGAGCGGCCGTTTGTTCGCGGCGATGGCGTTCTCCGCATTGCCGACCAGTCCGAACGTATTCGGAGTGCCGGGCTTGATCGAAAAATCATCCATGGTGTCGTTGAGCAGCACGCCGGTCTTCGGAACCATGTCGCCCGAGCCGAAGAACAGGTTGATGGACATCGTCGCCGCCACGCGGTTGCCGGCGGCATCCAGAATCGAGATGTGCGTGGTGTCCTCACCGACCGGCGCCGTCTCGATGCCGGGCAGCATGTCGCTCGGCAGGGCCTTGTCCGGACGGATGCTGGAGCGTTGGCCGGCCGCGTAATCCTTGCTGACGAGCTGGCGCACCGGCGTCTGCACGAAATCGGGATCGCCCAGATAGACGGCGCGATCCCGGTACGCGCGCTGCATGGCGGAGACGATCCAGTGCTTGCGCGTGGCGGAGTCCACGTTGCGCAAGTCCACGCCCGCCAGGATGTTCAAAGCGTCGAGCAAGGCGACACCGCCCGACGAGGGCGGCGAGGCGGAGACGATGCGTGCCCCCCGGTATTCGCCGACCAGCGGCTTGCGTTCGACCACTCGATAGTCCGCAAGATCCTTCAGCGTCCAGATACCGCCGCCCGCACGCACCCCGTTCACCAGGTCTTGGGCCACGCGTCCCGAATAGAAGCCGCTCGCGCCTTTGTCGGCGAGCGCCTCGAGCGTCGCTGCGAGCTGCGGTTGCTTGATGATCGCGCCGAGCTCGGGCACCTTCTCGTCGGCGGTCAAGAACACCCGGGCGGCATCCGGCGAACGCAGCAGGCTTTCGCGCTTGTAGGAGATCGCACTTTGCAGCCGCGCGTACAGGGGAAAGCCCTCGCGCGCCAGCCGGATCGCGGGCTCGAGGCTCGCCTTCAATGGAAGCTTGCCGAATTTTCGCGCGAGGTAGTCGAACGCCGCCGGTTCGCCGGGAATGCCGGCCGCCAAGGGCCCCGCCGTCGATGCGTGCGCAATGGGATTGCCCGAGGCATCCAGATACATGTCGCGAGTCGCCGCCCCGGGCGCCTTTTCGCGCGCATCCACCATGGTCTCCAAGCCGTCGGCCTCGCGATGCAGCAAATAGAATCCGCCGCCGCCCAGGCCTGAGCTCGTGGGCTCGACCACGGCGAGCGCAGCGGACACGGCGACCGTGGCGTCGAAGGCATTGCCGCCGTGCGCGAGTATCTGCTGCCCGGCTTCGCTGGCCAAGGGATAGGCGCTCGCGATGGCGCCCTTGTGCGCGACGGCGGAGACACTCAGCGCCCGGGCGGCGGAGGCGGGCCGGCTCGTTTCGTCGCCGTGCGAAGGCGACGCACAGAGAAGCAGCGCGGCGAGGCCGTGTGCGAATAACGCGGCGGAGCGAATCAAAGCTTGCGGTGCCGTTTCAATTCGACTTCCACCAGCGGATGAACGAATTCGGAAACGTTGCCGCCCAAGACCGCGATCTCACGGACCAGGGTCGACGAAATGAACGTGTATTGCTCTTGCGGGGTCATGAAGACCGATTCGATTTCCGGTGACAGGTGCCGGCTCATATTAGCCAACTGGAACTCGAATTCGAAGTCCGAGACCGCCCGTAGTCCGCGCACGATGACCGAGAGGCCGTTCTGGCGCGCAAAATCCACCGTGAGCCCGACATACCCGCGCACATCCACATTGTGGACATCCTCCAGCACGCGCCGCGCCATGTCCACGCGCTGCTCGAGGGAGAACATCGGCGCCTTGTTGGGATTCGCGGCGATGGCCACCACCACCTTGTCGAAGATGCTCGCCGCACGGCGCACCAGGTCACGGTGACCGTTGGTGATCGGATCGAAGGTCCCCGGGTAGACGGCTGTTCTTTTATTCATGGTGAATCTCGACGTTTGCGCGCGCCAGATGATACCCCACCTCGCCCGCGGACTTCGATTTCACGAGTTCCCACTCGGGCGGAATCGCCGGCGGGCCGGCGGAGCGTGCGCTCTCGAGGTAAATCCAGCCGCCGCTCGCGATCCAACCGCCCGCGGCGATCAACCGGACATATTCCGGCAACGCGTCGAGCCCGAAGGGCGGATCGAGGAATATCACGTCGAAAGGCTCGGGCTGAGCATGGCCGGCTCCCCCGGCGGCGGTGAGAAACCGCTCAGCGGAAGTCTGCAGGATGAGGCCGCCCGAGCCGCCCGGCGCTGCGCCGTGCAGCCGCTTCAGTTGCTCGGCGAGCATCTGCGCCGGCGCGTACGCCGGCTCCACGAACACCACCTCGCGGGCGCCGCGCGACAGCGCCTCGAGGCCGAGCGCTCCCGAGCCGGCGAACAAGTCAAGGCAGCGCGTGCCGGCGATCGAGTGCTGCAGCCAATTGAACAATGTTTCGCGCACGCGATCCGGCGTCGGCCGCAAGCCCGGCGAATCCGGAAAATGCACCCGCCGTCCGCGCCAGGCGCCGCCGATGATGCGCACCGAGTTCTGCGCTGACGCGCGAGGTTGTTCACGCGTGCCGCGTTGCTCTCTCTGATCGGGTTGCTCGCTCTTGCGGGATCGGTCACTGTTACGGGGTCGGTCGCTGTTGCGGGGTTTCACGATCGCATCATACCCCCGCGCAGCACGCTGCTCCGGCTCGCCTCCGGGTATGCGGCTCGGCTCCTCTGTTAAGCTTCGCGATCTATGACGAACGAAGCCGAGAAGCCCGGCGTCCGTGGCTTTTTCATGCGACTGCGCGAAAAAATAAACGTGGGCCCGGCGTGGCTCACCACGGACATCAAGGATCTACTGCCCGCCGGGCGCAAGATCGATGCCGAAATACTGGATGAGCTCGAAACGCGCCTCATCACCGCGGATGTGGGCATGGAGGCGACCACCCGCATCCTCGAGGATCTGCGCCGACGCGTCGCGCGCAAGGAGTTGGGCGACGTCGAGGCGCTGCTCGGCGCACTGAGTTCGGCCATGCTCGATATCTTGAAGCCGGTCGAGCGGCCGCTCACCATCGATCCGGCCATCAAACCGTACGTAATCCTGGTGGTCGGCATCAACGGGGCGGGCAAGACCACCACCATCGGCAAGCTCGCGCACCGGCTGCTGGCCGAAGGTCGCACGGTGATGCTGGCCGCCGGAGACACTTTTCGCGCCGCCGCCAAGGAGCAGCTCACGATCTGGGCGGAGCGCAATCGCGTGCCCATCATCGCGCAGCATTCGGGAGCCGAGCCCGCGGCGGTGATCTTCGATGGCCTGCAGGCGGCGCGCGCCCGGCATATCGACGTGCTGATCGCCGATACGGCGGGAAGGCTGCATACCCAGACTCATCTCATGGACGAGCTGAAGAAGGTGAAGCGGGTGCTGGCGCGTCTGGATCCCGGCGCTCCTCACGAGGTGTTGCTGGTCTTGGACGGCACCATCGGACAGAACGCGGTCGCCCAGGCGACCGAATTCAACAAGGGGCTCGGCGTCACCGGCCTCGTGGTCACGAAGCTCGACGGCACCGCCAAGGGCGGCGTCGTGCTCGCCATTGCGCAGAAGCTCGGCATTCCCATCCGCTTCGTCGGGGTCGGCGAGGACACCGAGGACTTTGGTGTGTTCAACGCCCGGGAATTCGTCGCAGCGCTGCTGAAGACCGGTGGTGCGGAGGATTCCGAGGCAGGCGGCCCGGCGAGATGATCCGCTTCGATCAGGTGTACAAGCGCTATCCCAACGGTCGGGATGCCCTGTCTGGGGTGTCGTTCAACATCGAGGCGGGCGAATTCGCGTTCCTCACCGGACACTCAGGTGCCGGCAAAAGCAGCATCCTCAAGCTGATTGCGCTCATCGAACGCCCCTCGCGCGGGCAGGTGTTCATCAACAACCAGAACACCTTTACGGTGAAAGGCCGGGGCATCCCCAAATTCCGCCAGCTCATCGGCGTGGTGTTCCAGGATCACAAGCTCCTGCACGACCGTCCGGTGGCGGAAAACGTCGCGCTGCCATTGATCGTCGCGGGAGTTCCCCGGCGCGAGATTGACAAGCGTATGCGCGCCGCCCTCGACCAGGTGGGCTTGCTCAGCAAAGAGAAGAGCCGCCCGCTCGAGCTCTCGACCGGCGAGCAGCAACGGGTCGGCATTGCCCGTGCCATCGTGGCGAAGCCGATGTTGCTGATCGCCGACGAGCCGACCGGGAACCTCGATCCGGAGCTCGCACTCGAGATCATGCAGCTCTTCAAACGGCTGAACGATGTCGGCGTGACCGTCATGATCGCTACGCACGACATCCAGCTGATCGACCAGTTCACCGCGCAGCGCATCGTGCTCGCCGAAGGCCGCGTGGTATGAAGGTCGCCACCGAAGCATGGCTCGCCCGTCATGCGCAGACGTTGCTCGGATCGCTCGGCCGCATCGTCCGCAATCCGCTCGCAACCGCGATGACCGTCGCCGTCATCGCTGTCGCGCTGGCGCTGCCCCTCTTCTTCGCCGTGCTGCTGCAGAACACCAAGAGCGCCACCGCCAATTGGAACCAGGCGTTCGAGCTCTCGGTCTACCTGACCGAGAAGGCCGGCGCGGAGCGGGCGGAGTCCCTCGCGAAGCAGCTGCGCGGGCGTCCCGACGTGGCCGCAGTCCGCGTCATTCCGGCGGATCAGGCGCTCGCCGAGTTCCGCAAATCGTCGGGATTCGGAAAGGCGCTCGATGCCCTCGAGGGCAACCCGTTGCCCAATACCCTGATGGTGACGCCCACGCTCGCAGCGAGCACGCCCGAGGGGACGGCGGCGCTCAAGACCAGCCTCGAGGCCGCGGCCGACGTGGATGTCGTGCAATTGGATACCGAATGGGTGCAGCGCTTGAACGCCATGCTCGATGTCATGCGGCGGGTTCTCTGGCTCACGGGCGGACTCTTAGGCCTGAGCGTCGTGCTGGTGGTCGGCAACACCATCCGGCTCGATATATTGAACCGGCGCGATGAAATAGAGGTCATGAAGCTGGTGGGCGCCACCGACGGGTTTGCGCGCAGGCCGTTCCTCTATAGCGGCGTTTGGTATGGCCTCGGGGGTGGAATCGGCGCGGTGGCGGTGGTGATGATCGCCATTGCGCTGCTTTCACGCCCGCTCAGCCATCTCGCGGCGCTGTATGGGAGCCAGTTTGAGCTCAGGGGCTTGAGATTCGGATCGGTCGTTCGCATTCTGGGGTTGTCCGTCGGGTTGGGATGGCTGGGGTCGTGGATTGCGGCGACGCGCCATATCCGCGCGGTTGAGCCCTAAGTCTCTGTTTTTGATACGTTTCTAAGTTAGAACTTTTGGAGTCGTTAGCACTCTAACGTTAGGAGTGCTATCATTGGCCCCTGGTGGGAGACGTGTATGAGTTCGAGTTCAGCCTTAGTCGCTAAACAAACCGGATTGGTGTTCGCCGGCCCCGTGGGGAGCCTGGACGGATACATCGATCGCGTGTCGCAGATTCCCGTGTTGTCCAAGGAAGACGAGGTGGCGCTCGCCTCCCGCTTCCGCAGCGAGGGAGATCTGGACGCCGCGCGGCAGCTGGTGCTGTCGCACCTGCGGTTCGTGGTGCACATCGCGCGCGGCTATCTCGGCTATGGGCTCCCCATGGGCGATCTCGTGCAGGAAGGCAATGTCGGCTTGATGAAGGCCGTGAAGCGCTTCGACCCCACGGTCGGCGTGCGCCTCGTGTCTTTCGCCGTGCACTGGATCCGAGCCGAAATCCACGAATACGTCCTGCGCAACTGGCGGCTGGTGAAAGTCGCTACCACGAAGTCGCAGCGCAAGCTGTTCTTCAATCTGCGCCGCATGAAGAAGAACCTCGCATGGCTGTCGGAGGAGGAAACTCGGGCAGTCGCGAAGGACCTCGGGGTCGAGGTGAGCGACGTGCGCGAGATGGAGCAGCGGCTCTCCGCGCGCGATATGTCCTTCGATCCGACGCCGGAATCCGATGAAGAAGAGGCCTACTCCCCCGCCATGTATCTGCCGGCAAGCAATGCCGATCCGGCCATCGAGGTCGAGCGCGAGGAGTGGGAAGAGGATTCCGCCGACCGTCTGAGCGTCGCCCTCGAGAAGCTCGACGAGCGCAGCCGCAACATCCTGAAGCGCCGCTGGATGACGGACGACAAGGCGACGCTGCACGAGCTCGCCGACGAGTACGGTATCTCGGCAGAGCGAGTGCGTCAGGTGGAGAGCAATGCCATCAGCAAGTTGAAGGGGTTGATGGCGGCGGCATGAGCCTCTCGGCGTGGGCAGGGAGCGGCATCGGCTCGGCGATAATCCCGTCGAGCCGAGAGCTAAGCTTTTACGTTCCCGATGCCGCCGCTGGCAACGCGGCGGCGAAGCGGTATAAAACGAGCAAGAGCCGCCAAGCCGCAAAGGCTTAGCCAGGCGCTTCCGGGCAGCGGTACGGCCACGGGGTCGACAACCAACTCGACGGAACCAAATTTCTCTTGAATGAAGGCCTGAGAGCCTCCGCTCCCCCGCGTCGTGGTCGCCATCAGCGTGTCGGCGAGCTGCACATTGATCGTGCTCGCTTGTGCAAGCCAGGGGTTGTACCCCGGCGTGTCGGTCGGCGTTGAATTGGTGATCGAGGCGCCGGCCGTCCAATTGTGCGTCTGCCCGTCCGCGATGTTGAGCGGTCCGCTCACGGAAAGATTCACGGTGGTCTGCGTCAGCGGGTTCGCCGCAGCGGTTGCTTGGAACGTGCCCGCGACACTCACCAAGGTGCCGGTACCCTGCATGAGGTAATCCCCGACGGCGGCCTCGGACAAATTGCCGAATTGATATCCGGTGTGCGCCACCAGCTGAATGCCCGAGGCGAGCGAATTGACCGTATCGGTACCGGCACCGTTGAGCGACTGCGCGTCAAACGCATTGGGCGTGAAGACGAGATAATCGCCCACGAGTTGGGGGGTGCCGAACAGCCCCAACTGCGTCGTGTCATACACCACATTGAAGTCTGTTCCAACGAGGGTCACCAATGCCGCTTGCGACAGCTCCGAGGTGCTCAGACCCGCCAATAGCACCACTGCCGCCGCGGTCAGCGGATGATTTCGTGATCTCGACATTTCCCGAATGCGCTTCATCACACCGATTCCCCCGTCTCAGATCGACTCGCGCATCGCTCGCGGGACTTGTCGACGCAGGGCGAACCCCAGCGCCGTGATGCCCGATGCAAATAGCCAAACCGCTGCCGGCAATGGCACCGGGGTGACCGTCAGACCTACGCCGCCAAACGCGGCCTTTTTCTGAATCAATGCTTCAGAGTTACCCGCGGTGGTATCGGCCGAGAGCAGATTTTCGATGCTAACGTCCACGGTCTGCGCACCCGACAGCCACGCGCTGCCGCTGTACACGGTCGGCGTCGAGTTGGTAATGGCCGCGCTGGCGGTCCAGTTCTGTGTGTTCGAAAGACCGGTGTTGACGGTCAGAGGTGCACTGGCGGTGATGGTGCTCGTCGTATAGGTCGTGACCGGGTTCGCCGTAGAGTCGCCGTCGAAAGCGATCAGCTCGCCCGACAAACCGACACTGGCGCCGGTGCCGGCGAGCTGATAATCGCCCAGCTCGGCAAGCTGCAGGGAGCCGAAATGAAATCCCGGATTCGCGATCAGCTGGATGTTGCTGGCCGTTGTGGCGCCGGTGGGGGTAACGATGCCTTGTCCGTTCGTTGAGGTGGCGATAAAGTTATTCGGTGTGAACTCCAATGTAGATCCCACCAGGGACAAAGTGCCGAACAATCCCAGCGTCGTTGGATCATAAATGACGTTAAAATCGGTACCGGTCAACTCGGCTGGCTGGGCAGCCCCTACGAGCAGGAACCCGCCGGCTGCGCCCAGAAGAGCGGTAACGACTCGACCAACGTTAGGCATGATTCCAACTCCGCAAACGCAGCGCAAGAGCGTCAGTTAATCGTTGCTGGGCATCAGGGGTGTTACGGTAATTTGAACTTAAGGTAACAAGCGCCGATTGCCCATTGGGCCGAGAGGAGCGCCTGGGACCGGGGAATCGCAGACGCCTTGAGTCACAGGCCGTTGCGCTCCTGCGCCAGCGCCTCTCGAAAAACGTGCGCATGAAGCTCCGCGGTGCGCGCCGGCGTGGAGGCATAGCCGCCCGCCAGCAGCAGCACCAGCGGGGTGCGGCGCTGGCGCACGGCGCTCGCCACCAGCCGATCTCGGCGGCGAATCCCGTCCTCAGTGAGCGCGAGCTTGCCGAAGCGATCTCCTTGCGCGACGTCGACCCCGGCCAGATAGAACGCAATGTCTGCGCCTGCACGATCCAACACCATCGGCAAATGCGTGTTCAGCGCCTCGAGATATTCAGCATCGCCCGTTCCCTCGCGAAGCGGCACATCCAGCGTCGAACGCATCTTCACCGAGGGATAGTTGCGCTCGGCATGCATGGAAAAGGTGAAGATCTGCGGCTCGTTCGCAAAGATGACCGCCGTCCCATTGCCTTGATGCACGTCCAGATCGATGATCACGGCCCGCGCGACCGCATTCTCCTGGCACAGCTTGCGGATGGCGATCGCGACATCGTTGAGAAGGCAGAACCCCTCGCCGTGATCGGGGAACGCATGATGCGCACCACCCGCGAGATTGCCCGCCACCCCGTCGAGCCGCGCGTGGCGCGCGGCAAGCAGCGTACCTCCGCAGGTGAGTTGTGCGCGCCGCCAGAGCGCCTCGGACCAGGGAAGACCGATGCGCCGCTGTTCCGCGACCGACAGCCCGCCGGATTGGAGCTTGCTCAAGTAGCCGGGGTCGTGCACCAGCTGAGCGTCTTCCAGCGCGATGGGCTCGGGCTCGAACAGGTCACCGGGCGAGATAACTCCGTCGGCGAGCAACCGATCTTTGAGCAATGTGTGTTTGCTCATCGGAAAACCGCTGCGCACGGCAGCCTGGTACTCGGGATGAAAGCAGCATTTCATACGGCATGTTGCGGCATTTCGCGCCCCGCCGCGATTCCGTGTCACGGCACCGCAATGCGCGTGTCAAACCGTTGCGATTCGGCGCGCCTAACATAATCAACCAAGGCGGAGGGTATTGCTTCACGCATCGCAGATAGACCAATGGGAGTGCCGGCAATGAAAGACAAGAGGAATGTACGACGGGTATCCGCGATCATGGGTACCATCGCGCTTGCAGCTGTACTCCCCGCGACGGCCGCCACGCTGCCGGTGAGCAACGGCGGCTCGCTTTATCTGTCCGAGACGACCACGGGTAGCGGCAGCGCTCCCTTCGGCAACATCAGTGCACTCTCCACGCCGGGCAACTATACCTACCTCGACTCTTGGACGGCCCCGCAATCGACCGTCGTCTCGGGCACTAGCTCGGGCTTTTACGACGACTTCGTGTTTACGATCGGCGCGGGTCAGGTGGATTCGGTCAGCTCATCGATCACACTCGGGAACATGCTCGGCATCGCCGGCATGCAGGTTCGGCTGTATGACTACAACGCCAACGGCCAGGTAGCTCCCCTCTTGACCACACCGGTGCCGGGCAGTGCTTTCGACGCATGGTCCTCGACGGTGTCGTTTCCCGGCGGAACGAGCACGGTGAACCTGCTGCCGACCACCACGCTCAAGGCCGGCACATATGCGGTGGAGGTCCGTGGCACGGTCAACGGTACGAGCGGCGGCAACTACACCGGTTCGCTCGATGTCACGCCCGTACCGCTGCCGACCGCGTTGCCGGCGTTGTTGGGCGGACTGGGACTGCTCGCGGCCTGCACGCGGCGCCGGCGATCGAGCGGCGCGGGTCTCGCTGCCGCCTGAGCCAGGTACCGCTCGACTCCGGGCTACCCGTTTCCGACAGACCGACGCTTGCCGATCCTGCGCCGCCGACCCAGATCTGCAGGGTCGCCCGGCGCTCACGACCCGACGTCGAAGACTCCGCTGCGATGGCAGCCGGACGCGGCACAAGAGCCGCCGTGCAACTCCCCCAATCCGAATAATTTCCCGGCGCAGCTCCGCTCGGGCTGATGATGCCCGGCCTCAAGCTGGCGTTGCCGCTCCATGCCGTCGCCAGCGCCTGGATTACGGCAGGCACTCCAAGCGTCGGCGACCGAGATCATGTCAGTGGAGCGGCTGAGTGCGCTCCGTTACACTGGCGCGGGGACCGCTCACTACAACGATCAACAGGCCAATGCCAACCCATCAAACATCGCCAGGCAAGACGGCGAGCCCGGCGACCCATCCCGTTGCGAGCGCTGATGCGTTACCGGAAATTCATCCCGGCGTGCTCACCGCGATCGGCGTGTTCGTTGTCGCCTACGCGGCGCTGTCTTACTACAGCGATTCCTCGCCGCATGCCAAGAGCTTGGGGGCGGCTCTATCGGTCGGGCCGGTTTTGTTGATCGGCTTGGCGTTGTTGTGGCGCTGGACGAAACCGCTCACGGCGCTTCTCGCCACAGGAGTGCTCGGCGCTTGCCTTTTTCGTTACTGGGGCGTCATCGAGAATCACTATCGATGGGCCGATTTGGCGCAGCAATGCGGCATCTATGGCCTGATCGCATTGAGTTTCGCGCGCACACTGTTTGGGGGCCGCGTTCCTTTTTGTACCCAATTGAGCATCCAATTGCACGGTGCGCTGACGCCCATCGAAACCACGTACACCCGGCGCGCCACGGCTGCCTGGGCAGTCTTTTATCTGCTGCTCACGGCAGCGATCTTGATCGTGTTTTTTGCCGCATCGCGCAGCACGTGGTCCATCTTCGTCAACTTCGTGACGTTCGCCCTCATCATCGTCATGGCAGGCGCGGACCATGCACTGCGCCGCCGCCTCTTGCCGCGGCACCCGGCTGGCGGCATTCTCGCGATCCTGCGCAG
>Ga0182030_10021534_pt1 | contig 12069 bp, 8 predicted proteins | sample 812S3MmetaG_FD_121299 | JGI IMG/M metagenome (GOLD analysis project Ga0182030, IMG submission 121299) | Permafrost microbial communities from Stordalen Mire, Sweden - 812S3M metaG (Illumina Assembly) | ecosystem: Environmental > Terrestrial > Soil > Wetlands > Permafrost | place: Sweden...
CCCGGAACTTTCCAGCGATTATCTTTGCGCCGATGCCGGCATCAACAGCCTGCGCGGCGTGGGCGCGAGCGAAGCCCCGCGCGGCACGCTCTTCCACGACTACACCGTGGATCGCAACGGCCTGTTGCAAAAGGTCAATCTCATCGTCGCCACCGGCCAGAATAATCTGGCCATGAACCAGACCGTCGCGCAAATCGCGCGGCACTACGTTCGCGGCAACGACATTCCCGAAGCCATGCTCAACCGCGTCGAACACGGCATCCGCTGTTACGACCCGTGCCTGAGCTGCTCCACGCACGCCGTCGGCCAGATGCCGCTGCACGTCCAATTGATCGCGCCGGACGGCAAGGTGCTGGACGAAAAAATGCGTGGTTAAATATGTCGGAGGGACAAGTTCCACGAGTCCCCGATAAAACAATTTGTCCTCGGTTGGGTGGACAAAACAATGCCGGCGGGGAAGGTTGGTTGGTCCTTCTCCGCCGGCGAATTTTTTGTATGAACACGGTTGTGCAAGCCCCAATTGAAGCCGAACTCCTCGTCATCGGCTACGGCAACAGCCTGCGCCGCGACGACGGCGTTGGACCGCGCGTGGCCGAGGCGGTTGAAGAATTAAATTTACCCGGCGTCCGCACGCTCGTCTGCCAGTTGCTCACGCCCGAATTTGCCGATCCGATTGCCCGCGCCCGCAAGGTGATTTTCGTGGACGCCGCCGTGGACAAAACCGACGGCGTGCATTTGCGCCAACTGGAACCCGGCGAAACCTCGCAGCTCATGGCGCATTCCGCCGACCCGCGCACGATGCTCGCGCTCGCCCGCGATGTTTTCGGCCACGCACCGGAAGCATGGTGGCTGACGATTCCCGCGATTCATCTGGGTTTCGGCATGGATTATTCGCCGGAAGCCGAAGCCGGATTTCACACCGCCGTCGCGGAAATTAAAAAGCTGGTGGCCGCCAATTTCCGTAAAGACACGCCGCCGGCCGTCGGCTAAATTTGCCGTGAAGCAAGCGCTTCAATAACGGCAATGCCTTCCACCCGACAACCAACAATTTCAGTCGTGCGCCTGAAAATCGCGCTGCGCGGCGCGGTGCAGGGCGTGGGTTTTCGACCGTTCGTTTTCCGGCTGGCGGAGGAATTAAAACTCACCGGCTGGGTCAATAATTCGCCGCAGGGTGTTTTTATTGAAGTTGAAGGCTCGCGCGTCACGCTGGAAAAATTCCTGTTTCGTCTCGAAACTGAAAAGCCGCCGCGCAGTTTCATTCAAAGTCTGGAATCATCGTGGCTCGATGCCGTCAGCTACCAACACTTTGAAATCCGTGCGAGCGACACCGGCGGCGGCAAAACGGCGCTGGTGTTGCCGGACATCGCGACCTGTCCCGATTGTCGGTGCGAAATCTTCGATCCAAAAAACCGCCGCTTCCGCTACCCATTCACGAATTGCACCAACTGCGGGCCGCGTTTCAGCATCATCGAAGCGTTGCCTTACGACCGTGCGAACACTTCGATGCGAGGCTTCAAAATGTGTCCGCAGTGCCAGGCGGAATACACAAATCCCCGCGACCGCCGTTTTCACGCGCAGCCGAATGCGTGCCCGGTCTGCGGGCCGCGACTGGAGTTTTGGAGTGCGACCGGCGAAATCATTTTCGGCGGCAATGAAGCGATGCTTGCCACCGCGCAGATGATTCGTCGCGGAAAAATCGTCGCCGTGAAAGGCCTTGGCGGATTTCATCTGATGGTGGACGCGCGCAACGAAACCGCCGTGCAGCTTTTGCGTAAGCGGAAGCACCGCGAGGAAAAGCCGTTCGCGCTGATGTTTCCTTCCCTCGAAAGCGTGAAGGCTGTTTGTGAAGTTTCGACGTTGGAAGAACGGCTTTTGCGCTCGCCGGAAGCGCCGATTGTGTTGCTGCGCCGCCGGCAATCGCAAATTTCAAATCTCAAATTACAAATCGCCGAAGGCGTCGCGCCGGGCAATCCGAATCTCGGCGTGATGCTGCCGTCGAATCCGCTGCATCATTTGCTCATGGTGGAGCTTGGCTTTCCGGTCATCGCCACCAGCGGCAACTTGAGCGACGAGCCGATTTGCACGGACGAATTGGAAGCGTCGGAGCGGCTGCGCGGCATCGCTGACTTTTTTCTCGTCCACAACCGCCCGATTGTCCGGCACTTGGACGACTCAATTGTCCGCGTGATGCTCGACCGTGGAATGGTTTTGCGCCGGGCGAGGGGATACGCGCCGCTGCCAATTCAACTGAAGTTCAAAGTTCAAAGTGCAAAGTCCAAAGTCGTGCTCGCGGTTGGCGCGCACTTGAAAAATGCCGTCGCGCTCGCGGTCGGTGAAAATGTTTTCATCAGCCAGCACATTGGCGATTTGGAAACGGAAGAAGCGAATCAGGCGTTTCGCCGCGTCGCGGCAGATTTGCCCCGGCTTTACGATGCCAATCCCGAAATTATCGCCGCCGATCTGCACCCGGATTATCTTTCTACTAAATTTGCGCGGGAAGTTGGTAGGGCCGAGCTGCCGCTCGGCCAGCACGCGCCGCCGCGCGTTCCTACCGTTGTTACCGTCCAGCATCACGTCGCGCACGTTTTGTCATGCCTCGCGGAAAACGAAATTCCGCTGCCCGCGCTCGGCGTCGCCTGGGACGGCACGGGCTGCGGAACCGATGGCATGATTTGGGGCGGCGAATTTTTTCTCGCAACGGAAACCGGCGTCGAGCGCGTTGCGCATCTGCGCCCGTTTCGATTGCCTGGCGGCGATATGGCGGTGAAGGAGCCGCGCCGGGTGGCGCTCGGCCTGCTGTTTGAGCTGCTTGGCGAAGAAGTTTTTCTGCGAAAAGATTTGACGGTGCTGGCCGCATTTTCCGCCAGCGAACTGGCGACGTTGAAAACCATGCTGGAACGCGGACTCAATTCTCCTTTGACGACCAGCATCGGGCGATTGTTTGACGGCGTGGCTTCGTTGGCCGGGCTGCGCCAGCAAATGCGTTATGAAGGCCAGGCGGCGATGGAACTGGAGTTTGCGCTGGATAGAATTGATACGGACGAGGCTTATGAAATTCAGATCACAGCTCGCGAGGAAGCTCGCCCCACCGAACCGGCAATCGGCAATCGGCAATCGGCAATGATTTTGGATTGGTCGCCGTTGCTGGAAGCCGTTTTATCGGACGTGCAAAGCGGCGTGGCCATTGGCATCATCAGCGCGAAGTTTCACAATGCGCTGGCCGAGGCGGTCGTGGACGTGGCGAAACGGATTGGCGAAAATCGCGTGGCGATTTCCGGCGGCTGTTTTCAAAATCGTTATTTGACCGAGCGGATTGTGACGCGGTTGCACGAAGAAAAGTTTTCGCCATATTGGCATCAGCGCGTGCCGCCAAACGACGGCGGCATCGCGTTGGGACAGGTCGTGGCCGCGCGGCGCGGAAATAATTTGTAATTTGAAATTCACAATTTGAAATTTTATGTGTCTGGCCATTCCCGGAAAAGTCATGAGCATCAGCGGCGACGACCCGCTGACGCGCATGGGCAGAATTGATTTCTCCGGCGTCATCAAGCAGGCGAGCCTGGCGTATGTGCCGGAGGTCGTGGTCGGTGATTACGTCATCGTCCATGTCGGTTTTGCCTTGAGCAAGGTGGACGAGGCGGAAGCGCAAAAAGTTTTTGAATATCTGAAACAGATGGGCGAACTCGGCGAACTGGAAGATGGGAAAACGTAATTGGTTGAAGTGTTGAATTGCTAAATCGGCAAACCAATTACCGCCGTGACAATTTAACGATTTAACAATTCAACGATTGGACGAAACAATGAAATTTCTCGACGAATACCGCGACGGCGAACTCGCCCAGAAACTCGCGGCGGAAATTCACCGCGTCACCACGAAGCCGTGGACCATCATGGAAGTCTGCGGCGGTCAGACGCATGCCATCGTGAAATTTGGCATTGACGAACTGCTGCCGAAACAAATCGAACTGATTCACGGGCCGGGCTGTCCGGTGTGCGTGACGCCGTTGGAGATGATTGACAAGGCGCTGGAAATCGCCGCCAAGCCGAATGTGATTTTCACCTCCTTCGGCGACATGCTGCGCGTGCCGGGCAGCACGACGGATTTACTTTCGGTGAAGGCGAAAGGCGGCGACGTGCGGATCGTTTATTCGCCGCTGGATGCGGTGAAACTGGCGGAGGAAAATCCGGCGAAGGAAGTCGTGTTCTTCGGCGTCGGTTTTGAAACCACTGCGCCGGCGACGGCGATGGCGGTGTTTCAAGCCGCGCAAAAAAAGCTGAAGAATTTTTCCATGCTCATTTCGCACGTCCTCGTGCCGCCGGCGATTGAGGCGCTGATGTCGTCGCCGAACTGCCGCGTGCAGGGTTTTCTCGCCGCCGGCCACGTCTGTGCGGTGATGGGCTATGAGGAATATTTTCCGCTCGTCAAAAAATATCGCGTGCCGATTGTCGTCACCGGTTTCGAGCCGCTGGATATTTTGCACGGCATTCTCATGGTCGTGCAGCAGCTCGAATCCGGTCGCGCGGAAGTGGAAAATCAATACGCGCGTGCCGTCACTCGCGCCGGCAACCAACCCGCGCAGGCATTGATCAAACAAGTTTTCCAGGTCGTGCCGCGCAAGTGGCGCGGCGTCGGCGAAATTCCGCAGAGCGGCCTCGGCTTGGCCGGTGAATACGCCGCGTTTGACGCGGAGAAAAAATTTGGTCTCGCTGACCGGCGCGTGGACGAACCGGCGGAGTGCAAGGCCGGATTGATTTTACAAGGCTTGTTGAAACCGCACGAGTGCCCGGCGTTCGGCACGAAATGCACGCCGGAACATCCGCTCGGTGCGACGATGGTTTCGAGCGAAGGCGCGTGCGCGGCGTATTACCGCTATCGCAGACGTTGAATTTACGATTTGCGATTTACGCGTTGTATTCACGATCAACGCGTAAATCGTCATTCGTAAATCGAAAATACAAAGACATGGAAAACAAAATCAATTTTGCCGCGAGCTGTCCGCTTCCAATCTCGCAATATCCGCACGTCATGATGGCGCATGGCGGCGGCGGGACGCTGATGCATCGGCTGCTCGAAGACGTTTTTGGCAAGGCGTTCAGCAATCCGATTCTCGACACGCGGCACGACTCGGCGCAGTTCACCGTGCCTCCGGGCCGGCTGGCGATGACGACGGATTCCTACGTTGTGCGGCCGATTTTTTTCCCCGGCGGCGACATTGGTTCGATGGCGGTTCACGGCACGGTGAACGACTTGGCGATGAGCGGCGCGCGTCCGTTGTATTTGAGCTGCGGCTTCATCATTGAAGAAGGATTGCCGATGGAAACGCTGTGGCGCGTGGTTTGTTCGATGCGCGACGCGGCGAAAAAATGCGGCGTGCAAATCATCACTGGCGACACGAAGGTCGTGGACAAAGGCAAAGGCGACGGCTTGTTCATCAACACTACGGGCATTGGTATCATTGAGTATGAGCAAATAATTTCTCCGCAAAATGTCCAACCGGGCGACGCGGTGATTGTGAGCGGCGATCTGGGCCGGCACGGCATGGCGATCATGGCCGTGCGCGAAGGGCTGCAATTTGAAAGCGCGATTGAAAGCGATTCCGCGCCGGTGCATGAACCGGTGTTGGAACTGCTTAAAAATGGAATTGAAATCCACTGTCTGCGCGATTTGACGCGCGGTGGACTGGCGAGCGCGTTGAACGAAATCGCCGAAGCCGCCGGAGTGAAGATTGCGATTGAGGAAAAATCCATTCCCGTGCGCGAAGACGTTCACGCCGCGTGCGAGATGCTCGGCCTTGATCCGCTGCACGTTGCGAACGAAGGAAGATTCATTGCCTTTGTCGCGTCGAAAGATGTGGCGCGGGCGTTGAAAATATTCCACGGTCACGAAGTTTCTGCCGGCGCTGCGCGCATCGGCCAGGTGGTGGAAAAATCCGCGCCGCTGGTGACGCTGAAGAGCGCGATTGGCGCGAGCCGGATTCTCGACATGCCGAGCGGTGAGCAGTTGCCGCGAATTTGTTGAAGGATTATCGGCGTTCAGGCCGATTTTTACGCACCGGATTCCATCACTTTTTATGCGGCGAGGGACCGGAATTATTTTCCACCAAAGCATAAGGCATTGGGCAAAAATGCGAATTGGCGCTGGGTTGAAGATATTAAAACTTCGCAATCAGCCCATTAGCTGTGCAAGATTTGTCTTATTTTAAGCAATCAGGGTGTGGTTTGGCGGGTGGCATCCGGCGTAGATTTAGTCTGGTTTATGGAGCAAACAGAAATTCAGACATTAGCCGCCGCCGTGGGGGCTCCGAAAAAGCCTGCTGAAAAGGCCGTCGAAAAGCCCATTGACAAAAACAATGATAAGGCCAGCGGGTTGTTTAATGTGCCGATGCGGGAGACAGCGTTTGACCGGCCCCGGGATTTTCTTGGCAACCGGTTTGTTTATGCGGTGATTTCGTCGCGGGCCGGCGGCCTCGCGCTGGGGGTCAACATGAACCCCGACAAGTATTGCAATTTCGACTGTTCCTACTGCGAGGTGGACCGTCGTCAACCGGCGCGCGGCGCCAAGCTGGACGTGGATGTGCTGGCGATGGAGCTGCGCAAAACCATTGCTTTCATCCAAGCCGGGCATCTGGCCCAGCGTCCGTGGTATCAGTCGCTGCCACCGGAACTGCTCCGACTGCGCCAGGTGGCGTTGAGCGGCGACGGCGAGCCGACCCTGGCGCCGAATTTTGTCGAAGCGGTCGAGGCGGTGGTGCGCGTCCGCGCGGTGGGCGGTTTTTTCAAAATTGTCCTGATCACCAACGGCACCGGCATGGACCAGCCGCAGATTTTGCGCGGCTTGGAATATCTTACCAAGTCGGATGAAATCTGGATCAAGCTGGACGGCGGCACCCAGGCGTTCATTGACAAGGTCAACCGGCCGAACGTGCCGCTGGAAAAAATCCTTTCGAACATTTTGGTGGTCGGTCGGCTGCGTCCGGTCGTCATTCAAAGCCTGTTTCCGGCCATCCACGGCGAGGAGCCGCCATTTGAGGAAATCCATGAGTTCGCGCATCGCCTGAAGGAACTCAAGGCCGGCGGCGCGCAAATCTCGCTCGTGCAAATCTACTCCGCCGCCCGTCCCGGCATCAACGCCGAGTGGGGGCACCTGCCGTTGCGGGTGCTGTCGCAGATTGCGCAAACGGTTCGCCAGACCACCGGGCTGCGCACGGAAGTGTTTTAGCAGTCGGAATTAATTTCTTTCAGAAAAAGAAAAACCAGACTCGCATCCGAGTCTGGTTTTTTTTTGACGATTTGTTTTGGTCAGTGGGCGCTGGTGTAACCGGTCAGCGCCTTCATGTATTGGGCGCGCTCAAAGGCCGCCGGTTCCGGACAATTTTTCTGGCTCAAGCTGCCTTTCAACTGGCTGACGGATTCGTATTCATGCTCGGTCAGCCAGGTGATCAGGTCGCGTTCGATGGCGGCGATTTGCGGGATGCCGTGGCGGAGCAGGGTGGAGCAGAGCATCGTCACGTCCGCGCCGGCCAGGAGCATCTTGAGCGCGTCGGAGGCGCGGTGGATGCCGCTGGTCGCTGCGAGGCTGGCGTTCAGGCGGCCATGCAGCAGTGCGATCCAGCGCAACGGCAGGCGCATCGCCATCGGCGTGCTCAATAGAATGTTCGGCTTCACCTCCAGCGTTTCCAGCTCGATGTCCGGCTGGTAAAAACGGTTGAACAGCACCAGCCCGTTCGCGCCGGCCTGATCGAGCCGCTTCGCCATGTTCGCGAAGTTGCTGAAGAACGGGCTTAATTTCACCGCCACGGGAATGGTGACGTTCGCCTTCACGGCTTTCAAGATGTCGAGATAAGTCATCTCGACTTCCGTGCCGGTGAGGTTCATGTCCGTCGGGATGTAATAAATGTTCAGCTCCAGCGCGTCCGCGCCGGCCTGCTGGATTTGCTTGGCGTAGTCCGTCCAGCCGCCGGGGGACGAGCCGTTGAGGCTGGCGATGACCGGCAGGCGCGTCGCTTTTTTGGCGGCGGCGACGTGCTTGAGATATTCCTCCGGGCCGAGCTTGAACTCGTCCGGTTCGGGAAAATAAGTCAGCGACTCGGCAAAACTCTCCGTGCCTTGCTGCAAATTTTGATTCAGCTCCAGCCGGTCCTGCCGCAACTGTTCCTCGAACAGCGAATACAGGACGATCGCCGCCGCGCCGGCGTCTTCCATGCGCTTGAGGTTGTCCAAGTCTTCCGACAACGGCGAGGCCGAGACGACCAGCGGCGAGCGCAGTTTCAAACCGAGATAATTTGTGGTGAGATCCATAATGTTATTTCGTTGAGGTTAATAATTTCAGGCTTCCGTGCTGGTCGCCGGTTTCGCGGCGGGAGCGGTTTCCGTTTTCAGATCGCGCTGCGACATGAACTGGTAAAACTTCCAGCGCCGATCCGCGTCCACCTGCGACTGCGCGAAGAATTTCTTCGCGTCCTCCGGCTTGCTCTTGGTGAGCATCTTGAACCGGTTTTCGGACATCATGAAATCCGCCACCTTCGCCTTCGCCGCGCTGGAATCCAGTTGCAGCGGGTTCTCGCCGCGTTCGGCGCGGCGCGGGTCGTAGCGGTAAAGCAGCCACTGGCCGGACTCGACCGCGAGCTTCTGCTGCTTCGCGCCGATGCCCTGATCCAGCGCGATGCCGTGCGCGATGCAATGGCTGTAAGCGATGATGAGGGACGGGCCAGGAAACGATTCCGCCTCGATGAACGCCTTGAGCGTGTGCTCGTCCTTTGCGCCCATCGCCACGCTGGCGACGTAAATGTTGCCGTAGCTCATGGCGATGAGGCCGAGATCTTTCTTGCCTGCGGGCTTGCCGCCGGCGGCGAATTTCGCAATCGCGCCGCGCGGAGTGGACTTCGACATTTGTCCGCCGGTGTTGGAATAAACTTCCGTGTCCATCACCAGCACGTTGACCTTGTGGCCGCTGGCGAGCACATGATCCAAACCGCCGTAGCCGATGTCGTAAGCCCAGCCGTCACCGCCAAGAATCCACACGCTCTTCTTCACGAGTTGATCCGCGAGCGGAATCAGCAGCTTGGATTCGGTGGTGTTCAGCGTCGGCAGTTTCTGCTTCAACGCCTCGACGCGTTCGCGCTGGTCGTGAATGCCCGCCTCGTCGCTCTGGTCGGCGTTGAGAATGGCGGTGACGAAATCGTCGCCGAGCTGCGGCGCGAGTTTCTTCAACAGTTCGCCGGCGAAATGTTTCTGCTGGTCAATCGAGACGCGGAAGCCGAGACCGAATTCCGCATTGTCCTCGAACAGCGAATTGCACCACGTCGGGCCGCGGCCGCATTTGTCCTTCGCGTAAGGCGTGGTCGGCAGATTGCCGCCGTAAATCGAGGAGCAGCCCGTCGCGTTGGCCACGACCATGCGGTCGCCGAACAACTGCGTGAGCATTTTGATGTAGGGCGTCTCGCCGCAGCCGGCGCAGGCGCCGCTGAACTCGAAGAGCGGCTGCAACAACTGTTGCTGGCGCAGCGTGCCGTTTTTGATTTTGCGGCGATCCACTTCCGGCAGGCCGAGGAAGAAATCCCAGTTCACGGCTTCCGCCGCGCGCAACGGCGGCTGCGGACGCATATTGATGGCCTTGAGCTTGGCCTCGGTCTTGTTCTTGGCCGGGCAGACTTCCACGCAAATGGTGCAGCCGGTGCAATCTTCCGCCGCGACTTGCAGCGAGAATTTCTTGCCCTTGAACTCCGGCAGGCGCGAGTCGCAGCTCTTGAACGTCGCGGGAGCGCCGGCCAGATCGGCCGCGTCATAAATTTTGGCGCGGATCGTGGCGTGCGGACAAATCGCCACGCACTTCAAACATTGAATGCAGGTCTTCTCGTCCCACACCGGAATTTCCAGCGCGAGGTTGCGCTTTTCATATTGCGCCGTCGCGGTCGGGAATGAGCCGTTGTTCGGAAACGCGCTGACCGGCAGATCGTCGCCGTCGCCACAGGCGATTTTGCCGAGCACATTGCGGACAAATTCCGGCGCGTTCGGCGTGATGGACGGGAGCAGCGGACCGGCACCGTTGACCTTGTTGTCGGTCACGACGACTTCGTGCAGATTGGCCAGCGTGTTGTCCACGGCCTTCAAATTCATCTGGACGATTTCTTCGCCCTTCTTGCCGTAGGTTTTCTTGATGGAATTTTTGATGGCCGCAATCGCCTCGTCCTTCGGCAGCACGCCGGAGAGCGCGAAGAAACAGACCTGCATGATGGTGTTGATGCGTCCGCCCATGCCGCTTTCGCGCGCGACCTTGGTGGCGTTGATGACGTGAAATTTCGCCTTCTTCGCCAGCAGGCTTTGCTGCACCGGCGTCGGCAGCGTCGCCCAAATCTCTTCCTTCGAGCGCGGCGTGTTCAGCAGGAACGTGCCGCCTGGAACCAGGCTGCGGACCATTTCATAGCGCTCCAAAAACACCGGCAGATGGCACGCGACAAAATTGGCGTTGGTGATCAGATAGGACGAGCGGATCGGCTGCGGGCCGAAACGCAAATGCGACACCGTCATCGAGCCGGACTTCTTGGAGTCATACACGAAATAGCCCTGCGCGTAGTTGTTGGTTTCCTCGCCGATGATCTTGATGGAATTTTTATTCGCGCCCACCGTGCCGTCGGCACCGAGGCCGTAGAACAAAGCGCGGACGACGTTCGCCGGTTCCGTGGAAAAATTGGCGTCATACGTCAGGCTCGTGTGCGAAACATCGTCGTTGATGCCGACGGTGAAATGATTTTTCGGCGCGGCCACCGTGAGATTGTCGAACACCGCCTTGACCATCGCCGGCGTGAATTCCTTCGAGGACAAACCGTAGCGGCCCGTGAACACCTGCGGCACCACTTTCAAGTGCGAGCGGCCGGCGGCGGTTTCTTCCATCAACGCCGTCACCACGTCCTGGTAAAGCGGTTCGCCCGTGGCGCCCGGTTCCTTCGTGCGGTCGAGCACCGCGATTCTTTTGACTGAAGCGGGCAGGGCGGCGATGAAGCGCTTGCCGTCGAACGGCCGATACAAACGCACTTTCAGCACGCCGATCTTCTCGCCTTTGGCGACGAGATGATCAATGGCTTCGTGCGCGGCTTCCGCGCCGGAACCCATCAGCACGATCACGCGCTCCGCGTCTTTCGCGCCGACGTAGTCGAACAAATTGTATTCGCGGCCGGTCAGTTCCGCGAATTCATCCATGACCTGCTGCACGATGTCCGGGCATTTGGCATAGAAGCCGTTCGCCGCCTCGCGGCCCTGGAAAAACACGTCGGGATTCTGCGCCGTGCCGCGCAGCACCGGCTTGTCCGGCGTCATGGAATTGGCGCGATGCGCCGCAATCAGCTTGTCGTCAATCAACGCCCGCATCACCGTGTCGTCGAGCAGTTCAATCTTGGAAACCTCGTGCGACGTCCTGAACCCGTCGAAGAAATGAATGAACGGCAGCCGCGACCGCAGCGTGGCCGCCTGCGCGATCAGCGCGAAGTCCATCGTCTCTTGCACTGACGCCGCGCCCAACATTCCCCAGCCCGTCGAGCGGCACGCCATGATGTCGCCGTGATCGCCGAAGATCGAGAGCGCGTGCGTCGCCACCGTGCGCGCCGTGACGTGGAACACCGTCGGCAACAGTTCGCCGGCAATCTTGAACATATTCGGAATCATCAGCAGCAAACCCTGCGACGCCGTGAACGTGGTGCTCATCGTGCCCGTCTGCAACATTCCGTGAACGGCGGCCACCGCGCCGCCTTCGCTCTGCATCTCCACGATGGCCGGCTGCGTGTGCCAAAGATTCTTTTTGCCTTCCGACGCCCATTGGTCGCACCACTCGGCGATGGGGGACGACGGCGTGATGGGATAAATCGCCATCGTTTCATTCACGCGGAACGCGACGTAGGCGGCGGCCTCGCAGCCGTCAATCGTTTTGAATTTTTTCATAGCAAATCAATTTGGTGGTTGGTTGAACTTGAAAATGGTGTCCGGCGGGTCCGGCCTCGTCATTTCCCGGACAAACTACCTGCCTTGGCCGGGGGCGACTTACCGTTTTTTGGCAAAGGCATAACCTCCGTTGTAAAA
>Ga0182030_10021536_pt1 | contig 12069 bp, 12 predicted proteins | sample 812S3MmetaG_FD_121299 | JGI IMG/M metagenome (GOLD analysis project Ga0182030, IMG submission 121299) | Permafrost microbial communities from Stordalen Mire, Sweden - 812S3M metaG (Illumina Assembly) | ecosystem: Environmental > Terrestrial > Soil > Wetlands > Permafrost | place: Sweden...
CACGCGTGCCGGCTGGTGGTGGCGTCTTCACGCGCCGTTGCCATCTATCCCGCCACGCATCACACGGGCAGCAATCTGAACACCAATTATCCGGCGATGGGCCAGCGGCTGCGGCTGAAATCGGCGTTTGGCATTCCATCCGGCTGGACGAAGGAGGAAACGGCGGTGCTGCTGGGGTTGAAAAAATACGGCGCGATGGTGGCGGACAATGGCAGCGTGTTTTCCATCTCCGTGACGCCCGACGACCGCTGGCCGATGAATTGTTTCAATGACCTGACCAGCATCGGCATCACTAACTTTGAAGTCATCCAGACGACGGGCACCAATGAAGGTCCGCGTTCCGCAGGCGCACCGGCGGCGAATGCCGGGCCCGATCAGGCCGCGGCGATCGGGCCAGCTATTCAATTGCAGGGCGCTGTGACCTTCAGCAATTCGCCGCCGGTGATCCAATGGGAATTATATTCCGGGCCGGGCACGGTGACGTTCGGAAATGCGACGCTGACGAACACGACGGCGACCTTCAGCGCCCCGGGAACTTATACGCTGGAATTAAGCGCGGATGACGGCATTCATGCGGTGGCGTATGACGCGGTGGTCATTACCGTGACCAGCGGCATCAATGTGTCCGTGTCGCTGGCCGGCACAAATGTGAATTTAACTTGGACGGGTGGCTCGCCGCCTTATGTCGTGCAATGGACGGGAACCTTGCCCACCTCTGCCTGGAACAACCTCATAACGACGGGCAGCAACAGTACCAATCTTCCCATCACGAACCGCACCGGCTTTTTCCGGGTGAAGGGACAGTAGCTGTCCCCGATTGGGCTAGGTCAGGCTAGATTTCCCTGGCGGCCTTTGAAAGTCAGTTCGACACTGTCGGATTTATCGAGTTCGCCGTGCCGGGCCTTGACCATGCGGTCGTATTTTTTGCCGGCAGCGGCCATGAGCAGGTTCGGGGCTGTGCTATGATGCCGCTGGCTTTGGGGCGGAATCAATGATCGTTCTTCCGGTCCTTTCCCTGACGAACGTCGCGCCGTGGCTGCACATGACCATTGCGATCCGTGCGGTAACGGTCATTGCGAATGGCGTGGTCCCGCCAATCCCGATGGGCACCTTCCCAGCCGTGGAAGCGCCCCAGCCGTAACGGGTCGCAGAACAGCCACACATTACCGGGTCCCAAGTAATAATACTGGTCGCCCACCAGACCGACGTATTCGTAACCATCCCAGGCGTAACTGTCCGGGACCATGACCGGCGCCACTTCCACCGGTGCCGGCGCCGCATAAACCACGGGCGGCGTAGCCACCACCACGAAGGGCTGAAACGCCATCCGTCCATTTGGCTCAACGACACAGCCGGACAACAAGCCCAATCCTCCTGCCGCGAGGGACAGGCTTAATACATTCAAATATTTAGTTTTCATGGTTAGATCATTTTATTATTTACGAAAGTGAGAGTTCAATTTGCCTTCCGCTCCGCGTCTACTTCTGCCGGCAGCGTCAGCGGCGGGATCGGAGAAAACGGGGGCACTGCGGAAACATGGATGCCGTGGGCGGCCAGCCGGGTGGCCAGCGCGGCGCATTTGGCGAGATGATTTGTGACCGCTTGATTGGCCCCGGCGATTTGCGCGTTGGCGACCATGGCCCGGTCATTGGCGCTTTCCATCCGCGCAGCCGTCACCTGGTAAACCTCCTGGGCTTGCTGTTCCACCTGTGGCGCGTTGGCCCCGCCCGCCGCCCGATACTTCTCGGCCGTTTGCATCTGCGCGGCGGCCACGACCACCGTGGCGGCGCGGTTCGTTAACCGGTGGTTGATCGGAATGTCATTAACCTCATACTGGCTGGCCGCCGCCAGACTGCCCGGCAGGAGGGCGATTTCGGTATTGTAGTCGCGTAGATCTTCCAAAATTTCCAGACGCGCTTGAATCCTTCCCACCAAGGACGGCCCCTGATGCCAGGCTTGCTGAAGCTCATGTTCCATGACCGCGCCTTGCGCATTCGTCCCGCTGACCGAGCCGAACGTCGTCAAGCCGGCGTAAGCCGTCTTGGTTTCCAGCAGGGCGTGAAGTTGGGCGGTGGACAAATCCACCAGCGGAATGCGCGGCAGATAGACCAGATTGTTTTCCAGCACCAGTCCTTTGGAATCCAGCACCCGGACTTCGCCGCTGACATTTGAAAGCACCAGAAAATTGCCGGCCGGCGGTTCGACGGAGTCCCCGGCGGGAATGGTGGCGACGGCCGATAGACCGTTTGCGCGGGCCACCAAGGTCAGCACGATTAAACTCCAAGTGCGACGGTAATTGTTTTTCATAAATATTTTTGAATGCGAGCATTACCATCCAATTCTCTGCCCACAAGCCGGCAGGACCAAAGTCGGGTGGCGCGATCTAACGCATCGGCTCAACAGCCTCGGGTGTAATAGAAGCCGCCGCCCAGCAGGAACACCACCAGCACGATCAGTAATAGAGTTGACATGGTTGCAGGATAAGACTGGCAACGGCGTTGCACCATGGGGTGTTCTCCCCATTTGCCAATCCGCCAGAATTGGTTACTATAATGGCATGAACATAACCCGACTCCACTGGCCGCTCCGGCTGCTGTTACTCAATGCGACCCTGGCGATGTTAACTGCGGGCTGTGCCACCCGCGATGCGCACTCGTATAATCAGGATTTCAATCAAAACCTGCCCGCAGCGCCCAACTACTCCATCGAGAACAAGGATGTCAACCGTTTTAATGTCACGGTCACTCAAGGCACTCCTTTGCGGGGAATGGATGGAGTCATTTATGTGAAACAAGCGGCCTCCATTGTGGCGGGCAGCGAAGCCAAACGCCGGGGCTGGGAAAACTGGGACCTCAACTATATTCAGGAGCGCAATCAAGGTTGGATGTTCATGGTCATTGCCGAAGTTACGCGTAAAAACGCCGCGGTAAAAACATCTGACTCAACCCGCTGATCATCCAACGGCTTTGGAATCGTCCGCCGCGCACGGAATGGCACGTCCCATTCGCACGTCTTGCGAACCACCGGTGCCACCGAAAAGCGATGAAGTGGCCTGCCTTTGAGCTCGCAGTTGATCGTCACCAATGCCGGCGGCTTGGCGCAGAGTTAAATTCAGCCAGCCTGCCACTCGGTCTCAAGGCACCGCCGGGTGGGCGAGCCAATCTGGCCTTGGGTGAAACACCCCATGCCGCCGGTCTGGATCCTGTGGCACGCTTCAGTTGACAAAGCACTTATAACGCAGTTTATTTCGAAACCAATGAAGCCTTTATTTTTTATCGCGTCCGGCCTGTTATTGCTGACGGCCGCCAGCACCGGCGCCCAGGAGCAAACGAACCTTGCCCCGCGGGCCGAAAGCGAATTGCGCGCGGCCTGCCAGTTCCTCCAGCAAACGCCCGCCTTCAGCTTGACCGCGGAAATCTGGCGCGAGCACGTGGATGAGGCCGGCCAGAAAATCCAGTTCAGCCGCACGGTAACGATGGACGTGAAACGCCCGGACGGCCTGCGTTTGGAAATCACCTCGCCCAACACCGCGCGCGGTTTCTGGTATGACGGCAAGACGCTGACAGTGCTGGACCGCAAACATAATCTGTATGGCACCACCGCCATGCCGGCCACGCTGGATGAAACCGTGGACACGGCGCGCGATCAGTTTGGCATTGATCTCCCGCTCATTGATCTGGTGTTGAGCGATCCCTACAAAAATGCCACGGCCAAGGTGACGGGTGGAAAGTATTTTGGCATCGCGCCGGTGCTGGGCGTGCTGTGTCATCACCTCGCGTTCACGCAGGACAATGTGGACTGGCAGGTATGGATTGAAGACGGCCCGCAGCCGCTGATCCGCAAGTTTGTCATCACGCAGAAAAACGAGCCGGGCGCGCCTGAATTCACCGCCCTGATCCTGCATTGGAATGTGACCGACCGCATCGCCGATTCGGACTTTGTCTTTAGCAAGCCCAAGGGCGCGGCAAAAATTGAAATGCAGGATGCCACCGGCGGCAGCTCGAAATAATCGCGCTTATGAAATCCCATTCTTTTCCCCGCCTCACTTTGATTCTCACGCTGCTGGCCGCCGGCGCGGTTCAGGTGCATGCCGCCAACTGGGGCAGCCTGCGCGGCAACAACCGGAGCGCGCCCGCAGCGCCCGCCTTCCATCCGCAGCCCCAACCCGGCCGGGCGCCGGAGGCGAACCATGCGTCCGCGCCGATGATTCGCCCTGAACCGCGTCAGGAAGTCCAGCCTCAGCGGGAACAACCGCGTCAGGAAGCCCGCCCCGATAACCACGTCGAAGCCCGTCCGGAGGTGGTAAATCGCTCGCCCGCCGGGGAAACCGACCGCCGCCGGATGGACATTGATGAAGACCGCCGCCAATCCTATTTCTGGTCCGACTATCGCACGGGAATGCGGATTGACCGGCTGCCGGACGGCTACCGCCGGTTCCGCCTCCATGACCATGACTATTTCTATTTCGGCGGCGTCTATTATGACGACGACCCGTCGGGCTACGTGGTTTGCCCGCCGCCGATGGCTGCGGACATCCCCGAACTGCCGCCAGGCGCGGAAACCATCCAGGTGGGCGACACCGTTTATTATTATGCCGCGGGTGCCTTCTACGTCCAGCAACCGGATGGCAGTTTCATTGTGGTGGCCGCGCCGTTAGGCGTGACGGTTTCCATGCTGCCGCCGGACGCCACGTCGGTGGTCGTCAATGGCATCGGCTATTTTCAGGCTGACGGGGTCTATTACCAGCCGGTCATGCAAGGCGGTGTGACCGTCTATCTGACAATTCCCCAGCCTTAAAATAATTGTTCGGCTGGTTTACTCCGACAGTCGGTTTGCGCTCTTTCCTCGGACGTTGCGGACAGCTACCTTGGCGCGGTGTGTCGGAATCTTTGGCCATCGATGCGTGGCCGCGCTACATCATGGCAGATATTGTTCGTCGCCGACCTTTTCCAGCCAGTCCACCGCTTTCCCGTCGAGCTGTTCCTGAATGGCGATGTGCGTCATGGCCGTGGTCGGCGCGGCGCCGTGCCAATGTTTTTCGCCGGGCGGAAACCAGACGATGTCGCCCGGCCGGATTTCTTCAATTGGGCCGCCCCAGCGTTGCGCGCGGCCGCAACCGGCGGTCACGATCAGCGTCTGGCCCAGCGGATGGGTATGCCAGGCCGTGCGCGCGCCGGGTTCAAATGTGACGATGGCGCCGCTGACCCGCGCGGGATCGCTGCCCTTGAACGGCGAGTCAATGTGCACCGTGCCGGTGAACCAATCCGCCGGTCCTGGGTTGGATGGCTGTGAACCGCTTCGTTTGATTTCCATAATAAATTTCCTTTTGCTGGATCGAGGTTGGGTCTCTCGACCGCGCACCGCCCGGTTATTTTAGGCGAAGCCGCCGCTTTGCCCAACCAAATTAGATTGCGGCCGGCCGGCGGTTTCTCCGCTTGCGCTGCGGTTACTTTTCTTCATCTGGAGCCAGCACGACCATCGAATAAATCCGCATCGCCGGCATGGTGAAACTCACGGCCTCGCCCGTCGCCGCAAAATTCAACGAAACCGGCTCATCCGCGTCCGGCGAAAAACAAGTGACGGACTTCACCTTGCCGGCGAACTGTTTTCGCACGGTGACCTTGAAGGGCGACAACGGATGCTGCCGGTCGAAGTTCACGAAATGGACGATGGTTTCCTGCGATTCCGGGCGCGTCAGCAATTCCGCCACGGTCGTCAACGGCGCCTCGCTCGTCAATGAAAGTCCGCGCGGCAGCGCGCCGGTGATGGCATCAAAAATATCCTGATGGTTTTTCGGCAGCAGCCACTGCGGCGGCGACAGCTTGGGCGTTGCCTGCGAAGCCGCGCCGGGTTCGGGATTGTCGTTGCCGCCGGCAGTTTTATCCGCCTTCACCTCCGGCACAATCTTGGGAATATAAACGATGCGGCCCCTGCCCTCGTTGCGCGCGGGCAGGAACGGATTTTGATGCCGCTGCTCGCGCCAGCCATTGTATTCGCCGGTGTTGTCGGTCACGACCAGCGTGCCGCCGCGCCGGACATAGTCCAGCAATGTTTTCGCCTGCGTATCAGAAACACATTCCTGTCCGGCGAGAATCACGGATTGATAGCGGTCGAGGTTCGTCAATTCCTCGTCAAAGAGCAGGTCGAACGGGATTTTGTATTGAATCAACTCCTGCTCCATGAGCGTGGCGGGCGTGTAGGTGGCGTTGAGGCTGTAGGCCATGGACGGCCAGTTGCGCAGCACGGCCACGGCCGCCACGTTGCGGGTGCCGGTGTAATAGCGCGAAAAATAATGGCGGTAAAATTCAATCGTCGCCGTGGTGCCGGAGCGCGCCGCCATCCACGGCGAACCGGCGTAACCGGCCACCGGCGCTTCGTAGCCGAAGGCCATCTGCTGGGCGCAGCGCAGCTCGCGCCAAGGTCGCGCGCTATTTTGTAGGAGCGGATCTGTGAAACGAGCGCGCCGGTCTTGGCATCGATCCGCGCGTCATAGCCGCCGGTGTCGAACGCCAGGATGTCCACGTGACCGGCGTAAAGCGGATGATACACCGCATTGGCCCAATAGCGGTTCTAACTGTAAACGCCCTTGATGTTCATCAGCACCGCGACGTTCGGGTTGAGGCTTTTGACGTAATCCGCCAGGTCGTCCGCGTAATGCGCCAGTGATTCGCAGCGGAAGCGGGTCCATTCCTGCAACACCGGATCGTTCAACACCAACGAACCGTCCGGCTGCGTGGCATTGTCCCATTCGTTCACCGTGAGCCAGTCCACCTCGGGCAAACCGAACCGGCGCAGGACGGCTTCCTTGGTCGGGTATTTTTGGCGCAGATAATCATGGAACGCGGCGAGGCAGCGCGGGCAGCGGCACGAGTCCGGCTCCGGTTGCAGCATGACGTTGTCGAACACGATCTGGTCCGCGTGCAACTTGTGAACAATGGCGGCACGCTGGCGGGGAATGGCTCGGTTGCGGGGGCAGTGACCGTGGCGAGCGGTGGCGTCATAGCCCCTGGAAATACCGCCGTCGGCACGCTCACGCTGCCCACCTCGCTCACGCTCAGTTCCGGATCACTGCTGACCTTTGAATTTAATGCCACGCCCGCCAATGACCAAGTAGATGCGAGCGCGACTTCGGGAGGACTGACGATCAATGGTGGCAGCATCACGCTCTACGGCGAAGGCACGACCACGCCTTTCACGGCGGACGGCACTTACAATTTGATCAAATATACCGGTTCGATTGGGGGCACTGGCATTGGCGCATTGAGCGTGGCCAATCCGCAATCTGGCAAGCGTTATACATTCAGCACCTCTGGCGGCTACGTGACCCTGACAATCGGCGACATAGTAAATGCCACATGGACTCACGATGGTGATGATAATTGGACGGTGACAGGAGATTGGACTCCGTCTGTTCCTGGCCAGGCGAGCGATACGGCGACGTTCGGAACCGGCTCAGCATTGCGCACCGTGACCCTGAATGCGAATGAAACAGTTGGTGGGATCACGATGAACAATGCCAATTCGTTTGTCCTCGCGGACGCCGGGAATACTTTGACATTGAATAACTCCGGTTCGGGAGCGAGTGTCACCGTGTCTGGCGGCACGGCCAACGCCATTCAAACGGCCGTGGCGTTGAACGAAAGCACTACGGTTTCGGTGAGCAGCGGTAAAGCGCTTACTGTTTCCGGTGTCATGAGCGGTGCAGGCGCATTGACAACAACTGGTAACGGAACGTTGACTTTATCCGGGGGCAATACGTATTCCGGTGTCACCACGGTGGGCGGCGGCACATTGAGTGTCGATGCCGACTCGGGTTTGGGCGCGAATCCAGGAACGCTGACGGCCAACCAATTGACTTTGAGCGGCGGCACGCTTGCGGCGACGGCCACGTTTTCGGTTGGAGGCAATCGCGGCATCACCATCGGCAGCAGCGGCGGCACAATTGATGTGGCCTCCGGCCAGAATTTGACTTACTCGCAAATCGTTAGCGGATATGCCGCCAATTCAGGGAATCTCACCAAGAACGGCTCCGGCACTTTGACATTGTCGCAGACCACTTCGGATCACACCTATGGTAATTTGACTTTGAACGCCGGCACAATCGTCATCAACAAAAGCACGGGTTTGGGCAAAGGCACCGTCACTATCAATGGTGGCACGATCTCAACTTACAATACCGGCGCTCGCAGTCCGGCGAACACAGTCTTGTTAAACGGTGATGTGACTTTGAACTCACTCAGTTCAGGCACTTTTAGTTTCAGCGGCCCATGGACCATCGAAGGCACCACGCGTGCGCTCACCGTAAGCATCGGAACAACGATCAGTGGCGTCATTTCAGACAACTCTCTCGGTCTTGGATTGAGCAAGTCTGGTGCAAGCACGCTGACACTCTCTGGGGTGAACACTTACAGCGGTAATACGACAATCAGCGCTGGCACGTTGGCGTTGAGCGGCAGCGGTTCGATTGCCAATACCCCGCAAATTTCCATTGCCCCCAATGCCACGTTTGATGTTTCGGCGGTGACGCCGAGTGGTTATAGCCTTAATAGTTCTGGCACGTTGGCGTTGGGTATCAACAAAACCGGCTCGATTTTGACGCAAGGCCAACTGGTTGCAGGAGCCAAAACCCTTACTTATGGCGGTTCCTTGACCGTAACTGCGACCGGCAGTGCTTTGGCCAGCGGAGATAGTTTTAACTTAATTACAACCTCGGGCACCCGGAGCGGTTATTTCAGCAGCGTCACCTTGCCGACTATTCCGAGCGGAACTTCCTGGGACACCAATGATCTGCGCTCCACCGGCGTGCTGGATGTTTACAGTTTCAGCACGACGACACTGACGGTGTCAACGTTGGCCAGTGCCACGGCAACGATTCCGGCCAGCAAATTGGCGAACCACGCTGTCAGTTCCAAAGGAGGCATCTATCCCACCGGGTGGACGGCAGCGGCAGCGGGAGCCACGTTGGGCACCGTCTCGTTTAGCAGCGGCAACCTGATCTACACGGCTGGTGCCACTCCCGGCACCGACAATTTCACCGTCACCTTCTATGACGGCCATGGTTCACAGACCATGGCGGTAACCGTGACGGTGAGCGCGGCAAATGTGGGACCCAGCCTGAGTGCGCAGGATAACGGTTCCGGTTACGGAACATTTACCGCCTCGGGAATTCCGGGCACCACATACATTGTGCAAGTCAGCACGGACATGAGCACATGGGCAGACTACTCTACGGTTCAGGCAGATTCCAACAATGGCCTGATTCAATTTACCGATTCAGCGCTCATATCGAGTTACAGCCCGGCGGTTTTTTACCGGCTCAAGCAGCAATGAGCGGCCTGACCCCGAAATCAAATCAAAAACAAAAAGCAACCATGAAAACCAAAATTTGCGTTCTCGGATTTTTGCTGTTGGCCAGTCTCCCCGCGTGGGCCTCGCTATACGGATACGGCACGCTGACTCCCGGCGGCGGCGGTTCCGCTATTAGAACCATTCCAGATAACAACACCATTGGCTTGACGGAAAGTTTCACGGCCAGCGAGGCGGGCACGAGCATCAGCGACTTGGCACTGACGGTGGTATTGCAAGGCGGAGCTTCGACTGATTTGTCAGGATATTTGCGGCTTGGAAACACCAGCGGCTCGCCGTCATACGATCTGACTGGTCTCATCCAGGCAACCGCCGAGGCTCCGGGCGGGACGACTTACTCGATTGATTTCACGACCACGGGATTTCAGACTGCGTTCAACACGCAAAATCCGAACGACATGTGGACGCTGTTTTTTGCGGACACGGTCCCCGGGGACACGACCACTTTGAACGGTTGGAGCCTGGACATCACCGCCGTGCCGGAGCCGGTGAATGTGGCGTTGGGAATGTTTGGGGTGATGTTCGCGGTGGTCGGCGGCATCGGCTGGTATCGGCGGCAACGCAAGGCAAGGGTGGATTGAGAGACGGTGTGTTTGATAATGATGCAGTTGCTGACGATCTTGTTTTGGCTGGCCATAGGTCTGGCGGCGATGTTCAACAATGCCGTCAGCTCCAATGTTCGTAAGCGTATGCGCCAGGTTGCCCCGTTTTGCCGGCCCGTTTTCGTGTCTGGGCACAGATTCGGGCTGGGTCCAGTCTAGGTATTACTCAGGTCTTATTTCGGTCTTATGGCTGGATTGAGCTGGTTTCACCTCTTTTCAGGCTGCCTTGGTCCAGATTTGTCCCACTGGGCGGCTCATGCCCGGTCCAGCAGCTCGCGGGTCTGGTTTGATTTGGGGCGGCTGGAAATTGCGACAGCTCTGACCTCCCGCCAGTCGGGTCGGACCCGGCGACAGATTCTTTTGAAAGCCAGAATTACCCCGCATCTTTGTGCGGTTGGCAGTCAGGAAATTCCGCGTATGTTGGCGGCATCCAACTCATCCGCATTAATCTCTTGCCTCGCCCGGTCGGCTGCGCCCTTATGCTGTTGACCTTGATGCCATCGGCTCTGCATGCCGCCAACACCAATGTCCACACGACCTGGCTCTGGCACCTGCACCAGCCGATCTACTGGCCGGACCGCGCGCCCGCCAACCACGCCGCCGACCATTACCAAAACGCCTGGGACACCATCCAACTCGGCAACGTCCATCCCGACGACACGTCGTTGACCACCGTGTTCGGCGAGTCAGACCGCGTGAACGCCTACCAAGGCGAGCCGAGCGGCACGGTCAGCGGACTCCTCGGCTATCCCAACGCCGGCGCGCAGTTGAACATGTCCGGCGCGCTCATGGAAAATGTCCAGAGCCTTGCCGTCCAGAACCAGCTGGGTTACGGGAGCGGCTGGAACAGCGGCAACACCGCCGCGCGAAGCTGGACCACCAGCAGCGGCAAGCCGCGCATGGACATCGTCAATTTCACTTATCACCACGCGATGGCGCCGCTCGTCAGCGACGAGACGCTGCAAATGGAGCTGACCATCCAGCAGCGGCAGATGCAGATTTTCTGGGGCACGGGCGTGCCACTTTCGCGCGGTTATTTTCCCGCCGAGACGTGCTTCTCGGAACACATGATTCCCATCCTGAACAAAATGGGCATCGCGTGGACGGTCATCGCCAACAACCATCTTTCGCGCACGTGCCCGGACATGCCCGTCGTCACCGGCAGCGGCGGCGAAATGTGCGACTTGCCGAATGCGGCCGACCAGATCAATCCGGCGCAGGGCGCGGGCAGTTACCGCAGCCTCGCGATTGACCGCGGCTGCTCGCCCACTCAGGTGATGCCGTTCGGTTTTCAATTGCACTATGCGCGCTATGTTGACCCGAACACCGGCAACGCCAGCACCATCATTCTCGCGCCGAGCGACCAGGTGTTCGGCTGGAAAGACAGTTACAGCACTTGGGATTTGGGGCTGATCGCGCCGCTTGAAGCGTTGAATGATCCGGCCAAACCGGCGCTCGTGCTGTGCGCGCATGACGGCGACAACGCGTGGAGCGGCGGCTCCAGCTATTATCAGCAATGGGTCGGCCAGATGGCCAGCACCGCCGTCAGCGACGGCTACGAGCCGACAACCATCGAACAGTTCATCAATGATTTTCCGCCGAGCACCAGCGACGTGGTTCATGTGGAGGACGGCGGCTGGGTGTTCGCCGACGGCGACATGGGTTCGCCGAGCTTCATCAACTGGAACTGGCCGCCGAGCTATTCGACCAATGGCGCGAACGTGGTTGATCCCAGCCTCGGCGTCACGGACAAGGGCGACAACTGGCGCGTCATCATCGCCACGGAAAACCGCGTGAAGACGGCGCAGCAGATTTCCGGCATCACGCCGCGGGTTGACCAGGTGCGCGATCCGGGCAGTTTTTCCGCGACGCCGAATGCCGTGGAACTCGGCTGGCATTATTATCTGGCCAGCCTCGACAGCGGCTTCGTTTATTACGGCTGCACGGCGGATGAATGCGAGCGCGCCATCGTCGCGCAGTCGAACGCGGTGCGGAACGTGGATTCAATTTTGTCGAACCCGACAAACGACACCACGCCGCCGACGGTTTTCCTTCCGCAACGGCATCCGTGGAATCCGGGGGGCACGAATTATGGCGTGCA
>Ga0182030_10021537_pt1 | contig 12068 bp, 9 predicted proteins | sample 812S3MmetaG_FD_121299 | JGI IMG/M metagenome (GOLD analysis project Ga0182030, IMG submission 121299) | Permafrost microbial communities from Stordalen Mire, Sweden - 812S3M metaG (Illumina Assembly) | ecosystem: Environmental > Terrestrial > Soil > Wetlands > Permafrost | place: Sweden...
ATGTTGAGCCTTACCTCACTAAAAGTGAGGTAAGGCTCAAAAATTACAAAATAAGTAAAACCCTTGTCAACATTGGCGAAAAACAGCGCATCCTATGTGTTTTGACGCCGGATTGAGGTAGGATTGACCCAACAAGCGATTGCCGCCGCCGACGCCATTCAATGGAACTACATGGCGCTTTCCACGGCGCTCCTGCCGGTGGTCTCACAACAGCCCATGTCAGCAGGCGTCAACGTCGGGCTGGCCTTCACCAATACGGTCTCGGCCAACGCCGACGCCATCGGCGGCTCGCTCCTCTACCAGTGGTACACCAACGACGTTCCCATCGCAGGGGCCACCAGTTCCGCCTTGATAATCAACCCCGTCTCAGTCAACGACACCGGTACCAATTATTATGTTGTCGTAACGAACTCTTATGGCGCGGTCACGAGCGCGGTGGTGGGTTTGACCGCACTGACTAATGTGGTCAATAATACAAATCCGCCCGTTCAGTTGACATCGCCGGATGGCAGCCTGGTTTTGGCCTTCGGGGTCAGCAATTTTGACGGTTCGTTGAATTGTCCGGTCTATAGCGTCACTCGCAACGGGCAGACTCTTGTCGCTGCCTCAAAGTTGGGGCTGACCTTTGGCGCCGGGGGATTGCTCCAGAATAATCTGGCAATCTTAAGCGAAACCCTCAGTTCGAATAACAGCACCTGGCAGCCGGTTTATGCGGAGAAAAGCCCAATTTGCGACAATTATAATCAGATCGTGGTGAACTTGCAGGAGGTCATTTCGCCCTACCGCCTCTTGCAACTGACGTTTCGCGCTTACAATGAGGGCGCAGCCTTCTGCTACACCATTCCATCGCAAACAGGATCCGCTGGCGTGACCAATCTGACAGAACAAACGGAGTTTCGCTTTGCCGCTGACTATCCAACTTGGGCCACCTACACGGCTCAGGGCGTTTATTCCCAAACCACCATCAGCGGCATTACCAGCGGTTGTGAACGACCGCTGCCGATCCAGTTGGCCACTAATCTGTACGTCGCCATCGGCGAAGCCGCGCTCGTGGATTATTCACGAATGAAATTCACCCCGCTTTCAGGAAAACTCTACAGCCTCGTCAGCCTGCTCGATGGCCCGGTCACCAACTCCTTGCCATTAATCACGCCTTGGCGGTTTATCATGGCCGCCGACAGTCCCGGCCAGCTCCTGGAAAACAATTTCTTTGTCCTAAACCTCAATGCCCCGTCTGTCCTGACAAACACCTCCTGGATCAAGCCGGGAAAAGCCATTCGCGAGACAACGTTGACCACCGTCGGCGGCATGGCGTGTGTGGATTTTGCCGCCAGGCACAACCTATCTTACATCGAATTTGATGCCGGCTGGTATGGGGCGGAAAATACCACCCTTGCCGCTACCAACGTCATTAGTTCGCTGAACCTGCCGGGAGTTATCAGTTATGCCGCCTCGAACAACATAGGCGTTATCCTTTACGTCAACTGGCTGGCCATGACCAATGAATTGACCCTTCTGCCGCCGCTTTATCAGAGCTGGGGCGTGAAAGGCATTAAATATGGTTTTGTCAGCGTCGGCCCGCAGCAATACACCGACATTGTGAACGCCGCCGTGCGTGTCTGCGCCAGCAACCAGATGATGGTGGACGTCCATGATGAATTTCGCCCCTCGGGCTACACGCGGACATATCCCAATTTGATGACGGTGGAAGGCATCAGTGGGGACGAAACCACGCCAACCCCCGCTCAAGATACGACCTCGCTCTTTGCCCGCATGTTGGTGGGAGGCGCCGATCACACCGTCTGCTATTTCGATTCCCGGGTTACAAACAACTGGAGTTATGCCTACCAACTGGCCAAGGCGGTCTGTTTCTACAGCCCGTGGCAGTTTCTTTACTGGTACGATCGGCCCACCAACTCGTATGATTATGTAAACGGCGGCAACGATATGATCACAGAAGTGCCGGAGATGGAATTTTACGATTACATGCCCGCCGTTTGGGATGAAACCCAAGTGTTGCAAAGCAGCATCGGACAATTCGCGATCATCGCCCGGCGCACCGGCACGCAATGGTTTATTGGCGCAATGAATGCGAACTCGACGCGCACCTTTAACGTGCCGCTGAATTTCCTGACTCCTGGCCAAAAATATATCGAGAACATCTATTCGCAAGACGCATCCGTGCCAACGCGCACTCATGTTCGCATTGATCGGTTGTTAGTGGATTCGACGGCGACGCAGACAATGACTTTGGACGCCTCGAGCGGCGAGGCAATCCGCCTGCTTCCCGCCAATCCTCCCGGCATTCAATCTTTATCGCCGCTCGCCGGTGGTGGTTGCAGCCTGACTATTACCGGCGGTGTCAGCCTGCCCTATTCGTTGTGGAGCAGCCCCAACCCCGCGTTGCCAGGAACCAATTGGATGCTGTTGAGCCGTGGGCTGATTACAAACGATCCATTCCTGTGGAACGACACCCTTATACAAACGCAACGTTTCTACCGTTGTTCGACCCCGTGACAGACGACATCAAAGCTGCTGCACTCGGTCAACCAGTATGAGAACATCGGTTGCCGAAAACTTTCGGGGTTGATAGTCAACGACTTAAAATTGGCGGGGTTTTTAGTGTTCACATCGGGAGGTATTTTTGCTACGTTGGAGGTGCGTGTGTCAGATTGCAATAGTGTTAATGTGCTTCTGCGCCCTTGAAGTGTTTGCCGCCGCAACCAACGAGGGCGCATCCATCGTCTTTGTCACAGGCGATCATGAATACAGTTCCGAGCGCACCATGCCGTTGCTGGCTGCGGAGCTTCAGAAAGATTTTGGATTTCGCACTACCGTGCTCTACGCCACCGAACCCAACGGACGGCGTAATGAGCAGTACGAAAAAAGTATTCCCGGTCTGGAAGCTTTGAGGACCGCCGATTTGGCGGTTTTCTTTTTGCGCTGGCGGCAATTGCCCAAAGAGCAACTGGCGTTCATCCAGGAATATCTTGACGCAGGGAAACCTCTGATCGGATTCCGCACTACCTCTCATGCTTTCAAATATCCGGCGGGCGATCCACTGGCGCGCTGGAATGCATTCGGAGAATCCGCCTTCGGGACTCCGCCGGGCTGGGGAGCATCGGGCCACACCCACTTCGGCCACGACTCGAGCACTGACGTCAGCATCGCAAACGGCGCTGTCGGCAACCCAATTCTGCAAGGCGTGGACACAAATTTCCATGTCCGATCCTGGCTCTACCGGGTGCTGCCCGATTACCCGCCAAAGAACGCCACCTGGCTCCTCGTCGGGCGGGCGGTCAATCCGGACAAAACGGCCGAGCCCAATCCGGTCGCCTGGACCTGGCAAACCAAACAAGGGGCGCGCTCCTTTTACACTTCGATGGGCCATCCTGAAGATTTCCGATCGGAAGCATTTGACCGGCTTATTGTCAATTCTATTTTTTGGGCCTTGCGCCGCCCGCCGCCTTCGGTCTGGCCCGGCGCCATGGCCATCAACGTCTCTTACGAAAAACCCAAAGAACATTCCCCATGAAAATTGGCATAGGCTCCGACCACGCAGGATTCGAGTACAAAGAGAAGATCAAACAGTTGTTGCATGACTTGGGCCATGACGTCCACGATTTTGGCACCCGCAGCGCCACACCGCATGTCGATTATCCCCTCTTCATCCGCCCCGTGGCGGAAGCCGTGGCCAACGGGACCATGGACCGCGGCATTGTCCTCGGCGGTTCGGGTAATGGCGAAGCCATGGTCGCCAACCGCGTCCGGGGCGTCCGTTGCGCCCTCTGCTGGAATGTGGAAACAGCGACGCTCGGCCGCCGCCACAACGACGCCAACTGCCTGTCGATCGGCCAGCGCATGATCCCTCCTGGACTCGCCCTGGAAATTGTCAAGGCCTGGCTCGATACGCCTTTCGCCGGCGGGCGCCATCTTCGCCGGATAAAGGAGATCGATTCCGATCAATCCCCGGCCGTTGGAAAATAGTTCTGCGCGTTGCCGTAACAGATGTTACGGATCATCGTTCCCAGGAGTTTTTCGTCATCCGGCAATTCGCCCCGCTCCACTTCACGCCCGATGAGATTGCACAGGACCCGGCGAAAGTATTCGTGGCGCGGGTAGGACATGAAAGAACGAGAATCGGTGACCATACCCACGAAGCGCGAGAGCAATCCGATATTGGACAGCGCATTGAGTTGCCATTCGATTCCCTCCTTCTGGTCCAGAAACCACCAGGCGGAGCCGAACTGGATTTTGCCCGGCGCGCCGCCCTGGAAACTGCCGGCGGCAGACGCAAAGACGTAATTATCAGCCGGATTGTTATTATAAATAATCGTTTTCGGCAGGGCCTGCTCGCGCTCCAACAAATCGAGAAATCCAACCAGCGCCTGCGCCTGGGGAAAATCGCCGATGCAATCAAACCCCGTGTTGGGGCCCAACTCGCGCAATCGCCGGGAATTATTATCGCGCAACGCCCCGAGGTGCAATTGTTGCACCCAACCCTTCTCCGCATCGAGACGCCCAAAGAACAGCATCAGGAAGGCCGCAAATTGCGCGTGATCGCCCGGTGAAGCGGCCTTTCCGCGGCGCGCCTTGCCAAAGATCGCGGCGGCAGCTTTTTCCGTGCAAGGCGTCGGAAAACACTGGCTGAGGCCATGATCGGACAACCGGCACCCCCGCTCGTGAAAATGCCTATGACGATCGCGCAAAGCCTCGAGAAAATCGTAGAAATTCACGATTTTTTCCCCCGCCGCTTTCTCCAACTTTGCCACCCACCCGTTGAACGCAGCGGGCTGATCCACCGTTAATGCCGCATCCGGCCGGAACGCGGGCACGACCCGCGTGGAAAAACCGTCGGCGGCAATTTTCATATGATGCTTGAGATCGTCGGTGGGATCGTCCGTGGTGCCGACAGTTTTGACGTTAAATTTCTTGAGAATGCCCCGCGCGCTCAACGCCGGGGTGGCCAGTTGTTCGTTGGCCCGCTTCCAGATCCGCGTAGCGCTGGCTTCGTCCAGCAACTGGTCAATACCGAAATAGCGCTTCAACTCCAGATGAGTCCAATGATACAGGGGATTGCGCAAAGTATGCGGGACAGTCGCTGCCCAGGCTCGGAATTTGTCAAAGGGCTGGGCGGATCCGGTGCAAAATTCTTCTGCCACGCCATTGGCCCGCATGGCGCGCCATTTGTAATGGTCGCCCTCCAGCCAGATTTCGAAAAGGTTATTGAACTGGCGGTCTTCGGCAATGTCACGCGGGGAGAGGTGGCAATGATAATCGAAAATGGGTTCGGGCTCGGCAAACTTCCCGTAAAGGCGCTGGCTGGTGGAATTATGCAGCAGGAATTTCTCGTCAATAAATTTCATTTCGCTTTCGCGCGGGGAATATAACCCGCTCGTATTCGGCGGCAAGCCGTTTCTCCGGCCCGAACATTGAGTTGTCAAAAATGCCCGGGGCTGTTATTGTTTTTTGTTGAATAATGGGTGGCTATGAGCACACTTTCCAATAAGCAAGTTTCGAAACCCGAACCGATGCACGACAAACAGAGCGAGCCGGATCATCGCCAGTTGCGCATCGACAAGGTGGGGGTGCGCGGATTGCGCTTTCCCATCCAGATCCGCGACAAGGCGCGCACGCTGCAAAGCACCATTGCCACAGTGGGCATGTTCGTCGATTTGCCCCACGAATTTAAAGGCACCCACATGAGCCGTTTCATCGAAGTGCTCAATTCGCACGGCCACATTGTGCATGTGGATAATATCACGGACATCCTCTACGCCATGCAGGCCAAGCTGAAGTCGGCCGTGGCCCATTTGGAGATGGAATTTCCTTTTTTTCTGGTCAAAAAGGCGCCTGTTTCCGGAATGGAAAGCGTGATGGATTATACGGCGCGGTTCGACGCGAACGCCATCGGCAAGGAAATCGATTTTGTGCTGACGGTGCGGGTCGGGGTGACAACCCTGTGCCCCTGTTCGAAGGCCATCAGCCGTTTTGGAGCGCACAACCAAAGAGGCCTGGTCACGGTGCAGGTGCGCTCGCGCAAGGCCATTTGGATCGAGGATCTGATCGCCTTGGTGGAAAGCTCGGCCAGTTCCGAGCTGTATTCCCTTTTAAAGCGCCAGGATGAGAAGTTCGTGACGGAAAGAGCTTACGAGAATCCGGTTTTCGTCGAGGACTTGGTGCGCGCTGTGGCGGTCAAGTTGAATGCGCATCCGGATGTGGCATGGTACAAGGTGGAGGCGGAGAACTTTGAGAGCATTCACAGCCATAATGCTTACGCCTCAATTGAAAAAGGATGAACAGCGGAACGATAAGGTGGTCTCAAATCTGATAAACGACGATTTTATAAAAAAGTTGTGGCATTATTTGCCTTCTCTGCTACAGTCCCCCACCCCGCTGAATGGGCGGGCGGACCATTAATGGGGTAAATATGCGGAAAGAGATTCGAGACCAATAAAAAGTGACCATGAAAAAAACAGTTGCAACGCGGACGCCTGCTAAAAAGGGCGGCACAGCCACGTCCGCCTCAATTCTGGGCCACACGGCAGTCCCGGCCAAATTCAACGGCCTGACCAAAGTTAAACCGCAATGGACCAAGTATTACCGCCACCTGCTGGAATTGCGGGAACGGCTGGTGCATCAAATGAGTGGACTGGCCAAGGAGTCCGCCGAGGAAATGTCCAGTTACAGCCTGCACATGGCGGATTCAGGGACGGATAATTTTGATCGTGATTTTGCGCTGAGCCTGCTTTCGTCCGACCAGGATGCGATTTACGAAATCGAAGAAGCCCTCAAGCGCATCGAAAAAAAGACTTATGGAATTTGCGAACTAACGGGCAAACCGATCCCGTCCACGCGGCTGGATGCCATTCCCTGGACCCGTTTTACCGTTGAAGCACAAAGCCAGCTTGAACGGGAAGGAGCATTGCGCCAGCGCCGTTTGGGTCAATTAGGCACGGTGGACAACACCGGAGGGACGGAGTTGGAGGAAGAAGAAGAGGCGGAAGAAAAGCCGGCCAAAGAGAAGGAATAATCATGCCCAGAGAAATCATTACCATTGAATGCACTGAAGCGCGCAAGGAGGGCAAATCCCCCTCGCGCTACACAACAACGCGAAACAAGAAATTGAAAACCGAGAAATTGGAAATCAAGAAATACAATCCCTCCCTGCGCCGGCGCACTGTGCATCGCGAAATTAAGTAATTTTATGCCACGAAAAACACATCCGGAAAAGCCAGGCGGCCGCGGTGACAAAGGCAAAGCTTCCTCCATGGAAGTCCGCACTCCACGACCCAAACCCAAGATCGACTTCACCTTTGACGCCTTGGACTATAAAAATGTGACCCTTCTCAAGCAATTCGTAACCGACCAGGGCCGCATCCTTCCGCGCAAATACACGGGCTTGCCCGCCCATTACCAGCGGCAGTTGAATCGCTCCATTAAACGAGCGCGCCAAATGCTTTTGATGAAATAAGTCGGCGGGAAGTGTGGCCGATGGTGAACAAAGGGCGGCCAATACTGATAGCTGTCATGCTTTCGTTGAGGAAGCCATTCGCAGCAACACCCTTTCCAATTGGGCTGCGTGTGCCTCAAGGGTGGTGTCGGTCCAAATAATAAAATCTGACCGGTTGATTTTTTCCTCAGCCGGCCACTGCGCCGCAATGCGCTGCTGGATTTCGGCGCGGCTCCAGCCTCGGGCCCGCAAACGTTCGAATTGAGTGTGTGGACTGCAAACCACACAGATAATGGCGTCAAAAAGCGACTCTGCTTTGGTCTCAAAAAGAAGTGGAATTATTACCGCGCCGCTTTCCCTGTCGGCATCACGCCATTTTATTACATCAGCTTCCCAAATTTGGCGAATTTTCGGATGGAGAATGGACTCCAGTTTCGCGCGGGCCGGAATGTCCCCAAATACGCGCCGGGCCAGATCTTTTCGATTCAAGCTCCCGTCAGGTGAAAGAATGGAGGAGCCAAAAGCAGCCACAATTTCGGCCAAAGCAGGCTGCCCGGGTTCGACCAATTGCCGCGCGATGAGGTCCGTATCCAACACTGCAACCCCCGTCTTTTCCAGGAAGGAGGCAGTGGTTGATTTGCCCATGCCAACGCCGCCGGTGATGCCGAAAAGTTTCATGTGCCTTGAGCCCGGCCTTTCCCGCAACTTCTCCGTCTAATGAGGCAGTTGAATGGCGCGATAGAACCGGTGTGGCGAATTCGTAAGGCTATTGGTATAGATAAAGAGGCCAGTGTTCGTGCTGACATTCGACCACAAACGGAGGTTGGTCGAAGTCTGAATGGCGTAGTTTTGCCCCAAATATCCCGGAACGGTAAATTGCACCTTTCCTCCAACCAAACTGGCCGACAGCATCGGAGCGGCGCCAAGCACTTGGGTGCTGATAATATTGGTGCAAGGAGGCGTATAGAGATCGGCTGTGGCGGTCGTGGCAACAGCGACATTGGTAAGAGCCACATTGGTTTGAACAATAAGCTGAACAGTAACATTGGTGGAAGTATTCGCTTGAATGGTCCCCAGGTTATTCGTCACAACAAACACCGCCAAACCGTTTGACGTCGTGTCGGTCAAAACGACATTTGTCGCGGAACCCGGTCCCGCATTGGTCACCGTAATCTGGTAACTCACATAATCCCCTACGTAAACCGGGTTAGGCGTTCCCATAGAGCTGACCGAGAGAAGGGCAGTAGGATTGACCGGACTGACGGCGGTCAAATTCAGGGACCATCCATGAGCGATGACGCCGTCGTTCCCGGCGGTATCGTCATAAACGTAGAGCGACCAGATGCCATTCGGGCTTGTGCCAGCGAAGGCGGCGAAGCTGGTGACGCTGGACGCGGGCAAGAATTTCGGGAGAGGATCAAAGGGAGTGTATTCCGTAGGCAAAAATGTCCCCGCAGACAGAGGAGCATTGCTGGGCAGGCTGGCCGTTACGGCACTATCAAATGTCAGCACCAAATTACTCACGGCATAAGGTCCACCCGTGTGTTCCATCAGGATTATTTCTTGTCCGGAGGGGCTGACCAAAAATGCCTCGACGTCATGAGGCCAACTGTGGGTGAAACCGTTCAGTGTCACGGTGACCTTGCCGACAAGGAAGTTGGTCAATCCCGACACTTGGATTTCGGACGGATACGGCGTCGCCGGTCCGGAATCGGGGATAATTATCGCGCTCGAATTCTGGAACGTTTGCAGCATGGAGAGTGTGAAGGTGTTAGTAACAGCCCCCAAAACGTTTGTTCCATCCTTCAATGACCACACTGCCGAAAGAGGAGCGCCGGGAACGCCATTGCCAACGAACGTATATAACTGGGAAACAGAGGCTCCCGGATAAATCGCGCCGTAGGCGCCACTCAAAGTGATGGGAGTGATGCCGTTGATGGCCTGCAGTGTCGCCACCAGGTTTGAGGTCGGACCAGTGCCGGTGTTCTGCAAGGTGAGCAACACCGTGTTGGTTTGATTGGCAAAAATTGAGCCATATTGATTCTGTGACAAGAGCGTGACGGACCCGATGCCGATGGTAGGCATCGCATTTGTCACTGTCAGAACAATGCTGACAGAATTACTGGCAGAGTTGGTATTCGACGAACTGGTGAGCACACTCCAGACGTTGGTGATCACTCCAATCGATGTCGGAACAGCGGCAACCGTTACCTCGGCAATGCTGCCAGCCGGCATCAGGCCCAGCGGGAACTGGACGGAGCCATTGACCAAAGAGTAAGGATATGGAGCGCTGGAACCACCACTAATGAATTCAACGCCATCGAGTGCAAAAAGTCCCACAACATTGAAGGCATTGCTCGGTCCGTTGTTGGTCACATAGAGCGTGTAAACCAGGGTGCTGTTGGTGGAAATTGAATTATTTGTATTGGGGTTGACCGATATCGGCGCGAGGGCCAAATCCACCGGCGGCGCAACCACCGTGGTAACGGCGAAGGCCGTATTATTGAGCAGATTTGTATCCACGAGCGCCGAGCCAGCTATGATCGTGTTAGTTTGGAGTCCGCCGGTCGCATTGGTTGTCGAAACCACGTTTGTCACCAACACACCCGTTCCAGGAACGAGGTTTGTAATATAGAAGATATTAGTCTGACCGCTTTGCGAACTGATTAAGTTCGCCGGCAAAATATTGGTGACGAGAGTCAACCCGGGCGATAAAATATTCGTGACAAACACCTCGGTTGAGTTCGGGCCGTTGTTGGTCACCGTCCATACATTGGTAATGTTGTTGCCCATGTTGACCGAGTTGGTCAGAGAAATCATGGTGGCGGCCAAATCCGCCAAATTGACCGGCGTGATGGTTGTAATTGCCAAACTCCAGCCGTTGTAAATCTCGCCCGAATCCCCGGTGGCAAAGTCGTAGGCATACAGGCTCCACGTTCCGTTGGCGGAAAAGTTATTGAATACGGACAAATTCGCGCTATACGGACCGACGGGAGCGAGTGAGTTGCTATAGTTCTCAGCCGTTCCGTAATAGTTCGTATAGTAATCAGACGGCTGGTATGTTCCAGGAACAATCTGAACATACTCCTCCGGCAGTTGGGAGCTGGCATTCTGATCAAAAGTCAGGACGACCGGAACGGAAATGGCGGTTTGCTGGCCCGCCGCAGCCATCAGAACGCATGGCGTGCCATTAGGATTCAATGTATTGCTCGGTCCCACCAGCAACAGGCCAACATCGCTGGCAAACTCATGCGCAATGTTCGAGATAGTCACGGTCACATCTGACACCGCTCCCTGCACCCCCGATACCGCAATTTGCGAGGGATAAGGATAGCCCTGGCCGACTTCCAAGAAGTTCGGCTGACCCTGGCCATTGGTGGGATTGGGTATGTAAATGGCGGCCGTGTTTGAGAAAGTTTGCACCACCGGCATGAGAAAAGTAAAGCTGACCGCACCCAAGTTCGTGGAATTGTTCGTCAACTGCAAGGTGGCGACAATGGTCCCTCCGTTGCTACTGCTGGCAGTGAACGAATAAAGACGGCCAACCGAGGCCCCCTCCGGCGCCAGAGCACCATAATTTTGGGGTCCGCTGGGAGAGGTGACCCCATTGCCCGGGAGCAAGGCGCCGACAAGTTGGGAAGAGGGCACGGTTCCCAAGTTTTGCAGGAAAAACTGGACGGTATAGGTTCCGTTTGTCCCCACTGACCCGTTGGCGCTGCCGGAAGTTACCGTCACTCCGGCGGGGACGATTGTTACGGTGGGCGGTTCGGCAAAGGTTTGCAGGGTAATGCTATTGTTATTGGTGTTTGGGTCGCCCGGCTGGCCAAAGACCGAAAGGGTGGAGATCATTAATTGCGATTTCACACCGGGAAGCAGAGTGGGCGATACAACGACATTGGTGAATTGGACGATTCCGCCGTTGGTCAAGGTCGCGATTGTCGCAGTGATAAAGCCATTGGAAATTGTGCTGCCGGGCAAGGCGCTGTTGGTGTTCGTCCAGGTGCTCCCCGAGGGCAGCGTCTGGGAAAACACGACGCCTGTCGCCGTGCTTGGCCCTGCATTGGACACGGTCACTATATAGCTCTCATTGCTGCCCGCAATCACGGGACTGGGCGCAGCAAAAGCCGTAACACCCAGATCCGCCGCCGGTCCCACCGTAGTGGTTACAGAAGCAGTATTATTAAACAGGATTGGATCCACTTCGTATGAATTGAAACCAAGCGCAACTGTGGCGCTGGCGACGATATTCCCCGTGACTTTGGGGCTGATGACAATGGTCACGATGACGTTCGTTCCCAGAGGAATGTCACCCAGGTTGGCCACGGGCGCGGAGGTGCCAGCGGATATCAACGTCCCCTGCGAGGCCGTCGCGGAAACATAAGTGGCATTGGCGGGCAGAAATGCAGACATCGTAACGCCCTTGGCGGTGGCAGGCCCATTATTGGTCACGCTGATCGTGTAAGTGAGCAATCCATCCTGCAAAACCGAACGAGGGGACGTCGTCATGCTCACTGCCAAATCCGCGGCCGGCTCCGACAATACCACTGTGGCGGAGGCGGTGTTATTATTTGGATTTGGATCAGGAGCAGCCGAACCCACACTGGCCACGCTGGTA
>Ga0182030_10021538_pt1 | contig 12068 bp, 11 predicted proteins | sample 812S3MmetaG_FD_121299 | JGI IMG/M metagenome (GOLD analysis project Ga0182030, IMG submission 121299) | Permafrost microbial communities from Stordalen Mire, Sweden - 812S3M metaG (Illumina Assembly) | ecosystem: Environmental > Terrestrial > Soil > Wetlands > Permafrost | place: Sweden...
CTCCAACCATAATAGCAGTTGGCGTGGCCAGGCCAAGTGCACACGGGCAGGCAATAACCAGCACGCTAACTGCCGCAACCAGGCCGTGAGTTAAATAAGCTTTGCCGCCAATAGCAAACCATGTAATAAAGGTAATTACAGCAATGGCCATTACCACGGGTACAAAAACCGCAGCTACTTTATCTACCAATCGTTGCACCGGGGCCTTGCTTCCCTGTGCTTCCTGAACGGTTTTAATAATTTGGGCCAGCAGAGTTTCGGCCCCCACTTTTTCAGCGCTTATGGTCAGGCTGCCTTTTTGGTTAATAGTACCGGCGTAAACTTTGGCATCTTTTATTTTTTCTACCGGTACCGGCTCGCCGGATATCATACTTTCATCAATAAAAGAAGTTCCGTCCTGCACCAGGCCATCAACCGGTATCTTTTCTCCCGGCCTTATGCTGATAATTTCACCCTTCAATATCTCTGCAATTCCTATTTCAATTTCCTTGCCATCGCGTTTAACCCGCACCGTTTTAGGTTGCAGGCCAATCAGCTTTTTAAGCGCGCCTGACGTTCCGGCCTTGGCCTTTTCTTCCAGAAATTTACCCAGCAGAATAAAGCAGGTTATAATAGCCGCACTTTCGAAATACACATCTGGATGTAGGCCCTGGGATGAAAGCACCTGCGGAAAAAGGGTATTAAACGCGCTGAACGAATAAGCTATACCTGTGCTTAACGCCACCAGGGTATCCATATTTACCTGGGCGTGGCGTATTTGTTTAAACGCCATTATAAAGAACTGCCGCCCAAAGTAAAACACCACCACGGCAGACAGCGCCATTGAAATCCATCTGCCGGCAGCCAGGTGCGGAAACCCCATGCCAAGCACCAAAACCGGTAAGGCAAAAACAAACGACAATATCATATTCAGTTTGGCTTTGCTTAATTGTGCATCGCGTTCCGAATCATAATCCTCATTTGTTTTTTGATTGCTGATATCTATATCGTAGCCGGTAGATTGAACTGCTTTTTTTATCTGTTTCAAGTCAGCGGTAGAGTCAAACTCCACCAAAGCAGAATTACTTGCAAAATTGACAGCGGCGGAGGTAACCCCTTTTTGATGTGTAAGCGTTTTTTCAACGCTGGCAGCACATGAGGCGCAGGTCATGCCGGTTATGGAGAAAGTATTTTTTAAAATGCCTGCCATGCAATAAGTTGTACTTGTCTTGTCAGGTAATATGCCTGGTAAGGTCATATAACAGTAAGCAAATTACAATTGTTTTGGCGTATGATTTAGGCCATTGTTAAGTGGTTTGGGACAAGTGGGACTTTGGGGACGGGCAGTCTCCAGAGTCCCACTTGTCTCACTGATTAGCCAGGCCATTTGATTAAAGAACCTAAAAAGAGAAGGGCAAATAACCCCGATCTGAACAATTAAATTACTTTTGAGCGCCGCTGAAAAGAGGCATTTTCAGCATTTTAAATTACCTATTTTAATAACAAGTACATCTTCAACCAATTTCTGATGAAAAAATTATTTTTAGCAATAACCGGTGGCGCCATGCTTTTAACGGCATGCAATAATCATCCAAAAGTAGAAAACGCCACAAGTTATTTTGATACTAAGGGTATGGACTCAACCGTAAGCCCTGCCGACAATTTTTACGATTACGCCAATGGCAAATGGGTAAAAACAGCACAGATACCTGCCGACCAAAGCAGCTGGGGAAGTTTCGACTCGCTGAGACAAGGAAACATTAACAAATTAAGAACCATACTGGATGACCTCGCCGCTAAAACTGATTTAAAGAAAGGAAGCCTGGAGCAAAAAGCAGGTGATTTTTACGCCAGCGGAATGGATACCGTAGCTATTGAAAAAGTGGGATACGCGCCGCTTAAAGCCAGGCTTGCGCAAATAGACGCTGTTCAAAATTACAAAGACCTGATTACTTTGCTTGCCAAAGGCACCCAGGATGGCGATGGCGATTTGCTTGCCTTGTATGTAAATTCCGATGCGCGTAACAGCTCAATGAACATCCTGAATCTTTTTCAGGCTGGAACTTCATTACCTGAAAAGGGCTATTATACCCGTACAGATAGTGTTACTGCCAATGTTCGCAAACAATTAGTACTGCATGCGGCTAAATACTTTGTATTAACAGGCGAAGATTCTGTAAAGGCAGCAAAGGACGCGCAGGATATTTTAAAGATAGAAACAGAACTTGCTCAATCTCACCTGGCACCGGCTGAGTTAAGAGACCCGGTTAGCAATTACCACAAAATGTCGGTTGCTGATTTGCAAAAACTGGCGCCAAATATCCCATGGAAAGAAACACTTAGCGAAATGGGTTACGGAACAGACAGCTTGAATGTTGCTCAACCTAAGTACGTGGCCGCGTTAAGCAGCTTACTGGCCAGCGAACCCATCAGCGTTTGGAAAAACAAAGTAAAATTTGACTACATAGCCGGAAATGCTGACGCGTTGAGCAAAGCTTTCCGCGATGAAGATTTTCATTATGGGCAGTTATTTTCCGGTGCAAAAACACAAAGAGAGCGCTGGAAGATTATGGTACAGGAAACTGATGGCGATTTAAAGGACGTGTTGGGCCAGTTGTATGTTCAGAAATACTTTACTGCAGATGCTAAACGCCGCATGGATAGTTTGGTAAATAACCTGCAAAATGCTTTCAGGGTGCGTATTGGTAAATTAACCTGGATGACGGATTCAACAAAACAACTTGCACTGGTTAAACTGAATTCTATTATGAAAAAGATAGGTTACCCTGATAAATGGAAAAGCTATGATGATGTAGATATAAACCGGAATGATTATTTCGCTAACCAGAAGAGCGTAACTCACCATTTTTTTGCAGAGCAAATGAAGAAGCTGAACAAGCCGGTTGATCGCAGCGAATGGGGAATGACTCCACCAACTGTAAATGCTTATTACGAGCCTGCCAACAACGAAATAGTTTTCCCGGCAGGTATTTTGCAGTTTCCATTTTTTGATGCTAATGCAGATGATGCTATTAACTATGGCGCCATAGGTGTAGTAATTGGCCATGAAATGACGCATGGTTTTGATGATGAAGGCCGCCAGTTTGACGAAAAAGGAAACCTGAAAGACTGGTGGACCAAAGCTGACGGTGAAGCGTTTTTGGGTAAAGCCAAAGGGCTGGTTGACGAGTATAACGGCTTTGTGGTGTTAGATTCATTACACGTAAACGGTCAGCTGACATTAGGTGAGAATATAGCTGACTTAGGTGGTGTTACTATCGCCTACGATGCGTTTCAATTAACTAAAGAGGCACACGATACCACCAAGATTGACGGGTTTACTCCTAACCAGCGTTTCTTCCTGGGCTTTGCGCAGGTATGGCGCGGCTCGGTAAGGCCTGAAAGAATGCGCACACTTATTGCTACTAACCCGCATTCTCCTTATCGGTTTAGGGTTAATGGAGTGCTTACCAACTTTGAGCCTTTCTATCAGGCTTTTGGTGTAACAGAAAAAGACAAAATGTACAAAGCGCCAGCGGATAGGGTTGTTATCTGGTAGTAGATTTTTGGAAATGATTTTGAAAAGGCGCTGGTAGTTAACCGGCGCCTTTTTTTATAAAAGCAAATACATTTTTATCGCAAAGGCGCGAAGGTTAAATGCAGAAGCCGCAAAGGAGTTATTCTTTGCGGCTTCTGCATTTCTATTTTCTTGGCGACTTTGCGTGAATAAATGTATTCTACTTACTCATCTCCGCAAAATACTGATAGAAGTAAGGTAGAGTCTCAATGCCTTTGTAGTAGTTAAAGAGGCCATATTTCTCATTGGGAGAATGTATAGCATCGCTATCTAAACCAAAGCCCAGCAACACGGATTTAATACCCAGTACTTTTTCAAACATAGTTACAATAGGAATGCTTCCTCCGCTTCTTAAAGGGATTGGCGTTTTACCGAAAGTCTTTTCCATCGCTTTGGCTGCAGCTTTGTAGGCAATGGAATCCGTTGGCGTAACAGCAGCCTCGCCGCCGTGGTGAGGACTTACTTTTACTTTTACATAAGCCGGTGCTATCTTTTTAAAATGGGCTTCAAACAAGGCCATAATTTTCTCGCTTTTCTGGTTGGGCACCAGGCGCATGGATATTTTTGCATGTGCTTTTGATGGTAACACTGTTTTAGCACCTTCGCCGGTATAACCTCCCCAAATTCCATTCACATCTAACGTTGGACGGATGGATGTTCGCTCTAAGGTAGAGTAACCGGTTTCACCTTTTACTTCGTTAATATCCAAATGCTTTTTGTATTCGTCTAAACTAAATGGTGCTGCAGCCATTTGAGCACGTTCCTCTTTCGAAACTTCCTGCACATCATCATAAAAACCGGGTATGGTTACTTTGCCGTCTTTATCCTGAAGCGATGCAATCATATCGCACAACACATTAATCGGGTTGGCAACGGCGCCTCCGTATACACCGGAATGCAAATCGCGGTTAGGCCCGGTAACTTCAACTTCCAGGTAAGCTAAGCCGCGTAAGCCGGTTGTAATTGAAGGAGTGTCATTCGATAACATGGAGGTATCAGAAATAAGCACCACATCCGATTTTAGCCTGTCTTTGTTTGATACTGCAAAGCTTTCCAGGTTAACTGAGCCTACTTCTTCTTCACCTTCTATCATAAATTTTATGTTGCAGGGAAGCACATTGTTTTTTAGCATCATTTCAAACGCTTTTACGTGCATATACATTTGCCCTTTATCATCGGCCGAGCCGCGGGCATAAATGTCACCATCTTTAATTACCGGTTCAAAAGGAGGGGAGTGCCATAAATTTAAGGGGTCTACAGGTTGCACATCATAGTGGCCATAAACCAATACGGTAGGTAGTTTGGTATCTATAATTTTCTCGCCGTAAACAATAGGGTAGCCTTTGGTAGGGCAAACTTCTACTTTATCAGCACCGGCGGTTATCAATTGCTGCTTTACAAATTCGGCTGCGCGGTTTACATCGGCTGAATATTTTACATCGGCGCTAATTGAGGGTATCCGCAACAGGTCGAACAACTCGTTCAGAAATCTTTCTTTATTACTTTCGAGATATGGTTTTAACTGATCCATGATTTAGCGTTTTGAAGGTTAAGCGATGGGCGAAAGTAGTAAATAAGAGAAAAGAAGCTAGCCACAAAGGCACTAAGAACACTAAGTTTTGGGAAGAATTATTGATAGGATTTTGGTGCTGAGTTTTAACCGGGCATTTGACTTTTAGAAGATTTTAGCAGTATAAAATGTATTCCTTAGTGCCCTTAGTGCCTTTGTGGCTAACAACTTAATTCGTTAAAGCATGTCACAGATAATCATTACCACACCTCGGTTAAAGCTCCGGCATTGGAAAGACGAAGAAGCGGAGCCGTTCATTAAAATGAACATGGATAAGGAGGTGATGCGCTTCTTCCCATCCACACAAACTGCGGAAGAAACCATAGCGCAGATAGGCCGGATAAAGCAACATTTTACCGATTTTGGATATGGCCTTTATGCGGTTGAGAGGACCGATAATGGGCAATTTATTGGCTATACCGGTTTTGCACATCCGCGGTTTGAAAGCTTTTTTACGCCGTGTGTAGAGATTGGCTGGCGATTGGGTAAAGATAACTGGCACCAGGGTTTTGCCACTGAGGCGGCATTAGCTTGCATAAAGTATGGCTTTGATGAAATCGGGTTTAAAGAGATTTTTTCTTTTACCGCTGTAATTAATAAACCCTCTGAAAACGTGATGGAGAGGGCCGGCTTAAACCGCGTTGGTGATTTTGAACACCCTGCCCTGCCTGATGGCCATATTTTGAAACCCCACGTGCTTTATAAAATTGCCCTTAATAATGTTGACCTTTGAGACAAATGGATTTATTATTTTCGATTTATCGGTTATCAACAAAAAGGCTGTGCGTATAGCGGTCGGACAAAATACCTTTACACACGGCGGTTTTAATAATATTGTAAAGTAAATATTAACACTATGGTGCTTCGGCTTTTTCACACTTTACTCTGTGCCATTTTATTCTTTTCGGTTTCTGTTGCTCAGAAGCATGAAGAACTTCCGAAGTTCCAGGAACATATTGTGAGGGACAGGGAAACGGCTTCATCTATTGCCAGCGATTTTAATATTAAGCTCAAATTTTTTTTGATGCTTAATAATTTTCCGGATAGCGTTAAGTTAAAGCCCGGGCAAAAGGTTTTAATCAGGCAATTGAAAGAGGGAGAAACGGTTGAAAAAGAGGGTGCGTATTATGCCTCAAAACCAGCTGTAACTTCGCCTCGGGATGAAGAAACCACGGAAAGCAGGAAATCTTCCCCTGCTAAAACATCAACGGCTAAAAAGAGAAATAACGAGGCCGCAGATAGCGACAAAAATAGCCCGCTCATAGGACCCGACGGAACAAAATATAGCCTTGCCAGCGGTGGTTTCCATGTTGTACAAAAAGGGCAAACCTTTTACCGCATTGCTTTGATATATCACCTGACGATGGACCAGTTAAAAGCACTTAACAATATGACCACTACGGACATTAAAGTGGGGCAGGAGTTAAGAGTTACCAAATAGGCCCTGCCATACTGGAGTTCCGGCTTCCATTATAAGCCGCTATCAGTTATCTTTGCCTGCTATGGCCGAAAATCATTTAAAGTGGTATAATAAAACGCTGCATCACTATCTGAGTAATGATGAAATAAAGATGGTGATGCAAAAGAGCGATTGGAAAGGCGCGCTCGAAATTGCAACAACCTGGGGCTGGATTGCGTTTGCGTTTTTGCTATCTGGCTTATTTCCTAATCCTGTTACAATTATTATTTCACTTTTTATTATTGGGGGAAAACAGCTGGCTTGCGCCATTATCCTGCACGATTGCTCGCACGATTCTGTTTTTACCAGCAACAAGCTCAATACATTTATAGGTAATTGGTTTGGCGCATATCCTATTTTGCATGATTTGAAAAAATACCGCCCTTACCATACCCAACACCATATCAACACCGGTTTGGCAGATGACCCGGATTTAAGCCTTACCAAAGGTTACCCAACCACTGTCATTAGCATGGCGCGCAAATTTGGCCGCGACCTTGTAGGTGTATCCGGCGCCAAGGCAAACTTTGCCGTAATATTTATGCAACTGGGCTTTATTAAATATGCTTTGAATGGTACTGCAGAATGGTTATCGGTAAAAGGAAAAAGTGCCTGGAATATTATTAAAAATGCCGCTCAGAATTTAGCAGGGCCGGTGGCTGCAAACCTTATTTTGTTTCTGATTTTGTATGCCTGCGGCAAACCCTGGTTGTACCTGCTTTGGTGGGGCGCATTGTTAACCACTTTTAATTTCTCATTGCGCGTAAGGAGTATGGCTGAGCATAGTATGGTGGAGGATAGAGCCAATCCGCAAAAGAATACGCGTACTACCTACGCCAATTTTTTTGAGCGTATATTATTTGCACCCCACCATGTAAACTACCATGCGGAACATCATTTATGCATGGGCGCGCCATCCTACAACCTGCCTAAAATGCACAGGTTGTTATTGGAGCGGGGTTACTTTAATGAAGGGGCTTTGGAGCCGAATTATTGGAGTGTGGTTAAGAGGGCGGTGGTTAGTTTTCCGGATGGTGGGGAAGAGGAGAGGGCGGCTACATAGAAAGCCCTGAAAGGGCGATAAGATATCAGCGTAGGGTGAAGCCCTACGTACAATGAATCAAACAATAAAAAGCCCTGAAAGGGCGTAAGAAAGAATATGGGCCAATCATTAGTAAAGAACTACCTGCACATCGTGTTTAGCACAAAAAACAGGGTGCCTTTAATTGGTGAAGATATAAAAAATAAGTTGTACGCGTATTTAGGCGGTATATGCAACGAATTGGAGTGTAACCCCATAATAATCGACGGCCATGTTGACCATGTTCATCTTCTTTGTTTGCTATCTAAAAAAATAGCATTGGTTAAGCTTTTAGAGGAACTTAAATCACATTCATCAAAGTGGGTGAAGTTGAAAGATGATAAGCTAAAGAATTTTTATTGGCAGGATGGTTACGGCGCTTTTTCGATTAACCCCAGCGAAATTGATACCGTGGTTAAATATATTTCAGATCAGAAAGAACATCATAAAACAAAAACATTTCAGGATGAATACCGGGCATTTTTGAAAAAGTACAAGGTGGAATATGATGAGCGCTATGTGTGGGATTGATGTTGCGCCCTTTCAGGGCTGTATAGGGGTGTGTGTCTTTTACACAGGGCTTCACCCTGTGCTGATATCTTATCACCCTTTCAGGGCTAACGAGCCTTTTAAAGGGAATCGTCTCGGCGTCCGCGCATGTATTAAGTCTAACTACTAATTACTAAATACCAGAAATCTACCTCCCCGGCATCCCCTTAATCATTCTACCGGCAGTGCTCATTTTTTGCATGCTCTTCATCATCTTTTTCATTTCGTCGAATTGTTTGATGAACTGGTTTACTTCCTGTATGGTGTTGCCGCTGCCTTTGGATATGCGGAGTTTGCGTTTGCCGTCTAATACTTCGGGGTTTGAACGCTCATGTGGGGTCATGGAGAGTATGATGGCTTCTACTTTTTTGAATGAGTCATCGTTAATATCAACGTCTTTCATGGCTTTGCCCATGCCGGGTATCATGCCCAACAGGTCTTTTACATTACCCATTTTCTTTATCTGGGCAAGCTGAGATAAGAAGTCATTAAAATCGAACTGGTTTTTGCGGATTTTGGCTTCCAGTTCTTTGGCCTTCTTTTCATCGTATTGTTCCTGTGCTTTTTCAACAAAGGATACGATATCACCCATGCCCAAAATACGGCTGGCCATACGTTCAGGGAAGAATACATCCAGCGTATCTACTTTTTCACCGGTTGATACAAACTTGATAGGCTTGCCAACGGTGTAAGTAACCGTTAAAGCTGCACCACCGCGGGTATCGCCGTCTAACTTGGTTAATACAACGCCGTCAAAATTTAAACGGTCGTTGAAGGCTTTGGCTGTGTTAACGGCATCCTGGCCGGTCATGGAATCCACTACAAACAATACTTCGTCTGGCTTGGTCTTTTCCTTTATCCGGGCAATTTCCGTCATCATCTCCTCGTCAACGGCTAAACGTCCTGCAGTATCTATAATCACGCAATCAAGGCCTAAGGACTTTGCGTGCGCAATACCATTCAATGCAATCTGAACAGGGTCTTTGCTTTCTTTTTCGTGGTAAACGGGTATGTCTATCTGGCTACCCAATACAATCAACTGGTCGATAGCCGCGGGGCGATACACATCGGCTGCAACCATCAAAGGCCTTTTATACTTTTTGGTTTTAAGCCAGTATGCCAGTTTATGGGTAAAAGTAGTTTTACCCGAACCTTGTAAACCGGCTATGAGGATAACTGCGGGGTTGCCTTTAATGTTAAAGTCGGCCTCTTTGCCACCCATCAGTTTGGTAAGCTCATCATACATCACCTTTACCATCAACTGCCCGGGTTGAAGGGACGTAAGTACATTTTGCCCCATGGCGGTGTCTTTTACCTTATCGGTAAATTCCTTGGCTATTTTATAGTTAACGTCGGCATCAACCAGTGCACGGCGCACTTCTTTAATGGTTTCTGCAACGTTTATTTCTGTAAGTTTTCCCTGGCCTTTAAGTGTTTTAAACGCACCTTCTAACCGTTCCTGTAAATTCTCAAACATGATGCTCTAATTATTTTAAAGGCCAAAAATGCAATTTTTAACGCAAAGACGCTAAGATGGCAAAGAATTAAGAAGATTAAAGAAAAGACTTAAAACAAACAGGTTTTCCCCCTGTTCAGCCTTTTTTTATCTCCATTCCTCCCTTACGTTCTCTCCGCTGTTAGCAGTAAACTAAAACTAATAATAAATCAAACGCTTAACGCCCGCCAAATGTTTGGCAAGACGGTTTACCTGGCTGGTGTACCCGTACTCGTTATCGTACCAGGCGTAAATAACAATATTTTTTCCGTCGTCTGAAACGATGGTAGCTTTGCTGTCAATTTCGCAGCCGTGGCTGTTGCCAACTACATCGCTCGAAACCAACTCGTCTGAAGTGGAGAAATCAATCTGTTCACACAGGCTGCCATATAACGAGGCATTACGTAAAATTTGGTTTACTTCTTCAACTGAAGTTACTTTTCCCACTTCAAGCGAAATAATAGCCAGTGAAACGTTAGGCACCGGCACGCGCACCGCATTTGAAGTCAGTTTGCCTTTCATTTCAGGGAAAATCTTGGTAACGGCCTTTCCTGCCCCGGTTTCAGTAATAACCATGTTAACCGGTGCGCCGCGGCCACGTCTGGCCTTTTTGTGGTAGTTATCCAACAGGTTCTGGTCGTTTGTATAAGCGTGAACGGTTTCGATATGTCCTTTCTCGACCCCTAATGTATCTTTTATAACTTTTATGACCGGCACAATGGCATTGGTAGTGCATGAAGCAGCTGAGAATATCTTTGTCTTTTCGGCCGTATATCCATCGTGGTTAACGCCGTAAACAATATTAGGGATATCGCCTTTGCCCGGTGCGGTAAGGATAACTATATCTGACCCTTTTGCTTTTAAGTGCTCGCTCAGCCCTTTTTCATCTCTCCAAACGCCGGTGTTATCAATAATGATTGCATTATTAATATCATGAGCGTTGTAATCTACTTCGGCCGGTGATTTTGCGCTTATCATCTTTACGGTGTGCCCGTTAATAACAATAGCGTTACGATCCTTATCTGCCTCTACCACCCCGGCAAAACGGCCGTGAACAGAATCTTTACGCAAAAGGCTGGCGCGTTTTTCAAGATCATCAGCGGCATGTTCGCGGGTTACAATCCCTTTTAACCTTAACTGGTGGCCACCGCTATCGTGTTCAATTAAAATGCGGGCAGCCAAACGGCCAATACGCCCGAAACCATACAAAACCACATCGCGGGGTACCAACACTTTTTTCTCTAATCCTATCAGGTCTTTCAGTTTGGCGGTAACAAACTGGTCGTATCCGTTAAAGTTGTTGCCCTCGGTCAGGTATTCGTGAGCTAACCTTCCTAAATCAATTCTTGAAGGAGCCAGATTGAGTTTAGAAATAGCGCGGGCCAGGTTGGCGGTTATTTCAAGTGTAATAGGAATACCTGCAAATTTTTGAGCGAAATCATGGTCGTTGATAATTGAGCTTATCTGCTTATCGAAAAGTTTGCGGCGGAAAAGCACCAGTTCTACCGATTTTTCAAGTTGTAACTGACTCCCCGCGTTCAGAAGTTCCAGGGCCAGTATTTCATTGCTGATCCACTGCTTTAGTTCCTGTTCATAATTAACTGCCATTGCAACGTATTTTAGGTTTTAAAATGCGGTGCGAATATGCGAAACATTTTGTTTTAAAAATGATGATATACCACAGGTAAATGTGGGAAAATGAGGGTTATTGTATTGGGGACACTAACAGCCAACTCACCCCGTCCGCTATCGCGGACACCCCTCTCTTTGAAAAAAAGAGAGGGGGGAATACATATTCAAAACCCTGGCGGGTTTTGAGCCTCCAGAACTTTTAGGATTTCATCTATTACCTGCGCTGTTTGATTTATTACAAGTTCGTTTTTAAATCTGATTGTGCGGATGTTGTAAGATTGTACTACTTCATCACGGTTAGCATCGTATTCTTTACGTTCTTCATGTATTGGGCCATCTGCTTCAATTACGAGTCTTTTTTCCACGCAATAAAAATCTGCGATGTAGAAACTTATTTTACCATTAACAGAAATTTTCGCAAGGGGATGTTGCCGCAAAAATTTGTAGCCCTGTAATTTTCTGTTACGAAGTAGTTTCCATAAAACTTGTTCAGCCAGGGTTTGCCTTTTCCTCAAATCACGGCATAACTCTTTTATAGCTTTATTATCAATAACCATAAGCGAGGTAAAGGTAATCGACCAAGTCGATTATGTGTTTAGTATTCCCCTCTCTTTTTTTCAAAGAGAGGGGTGTCCGCCGCCTCGGCGGATGGGGTGAGTTTGTATTGTATTTATCCCAAATAATCTTTCAGCAACTTACACCTGCTGGTAGTTTTCAAACGCATAA
>Ga0182030_10021540_pt1 | contig 12067 bp, 11 predicted proteins | sample 812S3MmetaG_FD_121299 | JGI IMG/M metagenome (GOLD analysis project Ga0182030, IMG submission 121299) | Permafrost microbial communities from Stordalen Mire, Sweden - 812S3M metaG (Illumina Assembly) | ecosystem: Environmental > Terrestrial > Soil > Wetlands > Permafrost | place: Sweden...
AAAATCCCGCAACAAAGAGAAAGCCAGCATCAAGTGGTTGTTCGATATTGACAAAGCACGCAATAAACTAAATCGCGCTTACGAGGGATTGAACCAGTCAAATCCCCTGTGAAAAGGTACTAGTGGCGATAAATTCATGGGACATTTTGGACGGAACAATGTCCTCTGGGGTGGTGTTGCCGGAATGCTTACGGGCACGGCGATTATTATTACCGCACATCATGCAATTTTTACGATACTTGGTGCCTTTCTCGTCGGTCTTTGCGGCAGTGTGATGGGGCAGGTGAACACTTCAATCATGGCTGATCGGTTTAAAGAAAATCGAGCCTTAGCTATTACAGAGACTAACATCGTGGGCAGCGTTTTCTGTTCACTTGCTCCATTGGTAGTCAGTCTCAGTGTACGCAGCGGCTTAGGCTGGCGAACTATATTTATCCTGCCTATGATTTTGATTGCTTTTTTATTCTGGAAATTTAGAGGCGTGGCTAGTGCCTACCAGAAACAAGTGAAAAATGCAGCGGCAAATCAAAAATTGCCGCCTTTGTACTGGGCTTTCTGGTCGGTGGTGCTTTTGAGCGTCGCTGGTGAGTGGTCGATCGTATTCTGGTGCACAGACTTCATGATCAAGGTAAATAAATTCAGCGAGGCAGATGCGTCTGCAGCCGTCAGTGTCTTTCTTGCGGCAATGCTCATAGGGCGCGTTATCGGCAGTCGTTTGACGAGATTCTTGCACGTGCGCCAGCTGCTGCCAACTTCGGCGGTGATTGGGTTGACTGGCTTTTTGATTTTCTGGTTAGCAACAAATCCCATTCTGAATCTAGCCGGACTTTTTATTGCCGGTCTGGGTCAATCAAATGTTTATCCTTTGACTTTCGCTTCGGCGATTGGTGCTGCCAATGAACATCAAACCAACTCTGCCACTTCAAGGTTGTCGCTGGCCTCTGGTTGTGCCAATCTTTTCACACCAATGCTTATGGGTTTAATTGCCGAGCGAAGCAACATTTTCAACGCTTATGGTGTGGTGGCAATTCTCTGGGCTCTTGTCATAGTACTGGTCCTGATTGCAAATAAAATGTCTTTGTCGAAAGACCGAATTCTCAATTGAATAAGCGTGGAAGGCAGTGTAATTCGTTCCCATTAAATTTGAGCCCTTCAACGAAAAACATGTTTGCGAACGTCTACTGGATTCTTAAACCTTTCATTAAATCAGTTAGCTCAGCTGCCGATTAAAAGCTGGAGGTTCGCGTTGATGAAGTGCTCAAGAAGGTGACTGGTGCCGTGCGATGCAAATCTTATTCGCCCTGACCGGTTACCAAATTTAAATACTTCGGCTTGGAGGACAGTTACTTTAGCTTCTCCCAAAGTTGTCTTTAGAAACTACGTCCTCTATTGCTGGCCTGGGTTTTGAGGGTTGAATGATTTCTTGCATCTTCACGTATGGATCGGGATAACGATACCGTTGAAACTGTACTTGAATAAGACCCGGGAGAGTCAACTCAATGCAGATCGACAATTCATTCAATCACTCTACTGCGACCAGCGATGCAGCAAAAGACCAACCATCAGCATTCCATAGTGAATTGCAGCCGCTTACCTACAACCCTCAAGATAGTAACCCTTCATTGATACTTGTGCGAGGGGAACAAGATCGCATTCAAAAGGCCGCCGGAGGTCTACCTGCGGCGAACGGAAAGATAGTTCCTGAGCCACGTGCCGATCTTGCTTCACCTGATGCTCCAGTGACAACTGGTGCCGATGGAAGACCTGTATTGTACCCATATGAGGGGCAGGGACCCCTAAGATTCTACCCTGGCGGAAAAGGAACCCCAGAGCAAGTTGAAGCAACTCGTAAGCTTATCGAGGGAGCTAGTGAGCATCTCCGGGGTCTCGCCGGTCCAGCGGCCCTGGCTTACGAACTTTTTGTACGCACATACAATTCCAGAGAAGGCGAAAATCACATTCCTCAATCTTTAAGCTTGTCCGATGCACCGGATTTCGGTAAAGATGCACGCTATCAGCTCCATTACGACGTCGATTCGTATATAAAAGAAGATCATGGTCCGGGCATGAATGCTCGAGATATGCGTCCAAAAACTGAGGTGTCTCCGGGCATTGGCAAGCTTCCAGATCATTTCTTTGCGGTTGTCGCTGATAAGAACAATACGCCATTAGATGTACTCGATTACGATAACACTGGCACTGGCACCCGTTATGACGGGCAGTATCGCTTTAATTATCAAACCAATCCAGATGGTACTTCGAAAATATCCGTGCTGCATTTTGTCGCACCATGGGTCAAGGATGCTAACCCTATGGACCTCAAAGAAAGGTCGATTGCTGGCAAGCCGAACTTTCTGGCCGGCGTCAGCAATTATTATTACGACAGCAATCATCATTGTATCGAGGCTGATTATTATTCTGGCGTCGACCTGAAAGCTGACCCTCAGGCCAAGCCCATTCAAACCATGCGTTTTGTCGATGGACGCGTGGACGGAACAACTGAGGAACGAGGCCGTGCAAGTCAACTAGACTTCTTCGATTTACTCGGACCGAGAATTCCTGAGTAAATCCACCATCGAGTTTCGTTTGCATAGGGTGATGTGTTACACTGCGACAAAGCCTGGCGCGGTCTCGTGCCTCTGCAGTAATTTATAAAAGCAAGCTTTTGGCTTGTAGAAAACATGGAATCGAAATCTTGCAAGCGTATTGCGCTGGAAGCGGCTAGATTGTTAGCTTATGGCGTTGAAACAGAATATTTGCATGCTAAACAGAGTGCTCTACTTTCACTGGGGCTCTCCAGCCAAAGTCGATTGCCGTCCAATCGTACAATCAATGATTGCGTTGGTATGCTCACTCGAGAAGAGTTAGGCTCTGAGGAAGTCGAGCGACGATTACGCGAGATGCGGGACATAGCTATTGAAGTCATGACTGTTCTCTCCGACTTTGATCCTTTCCTGATTGGCAGTGTTTTATCTGGAAAAATCAAAAAAACATCCGACATTGACTTACATGCATACTGTGATGAAGCAGGGAACTTGCTCGATTATTTAGAAGATTTTGGATACGAAGAAATTGAAGTCGAAACTGTCGAAAATAGAAAGGGTCGATTCGTGCACTTAAAGTGGAGCGAACGAGATTATCCAGTTGAGGTGACCGTATATTCCTGGAGCTGGCGCGACGTCATCATGTACTCGTCTGTAACTTCTAAGCCCATGAAAAGAGCAGATTTAGAGGCTGTTCAGAAGTTACGTAAAAATCTTCAAGCGTGATGCTTACTCTTGTGATATCGTCTCACTTCAGGCACTGAAAAATGAATCATGAACAACAAAATCCACTTCAACAATTTCAATTTCAAAAGCATTCGCTTCAACAAAATCAACTTTAGCATTTTGACTATCGCATGCTTCGCGGTTCTTAATCCCGCGCTAGCAGCTGATAAACCTGCTAATCCCGCCAATGCTAAACCGGCTAAGCCCGCTAAAGCCGCTGCATCGAGCTCTTACATCGCTAAATTGAATGCTGCGATTGCTGCCGCGCCAGACTCATATGCGCTCTATCACAATCGGGCTGCTTATTATATGACTGTGCACAATTATCCCGCTGCCCTGGTTGATATGAATAAGGCAGTTGCATTGAGTTCACAAGATACTGAGATGCTTCAAGCTCGCTCGAAACTTTACCTTGCCATGAGTAATTTTCCAAAGGCCCTTGCTGATTTGAATGAGGTCGTGAAAGCTAAGCCTGGTGATTCGGAGCAGCGTTTTGTGAGGAGCACCGTTCTGATTTCGCTGAAGCAATACGATAATGCCCTCGCGGATTTAAATCTCATTCTCAAGTCCAATCCACGAATTGGCTATGCTTATGCTGCTCGTGGCTCAGTCTATACAGATCTGCAAAAGCCCTCCCAGGCTCTTGCCGATTACAACGCTGCACTCATGTGCAATTATCAAAACCCAGAGATGCTATCTGATATGTACAAGGAGTATGCAAAAGAGAAAAAGTATGAGCTAGCTCTCTCTGCTCTGAATCGTTTGATCGCTGCAACAAAAGAAAGTCCGGCTAAAGTCGCTTTATATAGGCACCGCCTGGACCTTTACTCAAAGCTCGAACATACTGATCCCAATTTAGTAGCTGACGACCTTTTGAAAATTGGTCACCTCGAGCCGCAAAATGTTGAAGTGCAAATGCAGTTTGCTATTTCGCAATGGCAAAGACAGCCATCGTCTGCTTTACAATCTCTCAACCAGGTTCTGAAAATACAGCCTAATAATGCTGCTGCTCTGTCTTTGCGTGCACGACTACAAATAGAACACAAGTTGAATGCAGAGGCTATACAGGACAGCACCAGGGCGATAGAACTCGACCCACGAGCTGCCATTAATTTCTCAACGCGGTCTCAAGCTCACCTTAACAGCAAGCAATATAACGAAGCCATTGCAGATGCCACCAGCGCCATTGCGCTACAACCTGATCTAGCAGACCCTTATTACACTGAAGGAGCTGCTTATCAGGCTTTGCAGCGAAACCAGGAATCGCTTGCCGCATTAAATCAATATCTGCAACTCACATCGAAAAATGCCGCACCGAATGATGAAGAAAAAGCACAGATAGAAGCTGCTAAACGTAGAGTCGAATTTGTGGAAGGAAGTTTGGCGACAGTCGAAAGGCAAAATGCTGTTCGTAGCCAGAACGAATCAAAATCTCATTAAGAGTCAGCCTCTAGTTACGCTATTATGCCAGGCGTGCGACCTGAGGGCATCTCGTTTTCAAGGAGTTATTGATGCAGAGATATTTCGCTTTAGCTTTTACTCTGGTGTTGACAGCCCCGTGTGGCGGCTTGCGTGCTGAGGCAGCGGACGCTTATACCCACGAATTTCCAGGCACAGGCAACCGTGAAGCCTGGGATCAGGCCAATACCTACTACGTGCAGGGTGTAACCGCTACGCATAACAATAAGGTTGTGGAATCAATCGAGATGTATAAGAAGGCGATAGCCATCTATCCCGAAGATCCAGATTTTCAAATAAATTTGGGAGTCGCACTTGAAGACAAAGGCAGCTACAAAGAGGCTGAAGCTGTTTTGAATCATGCTTTGACGCTAGCACCTCAGAACTGGACGGTTCCTTACAATCTCGGCAACGTTTTTTATTCCGAGCACAAATATCAGGATGCCGTAAACGCCTGGACAAAATGTATGGCGCTCAGCCCGCCTCAACACTTCAAAGAGAAATCGGCCGCAAACATTGCCGCTGTCACCAAGCAATATTTGAGCAAAGGACACAAGTAGCCTGATTCACTTTCCAAATCACGAGGACACCAAATATGGTGCGCAAAGCTCTTAAACCGTTGTCAGCCAAACAGACATCCAAAATCAAAACAATACTGGCTGAATCCTGGTATCCCTGCGGCATTTTCACTATTACTTCCGAAAAAGACATAAATGCGTTGCTGCGCGAAGTGAAAAAGTTGGCACTGGAATTGAAATACAAGCCCGCTACTCAAAAAAATATTGTGAACGCTACACGTGAACTTGCTGTAAATGCGCTGCAGCATGGTAAGGGCGGCATGGCTAGCTTGAACTTCATAAAGGAGAGTAGAGCCATAAGTGTACAAGTTCAGGATTTTGGCAAGGGTTTTGATCTGAACGAAGAGCTTAATGCTGGCGGTGGGCTCACAAGATTGCGGGATTACATCGCCAATGGTACGTTTGCCTATGAGAAAAATGAGCAAGGCGCTTGGGTCGAGGTGCAGTTCGTTGCGTATAAGGGCGAATAGTCGCTTGTTTCTCTCTTACCTTTCTTCAATTGTGCGAGTAAATGGCGCTTTTCGGGGAATGGAGTATTAGAGCCAGAGCCAGAGACCGATCAACTAATCAACTAAATAGAACCTTTAATGACAGACGTTGAAAAATCCGGTCAAGATTCTGAAAAGCCGGTCTCGTATCATTCTTGTCCAAGCTGTGGTCTTCCCTTCAACACAGCTATAGTAATTTGCCCCAATGATGGGACCGTCATCAAGGGCAACCAATCCTTACGGAACTCGCTTCTTAACCGCTACGAGTTTTTGAGTGAAGCGGGTTCTGGTGGTGCCGGAGTTGTTTATAAAGCAAAGCAAAAAAGCACAGGTCGGCTAGTCGCTATCAAAATGGTCAGCCTTGACCAGGTGAACAAAGCATCGCAAGCGAGGTTCCAGGCGGAAGCGAACGCCTGCAGTCGACTGGTGCATGACCATTTGATTAAGCTGATTGATTACGGTATTGCTGAGAGTGGCCAGCCTTATATCATTCTTGAATACGTGGATGGTATAGACCTTTCGGAGTTGCTGAAAAAAGCAGGTGGAATATCGCTTAGAACTGCACTGGAAATCGCAGAGCAGCTAGTTTCCGGTTTGCAGCACGCTCATGCACAAGATATTCTACACCGTGATTTGAAGCCGGGAAATATTATGATTACCTGGAATGTCGGTCATCCCTTTGTGAAAATTGTAGATTTTAGTATCGCAAAGTTAGGAGAGGAGCGCCCGACACCGGCTGCCGAGCTTATGAAATATGCAGAGGACAAGGCTTATGGTGGTAATGCACGCTCAATTACTCCGCTTGATCCGGTGCGAGAGATCGTTGGAACTCCTGCTTACATGAGCCCTGAACAAATACTCGGAAAGGAGTTAGATCAGCGCTCTGATCTTTATTCTTTTGGTTGCGTCCTCTATCAGATGCTTGTCGGAAGCCCTCCTTATCAGGGAAAGAACCCCGTTCAAACAGTTTATAAACAATTGAACGAAGAAGCGCCGGCACTTTCGGTTGCCGCTCCAGGACGATCGATCCCCAGTGGTATTGAAGATATTGTGGCGAAGCTGCTCAAAAAAGATCCGGCGCAACGCTACAAAACGGCAGGTGATCTGCTCGATGATTTGATGCGGGAGCATGCCTTGCTAATTGAAAAAGAAAAGCAGGCACCGGTTCGGAAAAAGGCAGAATTAAAGCAATACAAAATGTTGCCAAAAAGTTTTTCTGGTCGCCTGATAATCGCCGCAATAATTTTGATTTGTCTTGGCTGTCTCTGTGCCTTTTACCTTGCATGGCAAGACTCGGAGCTAGAAAAAAATCCGCAAGCACCTGCTAAGGGTGCGCAGAAAAACCTGAATTCACACAAGCCCGCTAAGAAACTTAAGCAGCCTGCTTCGCCCGCTCCATAGTCAACCGGGTTTGCCGCTCCTTAAACAGCCTGCTTTACCACTTAGGCTTCGCTTTTGTTAGTGCCATCATTTCGTTCTCGGAAAAGCTTGTGCATCATTTCCGCTGCGGCAGAATGAGGATCCACGCGCTTTTCGAGAACTTCGGCCAAAATTCTTCGAGCGTCTTCCGAGTTGTCTATCGAGTTTTTCAGGTTCTCACGTGCCATAGCAGCTACGAGCTCGGACAGTTCTGCCTGTACCTTCGCTTTTCTTCTCTCTTCAAGCAAGCCGCTTTCCTTCAAGAATTTGAAGTGGTCTTTGAGCGATTGCCACAAATCATCAACGCCTTGTCCTGTTTCTGCAACAGCCACAATCACTGGGGGGCGCCATGCTGTTTCGAACTTAGAGAGTTCAAGGCTGCTTGTGATTTCGGTTGCGGATTTGTTCGCTCCAGGCAAATCACCTTTGTTGACTACAAAAACGTCGCCAATCTCCATGATCCCTGATTTGATTGCCTGAATGTCATCGCCAGAGCCTGGCATCAAAACGAGAACGGTAGTGTCGGCTGTTTGAGCGATAGCAAGTTCAGATTGTCCAACTCCCACAGTCTCAATCAAGATCACGTCGAAACCAGACGCTTCGAGCATTCGCACGGCATCATAAGTGGCCAGACCTACTCCACCTGCCTGACCTCGATTGGCCATTGATCGTATGAAGACCTTCTTATCGAGGGTATGTCCTTGCATTCTAATTCTGTCGCCAAGAATTGCGCCGCCGGTGAACGGACTAGATGGGTCAATTGCCAGTACGCCCACTTTCAAATTGGCTTTGCGCATTTCTGTAACGAGAGCATCTACCAGAGTGGATTTGCCAACTCCAGGAGACCCTGTAACACCGATCAAATGGGCCTTCCCTGAATGAGGGAAGAGCTTTCTCACCAAATGCGATGCATTTGGACCTCCCTGTTCTACTAAAGTAATGGCTCGAGCTAACGCGCGACGGTTGCCATCGAGCAGATCTCTTGTTAATGTTTCCAAATCGGTTTTCAATTTTTCCAAGCTTTAACTGTGGAGATCTTAGCAAAGCATGAGTACAGGGAACAATTGAATTAGGCAGCTAGTCTTCGTTTTTATCAGTTCTTTATTGGCAAAAAGGGTATGGCGCAATGAAAAAATTTGAGATATATACCTTTCTAGCGCTACTGACATTCGCTTTGCAAATGAATAACGCTGCGCATGCGGGCTGGGGAAAACTCACAGTCACAGATGGGTCCGGCGATACAGTCGAGGCACATTCTTATCCTCTTGGTATTGGTCAAGGGTTCAAGGTTCAGGATCAGGCCGGCGACCAGTACGGATATAAGAAAAGCCTATTTGGAATTTACCGCAACACCGATGCATCCATCCTCGGCAATAACGTCAAGGTACATCATGGTCTCATCACTGGTACGAGCGTACAAGTTCAAAGTATGTTCGGCGACACGGTCAAATCAAAGAAGTTTTTGGGCATTGGTCCGCGCATCACGACAGTCAATGCATCCGGTTTGCACGGTTTAGCTACTGGCTTGTTGCAGCAAAGTTCAACTGCTCACTATGACCCCAATGCATATGCTGGAAATCTACTTCAGCCAGCTACAAACAGCCAGGCTTATTCCAGACCTGAAGTCGCACCTATGGGCGGTGTGGGGGAAGGCAGTCCCGTCGACCCGAATGCCTATGCTAATCCTGCAGGATCTCCTTAGTAAGGTCAGCCTCTATAGATCCACTGGACCACTGAACCTCTGGACTTCTGGACCGGACGAGTGTCTGATATTTGCCAGTAACCGCGTATTGCAGCATTTGGTCTGCAGCTCAAATTATGCTTACAGGCTGACATAAGCCTATGGCTTTTTAGGCTTGCCGCTGAACGGCCATCCTTTGGCTGTCTGATCTTGCTGGGCGACCAATCTGTCCGCCTCGGCTCGCCTCTGAGCCGTCTCAAGCTCGTTTAACATCACTGCCAGCCTATCACGCTCTGACTCTCGTGCTCTAACTTGCTGTCCGAGCTCAATGGCAGCCGTTTTCAGTTCTTCTAACTCTGTAAGTTTAACGTCCAACAAGCTCGTGACTCTTGATAGCTCCTGATGCAACTGCTTGTTTTCGCGACTTTTATCCGCCAGCAATAAGCTCTGTGCCGAGAGCTCGACTTTCATGTCTTCTGCATCGCGTGCGACCTGATCGAGTTCTCTCGCCTGGGCTGAAAGAAGCAAATTCTTTTCTTGAGATTGCAGCAGCGAGTCTTGCAACTCGATGACTTTTTCAATGAGTCCGGAAAGATCTATATCTTCCTCGTCCTCTGCTGCGGGTGGGCTCACGCTCTTATTGTCTTGTGGCATTTTCGGGGGTTGAATTTGGGTTGGACAAAGCTTTAATATGCCCTGAATGTAAATGAGCCAATCTATTCAGCGGATTCGCTGAGGCATCGATTTTACTAGAGATCTTGTTGTCGAGTTGTCCAGATTGAAGTAGCAAATATGTCCTCAATAACACTTAATGGTGGAACCCTCGTTACGCCGCAGGAGACACGGTTTTGTAGTCTCCACATCAAAGACGGCTTGATTTCATCTGTGGGCGAAAAGCCTGAACAGGACTCGCCTTCTATAACTACTATAGACGTTTCTGATTGTTACATAACACCCGGACTGATCGATCTACAAATAAATGGCGGTGCTCGTTGTGACTTTTGGGCGAATCCGACCGAGGAAGACGTTCTGGCAATCAGCGAGGACCTTTTGAAGGCTGGGGTGACGACGATATTGCCGACTCTGATAACCGCTGATCTAGCGCACATCAAAAAGAACATTGAGTTTTTGAATTCAATCGGAGCTGGCGCTTCTGAAAGAAAGGCGCTCCTGGACGGAAAGCCCGGTACGATGAACAGGGTGAGGATGCCCGGCTTCCACCTGGAAGGTCCCTGCCTTTCGCCCAAACGACCGGGTGTGCATCCACCAGAGTGGATAAAGCCTCTTTCGGTCGATGTCTTAAAACAGATTTGTGATCCGTCTGTTTCTCTGATTACCGTTGCACCTGAAACCGCGTCGTCTGTCGAGCCGCTCGAATTTTTGAGAAAAGCCGGTATAACAGTGTCTCTCGGGCACTCTAATGCTACGTTCGATGAAGCCAATGCCGCTTTTGCTGAGGGTGTAAAGCTTGTAACTCATGTTTTCAACGCACTGCCTGCGGTGCATCATCGTGCACCCGGCCCGGTGACAGCAGCTTTTCTAGATGAGAGCGTCACTTGCGCGATAATCTGCGATGGTTTGCACGTGTCGGAAGCGGCAGTAAAACTGGTCCTTAAAATTAAGGGGAAGGCACGTACTCTTCTTGTTACCGATGCGGCGCATGTGGGCACCACAGGCGGTGGACTGGTAGGTTCGTCAATTAATCTGAGTGATGCAGTGCGAAATCTCGTGAAGTGGAACGCTGCATCATTCCCTTCAGCTATCGAGATGGCGACAGCTAATCCCGCTCAGGTATTGGGTTTACAGGAAGTTGTGGGGCAGATAGCTGCAGGTAAAGTTGCCGATATTGTGGCCTGGGATATGTCGACTTTAAAGATCAAGCATGTTTTTCTGGCTGGGCGGCAGATATTCTAACCCGTGAAAATTTCTTTTCGATAGATGCTACCGAAACTGTAAAAGGCGAGATTAGATAGTCATTTGTTGGAATAATGTTTGAAGGTGCTAATGCGCCAGTGTTGAACATTGCTTCCAGAGGAGCATTTTATGAGACGTAATGGTTTGTGTCTTTCTTTACTATTGATATCAGTGCTCGGTCACTCGCAGCCTGCGCGATCGCAGGGCATTGGCGAGATGGGCGGTGCTTATGGGGCATCTTCAGGGCAGGCTCATGGCCTCATGAACACGGGAACCACTAGCGCTTTAACCGGACAGATGGGGAACGCCACCAAGAGCATCTCTGGATCTACGAGCGGAGCTGCAAGTGCCGGAAGCGGTGCGTCTGGGGGGCACATTAAGAACACGACCTCGAGGGATGGTGATGAACCGCCGACGCCTGTACAAACTGCAAAGAAAGCTGGAGACGTCTCTAATAAGCTTTATATCGACGCTCAGGCGAAATTCAAAGCCGGCGATTATGAAAACGCCGACAAACTGTTCAGACAATCTCTGTATTATCGTGAAAGCATCTGGGGTTCGAAAGATCCAGCTGTGCCAAAAATCTACGATATTCTAGGTGATATTGCACGTAAAAGAGCTGCTCCAATTGAAGCTGAAAAGTGCTACAACAAATCGCTGATGACCTTGATCAAACAATATGGGCAGGGCGATTATGTGCTGGCGGCTGAGTTAAACAAACTCGGTGCTTTATATCTTGATACTTTTAAATTTGCCGACGCAGTTAATTCTTACTCCCAGGTTTACCAGTTGACTAATAGAAAACTGGGCGAGGACAATGAACTTACTGTGCAAGCGGCGCTCAATCTGGCTAAATCATATCTGGGTGACGAAGACTTCAGGCAAGCTTCAAATCTCTTGCGAGAATATGCCACCAGACTAGATAAAGGTCCCGATAGTAATATGCAGCAATTGTCGAGCGTGCTCGAGCTGTATCAGACCGCTTTGCAGAAGACCAACCAGACCGACGCTTTGCAAAGAACGCAGACTCGTGCGCAAGAGGTTACCGATCTGCTTGCTGCTCAGAAAATGAAGGATGAAAGTAAATCCGATACTGCCAGCGCTGGCACAAGCACCGAATCTGGTGCCGCTACTACAGAAAAAGGTTCTGCTTCTGCGGATGCTAAACCTGCAACCGATGCCGTGAAACCTGCTTCTGCTGATGCTTCGAAGCCAGCGTCGGGATCACCTGATTCTTCCAAGGCTGCTGCTTCTGATGCG
>Ga0182030_10021541_pt1 | contig 12067 bp, 8 predicted proteins | sample 812S3MmetaG_FD_121299 | JGI IMG/M metagenome (GOLD analysis project Ga0182030, IMG submission 121299) | Permafrost microbial communities from Stordalen Mire, Sweden - 812S3M metaG (Illumina Assembly) | ecosystem: Environmental > Terrestrial > Soil > Wetlands > Permafrost | place: Sweden...
CCTTTGCTGCGATCGTCATCGAGAATCTTGCCGACTTTCGCGAGCAATGCGGCGCCATCCGCGCCCGCGGGAAAGGCGCCCGCGCCATAGCCCAGGCTCACCGCCGGCAGGCTGCTGAGCTCGAACCCCGCGCTCAGAGCGCTGCCCTCGGGAACCAGCGCGTACAGACTGCCACGCTGGCTGTCGAGGACATCGGCCAGCACCTGAGCCGCCGCAAAGTCGGCGCTGTCCGAGCCGGGAAGCCGAAAAGCTTCCACCGCCAGTCCGTAGGGGAGATCGGTGGTGAGATGCAGGGTTTCCTTGGTTACCGGCTCCAGCTTCACCTCTGGCTTAGCGGACAAGGTTTGCGCCGCGATGCCGCCGAACAGTTCTTTCACGGTGGCCAGGACCTTCGGCGCGTCGATGTCGCCCGCGATCACCAGGATGGCGTTGTTGGGCGCGTACCATTGGTCGTGGAACTTCTTCAGCATGTCCGCGGTGGTCCGGTCGAACGAGGGACGCGTACCCAACGCATCGTGCTCGTAGGGAGTGCCGTGGAACATGGCGGTCAGCAGCTTGGTATAGAACACGTACTCGGGATTCGAGAGGTCCCGCGACACCTCCTGCTCGATGGCGCCGCGCTCGTGCTCCCACAGGTCGCTGGTTGCCAGAATGCCGCGCATGCGGGTGGCCTCGATGTGCAGCGCTACGTCCAGGTCCTGATTGGGGACGGTGAAGAAGTACTGCGTCACCGTCTGCTGCGTATCGGCGTTGAAGTCGCCGCCCATCGACGCCGCGATGTTGGCGAGTTGGTCGGCCGACAGGCCCGGACTGCCGCGGAACATCATGTGTTCCAGCGCGTGGGCCGTGCCCGGCAAACCTTCCGGGGCTTCGTCCGATCCGACCCGGTAGTTCATCACCAGCGACACCACCGGCGCCAGCGCGCTATGCACCACCACCACGCGTAGTCCGTTGGGCAGCGTCAGGCGCGACACCTGGGGCGATGGCGCGGCGGCGGCCGCCAGCATGACACACCCTGCAAGGAGCGCCGCGACCCGCACGGTTTCCAGACGGAGACATTGCCGCCCGCCGCGGCTGAAAGAGAGCGGTATCCGCATCATAATATATAACTGTACCCGTTGCCGGCTTTACCCTGGATAAAGAAAAGCTTATGTTTTTCTTTATGCCGCGGTCAAACCGGCATTGGGGAGTCCTGGTTCCGCCATGGTCTTCAGTTCGTCGCAAGGGCAGAAGTGCCGATCGAGCAGATCGCCGACCATGGCCAGACACGGTCGCGTGCCGGTTCTTCCGTGCTCAGACTCGAGATGACCACAGTGGACGCAACGTGCTCCGGGCTCCCGCAACTTGACGCGGGAATGGGATAAATGTTCCACAGTGTTGTCTTCTACTACATTTGACGGACGAAGATGCAATTCGGTTGCTGAGTCGGGCGCCTTGAGTAAGAGCCGGTACGCTCGGCGAGCCTGGTGACGTCTTAACCTGAAAGCATGAGGGCTTGTCTGGCTGCGCTGTCGATTGCCACCGGCATGGGGGCGACAGTCCCCAAAGCGGACGTGGCGCGGATCGTTCAAATACGCCGGCTTCCACAGCCGCAAACCGCGCCCACGCGCAGGCGTCCAGCTCGATGGCCGTATCGATTCCGAAGCACTCCTCGGCCGCCAGAAACCAGCAGCCGTCGTGAGCCAGCCAGTTTTTGGCGAACATCTCAAGGGCGCGTAGAAGCTCCTCGCGCGCCATCATTTCAAACGGCTTCATAGATTCAAACATTCAATCTAACATCGCCCGCGCGCCAAGGTCAGTAGTTGAGTGCGGCGTTGGCGTCCGGGCATTGAGCCCCCCGCACTCAGCGTGGCGCGCGGTTTTTGGAGGCCTACTCATTCCGCATCCAGCGGGCCGCGGAACAGCGGTCGCCGGGCCGGCTTGCCATAAGGAAAACGCTAACGCCGCCTTTATTCCGTCTTTACGTGCTCGCTCTATAGTTAAAATGGTTAGCTGTGGGCTCGCAAAACGTGAGGTGAGCTATGTTCAGCCGGCGGGTGACGCTGTTTAAGCTGTTCGGTTTCGAAGTGCGCGTGGATGCCAGTTGGTTGATTTTGGCGGCGCTGCTTGTCTGGACCCTCCTGGGGTATTTCCCTTCGCAGTACAAAGGGCTGTCAACCGAGCAATATTGGTGGATGGCGATCGCCGGCACGCTGGGGTTGTTTGTCTCCATCGTGGTGCATGAGTTCTCCCACTCCCTGGTGGCCCGGCGCCACGGCCTACCCATGAAGGGGATCACCCTGTTCCTCTTCGGCGGCGTCGCCGAGATGGGAGAGGAGCCGGCCAGCGCCAGGACCGAATTCCTGATGGCCATCGCCGGCCCGATCGCCAGCGTGCTGATCGGGGTGGCGTTGTATCTCGTCTACCGCGCCGGTAAGGGAACCTTGCCGGTGACGGTGACGGGAGTGACCGCATATCTCGCCTGGATGAACTTGGTTCTGGCCGCATTCAACCTCATTCCCGCGTTTCCCCTCGATGGCGGCCGGGTCCTGCGTTCGGCGCTGTGGTACTGGAAGGGCGACCTTCGCGGCGCCACGCGAACGGCTTCCGCTGTGGGCGGCGGATTCGGCGTGTTGCTGATGCTCCTGGCCGTGTGGCAATGGTTCGCCGGCAACTTTGTCGGCGCCATGTGGTATTTCCTGATCGGCCTCTTCTTGCGCGGGGCTGCGCAATCTTCCTATCGGCAACTTATGATTCGCACCGCCTTGGAGGGCGAGCCCGTGCGCCGCTTCATGAACGTGCACCCCATATCCGTCCCGTCGCACATCTCGCTCGAAGAGCTTGTCAACGATTACGTGTACCGCTACCACCACAAGATGTTCCCGGTGTTGAATGCTTCGGAAAAGCTGGCCGGCTGCGTCACCACCAGCCAGGTGAAAGCTTACCCGCGCGACGAATGGAATCGCCACAGCATTCAGGAGGTGCTGAAACCCTGTTCGCCGGACAATACCGTGGGACCCGATGCCGACGCGGTAAAGGCCCTTGCGAAGATGAATTCGTCGGGCCAGAGCCGCCTGATGGTTGCCGAAGGAGATCGCCTGGTGGGCGTGATTGCGTTGAAGGATCTGCTCGGTTTGTTGGCCGCCAAAGTCGATCTGGAAGGGCAAAATTTCACCAACCACAGTCCCGCGCATTCATGAGCAGCCGGCCCTCGCCGCCTGGGAGAATCATGTGACGAAGACCGCAATGGCTCGGGTAGATGCGTTGGAGTTTCCATCCGGCGGACCCTGTGTCGTGGCCGTCTCTCGCGCGATGTGTGAAATCCTCGACGTGATCCGGCGCATCGCCGCCAGTCAAGCCACAACCGTGCTGCTGGAGGGAGAAAGCGGCGTAGGCAAAGACCTGTTCGCCAACGAAATCCACCGGCTGAGCGAGCGAAGAAATCACCCGTTCCTCGCCGTCAACTGCGCGGCAATTCCGGGGGATCTTCTGGAAAGCGAACTGTTCGGATACGAAGCGGGCGCTTTCACCGGTGCGCGGGTGTGCAAACCGGGGTTGCTGGAGTTGTCGGACCGCGGGACGCTGTTCCTGGACGAGATCGGCCAGCTTTCCCACGAGCTGCAGGCAAAGCTGCTGCGGGTATTGGAGGAGCAGCGGATTCGGCGTTTGGGCGGCGTGAAGGATAAACAACTGGATGTCCGTTTCGTAGCGGCAAGTAACCAGGATCTACGGAGTGCGGTCAGGCAGGGAACCTTCCGATTGGACTTGTTCTACCGGCTAAATGTGTTTCAAGTCAGAATTCCGCCTCTGAGGGAACGAGTGGAAGACATTTCACCGTTGGCCGACCGTTTCGTCGAAGTGTACAGCCGAAAGTACCGGCGTGCCATACACGGAATCGCTCCGGAGGCGCGCGACGCCATGCTGGGGTATCATTGGCCGGGCAACGTAAGGGAGCTCCGCAACGCCATGGAACGGGCGATGGTCGTTGAGGAATCGGCGCACATTGCCCGGGCCAGCCTGCCACCGGATATCCGCCAGATCTGCCAGCTAGCGCCTCCGGACGAACCCGGTGAAGATCTATCGCTCGGCAAGAGCGAACGCCGCCTGATCGTACGGGCGCTCGAAAAGTCCGGCGGCGAACAGTAAGCCGCAGCCCGTATGTTGGGCATCTCGCGAGACGCCCTGCGCTACCGAATGAGAAAGTACGGGCTGACTGCGATCCGCGGCTTACGCCGTCAGATCCGGCAGGAGCGCGCAATTTCTTAGGGTCGACGCAAGAACAACCTCACATTGGCTGACTGGCAGATCGTGGCGCGCGCCAACCGCACCCACCGAAACCGGGTAGCCCGGACGGCCGTATTGCCGGCCACTCGGAAACAGCTCGCTCTGAGCCACAGTGACCCGTCAAGAGAGGGGAGGCATCCGGATCCTGGCGAGAAAACAGATCATCCCGCCACCGGCGGCGATTCGGAAAGCGCTCCTAACCCGGATTTCTCATCGCCTTTCAACCGACACTGCGCAAGCTGTTCGTGGCGCAGCCTCTTAGGCGCCCGTCTCGGCACTCGTGCCGAGACATGCTGTGGTAGCGGCTCCCGCTCCATCCGTCGGCTTGAGAGCCGACGCGGCCGGCTGCAAGAGCCTGCGCCACAAAGCAACACGCAAGGTCCCACGAGAAATGTAAGCTTAAGTGAACCGAATTGCTGCTTGCCCCGTCATCCCGCGTCGATGTCCCTGCCGCCCATTCCGGCAGCGACCGCCTGCGCCAAGCTGCGGTCCTCCGGCACGGCATCGGACACGATTCGAAAAGTCCCCAGAATGTAATCGTGGGCGGGCAGGAAATAGCCGGAAAAAGCGGTCAGCAGCATCTCGGGCGATCGGAGAACGAGCGCGATATCCGGCGGCTCTACGGCGGCATCCAATAGCCCACCGGTCTTGCGGAGATACCGCCACATGAAATTTGAATTGACTGTGGGGATCGGGCTGTCGTAGAACGAGCGCCGGTAAATATGCACCGGTTCCATGCCTTGTTTCCGGGTCAATTCCAGCAGGATCTTCTCCGAAAGGATATGGCGGTGATAGGGCACATGCAGGTTGGGATCGCCGCGAAGGGCAGGCGATATATGGTCCGCGTTTGGAGTGCCGACGATTACCAGACCGCCGTGACGAACCGGCCGCCGGATGGCGCGCAGAAACCCGGCGGGATCCTCTTCATGCTCGATGACGTCGTAGGAGACCACGGCGTCATACGTCGAGTGGAGCGTCTTGGGGTCGGCGTATTGCGGCACGAAGGGGTCGTAGCCGAACACATTGGTGTAACCCTTCTGCCGCAGGAAGTTCACATACAGGCCCGCGCCGCAGCCGTAGTCGAGAATACGGCTGGTTCGACGGATTCCCTGCCGCCGCATCAGCTTCAGACGATTGCCGTAACCGATGCGTTCACTGAACGTAAACCGCTGCTTTTTTAGCGGATACTGTGCATAATACACCGGGAGGTCGGCATCCTCCAGGCAATGCAGAGAGCCGCACCCGCGGCATCGCCAGAGGGTAAATACGTTGTCCTGGAACTGGCGGACATTGCAGGGAACCCGGTGCACATCTTCACCGTCGCTAAAGGTTCCCGGGCATTCACAAAGATTGCATCGCAAGCATTCCGCCATCGGTTCCGTCCATCACTCAGCCCGCAGCGCGCTTTCGAGGGCGGCATTTTCCGTGGTGACATAGCGCCCGGGCGCCAGAATCCCAGCGGGGTCCAGCAGGTTCTTCATTTCCCGCAGCAGATCCGAGTAAGCGCCCGGTTGCCCGGCGTCCGCCATCGACGCCAAGCCCAGGCGGTAAGGATAATATCCGCCGGCTGCCAGCCGTCCCATCAATTCGCGATAACAATCCAGCGCTCGCACGTCCTCTCCGGGCAACTCGCGGTCGAAGGCGATGGAAATCACGCATGCCAGGGACCGTTCGGTAATCATCGTAAGCGAGATCATCGGTTCGAATCCGCGATCGAGCAGGATACCACTCGCCAGCGCGGTCAGCCTGCTGGCATGGTGGCCAGTGGCGGGGGCCACGGGACTGGCCCAGAGCAGGCCGCAACCATCCCGGTCGGGGTCCATATCGGCCGGGGGCGGAGTGCGCTTGCGCCAATACGTGCTGGCCAGGGGGTGCGCCGTGGGGATCCCTTTCATCAAGCCGTACAACGGCCGCAGCAATGCCAACGTCCGTTTCAGGTTCCAACCGGTGAGGAGTTCGTAAGGTGTGGCGAGGGCCGAAGCCATGCGCAACGTGCGGTCGTCCAGGAACTGAAGCTTGCTGGCAATTCCGCGGAGCGCCCGCCGGAGGAGCCGCCGAGCTTCCTTTACCTGCGCCTTGGTGCCGTAGAGCGCACCCGATCCGTTCCAGGCCCCGATCTTGAGCTCGCGGTGGAATTCCCGCATCAGCGGGCGGCGCAACGGAGTGAGGCCGCCGGCTCTCTCCCACGGATACTGTTCCAGCGCCGAGAGCACTTTGTAGTCATTGGCGATGTGCGAGGCGCCGCGGATGGTATGGTCCAGACGCAGAGGGCGGAGGGCATCCACCAGCGCCGGCAATGCCTCGGGCTCGGCACAGCGAAAATAGTAAGCCTGGAAGTATTCCGGTGCGGGCATCAACCACAAGGTCATGCGGGTGACAATGCCGAAGTTGGATTGCGAGAACAGCCCATCGAGCGATGGTCCGACACCCCAGCGGTACGCGGGCGCCGCATTCGCTCCGGGAAATCGGGCGAACCCGGTTTCGACAACCTGGCCGGTGGGAAGTACGATCTGCAGTCCACAGGAGTGCGCGAAGTGATCGCTGTAGGGTGTGTGTCCGAAGCCCCGTTCCACGGCATTGCCGATCAGACTACATTCCGGGCTGGCGCCGGTGGCATCCATCCACAGGGTGGAACCGCGTTCCCGCAGGAAGCCGTAGAGCTGCGCCTGGGTAACGCCGGGCTCGACGGTGACGTAGGCCAGTTCGCGGTTAAAATCGAGGATGCGGTTCATCCTCCCCAGGTCGAGCAGAAAGCAACCGTCGGCGGCCGGAACGCGGGAGCCGTAGCCCCAATTTTTGCCGCTGCTAATCGGGTAGATGGGCGCCTGGAAACGGTTCGCGACGCGCACGCATTCCTGGACCTCGCGCAGATTTCCAGGCCGGACGATCCCTGCGATGCGCGACCGGGTTAGAAACGTGCAAGTTTCGGCCGATCGCAGGACGCCGACATCGTCGATGGCATAAGCCGGGCCAACAACCTGCGTCATCTGCATCCAGGCGGCATCGTGTGCGTCGGAAACCATTGGCAAGAACCTCACGGGCGATCCCGTCATCCCACCGGGAAGACCGCCGGCCGAAAAGCGCCGAGGATCGCTGGTTGGGCAGCCGGCGAGTCCACGCCGCGCACGCGGTCACCCCATTCCGTCCGGCCCTCGCCGCAGACCACCGGCATCAATTCCATGTCACAGCTTAATTCATCGATTGCCTTGGCATACTTGGGACTCGGGAGATCGGAGTCGAATCGCAACGCTTCCATTTGGCACTGGTAGTGCGGGTCCCAGTAGGGGGGCAGTTCCAGACCGTCAACCGAAAGGGGCGCCAGGCCTATGCGGCGCAGAATGCCGGCGGATCCGTGCCGCACGGTTGCAGTCGCCAGTCCAATGCATCCGCCCAGCAGCCTGAACAGGCCGCAGGTGGCCAGCACCATGCGGAGGGGGTCAATGGTTCCCCGGCGTTCCTCGGCCACCGCCCATCCGCCCACCGCGCCGAATCGACGGCGCCTTCGTAAGGCGCGCGTCATCTCCAGTTCGACTGCGCGGCGAAACGTCTTCCCCCAAACGGGACAACGGCTCAGCGCGGATTGCCGGATCCACAATTCGTCGAACCGCGATGCCGGGTTCTCTTCCAGATAGCGCAGGCAGCCGCTGACGCGTTTATCGCCGTCCAACAGCAGGATGTGCCAACTGAGATCGTCAATGGTAAGTTTATGACGCCCGTCCGGCGTCAACGCGCCGGGTTGAATCGCGCCATCGCGCAGATAGACCGATCCGCGCAGGCGTTGCATTTCGGCCAACATTTGGGCATATCGCCCGCGGTTCCATTCGGTATTTTGGAAAACCCGCGGCGCCGGGGTCCTGGCCGGGGGCAGGATGACAAGCTCTGTCTGCCACGACGTTATGTGCACCGGTTCGGCCGCCTTTCCCGTCGCGCCATTAATTCTCTTCGGTCCAAACATTAATGAGCAGCCTCGTCCCAACAGGGTAGAGGGCGCACCGTAAGGGCAGGTTCGCCTTCGATTACGATGTTTGCCCGTCTCCGGCGGCCTGTCTAGGCCCCAAAAGGTTATCAGGCGTGCGCTTCCCGTGAGCAGTATCGCTGGCCAAGTTTCGGTTTGAGGCGGAACCGGGCAGTTGTGCCCCCATCACTTCAGGTGCGCGGGAAGAGGTGATTTTCTCACAATTTGCGCCGATCCGTGAACACTGATGTACGGTTTGCGCCGTAAAATCCGCCGATCGGCCTTCCCGATGGCCCCCTCGGCTGGCTTCATCGCGTCTTTGCGTGAGGGCGCTTGGCGTGATCTCAATCCCTGTCGTCTCGCGCACCGTCGCCAGCAGCCAGCGCACCGGCACTCCATGGCCCGTAGTGCGGAGACGTAGTGCGGCGAATGGGCCAGAGCCTTCACCCGCGGACCGAGTCGATGAGCGGTCGCCCCGTACCGATCCGGAGCCACGTCCGGATGTTCGCCCCGCACCGTCTTGCCGCATTGCCGGCGGCGACCCACCTGCACCCGAAACAAGCTCACTCGCGGCTGTGGGGGACTCGGAATGCCGGGCACCGATGCCTCCGTCCTCCGCGGAACGGACAATGGGTTTGGCTCAACGCTACCTCAGCAGGCGGGGGTGGAGGGTTCTGTTTGCGGTGCCCGACGGCGGTCGAAGCAGTCTTGCCCCGGGTTTTCGACCGGGGCGCTGGGGATTACTTTTGCGCTGCCCTTTCGAGCACGGCGCCGCGCTCCAGTGGTGCTTGCGGCGCAACTCTTGGATCTGCTTCCGCAGTTGCCGGTTCTGGGTTGCAGTTCGAGAATCAAGCGGATCAGTTGGGCTCAGTCGAAAGCATCCAGATCCGGCATGAACCATCCTGGACCGATTTTGTCGTCATTCTCCGGATCTCTTAAATACGGTTGCGGTCTTTTTGTTACCCAACTTATCACTTTTTGTATTTCCTCTTAAATACAGTTACAGGACTAGTTACTCAATTTATCGCGTTTCCGCTAATCAATTACTCCAAATGTGATGGATAATACAGTATATGCAAGTACTGGAGCCTCTGGAACCTACCCTCCGTTACTTCTGTAGTGCTTTCTTATGTTAACTTAGGTTATAATCATCTGGCATTCTCTGAGGAAAATGGCAATGCATACGAGAATCGGACCTTTCACTCTCTCTTCTGTCGCTGTGGCTATCGGTGTGCTTTCGCTCGTAAGTTTGGCGCCAACGATGGCTTCGGCTACCGCTATGGGAAGTCTAAACGAGACGAACTGCGGGGGCGGAGGCGTCACGGTCAATGCGACGACCATTACGTGGTTGCCGGCGGGCACCGTTGGCGGAACCGGTTGTATCGTGACGGGCGCCGGCACCGACGTCACGTATTCCGGCGGGGCGCTACTGGCCGGAGTTACAGGAAACATCATGAATCTGACTCCCGGTGGCGTAGTGGACAATTTCATGACCTTCCAAGGGACTAGCCTGGACTTCGTTTTAGACCCGTTCACACCGCCCGTTACCACCAATGGCACGGACTGCGCCGGCACTCCAACCGGAGGCACATGCGTTGCCGCCGCGGGCTCGCCATTCGTTCTGGAAAATCTCGGCGGGGGCAACACCGCGGTCGCTTTGACGGCATTCGGCACAGTTTTAGACGGTGGCGTTACGAGCACCTGGTCCGGTTCGTTTTCCACGCAGTTGAATATGACCCCCGCTGAAATTCAAAGCACAATTTTTGGGGGTGGCTCTATCACCAGCACGTACGCTGCTCAATTCGCTGTGACGGCGGTTCCCGAGCCTGCCACGTTTTTTATGATCGGCATTGGGCTTGCGGCTCTTGGTATGACGGCGAAGAGGAACAAGGCGCGTTCATAAGGTGGATGGCGGCGCGGAACTCGCGGACGCGATACGCCGGCCCGGAGCGGCCGTGTCACCATCGGGTGCTAACATAAGGGGCTGGTAAGAGCCCCGGGATGTCTCGTAAACGGATCGTTTTCCTGGCAGAAGGCGCCACCATGGCGCACTTCGTGCGCCCTCTGGTGTTGGCCGATTCCCTGGACACGGAACGCTACGAGGTGTATTTCTTCGCCCCTGCCCGGTTCTCCGGATACCTGAGAAACAAGCCCTACACTGTAGGCGAGTTGGCAAGCATGCCGGGCCACCAGTTCCTGGCAAACATTGCCCGGGGCGCGCCTCTGTTTCCCACCGAAGTCCTCCGCGGTTATGTGAAACAGGAGCGTGAGCTGTTCGCCAGTATCCGCCCGGACCTGGTGGTTGCGGACATGCGGTTGTCCCTGACCGTCAGCGCGCGCCTGGAGGGCGTCTTACACGCAGTCATCGTCAGCGCCTACTGGAGTCCGTACGCCCCCCGGCGGTCGATCATACCCTCTCTTCCGATTACGCGCGTCATATCCCCCCGGCTGCTCAATCCGATCTACAAACTGACGGAGTCGTTGGCTTACGCGGTCCATGTACGCCCTCTAAACCGGGTTCGAAGGGAATATGGTCTGCCGGCCCTTCCGCCCGATATTCGCGCCATGTATACGGAAGCGGATTATACACTCTATGCGGATATCCCCGAGTTCGTGCCGGCCCCCGATCGTCCGAAGAGCCATCGCTACGTGGGGACTTGCTCGTGGACACTCAACGCGACGAAGCCGGAATGGTGGAATCGAATGCGCGCCGATCCCCGGCCTAAGGTTTTTGTCGGCCTGGGCAGTTCGGGCGCTTTGCGCGTCTTGCCGGGCCTTCTGCGGGTGCTGGAGACGATGCCTGTTGCGGTGCTCTTATCGACCTCGGGGCGCGAAGTTCCGGCAGTGGCGCCCGGCGTGTACGAAGCTGGCCTCCTTCCCCTCTTCGAGACTGCCCGCGAATCGGCTGTGGTTGTCTCTCACGGTGGCAGCTCGGGCTTTTACCCGGCGATCGCGGCGGGAACTCCCGTGTTGGGAATCCCGAGCAACGCGGACCAGCAACTTTCCACAGCGGTGCTTGAGGACAGCGGAGCGGGCGTGGGGGTACGGGTTGAGGACGCTTCGGAAAAGCGTCTGCGGTGCGCCCTGGAGCGACTCCTGTTCGACCCTCAATATCGTGCCAGGGCGCAGAAATGGGCCGAGGTGCTGGCGCGGTACGACAGTGGCGCTTTATTCCAGGAGTTTGTCGCGGAAGTGCTTCCGGCCTGACTCACCTTCGGCCGGCATTCGTGCAACGTATTCGATCCGGTAAATTCCCCCGACAAAATCGAAAAACTCCCGAACGGTTCGGGCGGAATGGGCGTATCCTGTATGGAAGCCATGTTCTGTCACAAATGCGGTACTCAAGTCAATGCTGACGTTCAATTCTGCCCCACCTGCGGGGAGGCGATGGGCTCTTCCCTGTCCTCGGGCGTTCCGCCGGGTGTGCCGTGGACCGCTCCCACGGGAATCAAGGCGGCGCCCGGCAGATGGATCGGCGAAGGCTGGCAATTGGTAAAGGCGGACATGGGCACCTACGTCCTGATCTCGCTGATTTTCTTCCTGCTCAACGGCGTGCCGTTTATTCAGGGAGCGCTGATAGCCGGCTTCCACATCTACACCATGAAGAAACTTATGGGCCGGCCGGCCGAGTTCGGCGATCTTTTCAAGGGTTTCAATTTTTTCATCCCCACGCTGGTAGCGGCCCTGCTGATCGGGCTGTTCAGCTTCCTGGGGACGCTCCTGTGCATCATCCCCGGCCTGGTGGTGGCCGCCATGTACAAGTTCACCTACCTGTTCATCGTGGACAAGCGCATGGACTTCTGGCCCGCCATGGAAGCCAGCCACGCGGTGGTGAAGAACGACTACTTC
>Ga0182030_10021542_pt1 | contig 12067 bp, 11 predicted proteins | sample 812S3MmetaG_FD_121299 | JGI IMG/M metagenome (GOLD analysis project Ga0182030, IMG submission 121299) | Permafrost microbial communities from Stordalen Mire, Sweden - 812S3M metaG (Illumina Assembly) | ecosystem: Environmental > Terrestrial > Soil > Wetlands > Permafrost | place: Sweden...
AAGAACACGTTGCTCCTCAGTAGCTCAATGGTAGAGCATTCGGCTGTTAACCGAAGGGTTGTAGGTTCGAGTCCTACCTGAGGAGCCAATTTAAGTCCTTTCCTTTCAACGTATCCCATACAGAACACGCCAGTTGCCGCGTCACGCCCAAACCCTGTCTGGATTGTAAATTTACCCGTCCTTACCCGAATTTCCTATATCGTGGACGTCGGGGTACCCCCAGTTTCCCCCCAGTTCTTCGCAAATGGCGGCCAAGCACGGGCGCGCCCTGTGCTGCCGGATGCCCTGCCTGGTAGGACGAGCCCGTCTCGCCACGCTGGGGCGCAACGTGGGCCGCGTGTGCGCGAACGCTGGCGTGGCCATGAACCCGGGCAAGACGGCGAAGTTGAAAAATGCCGGTAAAACGGGCTTGTCCAGAGCAGAATCCGGACACGTCGCTGGCCACGTGCGGAAACGGGCGAAACTATTTCGCGCCAGGCTATACGCGCGTATCTCCACCATGATCAGCAAAGCATCGCCCAGGTTTGCTCACGGCTCCGCCCTAACCGACCGGATGGTCAGTCAGCAGCGCCTTGCACCATTTGTAATGCGGGCCTGTAAAGGAATGGAACCCAGTATTCTGGATCATCCTTTGGGCCTCGCTTTTGGAAAAAGCCAATCTCTACTAGTTGTTCGGCAGCGGCAGAAGCTTCAGGGAGTGACGACTTCCAGATCCTCGCCAGAGTTTCGGGAGCTTGGGAAGTTTTTTCCTGCTGTAGCGCGACGATTTTATCGCGAAGGTCTGGATACTCCGCGAATAGCGTTTGCTCAAGGCGGTTCTTAGAGACCTCGGGAAGCCCGTCCTTCAGAGCGGATCGGCTGAATAGAGTATCGACGGTGCCCTCCGGCGTTCCCAGGTCTAACTTCCGCAATTCGGCGTCCCGAGCAGCAGTAAGGAGATGAATCAATTCGCGAGGCGCGCTTTGCGACGTACCATCGGCGGTTCGGCTCAGTAGCCAGTCGAAGGTCTTTGGCTTGTTCGGCCCAATATCGACCTGATCCGGAAAGATCTTGTTGAGCAGTTCGATTTGGGCGGCATTTGAAGCCAAAACGTCCGTGGCGCCCACTTCACAAAACTGAATTAGTTCGGGCGACTGCAAAGCACGCCGCGCCACCAGATTAACCAGCGAGGGCTTGTCCCAGACGATGGTGACTGACCGTGTGATATGACTCGCCTCGCGAAATCCGCGTTTGGTGAGCCTTCGCCAAACGTCGGTCCTCAAGAAGATCTTCAGGCGGATTTGCTCGAGGGAAAGAAAATCCAAATAGGTCTGGAACAATGCACGTAAGGCGTTCTCTTCAAGTTCTGCCGAATCAGCAAACGCAACATCCAGTCTGTCCATCAGTATCCAGATTGTGACTGGCAGACTTGTCAGGACCGCGTCCGCGGTCTTGAAGAGATTATCGATGGACATTAGGCCCCGGTTAGACTCCTCGGCGTTTGGCTCGTGGAAAGTGATTGTTCCACCTACTCCGGTTGGCATGCCCGTCGTGGGATCGATTTTGACTTCAGTTGAGATTGATTTGGGGCCTTTTCGCACATAGTCAAATGCAGCCTGCAAGAGACTCGTGAGCGTGCGGCCTTTCTTTAACAAGCCCGACTCGGTCAGCCTCTTCGTTAACGCCTTGGTGCCCTTGTCTTCCGGCGCATACTCGTTAAGGACGTCGCCGATCAGCAACAGAAAGTATAGCTTCCAAAGGTTTACAAACTCGCGTTGACTCGTGGGGGGCTCTGAAATCAATCCGCTAAAAACCGGCGTCCCCCTTGGATTCTCGCCCGAGACCAAAACGACACCGCGATCAAAGAACTCGTCCGTCTTCGCCATCAATAGTGCGTAAAGGGCACTCTTGCCAGATCCTTTCGGCCCGTAGACGATATCGATCTCGCCGGAGTGTATCCGACGCCATTGCTCGGTTTCAACAAAGTACTTCGCTAAATCTTTCAGTTCCTCTTCGGCGACGCGATGTCCGAAGCTCAACTTTCGAAGGACTTCGAGTCTCTCTGGTTTTTGAGGCATTGGTCTCGAAGTAATTATCCAACATCTGGCCTTCGCCTCGCTTAGTCCAGCAGTGCCCACTTCGGGATCGTAGCGCCGTCCTTGGGGAAATGACCCCACCTCGTCGCGTAGCGTTTACCGACGTTTTCGGGCCTTCGAGTTGAGCGTTCCGGACGGATTACGACACTCGTACAAAGCTCAAATTTGGGCGACACGGGCCGGAAGTCGCAATCTCCTCGGTCGCCGCGCGCGGATTCCTGTCGCCGGACTCTGGAGCGCCTGCACTCACCGGCAGGCGTGCGCGAAAAGCGCGGTAAGCGCGGTAAGTCTTCGCCCCAGCCTCCCCTTCCGCGATTTTCAGCAGAAGCGGGGCAAGAGACCCTCTTTTCTGTTGACGACTGAACTCAGCAAATGATATCAGGAGATGTAGGCTACGGCCTCGCCCGAGAGACGGGACTCACAAGCGAACCTCCCGAAGGTTCCTGCCCCGCTTTTGTGCTCCTTGCGGGCATACCCGCAATCCCCAAAAACCTGGGCATCACACGAGAACTATGCGCAAAAACATCCGAATCGAAAACCCGGTGTCCGCGTGCGGATTCACGTCGAAGAATCGCGCCAAGCGGTTTGTGGCGCAGGGACGAGCGGAATGGGTGCAGGCCGGAGTTTCAATCCGGTTTGTTCAATCGGACCATCGGCACAGCTCCGCACAGAAATCCGTGGACCTGACGCGTTATTGGTACGAGCGGGCGGCGAACACCGGCCTGGCACAACTTGCTGATCTGGCGAACCTGCCCATGATTGCACCCGCCGTGGCCTTGGGAATGGGCCGACGGAAGGGCGCCACCAGACACACGTTCTTGGTGACGCAGGGGCTTTGATGGCACGCAGAGGTAGCGCGGGTGGTTAGGTACATCGCGCTGGAACGCAGTCTGACCGGCGTGGTGTGGCTGGCCATGCCGTCGGACGGGGAGCTTGGGCGCGCCAGGGCAGCGGGTGGGCCATCCAGCCAACCCGAGCCAAACGGCGCAACACAGGGCGCGTGGGCGCAAACGGGTGGCCTTCCACGCGTAGCGGCGGCCATTCCAGGGACGCCTGGCGAGGCGGCGGTAACGCGGGGAGTCCAACGTTGGACTGGCGGGCCGGCTTCGACGTTTTCAGGGACCTGACTTTCGAGGCGGCGGCCGCGGGTTGCAATGTTGCGCAGTTTGCGTAGTTAGAGCAGTTTACGCAGGTTGTCACACCGGGTTGTCACCCCTCCAAATCGAATGAATCTCCCCACCCAGATCGAGCTTCGGTCGATACGCGCGCTCGTGCCGGACGTCCGCAACTCCAGGACGCACTCGGACGCGCAGGTCGCCCAGGTGGCGGCCAGTATCCGGGAGTTCGGCTGGACCAACCCCATCCTGGTGGACGGCGACGGCGTCATCATTGCCGGCCACGCCCGCCTCCTGGCTGCCCGCAAGTTGGGCCTGGAGGAGGTGCCGGTCATTGTGCTCGCGCACCTGACGCCGGCGCAGAAGCGGGCTTTGGTTATCGCGGACAATAAGCTGGCGTTGAACGCCGGATGGGACGAAGACACACTGCGCGCGGAACTTGTCTCGCTCCAGGAGGACGGCTTCGACCTGGACGTGGTCGGCTTCAGCGACGAGGAGTTGCGCGTCCTACTCGCCGACGGGTCTGGTGATGCGGACGCGGACGAGACGGCTGAAGAGGAGATTCCAGAGGCGCCGATAAACCCAGTCTCGCGCGCCGGCGACGTTTGGACTATCGGGTGCCACCGGCTAATTTGTGGGGACTGCCGCGACTCCGGCGTCGTGGCGCAGGTGCTTGATGGCGCCCACGCAACCGTCGTGATCACATCGCCGCCGTATGCCACGCAGCGCGAGTACGACCCGTCGAGCGGCTTCGAGCCGATCCCGCCGGAGAAGTACGTCGGCTGGTACGCGCTGGTGGCAGCGAACATCGCGCCGATCCTCGCGGACGATGGTTCCTACTTTTTGAACATCAAGGAACACGCCAACGATGGCGAGCGAAACCTCTACGTGAAAGATCTCGTGCTCGCGCACCGCCGCCTATGGGGATGGCGGTTCGTGGACGAGTTCTGCTGGCGCAAGACTGACAATGGCGTTCCGGGTGGCTGGGGAAACAGGTTCAAGAACGCGTGGGAGCCGGTCTTCCACTTCTGCCGGCACGCGGAGATCAAATTCCGGCCTAAGGCTGTCGGGCATGTGTCGGAGGATTGTTTCGATTACTCGCCGAACAACCCGAAATCGACTTCGGGGAGCGGTCTGTTGGGAACAGGAGCGCGAGGCGCCGCCGCGAACCAGCCAGGATCGAATGACGAGGAAGGAAGGTTCACCGGCATCGCGCGCCCGAGCAACGTGATCGAAGTCAAGACAGAGAGCAGCCAGGGATCGCACTCCGCTCCGTTCCCGCGCGCGTTGGTCGAGTTCTTCCTGAAGGCATTCTCCGATGAAGGCGATTCCATCTTTGACCCGTTCATGGGGAGCGGAACGACGATGGCCGCGGCCCATGTGCTGGGGCGTAACGGGTATGGCTGCGAGATCTCGCCGGCATACTGCGATGTGATCCTGCGCCGCATGAAGGAACTGACGGGCGAGGATCCGGTGCTGGTCGATACCGGACAGTCGCTCCGCGAAGTCGCGCAGAATCGGGGCGTGACCGAAGACCAAGTGGAAAACCCCAAACTCAAAGACGCACGCCGGATTCAGCATGACGGTGTGCGGCCGAACTACGGTTCGAAGCGAAAAGCACCATGATCGACCTGTCCCGCTTGCGTGTCCAGATCTGGCCAATCGACCGGCTGTTGCCCTACATCCGCAACGCGCGCACCCACACTGACGCGCAGGTCGCTCAGGTCGCGGCGTCGATCACCGAATTTGGGTGGACGAACCCGCTTTTGGTGGCGGCCGACGGAACGATCATCGCCGGCCACGCGAGATTGGCGGCAGCCCGCAAGCTGCGCATGACCGAGGTGCCAGTCATCGTTCTGGATCACCTGACCGACGCGCAACGGCGCGCGCTGGTCCTGGCTGACAACAGGCTCGCACTGGATGCCGGATGGGATGAGGAGATGTTGCGGGTCGAACTGGCGTCGCTTCAGGAAGACGGCTTCGACCTCGATGTAGTGGGATTCTCGGATGAGGAGTTGGAAAACCTGCTCCGCGACCCGGAGGAGTCCAACGCTGGACTGACGGACGAGGATGCGGTTCCCGACGAGCCGGAGCGTGCGATTACCGTGGCCGGCGATCTGTGGATGCTGGGAGATCACAAACTTCTGTGCGGCGATGCAACGAGCATGGACGCGATTCAGACGGTGCTGGCGGGCGGCTTGGCAGATATGGCCTTCACAGATCCGCCGTACTCGGTGGCGTACACGGGCAAGACCGCGCGGAAGCTCACGATTAGGAATGACGACCTGGGCGCAGGCTTCTATGACTTCCTTCGCGAGGCGTGCACGAACGTGCTGGCGGTGACGAAGGGGGCGATTTACATTTGCATGTCCTCGTCCGAACTGCACACGCTGTTCCGCGCGTTCACCGACGCCGGCGGGCACTGGTCCACGTTCGTCATTTGGGCGAAGCATCATTTCACGCTGGGCCGCTCGGACTACCAGCGGCAATACGAACCGATCCTCTACGGCTGGCGCAAGGGAACAGATCACTTCTGGTGCGGCGCGCGGGACCAGGGCGACATCTGGTTTATCAAACGTCCGATGGCGAACCTGGAGCACCCGACGATGAAGCCGGTTGAATTGGTCGAGCGGGCGCTACGGAACAGCAGCAAGACGCGCGACACGATACTTGACGTCTTCGGCGGATCGGGAACGACGCTGATCGCGTGCGAGAAATCGGGCCGGCAGGCGCGGCTGGTTGAACTGGAGCCGAAGTACTGCGATGTGATTATCCGGCGCTGGCAGGAGTTCACGGGGCGAGAAGCAAAGCTTGAGTCCGACGGGAAAAGCTATAGCGAGGTCGCCGGAGCGCGAAGCGTAGTGGCAGCGTGATGTCTACCCGGTTGCCCCTCCGAGATCGGGCAGTGGGTAGTGGCCAGTGCAATCTGGGCTTGTATTATTGTTGTCCAGCTTTTTCATGACTCGCTTCTAGCACCGGCAGGCAAAAGAACAATGGCTTCCGCAATCAATATTTTGGCGTTCGGTCTTCTGCTGTGCTGCTGCCTTCTCGGCGGTCTATCGTTCGTAGCGGATTATCTCGGGGATTGGTTTGGAGGGTGGTGGTTATCCATAGGGGCCATCGGTATCTCGGTGTTACCGGCAATCCTAATCGAAGTGTCCAGAAATGATCGTAAACCCACCGAGGATGCCAGTGTATTTGTATTTGGTTTTGGTTGTGTATTGCTTGTCGGTCATTCCCTGATAGCGTACTGTTACGGAAACCTCAAAGCCGCCTGTAGAAAGAAACTGTTTCTTGTCTTGGGGAATGCCGATAGATACCGTCAGTTTTTGCCCCTGAAAGAGTGCTCCGCTCTCAATGTTCCCGCTTCCGTTATCGGCGTCGCCGGGGAAAATAAGCGCCAATTCAACGATGATCCCACGGCTCGGAACAGTGCCTACATTAGCCACTACGACGGCGATATTGACGGTTCCTGTTTGGATCGGCGGTGCCACGATTTTAGCTTCATTGATCCCGAGATAGGGCCGTTGGGTAGCCTCAAGGACGAGTCTGGTGGCACGCGTGTTTTGCCAAGTGGCGTGCCAAATGAGGCCAGTCAGAATGGTATAGAATAGCGCGGTCGCAACCCCGATGAGTGCCACAATGACGGCAGGATCAGACCAATGCGTCAAGACCTTTCCCCATCGCGTCTTCGCGGCCTTCGCTGCAATCTGGAAGCGCTCACGCGTGCCAAGAGCAGCCGCGAATGCCACGCTTCAGGCCGCGGGCACGACGCTTTAGTATGGCTCCGCAGTGGATGCCAATGTCAACTATGTTAAATCTCAAGACTGCCCCTGCGGCACTACCAGGAATCCTGGAACGTGAGCGGCAATGAATGATCCGCGCCAAGACGCAAAAAAGGCCCGCCAACGGCTTGTGCCGGGCGGGCCTGGGAGGAGGGAAAGGCGAAAGCTACGCGTTGATGCGGTATGTGCGCTCGCCTTTGTCGGACTTGAAGGACTCGACGGTGTACCCGGCCTTCTTCATCGCGCCGGCCATGAACCCGCGGACGGTGTGTTTTTGCCAAACCATCTTGTCCATAATCTCCGCGAGGGTGGCACCGTTCTTGCGCTGGAGCATCGCGACTACCTGGGCGGTCTTGGTGCCTTCGCGCGGGGCGGTGGCCGCAGCCGGTGCGGGCTTGGCAGGCTTCTTGCTGGCCTTGGCTTCCTTCTTCGGCGCGGACTTGGCTTCCTTCTTCGGCGCGACGGCCTTGGCTTTGCCGCCCTTGGCCTTTTTCTGGCCTTTGGGCGCGCCTTTCTTCTGGGTGGCACCCTTCTTCGAGGGGGCCTCCTCCGGCGCGACGTGCGCGCCCTGTTCCGCAACGACGGCGGTTTCGGTGGCGGTGGTGGTGGTTTCAGCGTTCTTCATTTGGTTTTAACCTTTTCCGTTCAGTAGCTTGCGCTTCTTCGCGCACCACGATTCATCACTCAGGTCCGAACGGAAAGCAAGTCAGTTCTTCAGGAAAAATATGAGCGTCTCTCTTCGGGGTTACGCGCGCATGCGGGGGTGCAGCTTGACCGCCGTCCAGAAGGCAATCGCCAGTAAGCGCATCACGACGCTCCCGGACGGCACCATCGACGCCGAACGCGCCAACGAAGATTGGGCGAAGAACACATTCGCCGGCCAAACAGTTCATAAGCCGAATGCTCCATCGGCGGATCGGATTCCGCCGATCCATGAGTCGCCTGCCGCGTCGGGAGATCCGGTTACCGCGTACCTGCGGGCGCGGGCCGTGAAAGAAAGCTTCGCCGCGCGAACGGCGCAACTGGAATACGAGGAGCGCGCCGGCAAGCTGATCCCGGCAGCGCGTGCGGCCGAGTATGCCGCCACGTTCTCCGCAATCGTCAAGGACGGTCTGATGGCAATGCCGGATCGCCTGTCGCCGATGCTCGCCGCGGTGGATGACGAGAAAGCGATTCATCGAATGTTGGTCGCCGAGGTTTCGGCAGCGCTGCGCAAAGTGAGCAAGGCAGTGGCGGACGCGGGTCTGTAAGATGCAACCGTTCTCTATCCACGAAGTCGGCGCAGCGGCGATGCTGCCACCGCGAGACATCCTGGTCTCGCAGTGGGCGGATGAGAACCGCGTTCTCACGGGCGGCTCAGCAGCCGAGCGGGGCCAATGGCGAACCCGGCATTACCAGCGCGAGCCGATGGACGTGCTCAGCCCCGGCCATCCGTGCCGCCAGGTGGTGTTGCTGTCGGCGGCGCAGATGATGAAGACCGAGGTCCTGCTGAACTTCCTCGGCTTCATCGCCGACGTCGATCCGGGGCCGGTGCTGGTGGTGGAACCGCGCACCGAGGACGCCAAGGCGCTCTCGAAGGACCGCGTGGCGCCCATGTTCAAGAACACACCAAGCTTGCGCGGGAAGATCGCGCCGGTAAAGTCACGCGACTCCAACAACACGACGCTGCACAAAGTGTTCGTCAACGGCGCGGGGCACATCACCTTGACCGGGGCCATCTCTCCCTCCGGGTTGGCCATGCGGCCCATCCGCTATGCGCTGCTCGATGAGGTAGACCGTTATCCGGCGAGCGCCGGCACGGAGGGCGACCCCGTGTCGCTGGCGGTCCAACGCACCGCGGAGTTCCAGCACAACAAGAAGATCGTCATGGCGTCTACGCCAACGATCAAGGGCATGAGCCGAATCGAACAAGCGTGGCTCGAAAGCGACCAGCGCGATTACTTCGTGCCGTGCCCCAAGTGCGGGAACTATCAGGTGCTTGTGCTCGGGGATCGAACGGGACCCGGTCTGGTGTGGCCCGAGGAACAGCCCGAGGATGCCATGTACCGTTGCGCGGGGTGCCGCGAGTTGATTCCGCACCACCAGAAAGCCTGGATGGTGGATCGTGGCGAGTACAGGGCGCAGAATCCATCCTCGCCGATTCCGGGCTTCCGCATCTCGCAATTGGTCTCACTGAAACGCGCGTGGGGTTCGATAGCCACCGAGTTCATCGCGGCAAAGAAGTCGCCGGAGACGCTCAGAGCGTTTATGAACACGGTGCTCGCGGAGCTGTGGGAAGAGCATCACGAAGTGCCCACCGACGCGCACGCGTTGTGGAATCGCTGCGAGCCGTTTGAAGCGGAAGTGCCGGACGGTGTCGCGCTGGTCACCGCGGGAGTGGACGTGCAGGCCGACCGGCTGGAGGTGGAGATCGTTGGCTGGGGCCGCGACGAAGAGTCCTGGTCAATCGCGCATCATGTAATCCCCGGTGACGTCACGCGCAAGGAGGTGTGGGATCACCTGGAAGGACTGCTTCTTTCCGAGTACCTGCACGACTCCGGCCAGCCGCTGCGAATCGTTGCGGCGTGCATCGATTGCGGGTTCAAGGATGCCACTGTGTTGAGATTCACGCGCGACCGTTACAACCGGCGCGTGTACGCCGTGAAGGGACGCGCGGGCGAGTCTCCCATCTGGCCGCGCAAGCCCAGCCGGAAGAACCAGACACCGTTCTTCATGGTTGGGGTGGACGCAGCGAAGACAGCGCTTTATGACCGGCTGAAGATCCAGGAGCCGGGGCCGGGGTATTGCCACTTCCCCATCGGTCGCGACCAGGAGTACTTCGATCAACTCACCGCCGAGAAGAAGTACACGCGATACCACCACGGCTATCCCAAGCAGGAGTGGCGGAAGCCGCCGACGGCGCGGAACGAGGCACTCGATTGCCGCGTGTACGCTTACGCGGCACTGCATGCGCTCTATGCCAGCGGTTTGAAGCTGACGGTTTATTGTGATCGCTTCGCACAGATGGGGCGGTCGCGGCGCAAAGAGATGCAGTCGATCCCCCCGGCGGTAGTCGTGGCTCAGGCCGAGCAGTCCGAACGGTCCGCCGAGGGACGAACGCCTGCGCCCTTTGAGCGCGCGGACGAATGGGTCCCACGGCGTAACTGGTTCGGAAGGAGTTGACATGGCGCTGACGATTCAACAGTTGCAAGCGAACTTAGACGCGGTCAACCAGGCGCTCGGGAATCCCACGTTGAAGGTGCGGTTCCCGGATGGGCGCGAGGTGACGTACCGCTCCGTGGACGATCTTCGCAAGGCAAAGGCAGAGATCGAAGAGGACATCCGGCAGACCAGCGGGAAGACCGGAAGCCGGCTCCGATTGGCCCAGCACGAGCGTGGAGACGGTCCCACGGGTCCCACGTTGTACGACCGGTGGTGAGAATGACGCGGTTGCCTGAACTCATCGACTCGCTGGAACGCTCGCCGCGGCAAGGTGCGGCCGTGGATGATCCCGAGGGTGCACGGTACGTGGTCATCAGCGAAACGGCGGTAAAGCTGATCATCCAGGAACTTCGCCAGGGGCTCCCCGAAAGGCCGGGCGCAGAGTACTTCGGCTCCGGTGGGTCTGAATGAACTTTCTCGACAGAGCCATCGGTGCGGTGGCGCCACGGCTCGCCCTGCAACGCGTGCGAAATCGCGTAGCGCTGGAACTGACCCAGGACTACCTGGAGCGCCACGCCCAGCGATTCCGCTACGAAGCCGCGACCGCAGGCCGGCGCGCACATGGCTGGTACGCCGCCTCGACGGATGCCAACGTCGAGTTGATGGGGTCGCTCATTTGGCTCCGCAACCGGAGTCGCGACCTGATCCGCAACAACCCGTATGCGGCACGCGCGATTGAAGAGTTGGCCGGCAATGTGGTCGGGACGGGAATCGTGCCCAAGGCCAAGACCGGGAATATCGCGATTGACAAGATCATCGATGCCGAGTGGCCCTTCTTTGCGGACGCCTGCGACACCCCGCAGCGACTGGACTTCTATGGCATGCAAACGTTGGCCGTCCGCACGATGGCGGAGAGCGGTGAATCGCTCGTGCGGTTTCGCCCGCGGCTTGGTGTCGATGGGTTGCGCGTTCCTCTGCAACTTCAAATGTTGGAGGCTGATTTCCTGGATCAGGCCCGAACGATGGGGTTGGTCAACGGCCACGTGATGGAGGGCGTGCAATTCGACGACCTCGGACGCCGCGTAGCGTATTGGCTGTTCACGTATCACCCGGGTGGCGTGCTGATCCTCAACCCGCGCGGCGGAATCATCAGCCAGCCAGTGCCGGCCGATCAGATCATGCACGTCTATCGCGTGCTCCGGCCCGGTCAGGTGCGCGGCGTGCCGTGGCTCTCGCCAGTGATGATGGCGCTCCGGGACCTCGACGATTACTGCGACGCGGAGCGGGTCCGCAAGAAAGTGGAGGCGTGCGTCACGGCGTTCGTGCAGCAACCGGAAGGCGTCGATGGCGACCCGCTTGGCATCTCCGGCACCGACCCGGTCACTAAAGCTCCGGTGGAAACCTTCCAGCCGGGTATGGTCGAGTACCTGAAGCCCGGCCAGGAGATCAAGTTCAACAACCCTCCGGCAGCGGGCGGTTACCGCGAATACAAAATGACCGAGTTGCAGGGGATCATGGCCGGGATTGGCCTGCCGTACGAACTCGGCACGGGCGACATGAGCCAGGTGAATTATTCGTCCTGGCGCGGCGGGATGTTGGGATTTCGCAACACCGTGGAGGCTTATCGCTGGCTGACCTTGATCCCGCTGTTCTGTATGCCGGTGTGGCGGCGGTTCGTGGACACGCTGATCCTCCAGGGCAAGATTCCACAGAAGGCCCTGAACAATCCGAAGGTCGCCATCCACGCGGTGCAGTGGACTGCCCCGAAGTTCGAGAGCGTCGATCCGGTGAAAGACGCGATGGCGGAACTCAAGATGATTCGCACCGGCACGCTCGATCTGTTCGAGGCCATCTCCCGCAACGGCTACGACCCGGAAGAACGACTCCAGAAGATCGCCGCCATCAACAAGGTGCTCGACAAGCTGGAAATCATTCTGGACTGCGACCCGCG
>Ga0182030_10021543_pt1 | contig 12067 bp, 9 predicted proteins | sample 812S3MmetaG_FD_121299 | JGI IMG/M metagenome (GOLD analysis project Ga0182030, IMG submission 121299) | Permafrost microbial communities from Stordalen Mire, Sweden - 812S3M metaG (Illumina Assembly) | ecosystem: Environmental > Terrestrial > Soil > Wetlands > Permafrost | place: Sweden...
GTGGCCGCCTGCCAGAGCCGGGCCGCGGCCCCGAAACCCTCAGCGGTGTCCTCGGGGACTCCCAGGGCGCCGTTTGCCGCGGCCAGCACGCGACCCGAGCAGTCCAGGTCGGCGGCCGCCTGCCAGAGCAGGTCGGCGGCCGCCGCCACCTCGGATTCCCGCCCGGCGAGCAGGCCGCGCAGCGCTTCGACCGCCCCGGCCAGCCGGGTCCGCAGTGCCTCCTCCGGCGTGACCAGCTCCCAGATCCCGGGGACCGCACGAGCCACGAAAGCCGGGGCGAAGTTGAAGAACGAGGCGGTCACGACCGCCGCGCCCGCGGGGCCAAGCGGTGCCGCCCGGCCCGCGAAGTACCCCCGCCAGAACCCGCGCAGGCCAGCCTGTTCAAACGCCGAACGGGCCTCGGGCGCGAAGTAGGTCACCGCGTGAATCGGCTCGAACAGGATCCACATCGACCGAGCCGTCTGCGCCGTGTTGGTCACGACCGCCCCTTCCGCTGGCATGACGGACTCTCTAGGGTCCGCCCTCAGGGCAGGATAACCCTGCGCAGGCTGTTACACATGTGGCCGCGTTCTTGCCCGTAAGCCGGGTAAGGGGTTTGTTATGCGGACTGATCCGGCGAAAGCCGACCGGAAGCCTGGCCTGGACACCGGCCGGAGCGGCAGGTGGCGCCGATGGTGGCGGCGCATGCGCACCTGGCTGCCGTTCCTGGTCAAACCGCTGCGCCGCGGCATCGTCCTTTTCATCATCGCGCTGGTCATCGAATACCTGGTGGTGCCCGAGCTCGTCGGCGCCAGCAAGGACCTGTCCCTGCTCGGCCGGGTGAACGTCGGCTGGCTGGTGGCGGGCCTGGTCACCGAGTGCCTCTCGCTGTTCTGCTACGGCCTGCTGACCCGGGCTGTGCTGTCGCCCGCAGGGCCGGACGATCCCCCCAGGCCGGGCCTGTCCCGGCTGTTCCGCATCGACCTGGCCGCCGCGGCCATCGCGCACGTCATCCCGGCCGGGACGCTGGGCAGCGCGGGGATTGGCTACCGTCTGTTTACCGCGGAAGGCATCAAGGGCAACGACGCCGCGGTCATGATGGCGACCAAGGGCCTGGGTTCTACCGTGGTGCTGAACGTCCTGCTGTGGCTATCCCTCGTCATCTCCATACCGCTGGCGGGCTTCCACCCGATCTATGTGACCGTCGCCATCATCGGTGCCGTGCTGCTGCTCGCGATCGCCGCCCTGACCTTCGGCATCACCCGCGGGGTCGGGCGTGCCTCCCGCATCCTGCACGTCGTCGGCGACCGGATCCCCGGCCTGACCGGCGACCGCCTGGAGCAGGGCCTGCGCGAGGCCAGTTCGTCGCTGTCCGCGCTCGGCCGCGACCGGCGCACCATGTTCTGGTCGCTGACCTGGGCCTCGCTCAACTGGCTGCTCGATGCCGCGTCGCTGTGGTGCTTCGTGGCCGCCTTCGGCCGCTTCGTCAATCCGGTGGAGCTGTTCGCCGCCTACGGGATCGCCAACATAGCGGGCGTCCTGCCCATCACGCCCGCGGGGCTGGGCGTCGTCGATTCGGTGGCTCCGCTGCTGCTGGTCAGCTTCGGCGTCACCCGGAGCGTGGCGACGCTCGGCGTCCTGGGCTGGCGGCTGGTCAACTTCTGGCTGCCCATCCCGGCCGGCGCCGCCGCCTACGTGTCTCTCAAGGTGCCGCGAGGCGCCGGCCTGAAAGCCATGCGCGCCGCCGTGTCAACCATGATGTCGCACAACGGCCACCCCCACGAGGCTGAGTCTCCCGAGTCCGGGCCCGCTGAGACCGCCTCACCCGAGCGCGCATCGCCCGAGGCGCCCGACCCGCCCGTGCGGGAGTGATATCAGGGCGGGGGAGCTCAGCGGTAGGCCCGCGCCTGCATCTCATAGAGTTCCGCATAAAGGAGTAGCCGCGTAGGCGATGCCGGTCAGCGAAGCCGGATGGCCGTGCCGTAGCCGGGTCCGGCGAGAGATGGGAAGATCCGGTTGCGGAAATTCCTGCCCGGCTCTCCCACTGCCTCAGGTTACCGCTGGATAGAAATACCTAAAATTAATTCTTGCCGCCACCCATCCGATCTGCCCTCGGCCCCGAAGGTGTCATGTGAACCCGAGCGACTCGAACGCCTCCCGGTTCAGACCTGCGCCTGCTGATAGGAGGGGAGAGCGGGATCTAGACGACCTGCTCGTCCACGTGGCGCGCGGCGACACCGATGCGTTCGAAGCGGTGTACGACCGGCTGGTCGGCCCCGTGTACGGCGTGATCCGCAGGGTTCTACGGGATCCGTCCCAGTCCGAGGAGGTAGCCCAAGAAGTTCTCCTCGAGGTGTGGCGGGCCGCTGCGCGGTTCGACCCGTCAGTGGGTGGTGCGGCGACGTGGGTGATGACCATTGCCCACCGCCGCGCCATCGACCGGGTCCGGTCCACCACGGCAGCGGCTGAGCGTGAGCACAAGGTGGCGCAGGTTGATACCCCCCATGATGAGGTCGCAGAGGCGGTGGAAGCGAGCCTGGACGCCGAGCGGATCCGGCGCTGCCTGGACGGGCTCACCGAGATCCAGCGCGAGTCGATCACCCTGGCCTATTACGGCGGGCACAGCTACCGCCAGGTGGCCGAGTTGCTTAACGTCACGCTGGGGGCCATTAAGACCAGGATCCGCGATGGGCTGATCCGGATGCGCGATTGCCTGGGGGTGAGCTCATGAAGCTGTTCCGCCATGATCTGCACTCTCTCACCGGTGCCTACGCGCTTGACGCGCTCGAGGCAGGAGCCGAGTCCGAGCGGTTCGCCCGCCACCTGGAGCGGTGCTCGTCCTGCGCCAGCGAGGTCCGCGGCTTCCGCGAGGTGGCCACCGGGCTGGCCTTCGCCGCCACGGCCACGCCGCCGCCCGGGCTGCGCGATCAGGTGCGGGCGGCGGCCGCCCGCACCCGTCAGCTGCCACCCGAGGTCAGCAGCCACGCGCGGCCGCGGCGCGCCCGGGCGCCGCGGGTGCCGTGGGTGCCCTGGCTCTCCGGGGTCGTCGCGACGGCCGCCGTCGTGATCGCGGTGCTGTTCGGCTTCTCCCAGGCCCATACCGAGCAGGAGCTGAACCAGGCCCGGGCGCAGAACCAGGCGATCGCCCTGGTCTTGTCATCGCCCCAGGTCAAGCTGCTCAGCCAGGCCACGACCGCAGGCGGCGTGGCCACCGTGGTACTCGCCGCGGATACGCACCGGCTGGTCGTGACCACGAGCGGCCTACCCGCGCTGCCCGCGGGCAAGGTCTACCAGCTCTGGCTGATCGGCCAGCACAAGATCGTGTCAGCGGGCCTGCTTCCCTCGGCCGCGTCCGGGCAGACCGCGCCGGTGCTGGCCGCCGGGGTGGTGAGCGGCGACAAGCTCGGCCTGACCATCGAGCCGGCCCCGGGAAGGCCACAGCCCACCACCACGCCCATCCTCGAGCTCCCCGTTTAAGTGCGTCTAAGCGCGTTTAAGCGCGTCTAAGCGGGCCACTGACAGCTAGTGACCTGTCCTCCGGTGATGGTGACGGCGGCCGCCGGGCTGTGCTCATCACGCCAGATCGTGTAATGCCCCGCGGGCAGGCTCGGGTAGACCGCCGCGTACGCGGTCGCGGTTGCCATCGGCCGCTGGCGGACCTGTGCGTGCGTGCGATGCGCGCCGGGCTCATCATCCCGGCTGATCTCGATCTCCGCGCCATCCAGGTCGGCCGGCGTGTACAGGATCAGGGCGCCGACGTCCGCGCCGAGCTCCAGGACGACGGTACCGGGGCCGGTAGGACCGGCGGCTGACTCGGTCATGCTGCGCTCCCCAGGAACATGCTGCGCTCTCCAGAAAAGCCCGTGCGCCCAAGGGGCGGGCGCACGGGTTGATGCGATCAGGACGGGTTGTAGTAACCGCTGTACGGAACCCCGAGGTAGGGGAACGAGCCGAGATACGAGGCGCTGACACTCGCGGGGGTGAGCCCGTCGGTGAGCTTGCTCGCGGCCGCGTCGGGCGTGTAGCTCTTGTCGACCAGCGCGTAGGTGACGCCGGCCAGCGCCCGCAGCTCGATCGCGACGACGTCGTCACGCACCCGGCGCCCGTTCGGGAAGCCAGCCGCGTCGCCGCCGAGCAGGCCGTAGATGCTCTGCTTGTCCGTCGGCGTGGGCGGAATCGAGGTGTTCAGCCGCAGCATGTCCGCCAGCACCGGCCCGGTGTAGTTGGTGAATCCGGGGACGATGCCCTTGGGGATGCCGGTGAGCAGGATCGCCTCCAGGTCGGCGCGCGGCTTACCGGACGCGACCAGCGTCGCCAGCTCCGGGAACACGCCGGGGTACAGGGTCGGCAGCAGCGCCGCCAGACCCGGATGGGTGACGTACTCTGCGAACCGCTTGTCGTCCGAGGGCGGCAGCGTGTTCCACAGGTCCTTCTTGCCCAGCGGGTTGATCACCTCGTTGACCAGCGGGTTGCCGAGCCGCGACACCTGCCGCCACGGCCCGCTGGACACGTTCTGGCCGTTGTCTGCGTCCCAGACCGTGGCGTGCTGACGGCTCGCCGTGGTCCACACGCCGATGGTCGGGTGGCCGTGCCTGGTCACCGCGGAGATCGGCACCTGGATCGCGATCGAGTGCACGTTCAGGTGGTTGGTGGCGTCCACGCCGGGCCTCGCGGGCAGCGTGGGCAGCCCGAAGGTGGCGTGCAGGTTTTCAAATGGCCGCAGGTCACCCAGGTCGAAGATCGAGCCCAGGTCGACGTAGAAGCCCTCGGCGCGCTGCCCGGCGAAGACCAGGACCCCGTCGAGGTTGTGGATGGCCTGGTCGGCCACGACGCTGTAGTTCGGCGTGGACAGCGGCCCGATGTTGCACGGCGGGCTGGCCAGGTTGTAGCCGATGGTGTTCCGCGAGGAGCCGGACACCACGGTGACGTCGTAAAACTGGCGGCGGTTGAAGTACGGGCTGTTGATCTCCTCGATCGGCCCGGTGTTGTACAGGAAGGTGTTCTCGTCGAGCACCTGGGTGCTGAAGCGGAACTCATAGGAGATGTCCGCGTAGCCGTCGCCGTTGTTGTCAATGTGGATGGCGTACAGGACATCGTCGCCGAACTCGTAGAAGTTCGGTCCGCCGGCGGGCTCCTGCAGCGGGATGTAGTTGGCGATCAGCGTGACCGTGTCAGGCTTATTCGGGCTCACGAACGCGTACACGTCGGTACTGTCGGCTACCGGGTCCTTGGAGATCTCTGGCGCCTCGCGATGCGATGACATTCAATTACCTCACTGGTCGAATGGGCAGATGGCAGGAGCTAGCCGATGGCGCGGGCGATACGGGCCGCCAGGTCCTTGTCGCGCAACCTGGTCTTGCTCGTCCCGGAGAACACCTCGATGTCCCCGGTCTTGGCGTCGCGGACGTGCACTACGATCGGCCCGGCGTGCGCCGGCACGTCGCTGTGGTTCTCTGCCGCTGCTGGGCGGTTAGTGGCGGCAAAGGCCGGGCTGGCGGCGGAGCCGATGGCGGTGACGGCGAGACCAGCGGCGCCCGCGGTCGCGGCCCCCTGCAGCAGGGACCGCCGCGACAGGCGGCGTGCCGCCTGTGGTTGTACATCCTGACTGGACATGACAATCCTTTCCAGGCGGTAGGCATGACGTCGCCGTCGGCGAAGACCACGCCGGACAGGTTTAACAGATTGTGTTTGGGTGATTACTTAGAGTGTCGAATGCCGAGCATAGCGTTCTGGTGGCTGTGGTGCAGGTTTTGTGCCTGCCGAGACGGCGGCGACGCCTATGACTAGCCGGAGCGCAGGCAGATTCCGCCCATACTGATTTCCCCCACCCCAAAGAGGACCCCACGGCCATCCTTGGCCTCTGGATCTCCGTCACGCGATTATTTCGCGACGGATGGGCGCCCGGATGGGTCGGCGGCGGGAAAGATTAGGTAACGGTTCGGTGTTATCGGACACTAAGCCGGTAGTTCGCCGATTTGCCCCTAGCGGACGGGTGAATTCCCAGGAAATCCGCTCACCGGATGCCGAATGACAGTTCGTTCGCCAGGCCCGACTGCACCGAAGCTACGGCCCGGAACGCCTCCCTGAGATAGGACCGGGCCAGCGGGTTCAGTGTCCTGGGGTCGATGAAGTCGTCAGGGACCTCGCCGCGCCGCAGCTGTTCCACCTGGTGATCAAGGCGCAGCGAGAAGATGAACCGGAAAGCCTCCATCAAGGTGCGCGCCTGCGGACGGTCCAGCGTCCCGGCCGCCTCGGCCGCCCGCAGCCGCTCCAGCGTCGAGCCGCTCGCGAGGCCGGCGGTCATCCCGGCCCAGCGGGCGAGGTCGACGATCGGGATCAGCCCGCCGTGCTTGATGTCGAGCTGCCCCCGGCGCTCGCCCGAGTGCTCGACCACGAAATCACGCAGGAACCCGGTAGGCGGCCGGAACGACAGGGCGAACCGGGCCAGCAGGCGCAGCAGGTCCTGGCCGGGCCGGGTCCCCGCTTCCCACAGTCCATCCCCGGCCCAGGCCGCCGTGCTCCACACCGGGCGGCTGTCGGTGATCACCGACACCAGGATCAGCGCCCGCTCCTGCGTCGGATCCCGGCTGAGGCTCCGCTCCGCCGCGCGCCACGAGGCCAGCGACCGCGCGAACAGCGGGCTGGACGCGCTCGCGCCATGGGCATCGGGCTGGATCCCGCACGCCCGCAGACCGTCCTCCACCGCCCGGGCTACCTGCGCCACGTATCCGCCGATGCCCGCCGCCAGCGCGCTACCGGCATCCCAGGCCAGCGCGCTATCGACGTCGGAGGATGGCATCACTTCCCGTCGCGCCAGGCTGCCGAGCGCGAACCAGGTGAACGGCGCGGGCGGGTCGCCGGCGTCCTGGACGGCCAGCTCGACCAGCCGCCGGGTCAGGGCGTCGAGCACGACGGAACGGACCGTCGCCACATGCTCGGCCGCCGCTCCCGCGTCGTGCAACGCGATGATCACCTGGTCCAGGCCCGCCGCCACGGTCGCCAGATCCGCCGGGCTGGCCGCCAGCTCGATGGCGCGGCGCAGCAGCAACGGCTTGCGCGCCTCGGCGGCTACCAGGTCGCCATCGTCGACCACGCCGAGGATCTCGCCGGCCGGGGACAGCACCGGGATGTGATGCACGTTGCGCTCGAGCATGTCGAGCAGGACGTCGCCGCCCAGGCGGTCGGCGCTCACGGTGTAGGCGGGCTCGGTCATGATGGCCGAGACCGGCGCATCTGGGCTGACGGCCGCCGCGACCACCCGGATGCGCAGGTCGCGATCGGTCACGATGCCGAGGCCAGAATCAACAGACCGGACCAAGATGGCGCTCGCGCCCTCGGCGGTCATCCGCTTGGCCGCTTCGCGGATCGGCTCGCTGCCGTGGCACAGCAGCGGCGGCGTCCGGATCAGCGTCGCGACCCGATGTTCGACCGGGTCGGAGCCGAAGTCCGGCGCAGCGCTCAGGCCGGCCCGGGCCACGATTGACCGCGCGATGAACCGGAGCACGTCCGGGCGCGCGAGCAGTGGGCGCATGACATCCGCGGGGATGCGATAGCAGACGGCGTCCCCGGCCGCGCGGGCCTCGAAGCCGGTCGGCAGCCCGGAGATCATTGACGCGTGCCCGAACAGCTCACCTGGGCCGAGCAGATCCAGGATCCGCCCGTCATGGATGATCTCGACCGAGCCGTCCCGGACCATCCAGACGCAGGAGACCGGCCCGGCCCCCTGCGAGAAGATCGTCTTCCCGCTGGGGCTGACCTCGACCTCGGTTACCGCGTCCAGACGGGCCAGCTCGTCCGGTCCCAGCGCGTCGAACGGCGGGTACGAGCCGAGGAAGCCGGACATGTCTCACCGTCCTGGAGGTATCCCCAGCTGACACTATTTCGCACCGGACGTCAACGCAGCTAAGGCACCCAGAAGGGCAAGCTAGCGGCATGGGATAGTAGGTGCGCCAGGCAAACGCGGACGGATGGTCGGGTGACGGCAGCGGGGGAAAGCTCAGCGCCCTTGGTGGACGCCGGCGCAGCCAGCCGCGGTGCCGATGTGCTCAGCCTCGGCAGCTTCGTGGTCCTGGGCCTGCCCGACGGCATGCTCGGCACCGTCTGGCCGTCCATGCGCGGCACCTTCGGCGCCCCAGTTGGTGATCTCGGCCTGATCCTGCTGCTCGCCACGGCCGGGTCCGTGCTGGTCACCGCCTTCGTCGGCAGGCTGATCCGGCGGCTGGGCGTGGCCGCCCTGCTGACCGTGGCCGGGTCGGCCGCCGCGCTGGGATTCGCCGGGTTCGCGCTGGCCCCCGGACTGTGGCTGGTGCTGGCCGCGGCCACCTTCACCGGCGCGGCGGCCGGAATGATGGACGGCGGGCTGAACACGGCGGTAGCCCTGACGGGGCGGCCGCGGCTGCTGAACCTCCTGCACGGCGCCTACGGCGTCGGCACCGCCATCGGCCCGCTGGTCATCACCGCGGCCATCCTCACCGGTTCCTGGCGCCCTGCCTACCTGGCCCTGGTCGTCCTGGACCTGGTCCTGGCCGGCTTCTGGCTCCGGCAACGGCAGCGCCATGGCGCACCGCCAGCACCGGATGAACAGGCCGCCAGCGCCGAGCCGGATCCGGCCGGGCAGTGGTCCCGGCGCCGTTACCGCGGGGTGGTGGCCGCGGGCATGGGCGTCTTCTTCGTCTACACCGGTCTCGAGGTCGGTGCCGGCCAGTGGGAGGCGACGTTCTGCCGCGGCCACCTGAACCTGTCCGCGGGCGCCACCGGCCTGGCCACCTTCGGCTACTGGGGCGCCCTGACCGCGGTCCGGATCGGCCTGGCCCTGGCCCCCCGCCCGGTACCGCCGCAAGCCGTGATCCGGTGGGGCAGCGCGGTCGCCGTGCTTGCCGCCGCCGTCATCTGGTGGCAGCCCGGCACGCTGGTCACCGTGCTCGGCTTCGTCGTCCTCGGCGGGGCCCTGGCCGGCGTGTTCCCGGCCCTGATCTCGCTGACCCCGGTCCGCCTGGGCGACCGGCGCGCCGGGCACGTCATCTCCTGGCAGGTCGGCGCGGCCGCCGCCGGGGGAGCGGGTCTGTCGGCCCTCATCGGCCTGCTCATCGGCGCCACCAGCCTGGCCGTCCTGGGGCCCGCGATCACCGTCCTCGCGGTCATTCTCGGCGCCGCCGAGCTGATCCTGCACCGGCTCGCCCCCACCTCGCGGCCCCAGCGAGAACCGGCGCGCAAACCGTAACGATCCCGGAACGCTCCGAGCCTACGGTTGGGCTATTCCGGCCGCCTAAGCGGCAAAAGGAGCACAAAGGGGGACTTATGTTCATCCGAAAACGATGGCTCGCGCTGCTCGCCGCGCCAGCCGCCACCCTGGCGCTGTCGACGCCCGCCCTGGCGTCCACCGCGTCACCCGCGTCACCCGCGTCACACACCGCGTCGCACGCCGCCTCGAGCGGTACGAAGATCATCATTGCCGATACGGCGTTCGGCCCGGCCCTGGCCGTCGGCTCCGGACCGTTCAAGAACTACACGCTGTACTACATCACCGCGGACCACGGCCACAGCTTCGGCTGCACCACCGGTGTGACCAGTACTCCCATCGGCCCGCTCACCTGCACCGGCCCGTCGAACGACAAGAATGCCGAATGGCCCGCGATCACCACCTCGGGCAAGCCGGTGGCGGGCTCCGGCGTCAGCCAGGCGCTGCTCGGCCGCGTCTACCGCAAAGGCATCGGGGATCAGGTCACCTACGCCGGGCACCCGCTGTACCTCTTCGACCAGCAGCCAGGCGCGGTCACCGGCGAGGGCTGGGACGAGCCCGGCCTGCCGCCGTGGCACGGCGTGTGGTGGCTGATCTCCGCTTCCGGCGAGCCAGTCGCCTGGGCGGGAACCCTCACCACCACGACGGTCGCTGGCAAGACCGTGCTGGCGGAGCCCTTCATGACCGGCGTCGGGTGGGTGGACTTCCCGCTCTATAGCTTCAGCGCAGACCAGCCGTATGGCTTCGCGAGGTGCTCGGCCAGCGCCGCCTGCGCCCGGGCCTGGCCCCCGGCGCTCACTTCGGGCGGACCTGGCCGAAGTGGTGGCGTGCCCGCCTGGGGCATCGGAGAGCTGGGCATTCCCGGCGGCCTCACGCAGGTCACCTGGGAAGGCCGTCCGCTGTACCTGTTCAGTCACGAGGAACTCAGTCTTCTGCCGGACGGCAAGGGCGCTCCCGAAGGAAACGGCAACGACGTCCGCGCCTTCGGCGGCATCTTCAGCCTCGTCGTCAACCCGTAGGCCCATCATCGTGGACCGGTACCTCCGCTATCAGAAGGTACCGGTCCACAATCATTGCCGCCCCCGCCCGGAGCCTGGCACCCTCAGCTGGCCGGCTCGGGGTGGGAAAGCTGGACGGTGACGGTGCGGACGGTGGCCGCCAGGGTGACCGTGCCGGTCTGCTCATTCACGGCACCCGTGCTGGCGTGCGCGATGTTGTCCACGAACGCGGGCAGCTGGAACAGCACCGGCCCAGAGGCCGGCCGACCGGTCAGCGTCAGCGTCACCGCGTCCCCGTCAGCCCGGATCGAAAGCCCGAGGTGCCGCCCGTCCGTGGCCGGGAAGTTCGCCAGGCTGATGACCTGCCCGCTGGCGACCCAGGAGTCGGGCACGCCGCGGCCCACGATGAGGCTGCCGTCGGAGCGCTGGGCGGCCAGCGAGTCGAGCAGCACCATGTTGGCGTTGGCCATGCCCCACGCGTGCGGGGACGAGCCGTTGCCGGCCTCCGGATGGGTGCCGGTCCACGGCGAACCGGGGTTCGGGAACTGCTGGCTCTCCCACCAGGAGTATGGCCCGCTCTGTCCGTTAGCCACCATGAACTCGTACGACAAGATGCCCTGATCCCGGTAGTCGCTGCTGGCCAGCCCCCATTCGCCGTACCCGGCGTTGTAGGCGGTGCTGTAGTACTGCGTCGGGTACCCGCCGAACGTATCGGGCGGCAGCTTCCCGGCCAGCCGGGAGAACCCGTAGGAATACGTGGCGTCGATCAGCGAAACCCCCGGCCCGCTCAGCGGCGCGCCGAACAGGTACCCGTCCCAGGCCCACCGGCCGAACAGGAACGGCGCCGCCCAGTTGGCATCCTCGGCGTTGACGCACCGGTTGTCGGTGTTCGGCTCGGTCATCGAGCAGGGCAGGTAGTTCAGGTGGTTGGCCGAGATCGTCGCGTCCAGCGTCTTGTTGACCACAGCCAGCAGGGAAGAGTACTGCGACGTGGCCCAGGACGCCTGGGCAGAAGACCCGACCTGCTGGGCCAGCCAGTGGTAGGCCCACAGGCCCATCAGCGCCTCGTAGTTGTCGATCGTCCAGTAGCCGTCGGCGTCGATGTCGTTGGTCTCTTCCATGATCCCGCCCGGCCCGGTGCGGTCGGCGGCGATCAGGTGCGCGGTGTCCTCGATGCTCGGCTCGGTCGCACCCGAAGGCCCCTCGGTGTCGAAGTTGGCCTTGACGAAGCTCAGGTCGCCGGTCTTGAGCAGGTAGATGGCCCACACCCACGGGTAGGTCCACACCCCGTCGTCGTACTGCGTCTGGGTGCCGATCACGTACCTGGCCCGGTCCAGCAGTCCATGCGCATCAACCGTGTAGCCCTGGGTGAACAGGTTGGCCAGGATGCCGATGACGTCGTGGCTGAATTCCTTGTCGTAGCCGTTGGCGCCGGTCTTCAGTTCGTCGCCGGACCGGATGATCTGGGTGTAGATGAAGCCCGTCTTGTAGGCGTCGATCAGGCTCGCGTCGGGCAGCGCGGTGATCTGCGCGATCCCGGCTAGCTGGCCGTTCCAGTACGAGCGCATGTGCGCGAAGTGCGCCTCGAAGCCGCCGGCCGCCACGATGGCGCTCGATGAGGGGTAGGCGTAGCTGCCGCCGAACGTGTCAGACGACACCGCGTAGTCGTGGTTCACCGTGCTGTCCGGCGGCACCGCGTCCGACGCCGAGTTCAGCGGGATCAGCCCGGCCGAGGCCTGCGGGTCGATGCTGATCGTGGCGCCGGTGGGGTTGGTCACCGAAACCCGGCTGTAGATGATCACGTAGGCGTGCCCGCCGATGGTCACGTCGTCGCCGAAGTTGGTGATCGAGA
>Ga0182030_10021545_pt1 | contig 12065 bp, 12 predicted proteins | sample 812S3MmetaG_FD_121299 | JGI IMG/M metagenome (GOLD analysis project Ga0182030, IMG submission 121299) | Permafrost microbial communities from Stordalen Mire, Sweden - 812S3M metaG (Illumina Assembly) | ecosystem: Environmental > Terrestrial > Soil > Wetlands > Permafrost | place: Sweden...
AAGGGGCTTTATGTTGGTGTAAATGGTATTGCTACTTTTACCAAAAAACCTGAACAGCTGGATATGTATAAGGCCATACCCCTAGATCGTTTAGTCCTTGAAACCGACGCTCCATTTCTTTCGCCCCTACCCTTCCGTGGAAAAATTTGTAAACCCGAGTATGTCAAAAATACTGCTGAGTTTTTATCGACTCTTAGAAATGAAAATTTTGAGGTGATTGCCGAAGCGACGTCTCTAAATGCACAAAAATTGTTCAAATTAAATTCAGCTACTGCATCATGAAAAAGGTTATCTATCTAGATTATGCAGCTGCCACACCACTGGACTCGGAGGTTTTAAGCTCCATGGAACCGTATTTTACGGAGCATTTTTTTAACCCATCAGCAGTTTATTTAGCCGCTAAAGCAGTTCATAAAGACCTAGATGCTGCTCGTTCGAGCATTGCCGGGGTTCTAGGGGCTAAACCAACCGAAATTATCTTTACAGCCGGTGGAACGGAAGCCAATAACCTAGCTATAAAAGGGATTATGGAACAATTTCCATCTTCTAACATGGTGCTATCGGCTATTGAGCATGATTCTGTTATAGGGCCCAGTAAACTCTATAAAAATAAGTTGGCTCCAGTTGACCATGACGGAATTATTAATATTCCAAAGCTGCTAGCCCTCATCGATGATCAGACAGTTTTAGTCAGCGTAATGTACTGCAATAATGAGGTTGGGTCAATTCAACCAATCCATAAAATAGCGACCGCCATAAAAGAGATTAAAAAAGCCAGATTATCGGAAGGAAATAAATTACCCCTTTATTTTCATAGTGATGGAGCGCAAGCCGGGAATTATCTTGATCTTCATGTTTCGGGGCTGGGTCTAGATCTTCTAACAATCAATGGTGGTAAAATATACGGTCCAAAACAATCCGGCCTATTGTTCATTAGGACTGGTGTTGACCTAAAACCCCTTATTTTTGGGGGAGGCCAAGAACGGGGGGTTAGGAGTGGTACAGAAAATGTTGCTGCCGATATTGGATTAGCCAAGGCTCTAAGTCTGGCTCAAGAAAAACGTTTGAGTGAAAGCCGACGGCTAAGGAAACTCCAAAAACTGTTTATTAATCAATTACAAGAAAAAATTCCAAACATTGTTATTAATGGTTCCTTAAAAAATCGCCTAGTCAATAATATTCACCTAACGTTGCCGGGTCAAGATAATGAGCGAATCTTAATGCTTCTAGACGAAGCGGGTATTTTAGCGGCTGCCGGCTCGGCCTGTAGTGCAAGCTCACTAGAACCTTCACACGTGCTTAAGGCAATGGGCATTAATGTCTCTGACGCGCAGGCTAGTATTCGCTTTACTATGGGAAGAGAAACCACTGAAATATCACTTCGTCGGGTCGTTGATGTCTTGTCATCTTTGCCAATCAAGTTCTAAACGATATACTAAGGATAACTATGATCAAAAAAACGCTCTTCATCCCAGCAGTTTTACTGTCGGTTGTTGTTTTTAGTGTCACGTTAGCTTCTAAAGTCTCAGCACAATTAGTTGTCCAAAGTTATCAAACAACTCAGACCCTTCAAGATGGGCTAATAGTAAGTCTTAAGGTTGGTAACTCCACTGAAGTAGTACCAACCACAAAAAACGCCGAGAAAGGAATGTTTGGAGTTGTTACAACCCCTGGAGCGTCAGCAATATCGCTTTCTGGTACAACTTCCCAGCAAGTGTTTGTAGCCAATAGTGGAAATTACTCTGTGCTAGTTAGCAGCGAGAACGGTGGAATTAGCGTCGGTGATTATATAACGGTCTCCTCGTTAGATGGCATTGGGATGAAAGCTTCTAGTACCGACGGATATATTATCGGAAAAGCTATAAGTGTTTTTAACCCAACCACTCAGAGTATCGGTTCGACATCATTAGTTAGCTCAACCGGTGCTAAATCAACAGTTCAACTAGGACGGATTACGGTTGCGCTTGGCGTAAGTCATAATCCTCTACAGACTCCCAGTCATAGTAATTTGCCAGCTTTTTTGATAACCGCAGGCGATACAATTGCAAATAAGGCGGTCAGTTCCTCGAGACTACTATTATCTTTTATGCTACTGCTAATTTGCTGTGCGATGACCGCTAGCCTACTTTATTCAGGTGTTCGAACGGCTTTTATAGCGATTGGACGTAATCCATTATCCAAAACATCAATTTACCGCGGACTACTTCAGGTCATTATAACCAGTGTTATGGTTTTTATTATTGGCATTTTTGGGGTATATTTACTACTGAGGTTCTAACAATAAGCAGTTTAAAAAAATGATGGGCAAAAAATAACGTGAATAACTGGTGGACTATAGCAATAATTGGCGTACTGATTTTAGTAGCCGTGGCATTTATTTGGCTGGCAATGACTATTACTAAACTAAAACTTCCAGGTAAGGCAGCTAAAGGTACTTTCGAAGATCAAGCAAAGACCGACGTTGAGCATATTTTTAACGATGATTTTAGGCAAGAACTCCGTAATCGTGGACGTTTATACTTCGAAAAAATTATTAATGATAACGCCATGTTTCTTCAACAAGATCTACGTCTGACGACCTCGCAGCTTAATGAGTATATTAAGAAAGAGATTACCCAAAAACTCCAAGAAGAGTTCGTCCAATACGAGCAGACAATCTCCGACGCCAACCAAATTGCTCTACAGTCGATTACTAAAACCAACCAAGCTCTAGAGGCCGAAAGTCAAAGCCTGAGCGCACAATTACGCCAAGAGTTTGCTAGTGAAAAAGCCCGTTTGATAAAAAGATTTGAAGAGCATATGGCTGAAATTGTAAATTATTACGTTTTAGCAGCTGTTGGGAGTCAAGTTGACCTTAACGATCAACTGACTTTTATTCTCGGTGACCTGGAGGCTAACAAAGTCGAGATAGCCAAGGACATTAATAATGGTGCCTAAAGAATCATCGACCGAAGTTTTGCCGTCTCTGATTTCCACTCCAGGTGACCTGAGCCGCTTGATAAGAGAGCTTGATACCCTCGATGACTACTTAAACCAGGCTGCGCTGCGTAGTTCACAGGATGTTTCTAAATTGCCACAAACCAGCAAGGCTTTAGAAGAATTAGCTTCAATGAATTCTCTTAATCTTTTGAAAACAGACGACCGAAAGGCTTTTAAAGAGTTACTCGACGAAATTAAAAAAAACGCACCAACAATTCATTTTGGTTTTGCCACCCCGCCTTCACTGACTTTCTTAAACAAACTCGTGTCTTGGCTAAGGAGCAATATCCACCCGCAGTTGCTAATTAAGGTGGGGCTTGAACCATCAATTGTAGGTGGTTGCATGGTTAGAACTACTAATAAACAATTTGATTTTACTCTGCGCAAGCATTTTATTCTAAAACATGACGTATTACTTCAAGGTATAACTGGGTCAAAAGAGACTGCTGCCCCATGAGTGACAATAAACGTTTTAATAAATTAGTGGAGTCTGGAAACCCAGTAGGGGAAATAACCGGTATTAATCGATTCCTCATTCGGGCCAGCGGTTTGCAGCCAATCAACATCCACGCACTAGTAATGTTTGAGGATGGGAGCAATGGTTTTATTCAGGCTATTTTCGAGGATTACGTGATGATTCTTCATTTAGGTTCTAAAAACTTGACAGTTGGTATGGTTGTCGTTCTACAGCACCACGAGTTGGTTACTAAGGTTGGCAAAAGTTTTATTGGAAGAGTTGTTTCCCTAACTGGCGATCCACTTGATGGAAAGGGTCCGATATCTGCTGAGACCACCTGGCCTGTATTTGCTGACGCACCGATGCTATATAAACGCGAACTACTAGATACCCAGCTAGAAACAGGCATAACAATGCTCGATGCCCTTTTCCCTCTAGTTCGAGGCCAACGTATTGCTGTTCTTGGCGATAGTAAGGTCGGTAAAAGCACGCTTGTTACCCAAATTGCCATAAACCAAAAAAAATCTGATGAAGTGGTTATATATTGTTTAATTGCAAAAAGACGTAGTGACATTGATAGTTTAATCAGCCAACTTGAAGCCAGTAAGGCCATGGAGAAATCCATAGTTGTTGTTTCGGTAATGAGTGAATCACTAGTCCTGAGTTACTTGGCACCCTATGTAGCTTGCTCAATCGGCGAGTATTTGTGGCAGAAAGCCGACCAAGATACTATTGTCATCTATGATGATTTGACTTCTCATGCTCAAAGTTACAGAGAAATTGCTTTATTGTCCGGGACTAGTCCGGGACGAGACTCATACCCTGGTGATATTTTCTATGCTCACTCCAGCCTACTAGAAAGAGCTGGTAAACTCGCAGATAATCATAAAACCCAAACGGCTATTCCGCTGGTTCTGACGCCAAGTGGAGATATCACCGCTTACTTACCAACAAACATAATGTCGATTACCGATGGACAGTGGATATTAGATGAAAAAATATTCCACGAGACCGTTCGGCCAGCATTAAGTATTGGTCTTAGCGTTACTCGTGTGGGCGGTAGAGGACAGAACTCTCGACAGAAAGACCAAGGGGTCCGTACCACGGCCGTTTTAAGTAACTACGCCCAAGCCCTGGAGTTCTCGCACTTTGGCTCGGAGATGGCTCTAGAATCGGCCAATAATTTAACGCTGGGTAAAAATCTCTACGCTATTTTCAATCAGAAACCAGGCGAACTATTTGATCTTATGTGTCAGCAACTCCTTCTTGATATAGCTCTAGGGATTGACCGAGACAGCGAAGTCCTTGATATAGAAATATTAAGAGCCAATGTGCTTGAGTCTGCTAATCAAATAAAAAAAGATGATGATTTTGATAAAATACGTGATCACTTGCGATCGCTGTGTGTTAAAAAGGTCGTAGCTAAAACACCAGTTGCAGCTGCTCCACCACCCGCCACATCTCCACCACCAGCCGAGGAGCCTAAAAAATGAGACAACTTCAAGATATTGATTTGGAGCGAGCATCTATGTCGACCATAGTTCAACTAACGAGTGCCTTTGAAACCCTGGCTAGCATGAGAATTTCTCAAATCAAGAACCAAGTCGTTCAAGCGCAAGGCTTTTTTGACGAACTATGGAATATCTACATCCAATTACGAGTCGATAGTATCTTTCGTTTTGGACGTCACCATACTCAACAGGTTCTCGACAAGGAACTCTATATTGTTATTACAGCCACCGGTGGGTTTGGTGGTGATATTGATCAACGAGTCATTGATACAATGTTAAAAGATTACAACAAAGACAAACAAGATATTATTATTGTTGGTCGGCACGGCTCTGTATTACTGGCCCAATCAGGGATTCACTATAAAAAGTTTTTTGAATTACCAGCCAGCGACCATAATATAAATGTCGAACCATTGGTTCTGGAGATTGGTCAGTATAAAAATAGCTTCGTCTATTACCAGACCTATATTTCTTTGATGAATCAGGAGATTAAACGCCTGGAACTTAGTACTGCTGTAAAGCAGTCCAATAGCCTGGCACACGAATCTGGGGATGTAATAAGTGAAGTGAATTACATATTTGAACCAAGCACTTTTGATGTAGCTGCGCACCTGGAACGGTCAATGCTCCAAATTACTCTCGGCCAAGTTATCTTTGATTCAAAACTAGCCCAATATGCCAGTAGGTTTCGAGCTATGAGTGCCGCTAATGATAAGTCTAAAGAGTCATTCTCTGATCTAAATACACTGTATAATCGTACCAAACGAGCGATTCGTGACGCCCAACTTAAACAAATAATAATTGGCTTAACGAGGCAAGTATAATGGCAGTTCAAGGCATAATTAAAACAGTCAAAGATCTGGTTGTAACGGTCTCATTTGACGACGATAGCCCCGATATTAACGAGCTAGTTATTGTCGATAGTCCCTCTAAGCCAATATTGCTAGTTGATAGTATTGGCTCCAATAATAGTGCTCTGTGCTTAAATATTTATGGCGACAGAACAATTCAAAAAGGTATGAGCGTTAAGGGCAGCGGTAAGAGTATTGAGATCCCGGTTGGTGATAAAACTATTGGGAGAATGCTCGATGCTCTTGGTAACCCAATTGACGGGCTTGAATCACTTAATACTCCAGACATAGCCCGGCGCAATATCTTTACAAGTGCTGGTCAGACTGACAATTTTAAAATAGCTAAGCCAGAGATTCTTGAAACAGGTATAAAAGTTATTGATTTTTTCACGCCATTCGTAAAAGGACGCAAAATTGGCATTATTGGTGGTGCTGGAGTTGGCAAAACCATTTTAATGATGGAGCTAATGCATAACGTGGCTGTCAGTGGCTCAGGACTTAGCTTCTTTACTGGAATTGGAGAACGTATTAGGGAAGGTCATGAATTATATATGACACTCAAAGACAATAACTTACTAGGTAGTACCTGTATGTTTTTCGGACAAATGAACGAGAACCCGGTTCAAAGAGGTTTAGTAGCCATCTCCTCAGTGACACTGGCCGAGTATTTCAGGGATGAACAAGGAAAAGATGTCTTATTCTTCGCCGACAACATGTACCGTTACGTTCAAGCTAAAAACGAGGTTTCAACTATCATATCGCAAATTCCAGCTGAAGGCGGTTATGAGCCGACAATCTTTAGTGATGTCAAAACCCTGCAAGACCGACTCAGTTCTAATGAAAAAGGCTCGATTACGGCTGTTGAAACAATCTATGTTCCGGCAGATGACTTATCTGATCCGGCAGTTCAAATGATTCAACATGAGCTTGATTCAACAATAGTCTTAAGTCGTAAAGTTGCCGAGCAAGGAATTCGTCCTGCGGTTGATCTTATTAATACAACCTCCTCACTACTGGCACCCGATATAGTTGGTGATCGTCATTATAATCTTAGTGTCCAGGTACAGGGATTGTTACAAAAATATGAGTCCTTAAAGGGTATTATTGCGATTATTGGTGAGAATGAACTATCTCCTAGTGACCGAGCAGATTACGGGAAAGCCAAAAAACTTATTGGATATTTTTCGCAGAACATGACCGTTATGGAAACTCTTAATGGCTTAAAGGGTGAGCAATTTACCCGAGAAGAAACTCTGAAGGGCATTGAAGAGATAGTCGCATGATTGGAAAGGTTTCAGAGTAAGTCATTATGGCATTTGGTCGCAAAGAACCCCCCAAACCCACTAGCGATAACTCGACTGGGACAGTGGGGATGAAAGATTCAACTGGTAAACCAATGATTCACGTTAAGGTTTATTCACCTTATCAAACCTATTTTGATGATGATGCCTATAGTATATCTGGCCTTAATAATACAGGGCCTTTTGATATACTGCCGCATCACCACAACTTTATAACCCTACTAAACCCCAGTGTTTTAGAAGTTCAGGTACCCAATACTGTTAAACGGATTCGTATTTCGAGGGGCGTCATGCATGTTAAAGCTGACCGAGTGATTGTCTTTCTGGACGTTTAAGAGCTAAGACTCGTTTAAATCTAGATCACAATATAGTCAAACCCAAAACTCGAACTACCTGGAGCCGCTGAGTTAGTACAAATACTAAAATTGCTGGAGGTACGCGTAATATAATAACCAAGTCCTGCTGCGGCGCTGCCGACAGGTGTAATAATAACGGAGGGACTAGATGAAAAACTATGTACGAAAGTAATCGTCATAAAGCAGCCCGTTCCAGGTGAACTACCGGTATTAATAATTACTGAGCCAGCTGTGTCTGTGCCGCTGAGCGAAACAGTTCCTCCAGTCCCAAGAGCGTTACCGCCGGCACTGGTTGTCGGTGAAGCACCACTAGTAACAATGTGCTCCGCAATAGTTAAATCACCGTTTAGATCAAGACTTTGAACAGTTAATTGATTAGCCGTGACGCTACCACCAAAACTGGCAGCACCGCTGACAGCAAGTGTATTATTGATGGCAACTTGGCCGGCAATTGCGGTGTTGCCGGAGACCGATAATTTTCCTGCCTGGATCTGCTGGATATTTGCTATTGCCGAAACTGTTACCGATGTAAAGTTCACTGCTCCGCTGACGTTGATATTCCCGGCTATATCCAGATCCTTGCGGACTAGCACTTGACCACTAAAAATGGTGTTTGGTTCAATGTTTAATACTTGGTCGGAACTACCAATAGTTGTTGAGCCAGAGGCTAATAATTCCAACTGACTGGCACTTAAGTTTTGAGGTTTAATCGAATTAGTGTTGGTGTTAGAAGGAGTTTTAATGAAAGCTATAACCGTTACTGTAATTCCAACAATTATTATTAATCCAAAAATCAACAAGTATATATTAATTCGCTGCAGTAAACTTACTACGTTTTTCTTCTGAACCTCAGCGGGTATTGGAGTGCTTGTATTAGATCTAGCTTCTATTTCGTCTGGTCCGGATGAACCTGGTACTGCCTTCGCAGTCTCTGGTGCCGGGGTTGGGGTCTTATTATCTGGAGTATTCCCCTCTAAGGAGCCTGGCGCTTCAGGAACTGGTGTTGATGGTGTTGGTGGTGGTTCCATAAGATAAACTAAATTACTCCTTAATAATACTAGATTAGCCTTCAAAGCGTAAACGGATTGATTTTTGTTGAAAAATCTTCCACAATATGACTATAGTTATGCAAAAGTGGCGAAAAATAGTCTTTACAGTCGTAGTTGGGGTATTACCCTTAGCTAGCGTTGGTCTTGTTCGGGCCACCACCTATACTTCTACGCACTATCAGGTCAACCAAATACTTTTTGGCAGTGGTGGTAGCACTGGTTCGACTTTCCACTCCACTAATTATAATTCCCAAGTGTCGATTGGCGAGGTTGGCGTTGGTAATACAAAAGGTAATATATACCAAGCTTATTCTGGTTATAATACCAACGACGCCCCCTACCTGCAGTTTATAGTTAATAGTTCCTCGACTAATCTTGGCTATCTTTCATCGTCATCGGTAGCCACGGCTACGGGGACTTTCTCAATCAGGGATTATTTATCTCAAGGCTATATAGTTGAGACTGATAGCCCGCCACCAGCAAACGCTTTTCATACTATTACTGCTCTGTCTACAGCTTCACTGTCCGCGCCCGGAACGGAACAATTTGGCATGAATCTGGTAGCTAATACTAGCCCGTCGATCGGAGCGGCACCAGTCCAAAATCCTTCAAGTGTCTTTAGCTTTGGTTCAGTAACCTCCGGAGCACCTGGGCCGAACGGTACTAGCGTAGCTGCGGGCTATAGCACGGCAAACTATTTTAAATATAACAGTGGAGATATTATTGCCGCTTCCAACCAAAGTTCTGGCGAAACCGACTACACTATTTCCTACATCACGAATATCAGTAGCTCAACAGCTGCCGGTGCCTACACTTTTAACCAAGTTCTGATTGCTCTTCCGACCTATTAAGTAGTAACCCCCAAAAGGCTATTGCTTATGATAAAATAATAGGGACCGCAAGAGTTTTGAAATAAATATATGAGATACTACCCGAGAACGTTCCGGAGGCTGTTCTATAAAGGCTCACTACTAAGTGTTGCTACCATTGTAGCCGTCTTTGGTTTGCTGGGGATTAGGCCGGTTAATCAAGTTCAAGCCGCTCAAATAACGACCCGCAGTATCTTGATGAGTACTTCTAACCCCGCTGCCACAGCTAACTCGGTGACATATCAAGTCCGTTTTACAGCTGCCTCCAGCTACACAGTCAAAGCTATAGTAGTTGATTTTTGCTCAAATGACCCGATTATTGGCGATGCCACCTGTACCGCTCCAACTGGCTTTGATGTTGGCACTTCCACGCCAACTATTATTACCTGTTCATCTGCCTGTGGTACCAACGATGCCACTCTTAGTCCTACCGTACTTGGATCGGGTTGGACGGCTGCTGGCACTAACCTAATAACCGGATCGGCATACCGGACAATTACGCTCACCAATTCGACTGGAGTTGCCGTAACTAGTTCTTCAGTTATTGCTTTTGATATGACTAACGTCTCTAATCCAACGACCGTTGGTACATTTTATGCCCGAGTTTTAACTTATACTACGACAACCACCGGTTATTCGCCGGGATCAGAAGGCGCTTATAGTGATTATGGAGGGATAGCTCTATCAACCGCGGCACTAATTACGATTACATCTAAAGTCCAGGAGCAGTTAACTTTCTGTGTCTACACTGGCTCCTGTGGTACGGCCGCAAATATTCTCCTGGGAGATACTAACGATATTCTATCTACCTCCGCTCCAGCTGTTAATAAGGCGGTTAACTATAGTCTCAGTACCAACGCTGTTCATGGGGCGGCAGTTTATCTAAAGGGAAATACTCTGACATCAGGAGGTAACACCGTTCCGGCGGCCGGGACTGGCATATCCAACGCCGGATTTATATATAACACCAGTGGTACTGATTTCTTTGGGTTGTGTAGCTATAACACTTCGGTCGCCTTTGGCTCAGCGCCAACTGTAACTAATTATTATGCCGGCACAGGTAACAGTGGTACCTGTTCGGGTACGACTCAAGATACAGGCGGTACTCTTAACTTAACTTCTCTTGGTGGGCCACCTTATGCGACTTTTGGTTTTAACGCAACAAATACGGCTACCACTTATGGAGACCAGTTATCAAATATAACCGCCCCGGGGACTAGTGTTAATATCGTTGTACTTGCCGCTGGCGTTAACGCAACCCAGGCAGACGGTATCTATACAACCACCCTGCAATTAATAGCTATCGGTACCTATTAATTGTAGTTTTTACAACGCCATACAGTTGTATATGCTTAAGCATTATTATATAAAGTATATAGACCAAGGAGAACAAAAAAGTGGGTTTTGGCCAATTTAAAAGATCTTTTAAAATAGTTCACATAGTATTTAGTGTGCTGTTCGTGATAGTTGCCCCACTCTTCGTACTGACTGTAGGCAATGTAGGAGCTACACCAGGCCAGGTCCAATTTAGATCTATCCAGATGAGTGATAATACCACGAACACTAGTGGCTCAACCGCGAGCTATCTCGTCTCATTTAAAGTCGCAACTACCGGAGTAGTTCAGGCAATTATTGTTGATTTTTGCAGCACCGACCCAATCCCCGGTGATGCCTGCTCCCCAAAACCGACCGGTTTTTCCGCAGCCGCAACTTTTAGTCCTGGTACAAATACTGCATCTGGTTGGACGGCGGCTGTTGCCAACACTAATCGAACTTTTGAGTTATCTAACGCCAGTGGCGCTAGCCGAACAGCCGGCGATGTTATGTCGTTTACTATGACAGGTGTAACTAACCCAACGCTTCTCAACACTTTCTATGCCCGTATATTTACCTTTGCTACTCCTTCGCTAGCAAGCACTTGGCTCGGTACGACTGACGGCAGTAGTACATCCAGTTATACCGACTATGGCGGTATCGCCCTATCAACCGCCCAACCAGTATTAGTCACCTCTAAGGTGCAAGAACAAATTAGCTTCTGTGTCTACCTCGGTACCTGTGGTACCCAGGCCAACATTCTTCTGGGTGATTCTCACGGTGTATTGTCAACCTCTGCGCCTTTTGTTGACAATAACACTACTTATTCTCTTACAACGAACGCTTCGCAGGGGGCTGTAGTTTACCTAAAAGGGCCGACCCTAACCTCAGGCAGTAATACCATCCCAGCGGCGGGGTCATCAGGGTATCTGTACGGTACTCCTTCTACTAACACTGACTTTTTTGGAGTTTGTACTTATAACACCTCGGGAGAAGTGCTGACTGTCCCAGGGTATTATGCGGGAACCTCTAATGGCGGTAACTGTGATAACACGATTAGTGATACTGGCGGTGCCGCTGTCTTAACCTCTCTTGGTTCGCCATATGCCACTTTTGGATTTAACGCGACTAACACCGGATCTACTTTTGGTGATTTACTCGCAACGTTGCCTACCCCTGGTACGACCATAGATCAACTTGCATTAGGGGCAGGTGTTAATGTTACCCAACCGTCAGGCGTCTATACGACCTCTTTGCAACTGATAGCCACAGGTACTTATTAATTGTAGTTATTACAACATCATATAGTTGTATATACTTAAGCATTACTGTATATAATATACTTAAGTATAAGGAGAACAAAAAGTGAGTTTTGGCC
>Ga0182030_10021546_pt1 | contig 12065 bp, 13 predicted proteins | sample 812S3MmetaG_FD_121299 | JGI IMG/M metagenome (GOLD analysis project Ga0182030, IMG submission 121299) | Permafrost microbial communities from Stordalen Mire, Sweden - 812S3M metaG (Illumina Assembly) | ecosystem: Environmental > Terrestrial > Soil > Wetlands > Permafrost | place: Sweden...
CTTATTTGGATTATAATTGCGATGTATACCACAATATTTGCTATTTTCTTGTGCCCAATTTCCACAAGGCTTATCGAGCTTAGTCTTTGCTGCACATTTTGTTTTTACCTTTTCTTTCATATTATCAGGTTGTTTTACATTTGGGTTATAATCACGATGTATACCACAATATAAGGAATCTTCTTGTGCAGTTTTGCTACATGGATCTCCATTTTTACATGTTGCTCGACATTTCACTTTAGGTTTCTCTGATTTTGGGACTTTACTGGGTTCAAAGTTTTGATGCATACGACAATATTTTGAGTGGATTCCGATATTTCCATCCACATCAAATTGTACAATGTTTCTACATAAATGTCCTGCTTTTGTTGTTGCTGCACACTTAAATGCTCTATTTTCTTGAAACGGTTTTGTGAAGAAATTGAATGCATCGTTTGTAGTAAATGATACAATTACTACGGGAGGAGGCATTTTCAGAGTTTGTGTTAATGCACTATATGCACTACCAAGACGTTGAAAGGCCTTAGTAGCATTAGGTGATTGATTTTTATCAGGATGAACCTTCCGTGAAAGAGCCTTATATAGCTTTTCTAACTTTTCTAATTGTTCTTCTTTGTCAGGCATCTTCATAAACTCTGCATTTATTCCAAAAACATCAATGTCACTCTTTGCACTCAAAATTTTGTCTGCTATTTTCTTATCTTCAATTATATTGAAGTCCATATTTACAAAGAATCATTCTTTGTAAATATACTCATTTTTATGCGAATAAACAATCTTAAAACGACATATTACATATATTTCCTCTGATTTCTAGAATGAATGCGATGGCAAAATCTGCATAATACTCTACATTTCGAGCATTCTAACGTAACATCATTTAACGAAAATTGTGGATTTGCTATCATTTGAGAAATAGAAGCTATTTTAGTTGACTGATCTAAATGATCATGTTCTAAAAATCTCAATAACTCTGGATTTTTATATCCGCAAGAGGTACAACCATTCAATTTGATTTTATTTGAATAGTCTGCTTTTTCCTTTGCAACTCCGAATTTTTCAGTTCCTTTTTCTCTTCTTATTGTTTCTTCAACATGACATCTAGCGCAAAGATGTTGACATTTTAATGATTCTAATCTCATTAGCGATTCACTTCGCATTCTACTTACGATATAAGATTTCGGAACGAAAGGTTCGTCAGCTTTCAATATTCCCCTTTCCCGCTGTTCATGCTCAGTTAAATGATCCAAATCGATAATGGATAACTCCAAATCATCTCTCGCATATTTTATGATATATTGTACTGAAAATTCCGTTCCAGAAAATAGCAAATATCTCTTGCCGTCATTTTTTGAATATGTTTCATGCCTTTCAATTATGAGGCTATTTTCTTGTGGTTTGAAATAAATACATTTGCACTTATAACAACTGCACTCATGTTTTTCTAAAAGTTCCAGAAGTATTTTATAACGAATATTTGTTAATCCTCTAGATCTTTCATTTGATATCTTTTTACATTGAAGACATTTGGAAGATAAAACGCCATTTCGATTAAATGCAACATTATTTTCTGTAATTATTTTATTGCAATCACAACATATTTTCAATCCAAATTCAAATGCTTCATTTCTTCCAATGTTTCTCCACTTGTTTAAAATATTAGAATGATGATTTCTGCAATCAGAACATTGTTCATATAAATCACTTTTTGGATTGTCAGTCGCTTTTCGGAATAGATGTTTTGGAACCTTGTTTCTTTCATATTTCGATACACCAAAATGATCATGAATATGAGATCCGCAGCAATGCACTTCAGTTAAAAGTGAAACTCTAGCTTTAGAAACTTTTTCTTTTAGGAGTGTAGTTCTTCTTACAGCAGCTTTTCTAAAATACTCTCGGCAAGATTTGCATTGTATATAAAATCCTTTTTCATAATTCTGAGGATCTTTTGCAAATTCTTCTATTGGCACTTTTTCTTTTGGATATATGGATCCCATACATTTGAGGTGTTTTCCATTACAATTTTTGTATTCTTCCATTTAAAAATGAAATGATTTGCTATTTCTGGACTTCATTTTATATAAATGTGTGGCATCTTCTTCTACGTTCAGAAGGATAAGATTACAGGCAGAAGAAAGATTGTGATTGAAAATGCATTCAAGACTATCAAACATCGAGGTCCAGATGCATCAAAAGTTCGATATTACAATGCAGATGCTATGATGGGTTTTCATCGTCTCGCTATCGTTGATGAAAGCAATAACGGTATGCAACCTTTCGAATCTGAACCAAGTGGTAACTCTCAAGTCAGACGATATGCTGTTGTTTGTAATGGAGAAATTTACGGCTATAAAGACTTGATACAAAGATATAACCTTCCAGTTCGTTCTGATAGTGATTGTGAAGTTATACTACATTTATTTGAACATATTATTGGACGAAATGGACCTGCAAGCCAAAAGGTGCAACCTGAACTTCACCATATCAAAGAATTGTGCGAACTCTTGGATGGTGAGTTTGCATTCATCATCTATGACACGATATGTGGCGACGTCTTTTTTGGAGTTGATGAACTTCGAGTGCGACCATTGTTCATAGGTATGAATGATGACAAGAGTACATTCATTCTTGCTTCAGAACAAAAAGCAATCACAAGCTTTGATGAATCATATCATGTAAGCATTGTTCTTCCAGGATGCGTCGGCGCATACAAGAATTGCAAATTTACGCAAGAAGTCTATTTTAGGGTTCCCGATATCAAAGACTGTCAGGTCGGACCCGATTTTGTTGATCGTCATCGCGTATTAAGAGAATTGTTGGAAGAGTCAATTCGAAAGAAACTCAATCCCGAGCGTGAGTTTTGTTTCCTTTTGAGTGGAGGTTTAGATTCGAGTTTGATATGTGGCATAGCTGCAAAACAATTGAAACCCATGCGTATAAGAACCTTCACTGTTGGCTTCGATAAGAATGCAAGTGATATCATAGCAGCTCGAAAGGTTGCTAAACACATTAACTCTATACATCGAGAGTTCATATTCACGTATGCTCAAGGAGAAGCAGCATTGCGTGATGTCATACGATTCAATGAGTCATGGGATCAGACAACAACACGTGCAAGTGTTCCAATGTTTTTAGCAATCAGAGCAATCAAAGATTTGCATCCTGAAATGGCTGTTATATATTCAGGGGAAATGTCAGATGAATTGTTTATGGGTTATATGGAATGGAAGCAATGTAAAGATCCTGAAGAGTCTCGTAATCATGTCATTAAGAGACTTATAGAGATTAGTCAGTTCGATGGATTAAGAGCAGATAGAATGGTATCATCTCAAGGTTGCGAACTTCGATTGCCATTCTTTGATTCTGACATATTACTCTTTGTGATGGTTAATGATCCTAAATGGTTCATGCCATGTTTCAATGATGGAATTGAAAAACATATGTTACGAAAAGCCTTTGATGGTACAAACATTATTCCACATGACATCCTATGGCGTACGAAACATGCCTTCAGTGATGCTACTTCTATTGTTGGTGCTTCTAGTTGGAAGGAATATCTCAAAACACGAGCAAATGAAGAAATCACAGATTCGAGATTTGATGAACGAGGAGCTTTATATCCTTATTGTACTCCTCAAACCAAGGAAGATATGTGGTATAGAGAAATCTTTGATGAATATGGATATGATGCAACCTGTATTCCAGGCAAATGGTTACCAAACTGGTCAAATGCAGACATAACTGATGCTAGTGCCACAGCATTGTCAGTCTTCACAGAGAGTGCAATTCCTCAATGATTCATATTGCTGTCATATGACAGCAATATTACTTAGATCGTATTGAAATCGATCTCGCCATCAAAATCAGCATTTATAGGAAAAGTACGAGCTAATTGTATGATCACAGTGTTATTAACATAGAACAATTCGTTGATCATTTTGATCATTGTAAATCTATATTCACTGTAACGACGATGAATGAAGTCTGCTACTTTCAAAAGCTTCTTGTCAGCATCTTTGACCGGTGTCGATTTGTTTTCAAATATGTGATAATTGTACATTTCGTTGAACCAGCAAATTAGATTTACTTTGAATACTCCTGGAGACTTATCTAATTTCTGCTTGTTCAGATATTCATCAAGACCCGAATCTTTCCAATCCATATCTGCAAAGATGTCTTCTCTCATGTCATATGGAATATTTTCATTACATGTAATAGTGTATCCGAAACCTAGATCTTCATCTTCACTAGGACAAGGACCAAGATATTGACTACAAAGCTTGAGATATTTCTCTAATACCTCATCTTCTGCTTCATCCTCATCATATCGTTTGATCTTAGTCCGATCTTGTTCTCTGTAGACTCGAAAGATTGTTCGAACTACAGTTTCAAAATTATATCCCAATGAAATAGAAGCCAGAAGCTTGTTTTCAAACTCTTCCATCATGTAGATTATTTGGAACTAAAATTGAATAAAAATTTAACTTCATTTTATTTTGAAATCAAGATGTTGCCAAGTTATTTGTCTCAATGTCAGCATAACGCTAATATGTATGAGGTCGATTGTGACTTGTTTTCAGCTCATTTGAAAGAGAACGGATTTCAACTTATGCTTACTCATACTGTTGCTGGCTGCAATGTAATGTATGAAGTATTTTGGAACAAGGAAAAGTATATGCTATGCTCTCTTCAAAGATGTCTTGCAAATGGGGATTTCAATACGTGCATTATGATTTTTGAAGTAGCAACAGATGATTATACGACAATTCCAAAGTTAGCACATGAACTTGGATCGAGTACCTCTGCGAATTTTTCGAGTTCGAGACAGTTTGCAACATATTCATTTCATCTTCAATGGAATTTGGATGTGAAAAGTACTGTTGATGATACATTCCCAAAACTTTACAATCACATAACAACATTCAAAAGCGTCGAAATCGGACATTGGCGGGGAAGACATGCCGTTGCGAATCTTTTCGGCACAAATGATTATAAAGATATATGTGCTCAATGTCCTGTAGATTTTCGAGTATTATTATCAGGAATAGACAGCCAAGGCAGTTCTAAATAAACATTATTATAGATGTTATTAACATCTATAATCACGCAACTTTACTCGTCATCATTCTCACTTTCCTGAGTAATATAACCTATTTCTACGAGATATTTCCATTGCTCTGGAGTAACTACATCTGGAAACAGATTGCATGCATCGAATCCGTGTTTCTTATAAATATCAAAAGTTCTGTTATCTTTAATCTTAGTATAATGATATGATCCTGCGCCTGGTAACATACCTCCACTCCATTTTGACAACCAACCCAAAAAGAAATCAAGATCTTCGAGCTCATTCTTAAGTCTTTTAATGAGCATTCGAGATGGAACTACTTCTAGTTTGTTGAGTTCTTCAATGTTCTTCTCTCTGATCAATTTCAAAATAGGAGCCATTTTCTCTTCACCGCGCTCTTTGAGAGTCGTCTCAGTAATTCCATACATTTTACGATGTGTTCGACAATAACTCTTTTCAGGAGTCTTAGTAATACATTCGTTGCAGTAATATTCTATGCACTTGCAACAAACATTTGCTTGCGATACTGGAGCACTATTTTTGCAGTCAGTCTCAAAGCAACAAGTCATGCTTGTATACATTCTTTCGTTATGAAATTGCATTAAAATTCAAATCGAATTTGAAGTGAACTCCCGAATTTCCTTTTTGAGAAGAGTTTCGTTAATTTAATCAATTATCACATATTTGGCTAGTCTCGTCCTTCTGTGACTCTATTAGAACTCGCGCTAAAACCTTCACCTTAGAATCAAATGTTAATGTAGACTTTGGAGTATCAAGGATAGCTCTTGTGACACCATAATACATACTAGCAATATTAGGATCAATCAAAGATGTCTGACTCATTGTTTATAGATTGTCTTTTTCAGACAACCTATTTTTGTGTTTTTGTTTTCTCAATTACTCTGCATTGTGCACAATCGGAACTGCAGCTGCTTCCTCGTTGTCCTCCTCTTGCGAGCTCTTCAGCACAATCTCTGCTGACTTCTTGGCGCGACCCTCTGCTGACTTGTTCATCGCAGGACGACGCGTAGGAGCTTGACCACCACGTCGAGGCTTGGCAATCGCAACAGCTGCAGGCTTGCTCTTCTCGGGCTTCTCATCCGAAGACTCTTGAGTGTCGCCTTCAACATCATCTGACTCTGCGGACTTGTCCTCCTGCTTAGGCTTGGCAGTGTTCTTTACGTGCTTTGTGTCCTCAGAGTCTTGAGCGTCGACCTCTTCATCTGACTCAGTGTCTTTCTGATGCTTCTGTTGCTTCTTCTCCTTCTGTTGACGCTTTTGGAAGCGCGCATTGACAGACTCGATCTTCTTCTGCTGCTCCACGAAGGTTTGCATGTAGTGCAGGCTCTCCAGCATGTCGTTGAACACCTTGCCGCTGCTGATGTAGTCAGTTCTGTTCTTCGGTGTCCATGAGATGATGGGAAAACGATCAAGGGCGCTGATGTGATCCTTGACCATCATGTAGCAGCTGTCGAGGTAGATGATGCACGTGGTCTTCATGTCGGAACAGATGTTGAAGACATTGCGCAAACGGGGCCAGGCGCGCTTCTCGGTATCTTCCTTGGACTCGTTCTTCTGTGAAAGAACGATGGTGTAGATGCGACCGAGACCTGGGAGCTCGAGATACTTGAAGTTTGGCTTGGACTTGTCTTCGCCAGCGGCACGTGTGTCACTGAGCTGGATCTCTCCTGGGATGCGGTAGAACATCTTGATGAGACCGAGATCTTGCAGAAGCGTTGTCATATCACGAGTCACGAGAACTCGAGAGCCAAAAATGCGTGTCTGATCCATGTTACAAAAAACCCTTTTAAATGAATGATTTGAACTAAAATTATAAAAAAATTATTTGTCATTTTTTAAATCAGAAAACTTTCTATATATGAGGAGATTAATGCCTCAAAAAAGAGGTTATGGTTGGATATTCAATCGACCTCTTGATACTGATCCAAAGAGAATATTTAATGCCAATGCTCAGTTGCCTTCTTCAATCGATCTCAGACCAAACTGTCCTCCTATTTATGATCAAGGTCAGCTTGGAAGTTGTACTTCCAATGCTGTAGCAGGTGCATATCAATTTGATGAAATGAAGAATGGTATTGACGGTGGTCTTCAACCTTCACGTCTCTTTATTTATTATGTTGAAAGATCAATTGAAGGTACAACTGCAACTGATTCTGGAGCTATGATATCAGATGGTATCAGTGCAGTCACGAATATTGGTATATGTCCTGAATTTGTACCTGATATCAATCCAAAAGGTATACAAGCAGAATCATGTTGGCCATATGATGTAAGACAATATGCTACTGTACCTCCAAACATGTGTTATGCTTTTGCTAAGTATTATCATGATATCAAGTCAGAACAAATAAATCAAGATATTGTACAATTTAAGACTGCACTTAATGAAGGTTATCCCATAACTTTTGGATTCACTGTATACGAATCATTTGAATATCCATCTGTTGCTGAGACCGGTATCTGTCCATATCCCAATGTTGTTACAGAGCAAATTATCGGAGGTCATGCAGTTTTGATAGTTGGATATGATGATGATTTCACTATCAATGGTGTCAACGGAGCATTCTTGATGAGAAATTCTTGGGGTACGAAATGGGGTATTGCAGGCTACTTTTGGATGCCATATACATACGCAATGTCAAGTCTTGCAGGTGACTTCTGGATCATCACATCTGTCGTTGAACCTAAATGAGCTATTCAATGTTTTCTAACATTGAATAATAATTCTTCTAATCTATCAATTCTTTTACTATACCGGTAGAAGAATTTACTCGTGAAAAACGTGATGATGTTCTGAAGAAACTTTACGCAGAACATTATCCAGAGTCTAAAAAACATAACTACAAACATTATAGTTTTTGCGCAGTGGATGATTATGCATTTGACAAATGCAATGCTATTTGTGGTTACGATTATTGGAGTGATGGTTTCAGGAGCTGTGTTAATTGTAATGAAATGTATTACTGTACACATTGTGAAAAGACATACTGTGATAAGCATATATACAGAACAGAGACAGGAAAGCGATCTTGTGGAGGCAATAAGGCTTTGCATCGTAAAAAGTAATGTGATATGTGGTGCATGAGCACCTTATATCTTTCTATTGTTTTTGTATTTTGTGTTTTTCATTCACTCATCATCTCCAAAGAGGTTGGGCACGCCTTCCACAGCAACTTCTGCTTGAGGAGGAGCTGGAGCATCTGCAGCAACGGCCTCAGCTGGAGCATCTGCGGGTTCGTTGTCGTCCTCGTCATCTGCATGATGCTGCACTGCTTGCATGCCCTCCTCGAAGTAGGCAGCGAAGTCTTGCATCTGCTTCTGTGAAGTGCCAGCGCGGGCAGCGTGTTGACGGATGAGCTTTCCGATCCACTCAACATCAACGTCGTTCTTGAGCACCGCAAAGAGGTTGGAATCATCGGTAATAGAATCCCATGTCTCTGCATCATCGCCGGGTACATCCACCTCAGAGTAGGAAAGCAGCGCAGCAATCTGCTGCTCCGGAGTACTCTGAGCACCTTGCAGCAATTCAAGAAGCGAAATGAGCCACTTAAACCCATAGTACAAAGGATCGAGCGGCTCGTCTGCGTTCGCGGCGGTGGTCTCCTTGATCACGCGGAAGCTGTATCCGGCCATGGTCTTGTAGATCTTCAGAACGTCTACTCCTGAGAGAGGACCTGCAGAAGTGCTGTTGGTCTTGGTGACACCTGCAGCAGCCGGAGCGTCCTTGTTTCCGTGGCGTCCACAAAATGAGGTCCCAGTCTTGGATGGAGCAGTGCACTGCACTCCAGTCTTCAGCTTGCCTTGGCAGCGCGCAACACCAGAAGCAGTCTTGGCAACATTTCCGGCAGTAGGCGCAACGACAGTACCGGGAGCGGGCTTCGGAGCGGCAGCGGCAGCGGCCTTTGCTTGAGCTTGTTCGAAATGCTGTTTGCACATGCCTTGGCAACCTGCAGCAGCTCCGCGAGAGCAGTTGGCGTTCGCTTGAGTCTTGCTAGTGCACAAGGCCTTAACAACAGCGGTAGAAGTCTTCTTAGTAGCCATTTTATCGTCAAAAAAGCACTCTAATGAATATCGTCTTGGAAAACATCATTCAAAATTTTTTTTATTCATTTTTAAAATTAGTAAGCAATTTTCTGCATTTCTATATCATATGTTAAAAAACGATTAAATTTTATTACTATTTTTATTTCCAAAATGGATACAGAAAGGCAACCTTTACCAATTATTCCTGACGGCTGGAATACTATCAAAGAACCGCGTGAAGGATTATTAGGAGAGAAGACTTTTAGCTATTTTAACTATCCAGAAGTAAGCTCAGCATTACAAAAGAGTATTAGACGTTGTCAATGGCCAGAAGCAGCACAATGGGGTCTCGAAGCTTTTCGTACTGGCATCAAATGTAGAACCAATATATTGAGAAGACTATTCATATATGCTTCCGAGGATATAGGTCCAGCAAACCCATCTTTAATACTTCTCTTGGATGATATATTATCTGTAGATAATCCTGCCGAATATTATAACACAGAAGAAGTATTTTTGTTAGCATTACAGATACTCACAAAGTCTCCAAAGTCAAGACTTCTTGATTGGATGTGTCATAGTACTATGAGATCATCTATTGAAACAAATGACATTTACAATACAGCAGAAATGTTAATGTTTCACATTGAAGATGCTTTGAAGGAGAAAGATATGGATAGAGCTGTCAAATATACATCAATATTCACAACTTTTGCAGAACAATATTCTGTACATACAATAACAAAAGCTCATTTTGAGAAGTGGCGTGGAAAGTTTGGTGTCCCAAAAATAGGAAGACATTATACAAAGATGAGCACAGTGTTCTGGCTTCCTGTCTTGGGAGTTGCTTATGCTTTAACAGAATCACTCAATACATGTATATTAGTATGTAGACTATACAATATAGCATGTACACGAAGCAAGAAGTTCGAATTTAGATATAAAGAAGGTAACGACCTTTTCAAGATGCATGCCATTTGGGCTTTATGTCATCCCAAAGAAGTTGAAGCGACTTGGGTTTTTGATCAAAAACATAGCTTAATATCTGAATTAGATGGACATGAAGCTTTGAAAGCTATATCAGAGCGATATATGCGAAGGGAAGGTCTATTTGGGATACCTGATTATGCTCTAGATAAGCATACTCACGAAGGTATTCGCAAAGGAAGAGGCTTCGAACACTTTATCCTCGAAGGATCTAAATTGAATCATATGGTACCATCCGTACTCGAAGATGAAAGGAGACATCTATTGAAAGTCATCGAAATATGGAAACAGTTAAACCTATTGCGTAACGATTTCTGTATATCTAAAGAGAGAATGTTCTAATAAAAACAGTACACAAATGGAGGATGACAGATTTGCAAACGAGTCTCCACGAGAACTAGAGTTTACTGATGATAATGATGATGTAGAAGAAGGAAGAGTGTCACTCTTAACTGATATATTACCAAATTATAGAAATGATATGTCAATGGACACACTAACCATTTGGTTACAAGAAGATTATGAAAAATACTCCAAAGATGAAGATCTGATGGCTATATTTAGATATGGCAATGAAATCTACCTTGCAAGAAAGAAGCAAGAAGAAGCTCCTTCCTCATCTCATCCATTGGATACATTCACAGAAGACGAAAAATCTAAGATGAAGCAGTTGTTTGGTAGAGTATTTCCTGGTAGAATTGTTGATGAGGTTTTCGAGTATATTGCTAATAAGAAATCAGAAGATTTAGAGAATGCTCAATCTGTTTACCAAGAGATGGCTGAACATTTTCGAGGACCTGTGTTCAGTCTAATCCTAGATGTTTCTATTGGATGTTATGCTATTGCAGCTCATCATTATCCTGAAGTTAACACTCCAGAATTGATGGCATATTATCAGTTTATGAAATTATTGGGAGGTAGTCAAGGAGGAAGTTGTACGATTTGCTAAGGAATTCTGAACACCCAACCACTACCATAATATTGATTAATCACAATCTCGTGTTTCCATTTTACTTTAAAATGGATGCAGCTCAAAACAAAGTTCGAGAATTTCTAGTAAGACACAATGATGATTACCGAGCAGGACCATCTTTAGAACGCATTGAGTTATCTGATCCCGAGATCTGTGATAATGAAGCAGCTAAAGAAAAGTTACTTGAAGATAATTTCTTTGAAGCTGAATTCGATCTTCCCGACAACAGATTTCATGTATTTCACTTAAGTATTGACTTTTGTGCTGGTAATACTTACTTGCTGAAAAGCTTTAACAGAAAAGATGACGCTGAAAATTATGCTAAGCAACAATATGCATTATTTACAGGAAACGATCCCTTTATATCAAATGGTATGACAGTTGCGTATCATCCAAAAGGTGATAGGCAAGAAGTTAACACAGAAGGAATTACTTGCGATATCCTAAATGATGAGGATGACAACTATGAATATATCGTCATTATCAGTTATACTTATTTCGAATCACATTCGTTAAATCCATTCGCTGTTTGGGAGTAATAACATGTTTCAAGAATTACCAGATTCTTGAATCTACTTTTTTGTTTGACGTTTATTTGCACTGTTATATCTTTCTCCAGTTGCAGGTTTGTGATTTGCGGGTCTATATTTCGAATAATCTTGCTTCTGCTCTTGTTTCTCTTGCTTTCTTCTATTCTTGGGTACCGAAGTTGGTTCCTGTTTATAGGCTTTAGGTTGAGATATTGGTATTTGCATTGGTTTGACTTCGTAACTTTCAAGCTTGACTAAGAGATTTTGATGTGCATTGTTGATCCGAGCAAAATCTTCAGCAGCATTATCAGCTTGATTTTTGTCTGGATGATATCTTTTTGCTAATTTTCTGTATATTCGTGTGATTTTACTCTTAGCTTCTGGATCTGTAAACAATGAATCTGTAATACCAAATATCTCATTATCTGACTGTCCTTTCATCTTTTATATTGTTTGACTTAAA
>Ga0182030_10021547_pt1 | contig 12064 bp, 12 predicted proteins | sample 812S3MmetaG_FD_121299 | JGI IMG/M metagenome (GOLD analysis project Ga0182030, IMG submission 121299) | Permafrost microbial communities from Stordalen Mire, Sweden - 812S3M metaG (Illumina Assembly) | ecosystem: Environmental > Terrestrial > Soil > Wetlands > Permafrost | place: Sweden...
GAATGGCAGCGCTGTTGAAAACGACAACGGCGCAGGCAACACCATTAATAGTGGCACCGTCGAAAACAGACCAATGATCGGAAGCAGTGATCTAGTTCCCATTAGAGTGGTCTGGCCGTCGCCCGCCAAAATCGAAGCATCCAAAAGCTTTATCATCGGGTGCTGTCACCCTGGCGATACGCTGACGTGCAACGGTGAGAACGTTAGAACTACCAAAGATGGCTATTTTGCACATGTGGTGCCCTTAAAGCCAGGGGACAACAAATTCATCCTGGTTGAATCGGGCGCGATAAGTGCAACTAGAGAAGTTCATGCGACTCGCTCATCGGAACCACCTGCAGTACCACCAGATCTGTTGACAATCGTCAAAGATTCATTCCACCCCCAGCAGGACATGGCTCTGACTCCAGGAGATCTGCTGCACTTCAGCGTCAGAGCGACGCCGGGCGCAGACGTTATTGTGGCGCTCGGGCACAAAACAATACATCTTAGAACTTTAGAGAAGCAATCGACAGTTCATTCAGGAAATAAAAAGTCGAAATCTGGGGCAAACAAACAAGTTTCTAGCGGCAAACAAATCCAAGTGAATGGCGGGCTGGGAGTTGCTTATGGCAAAACCTTTCAACAGGGATCGCATGGACGAGACGATACCTACTATGGCTTCTACAAAATAGCTCCGGACGATGATTGGCGCAATATTCACCCCAGGGTGATTGCGAGTATTGGCAGTAAGTCGACATCGCTCATTGGTAGTGGAGCCTTCAGCGTCCTGCATCAACCGATATTGGCAGAGACAGCTCATGATGGCACTATCGTGCGATTAGGACCAGGAGCTGGTCGCACAACACCGCTAGTTAAAGACATCAGACTTCTAGTAGATGGATGGCAGGGTGACCAGGTGCGCTGCTTGTATGCTGCCAACAAGCACTTCTGGATCGCCAGAAACGAACTGGAATGGGAAAATAATGACGAGAATTCAGTAAGCAACGATAAGAAATCGAGCGGAGTCGCCGGGCCTGCTCCAGGCGCCATGGCTCGGACTATAAATATCGCTGAGGATGATTTCGGAAATTATATTTCGGTGCCGCTGACTCAGAGACTTCCTTACCAGGTGGTGCAAGGTACAAAACCCAACACTCTCATCTTGAAACTTTATGGCGTGACGGCTGACACCGATTGGGTAAGCGATCCACACTTGAATGCCAACCAGAGCGATGATGACACAAACTCGAACCGACACAAGCTAATTGATGCCGTTACCTGGAGCCAGCCGGTAGATGGTCAATACGACGTTATGGTGACACTGAAAGGTCACCGCCAGTGGGGCTTTAAAGTTGATTACGAAGGCTCCGAACTGAGACTACATATCAGACGTCCACCTCATATCGATACCAGCAACGCTAGCAAAAGCCTGAGCGGTTTAAAGATATGCCTGGATCCCGGGCATGGGGGTAAAGAAGCAGGGGCGGTCGGACCTTCCGGAGTTACTGAATCTTCGGTCAATCTAGGCATCGCATTACGCTTGAAAGACTTGCTGGAAAAGTCTGGTGCACAAGTAATCATGACCAGAACTACAGACAAGGACGTCTCACTTGAAGATCGCGTCCGCATTGCTAATGAAAACAAGGTACATATTCTTCTCTCGGTCCACAATAATTCTCTCCCTGATGGAAGAGACCCATGGCTAGAACACGGCACCTCGTCCTACTACTATCATCCGCAATCAACTGAGCTGAGCCAGTATTTGAACAACGCCCTCGCCTCCACAATGAGCCTGAAGAATATCGGCAATCGCTTTCAAAATCTTGCACTGGCCAGGCCTTCGGCGATGCCAGCGGTGCTAGCTGAAGTAGGTTTCATGATTAACCCAGAAGAGTACGCTTTGCTTATAAGCCCTGAGGGGCAAGATCTGGCAGCTCAAGGACTCTTCAAAGGGCTGCATGATTATTTGCGAGGAGCCGATCATAAAAGCGCAGATCGCAAACTCTAATAGTGGAATTGGAGCCTCAATGACAAACAGGATAGCTGTCGACGTCGGCAATTCGAGGATTGCGTGCGGTCTGTTTGTTGATAGCAAGCTAGTAGAATTGAAGCACCACTTAGTGGCAAATGGCATCGCGGCAGGTCAAAGCATTGCTGAGCTAGCTCGAGCTACCAATACTGAAAAGATTGCGCTCTGCTCAGTGGTGCCTTCCGTTAGCAGCGGTATGTTGGAATATCTTCAACAGCAGCAATTCGATCTTTTCCAGGTCACAGCACAGAGTCAAAAAGTTGTCTCCGACGTCTATTTATCGATGGGCGCGGACCGAGTAGCCAATGCAGCAGCGGCGCTAAAACTCTACGCGAAAAAGCATGCAGCGGTCGTAATCGACTTTGGCACCGCTACAACTTTGACCGCCGTGGACCCGAGCGGAAAATTCCTGGGCGGCATGATCACTTTAGGATTAGGACAAACTTTCGCAGCCCTTTTTACGGCAACGGAACAATTACCAAACATCCAATGGGATTTCGAAAAAGGCTTACCGGAGCCCCTGGCCACCGATACGCACGCCGCCATCACTGGCGGTTGCATTCTCGGTCATCTAGGAATTCTCGAGTACTGGGTGAAAGCGGTTAAGCGCAAGCTTAATCAGCCATGCACTGTCATCGCCACTGGTGGCCAAGCCAATACCATTGCTCCACATACAAAATTTTTCGATCACGTGAATTCCGATTTGACAATCCACGGGATAAATTTTATAGCCGAGGCGGAAGAGGTCCCAGGGGATCGATCGTAAATGTCCGTTCTAGTTCTTCTCTGTACTTCAAATTGCTCAGTGCTTCCGGGGAGTATAGTTCGTCATCCCAGTAGCTCTGTTCCTTTCCACGAAGCTCCTCAATCCGTTTGAGCAAGTTCGCGGGCAGATGTTCCTCGTGCATTCGGTCCTCATTTCTAGTTTTTTTCGAATCACTTATACGCTGGCGAATCTGTTTTGCGAACTGTTCCACATCAATCTGATGTTATATCGAGTAGCTTCTCTATATCGAAGTCATACCAACGGTTTTGAGCGACAAGTTCACAGAAACAATCTATGAGCCAGTTTATAGCGCCCAGCGAAAAGAGCAATGCTTGACTACTTACTCAATTGGGCAAAGGTTAAAGGTTATGGAAAACTCAAAGGCGAAAGACTAGCAATTGGATAGTATCAAGACATGCACCAAGATCAAAAACACCCTGGAAGCGATCAAATACTCCATTAGGAATTCTGGCCAAACTCCACTTTATAGACTCGACTCGAAGGACTCTTATGAACTTAAAATTACGATTGGAACGACTCTGCGACAACCGCTCCTGGGTCAGGCTTCACTTCTCAGACGGAACCACCATCATGGGCCGGGTGCTGAGAATAGGGCACGATTATCTTGAGCTAGAGTCTTATGGCGAGCGAGATAAACCTGGCGCCCGCGACTATTCAAAACATTTAGTGCCACTAAACCTGGTGAAATTTATCACCATCGAGTCATCCAGCTTTGCCGAAGCAGAGAGAGACCGTCTGATGTATATGTCTGAGATGGACAGCAACGAAACCTCTGATCTTTAGGAAACGCAAGCTTAAAAGACTAGAGCTCCTTGTGCTGTTTATCAGCCTGTTGTTGTGTCGCAGATTCTTTTTTAGCGGGTTCTTTTTTAGCCGACTGTTTTTTGGCCTGTTCTCTCTTTGCCTGTTCTCTCTTTGCCTGCTCTTTCTTTGCCTGCTCTTTCTTTGCCTGTTCTTTTTGCACTTGCTCTTTTTTTGCACGTTCTACGTTTTTCGACAGAGCAGCGGCCATTGCACTTTGCTCTCCAGATAATTTTTTCTCGGTGGCCACAGCCTCGGTAAAATACGTGAGCGCTTGTGAAAAGTCACCATGTTTCTCGTAGGCTTCACCCAGCAAAAGTAATGTCACCGGCACTTCTCGTAAATGAGTCCCACCTGCCTTGCGCCGAATAAAGAGTAGTCTCCTCAGCTCGGGAATGGTGTCGTAGCACTCCCCAGTCACGCAGGTAACTTTGATAACGTCATTTAGAAGCGTAATTAGCATCGGGCTCTCTCGCCCATACTTCTGCTCATTTATTTTCAGCACCCGCTCATAAGCAGTTCTCGCCTCGGCAAATTTTTTCTCGCTTGCATAAACGCTAGCAAGATCATTCAACGCCAAAACCAACCTCGGGCTTCCCACCTTAGACGTTTACGCTTGCTTAACCAATCGCTGAAAAGCACTTTCGGCTTGCGGATACTGGTGCTTCTTTGCTGCTTCCAACGCCTCGCTTCGCGAAGCTTCCCACTTATCTACTACTTTGTGAGAGTTTTCATTGGCACCAGCCGCCCCGGAAATCATGGCAAAAAGAAGCCACATTCCGCCGTAAAAGACAATTTTTAGCCTGGTCATCTAAGCTACCCTTCACCCATGTCGCTCAAGTCTAATTGCTTGAACCAACTAGCGTTCTATCATAACGCCCAAAACGGTACGTAGAATCGCCAGTTGGGAGCGATTGCAAGTCGATTTTCACTTTTGGATAAGTTGGTGCTCGAACCCTGGCTAGTTGCCATCTGAATCGTCACTTTCATCTGGTTTCGTCGAATGTCTCGGAGAAACCCGTGTTAGGGGACGCTTAACGGTGTTACCGCCCAAAGTCCTAACCGCTCCGGATGGCATCTCGCCAGGACGGTCCACAAACGTGCTCCGTAACGGCTCCCTCTGGGCAGCCTGGTCGATATCCACGTCTGAGTTTGGAACTCCGCTGACAGCGCCGGCTAAAACTCCTATTCCCGTAGACCAAAACAAATCAGATAAGTCAGCGGATTTGCCTGTGAATGAAAAGGCTGTCAATTCCGTTGATCCTGCGGCCAACGCTCCACCGAGAATAGCCCCCCCACCTATGGCAAGCGTGCGGCGCAACACCGCATTTTCAATGGGCGCAGCAACTCCCGATAAAAGGCTCCCGGAAGCTACGCCTAACAGACTCGATATGCCACCTATAGCTGCTCCTTCCGCCCGAGCCTTGAAGAAGTCGACATTAGAATCGGTGTCGTCTGATGGCGAAAAAACTGCCCCACTAAGTGCACCGGCTGCTCCCAGGCTTAACATGTCGGCACTAACACCGGTCAATCCCGCGACACCAGCTATGCCGCCAGTCGCCAGAGAAAGAGCGGCGAAATCAGCAATTGAACCTGCCGTTTCACCAATTTTTCCCGCGGTGCTGTTATCGACCTCCTGCTGATTAGCGAGTCGCAATTCCTTAACGTGTGTGGGGAGTATGCGATTCATTAGCTCGGTCGTGCCATTTATAGGATTCAGCACCGCACCCGTAAGTACGCCCTCTGCTAACAAGGTTCCCTGATGCCCGACAACAGACGCATCATGCCTTAACGTGTCTACCGTCGGTCCTAGGTCATGCTTCAAAATCTGCAGCGTGCCAAACACCTTGTCAGTCCAGGATTGTGCATGCTTCTCAGCCTTCGAATTGCTGTGAGCCGAATTGATTTCAGGTTTAAATATCTCCCTGAGGTCGAATTGAGCTGGCGCCGCGGAGGAGACGGTTCTATCAGATAAAATACTGCGTTCGGAGTCTTCTGCCATCTTCGACGCTCGCTGTGAAAGCGTTTATATACAGAAAATGCAAGTTTTGGATAATTAAGTCATCACCAGGTCAAAATTCTTTTCGGGCGCTAGAAAAATGGCGAATGACTTCCTACTTCGCCTCCACACCAGTCGCTTTCTGTTTATTCCAGCCTTCCTTGTTTTCCTGCCGCGCCCGACCCACTGCTAGCGCTCCTGCGGGCACATCTCTGGTAGCAACTGTTCCTGCCGCCACAGCTGCCCCGTCGCCTACATTAATAGGCGCAACGAGTACCGAATTGCTTCCAGTTGAAGCATTGTCACCAATAACGGTGCGCGATTTCTTCTTCGTGGTGTGATTGTAATTTGCTGTAATCGTTCCTGCACCCAGGTTAGAGCCGCTCCCAATTTCAGCGTCACCAACATAACTCAGGTGCGACACATTTGTTTTATCGGCAATCGAAGAATGTTTTATTTCCACAAAATTCCCAATTCGCACGTTGTTCGAGATATCGTTGTGATCGCGTAAATGAGCGAATGGACCGACTTTGCAGTCATTACCAATACTCGAATTAGAAACATTCGACTGAACAATATTAGTTCTATCACCCACTGTGACTTTTCCATTGAAATAAGTATGCGGACCGATTGTGCAATTCGCACCAATTTCGATCTCACCAAATAAAACACAGCCAGGCAGAATTATCGTGTCCTGCCCAATCTTCGCCTCGGGAGCAATCCAGGTCGAATCAGGGTCAACGATAGTGACACCACTTTCTAGCGAGAGTTTTCGAACAGCTATATCTCTCAATGACTTGCATGCTTCCGTGAGTTCCAGCCGAGAGTTAATACCCGCGGTTTCACGCCAATCCTCCGCGACTATCGCAGCAGTCTTCAATTTCTTCCCATATGCCCAGCCCACAATGTCGGTGAGGTAATACTCTTTCTGCTGGTTGTCGTTCTTGAGTTCATGCAAACCGTCTTTTATTGCCGGCCATTCAAAGCAATAAATTGCCGTGTTGATTTCCCGGATCTTCTTTTGCTCGGGGGAACAGTCCTTGTCTTCAACGATTGCTTGCACCTGACCATTAGCATCACGCACGATGCGTCCGTAATTCTTAGCGTCATCTACGTCTGCGGTGAGAAGTGTCACCGTCGATTTCTGTTCCTGATGGTGGGCGAGCAAACGTCCCAGAGCCTCAGCCGAAAGCAGCGGAGCATCAGCGACTGAAACCAGTAAAGTGCCATGAAAGTCTCCCAGCTCAGGCACTATCTGTTGCAGCGCGTGCCCGGTACCAAGCTGCGGACTTTGTAGATGCAGCGAATGCGGCGTACGCGGCGGAGTTGACTCGACATAAGCTCGCACCTGCTCGGCAGCGTGACCGATGATTCCATATACGTGTTCGATATTCATTGCATCAACGGCAGCCAGGATACGCCCAAGAATGGGTTTCCCAAGAACCTCATGCAATACCTTGGACTTGCTTGACTTCATGCGTTTGCCATGACCAGCCGCCAGAAGAACGACTCGCGTAGAGGGTTTTGAATTATTGGTCATGTTGTCTGAATCCTTCTTTCAATGGCGACTGTCAATCGACGACGAGTGTCAATGTTACACCGGGCCGGGTCTCAAGCGCATTTAGCAGTGCTGAAATAAAAAGGTGCGGCAACGCCCAAAAGCAAAACCCGACCGCCAGGGCCGGGTTTCAGACTGGTTAGCACCAGTTTTTTTAATTGTCCGCAGTGTTGGTGCTGCCCCAACAGGCTCAATCCCTTAAGCCCCTCGTACTGGAGTGACTGCGATGCCCTGATGAGAATTTATACCCACCACAGACATCTTTGTACACTGCATTTCCCTGCAGGTTGGCACTTTTAAGCTTTCATTTAACTTGGCAGCCTGAAGTTCTTACACTCCTCGCCCAAGGACGGGCATCAAAAGGTTCTGCCAGAGCAGTGCTGGCGGACGACTCGGGCTGAGCAGGGGAGATTCGATTGGAACCCCTTGCCGTTACGTTCACATACAATTCACCGGAGGCGGATAGGCTACACTCAGGCTACAACTTGGCATTTTGCAGTCTCTCGGATTCACCGATGAAGGAGAATATATGAAAGTAGCTGTAAGCGGGTCTCATGGTCTGGTCGGAACAGCCCTGTGCAGTTTTCTCTCCAGCAATGGTCATACGGTTTACCCAATTGTTCGAGGCAGCGGCGGCTCGGATAGCAAATCGATCACATGGGACATTGACGCCGGAAGCATCGACACCGAGAAACTCAATGGTATGGATGCGGTCGTACACCTGGCTGGCGAGAACATTGCAGCCGGACGATGGACTCCTGAACAGAAGAAGAAAATCAAAGACAGCAGAACCAAAAGCACCAAGCTTCTTGCCGATGCGATTTGCCGGCTTCCGGTAAAACCACAAGTTGTGGTGTCGGGGTCCGCAATTGGGTTCTATGGAAATCGCGGTGATGAACTACTCAGCGAAACGAGCAACCCTGGCTTCGGCTTCCTGGCTGAAGTCGTGAGGGAATGGGAAGACGCAATCGCGCCGGTGAAAGCCGCAGGTGTGCGCCTTGTTAACTTGAGAACGGGTGTAATTTTGAGCCCGAAGGCTGGTGCTTTGAATAAGATGTTACCAATATTCAAGTTGGGTGGCGGTGGCATTATCGGGGACGGAAAACAATATATGAGCTGGATTTCGCTTGCAGATGAAGTAAAGGCGATAGCGTTTATGTTGACGAATGCGAACATCGAAGGACCGGTCAACGTGGTAGCACCGAACCCGGTGACAAACTCTCAGTTCACCTCGATATTGGGCCGTATCATTCACAGACCAACAGTGCTTCCCCTTCCAGCTTTTGCAGCAAAAATCATCTTAGGAGAGATGGCCGACGAACTCTTGCTCTCCAGCCAGCGTTGTCAGCCGACCAAGCTTGTGAACAACGGCTACAAATTCGAATTTTCCAAGCTCGATGATGCCTTGTTGGCGGCACTACAGCCAGAAGGCTCCGCCAAAACTGCCGCTTTACGTTCATAAAGAAACAGAGAACTCGCTCGCGGCGAGTCAGTGCGATGTTCCAACAGGGGCTACTTTCGTGGAAGGCAACAAGATTAGCGGCGAAGTCGACAACGCCAGAACAGATCAAGCCGTAAGCAAGGCCCTGGCCATGCTCACAGGCAGCGTGCTGCAGCCGCAAGATCAACTGCAGCTTTTGTTCCGCGCAGTCGAATCTACTCGTAATGGGATTGTCGTAACTGACCCGACTCAACCAGATAACCCGATAATTTATGCGAACCCGGCGTTCGTTGAATTGAGCGGTTTCCGCATCGATCAAATAATTGGTCGTAATTGCAGATTTCTACAAAGAGATGATAGGGATCAACCGGCACTAGACGAAATTCGTAACGCGATAAATAATCAGCGGCCAATAACCACGGTGATACGGAATTATAAAAAGGACGGAACTCTCTTCTGGAACGAACTGACTATTTCCCCAGTGCATGACAGCACCGGCAAACTAATCAATTACGTAGGTGTGCAAAATGATGTCAGCGCGAGAAAAGATGCGGAACGCAGGGTATCCGAATTCTACTCAGTGATATCACACGAATTACGGACACCACTCGCGTCTATAACCGGGGCGCTGACCTCGATGGAAGATGGCTCAGCGGGTCGACTGAATGCTCGCGCCAGCAAGCTGATGAAAATTGCTCTGGTCAACTGCAACCGGCTGATGAATCTTATCAATGAAATTCTTGATTGGAAGAAAATCGAAGCTGGAAAACTTAAACTCAAGAAACGGGTGGTGCAACCATCCACTATTATCGATTCTGTTTTAGATGACTTGAATGTGGTGGCAGAGCAGAGTTCTGTCAAGCTTGTGAAAGACGTGGTGAGCGAAGAACCAATAAACGCGGACCCAGACCGCCTGGCGCAGGTGCTGGTAAACCTGACTGCAAATGCAATCAAGTTTTCACCGCCCAATGGATGCGTGCGGCTGAAGGTGGAAAAGCACTCTAAAGATACAACCAGATTTACAGTACTCGACGAGGGTCCGGGAATTCCGAAAGAACTTCAATCGAAGCTCTTCATCAACTTTCAACAGCTAGACTCGTCTGATACAAGAACTAAAGGTGGCACAGGCTTAGGGCTGGCCATTAGCAAAGCGATAATCGAACTACACGGTGGACACATTGGTGTAATAAGCCTACCGGGAGAAGGCGCCTCGTTCTGGTTCGAAATATTCGGCTAACTTTTCAGAAAACTCATTTGGTGACCATTTTATCCGCGGGCAAAATGTATCCACGGTTTCGAATATTCTTGATCAAAGAATCCTCATTTTGCTCACCTATGGCTTTGCGCAAAAGCTTGATGTGAGTGCGGACGGTTTCAGCAGATGCGAGCGAATCGTCCATCCAAACACGCTCTAATATTGCATCTGAGGAAAAGACTTGATCTGGATGCCTCATAAAAAATTCTAGAAGACTGTACACCTTAGGTCTGAGGTGCAACTCCAGCCCACCTTTTTTTACCTGGCAACTGATCGGATCGAGGCTTATATCACCGGCCTGCAACAAGATGGAAGAAAGTGATTGGGGTCTGCGGAGCAGCGCCCTCACTCGAGCGAGCAATTCCTTGGTGTGGAATGGCTTGGTCAAATAATCGTCTGCACCGGCGTCCAGCCCAGACTCTTTGTCGTCTACAGAAGATTTAGCAGTCAGCATCAAAATCGGACTTTTTCCACCGCCTTCTCTGTATTCTTTCAGGATTTGAATGCCACTAACTTTAGGCATCATCCAGTCCAGAATTATCAAGTCAAACTTATATACGTTGAGCACAGGCACAGCTTCCTCGCTGCGCAAAAGTTTCTGAACGGAATGCCCTTTGCTTGAAAGCGTAAAGCTCAAGACTTCGGCCAGGTCTATGTCATCTTCGACCAGTAAAATTTTTGCCAAGCGTGGTCTCCCGAGAGCGCTCTGTAATAATAGATCGAACAGCGCCCCAATCTCGCTCACTCAATTGGTCTTCATCCGTGATACCAGATTTGCCATTTCATTAGCAATTGTTTCCTTCGGCAAATGAACACGATCTCCATGTCCTGGCAAGATCCACTCAAAGTTATATTGAAGTAAATTTTCCATCGACTTAGTTTGCTCTTTCCAGGAAAACCAGCAGACACTGCGGAATGCGACCAGCTCCTTCGACTCTCGATCATAGGCTAAGTGATCGCCTGTAAAAAGGTATTTATCGTCCAATAAGAGCACCATGTGCCCCTGAGTGTGTCCGGGCGTGGGAATGATTTTTATGGAAGACTCAAAATCTCTGGCACTACCGTCGTCGATTATAATGTCGCATTCCGGTGCAGCAGACATATCGCCCCTGTGAATGATTGTTCTGGCTCCAAATTTTTCCGAGAACTCTCGTGCGTCCGCGACATCATCGCGATGAGTCAAGAAAATGTATTTAATTCCACCAAGACGTTCGAACTGACTCACCAGGTGAGAAGTATATCGAGGTGAATCAATTAACCAGTTGCCATCCGTCCGCTTCACAAAGTAGCTGTTGGCACCATACGACTTTGGCGAGTTAAAACCACAATAAAACACTTCTTGCGCGGGACCAGAATCGAGCAGAAGTGGAAATTCAGCCATTGCCTCTTTAACATTCGAATGGTCACGAGTGCCAATAGATGCGGTGGGGCAGCACAATAAAGCCCTTAAGGCGGCTGACTCTTCAATTGCCGACTCTGGCTGATGAAAGACTGCAGAATAATTACCCTTCTCCACGAATGTTGTCGGCGCTAGCTGCCGACAGGTGTCACAATCGATGCAGGTAGAATCTACGAAAAAATTGCCCGAAATATTTGCCGGAAGGGCTTTTCCAGGATCAGCCATGACTTCACTCCCGCGTCTTGATCGACTATCGATTCCACCATAGCAGACCTGAGAACTTTGAGCTTCTTTCGATTAAATTGAACAATACGTGAGAGTTCGGGTAATATTCGAAGGTTGGATTGGGATTGGTTAGATTGGGTTCGGTTTGCTTGGGTTGCCATTCAAACTCCCAGACATTATCGGATCAGAGAAGTTGAACAAGAGACACTCCCTACGAGCACGCACATTAGTCGCCGGCATCCTGGCACTTACTTTTGCCACTTTGGCGACGAGAACAGATGCTCAATTCCGCTCAACCTATTCTCATACCGCATCAGGAAACGCGCAAACGACCAGACCAAATCAAAGTGCTGGGCAAGTTTCATCTCCAGGTGGCATCTATCCTCAATTTCGGAGTAATTTCGGCATAATTCGCTGGGTACACGATCAGATGCCGCTCAAGGTCTATGTTTCTCCGGGTCTTTGCCTGGACGGGATGATTGATCCTATGGGAGCTCCAGTCACCAATGTTGACAATCGTTCTCACTGGCCAGATGTGGTGGCAGACGTTATTCAAAACCCTGCAAAATTTCACAGCCTTCCAGTAGC